>Ga0209800_10002461_pt1 | contig 16362 bp, 10 predicted proteins | sample Higcelweek8metaG_FD_187174 | JGI IMG/M metagenome (GOLD analysis project Ga0209800, IMG submission 187174) | Freshwater pond sediment microbial communities from the University of Edinburgh, under environmental carbon perturbations - High... | ecosystem: Environmental > Aquatic > Freshwater >...
CGGCTCACGTTGCCGTTCTGAAGGGCAAAGCCAAACTGGATGCCCAGAAATCCAAAGCTCATGTTCCATATCTGCCAGCGGGAGAGCCTCGGCTTGCGTCTGTAGATCACATTCATTGTATGTTTGCTGTTAATTCTGTTACCCTTTTCAGTTAACCTATTCAAAATTAGTCGAAAATCCGGTTCCGCAATACCGGCTTGAGGCTGCTAAACGCTGATTTTTCGGGCGTTTGCGTTGTATCAGTTATTTCAAACGTTTTCGGCCGGAGGAATAATTTTAATTTCTGCTGCTTATTTAGATTAATTCCAAATAGAATATTTCACCATTGCCTATTGCCTACTGCCTCTTGCCTTCCTATCTTTGATAGAGTAAATCCCAAAACCGATCAGAACCATGGGTGAGTTCATTTATGAAAAACCCTTCCAGCACAGGAAGGATGAGACAATGTACCGTCGTATTACCTCTGACCATGTCAGGATGACCGAGTGTTGCGGCAGGAAGATACTGCAGGTTCAGCCCGAAGCGCTGAAACTGCTTGCCAGGCAGGCATTCATCGATGTCAACTTTTACCTGCGCACCTCTCATCTCGAGAAGCTTGCTAATATCCTGAAAGATCCGGAGGCAACTGATAATGACCGGTTTGTGGCGTGGATCATGCTGCGCAACTCGGTTATCTCGGCTGAGGGAAAGCTCCCCTGGTGCCAGGACACAGGCACGGCCATTACAATGGCATGGAAGGGAGAAGATGTCTTCACGGGCACTGATGATGCGCTGCATCTCAGCAGCGGCATATGGGAGACTTACAACGAAAAAAACCTTCGTTATTCCCAGATTGTTCCCTCCTCTATGTTCACTGAAAAGAACACCGGCAGCAACCTGCCGGCGCAGATTGACATTGCAGCCTGCCAGGGCGACGAGTACCGGTTTCTCTTCATCGCCAAGGGAGGGGGCTCAGCCAACAAGACCTTCCTGTACCAGCAGTCGAAATCGCTCCTGAACGAGGCATCGCTCCGGAAGTTCATAGGAGAGAAGATTGGCGACCTGGGTACGTCTGCATGTCCGCCCTACCACCTGGCGCTTGTCATAGGTGGCACCTCGGCGGAGATGACCCTCAAGACGGTAAAGCTGGCCTCGGCGGGATACCTTGATGATCTGCCAACTTCTGGCAATGATGCAGGCCGGGCCTTTCGCGATCTTGAGTGGGAGGGAAAGGTTGAGAAGATATGCCAGGAATTTGGCGTTGGCGCCCAGTTCGGCGGAAAATATTTCGTACATGATGTCAGGGTCATCCGGCTGCCGCGCCATGCTGCCTCCTGTCCTGTCGGGTTAGGGGTGAGCTGCAGCGCCGACCGCAACATCAAGGGTAAGATCACTGCCGAAGGTGTTTTCATTGAGCAGCTTGAGACAGAGCCGAAGAGGTTTATGCCGGATAAGGCGCCCGAGCTGGACAAGCCGGTGGATATTGACCTCGAGCGACCCATGAAGGAGATACTGGCGCAGCTCAGCAAATACCCTGTTAAGACACGGCTGAGTCTGAGCGGCACTCTTTTGGTGGCGCGCGACATGGCCCACGCTCGTATCAAACAAATGCTTGATGAGGGGAAGCCAATGCCGGAATACTTCAAAAATCACCCTGTCTATTATGCCGGGCCGGCAAAAACGCCTGAGGGGATGGCCTCGGGGTCCTTCGGGCCGACGACCGCCGGGAGAATGGCCGGGAGAATGGATACGTATGTTGATCTTTTCCAGAGTCTGGGCGGATCAATGGTGATGCTGGCCAAGGGTAACCGTTCGCAGCAGGTAATTGATGCATGCAAAAAGCATGGGGGGTTCTACCTGGGTTCCGTTGGAGGCCCGGCTGCCATCCTTGCTGCTGAGAATATAGTGTCGGTGGAGGTCGTTGATTTCGCGGAACTGGGCATGGAGGCAGTAAGGAAGATTGTTGTGAAAAACATGCCGGCGTTTATTCTGACAGATGATAAAGGGAATGATTTCTATCAGGCAGTAGGCAGCAGGCAATAGGCAGTAGTAAGAATTGGTCTACGGCGAATTGTTTGAATGCAGTCCATCAGGAAGACGTACATAAAATCAATTAAAATATACAAACAGGTTAAAAAGCATAACAAAAACACCCTGCGGGCAAAATAAATAGTTACTTTTGCTCCCTTTAACTCATAATTCATTATTCAATGTGTGGTGTTGTTGGTGTTTTTGACCTTAAAGTGAGAGCAGGGGAGTTACGGCCGAAAATTCTTGAAATGTCCGGCAAACTGCGGCACCGGGGTCCCGACTGGTCAGGCATATACTGCGGAGAGAAGGCAATCATTGCCCATGAGCGGCTATCAATAGTTGATGTGCAGTCGGGCGGCCAGCCCCTGTACAGCAGGGACCGCAAGCTTATCCTCGGCGTCAACGGGGAGATATACAATCACCGTGAGATACGGGACCGGTTCAGGGATACTTACGATTTCACAACCAAATCGGACTGCGAGGTTATCCTTGCACTCTATGCCGACAGGGGAACTGACTTCCTCGATGAACTGAACGGAATATTTGCCTTCGTCCTTTATGATGAGGTGAACGACTGCTACCTTGCGGCGCGGGATCATATCGGTATCATACCCTTTTATATGGGCTGGGATATCCACGGCAACCTCTATTTCTCCTCGGAGCTCAAGGCTCTGGAAGGTGTATGCATGAAGATTGAGATCTTTCCTCCCGGGCATTTCCTGTTCAGCAGAGACGGGGTTATGACCAGGTGGTACAATCGCGACTGGGTTTCCTATGATGCCGTGGCGGGCAATACCACTGACATCGCTCTGTTGCGTGAGGCACTTGAGAAGGCTGTTCACCGCCAGCTTATGTCTGACGTTCCGTACGGTGTGCTTCTCTCCGGCGGACTTGACAGCTCTGTAATATCCGCTATCGCGAAGAAGTATGCTGCGCGTCGCATCGAGACCGATGACCAGGCCGATGCGTGGTGGCCACAGTTGCACTCCTTCGCCATTGGCCTGGAGGGATCCCCGGATCTGACGGCGGCGCGCAGGGTGGCCGACCACATTGGAACTGTGCATCATGAGATACACATTACGGTACAGGAGGGGCTCGATGCGGTCCGCGATGTCATATACTACCTCGAAACCTATGACGTCACCACAGTCAGGGCTTCAACCCCGATGTATCTGATGGCCAGGGTGATAAAATCGATGGGAGTGAAGATGGTGCTTTCGGGAGAGGGTGCCGACGAGATTTTTGGCGGATACCTTTATTTTCATAAGGCGCCCGGGCCACGCGAGTTCCACGAGGAGACGGTGCGCAAACTCAGCAAACTCCATCTGTACGACTGCCTCAGGGCAAACAAGTCGCTGGCAGCGTGGGGAGTGGAAGGGAGGGTGCCGTTCCTTGACAAGGAGTTTCTTGATGTTGCCATGAGGCTTAACCCGTCCGACAAGATGGCCGGCAACGGCAGAATGGAGAAATGGGTTCTGAGGAAGGCATTTGAGGATTACCTGCCTCATGACATTGCCTGGCGCCAGAAGGAGCAGTTCTCCGACGGGGTGGGGTACAGCTGGATTGATACTCTTAAGGAGCTGACTTCCAATAAGGTCACCGACGAAATGATGGCAACGGCCCGTTTCCGGTTCCCGCTGAACACACCTATGACAAAGGAGGAGTATTTTTACCGTTCCATTTTTACTGAGCACTTCCCCTCCGAAACCGCTGCCCTCACCGTTCCCTCGGTGCCTTCAGTTGCCTGCAGCACCGCAGAGGCGCTGGCATGGGATGAGTCGTTCAGGAACCGGAATGATCCCTCGGGCCGTGCGGTGCGGAATGTCCATGTAAGATCGTATTAACCATGCAGAAGCGGCAGGTCTCATACCTGCCGCGACTTACCCCGTACTGGAATTGTTGTAACCATGATGTAACGACAGGTCTCAGACCTGTCGCAACGTGGTCATATGACAGTTACTTCTTCAGTACTGTGTCAAGAACCTTCTGCTTGTCAAGCTTCTTCGTGCAGAAGAACCAGTCGTAGCACTTCATCTCTTCCTTGCTTTCCATGCGCTGCTTGGCCACGCCGCATGAACCGGCTGTGGGAACGATCACATCATCGCCCGGCTGCCAGTCGGCAGGCAGTGCAACCGAGAATGCGTCAGCTGTCTGCAGTCCGACAACCACCCTGTAGAGTTCCTGGAAGTTACGGCCCAGGCTGAGGGGATAATAAATGATTGTACGGATGATTCCCTTGGGGTCGATAAAGAACACTGCCCTGACTGCCTTTGTGCTGCTCTCGCCCGGCATCATCATACCGTATTTTCCGGCTACAGACATTGTGATGTCTTCAATCAGCGGGAAGTTCACCTCCACATTCTTCATCCCCTTATACTCGATCTTTTCCTTGATAGTGCGAAGCCATGCGATATGGCTGTAGAGTCCGTCAACGGAAAGGCCGACGAGCTTCGTATTGGCCTTTGCAAACTGCGCCTCCATCGAGGCAAATGTCATAAACTCGCTTGTGCATACCGGGGTAAAGTCAGCGGGATGGCTGAAGAGAATCACCCAGCTTCCTGAGTAGTCTGACGGGAAATTAATTTCGCCCTGCGTTGTTACTGCCTTGAATTCCGGTGCCTTGTCGCCAATGCGCGGCATTGCATTTACTTGTGTGTTTTCCATAATATATGTTTAACCTATTTAATTGATTATTTGATTATTGCCTTCTTGTCAGCATCAGCTCGAGGTCTTCCCTGAGTGCATCAAGATCCTCCTCATGTTCAACCTCCTGTGAAAGTATCGTTAGGATGATGTTGTAGGTCACGGGATCCCCTTCCCGGGTAAGATCGAGAAGATGGCTGTAAACCTTTATTGCGCACTGTTCGCCCTTGATATTTTGTTCCAGGACTTTTTCGACATACGGATCAGTGGGTGCGTCATAACCGCAGTTGGTGATTTTCCCCCACTCCTCCGGTGAAAGAACAGGTGTTCCGCCGAGCTGTACGATCCTTGTTGTGAGGAGCGCTGCATGCGAAAGCTCTTCCGTCGCATGAAGATCAAGCTCAGCGATCACGGCATCCTTCATCGGACCCTTTACAACTTTGGCGCCTATCCAGTACTGGTAGTATGCCAGCCACTCGTCGGCCAGCGCCTTGTTCAGAAGGTTGATGAGCTCATCAACATTCATCTTTACGATTTCTCTTCCTTTTTGTGCCATATTGAAATGTTTTAGAATATTGGTTACGGGTTATTTTGCCGGGTACTTGATTCCGAGCCCTTTGGCTACATGCATTGCAAGCTCCTTATCGGCCTTGTGGAAATGATCAAGCTGGCGCATGAGAATCTCCTTTTTCTTTGGTCCGGAAACGCCCTTAAGGGCGCCCACGAAGTTTGCCACGGTATTGGCTCTCTCCTGGTCGGTCATTACTTTTCTGAAGAGAGCTCCTGCCTGCGAGTAGTGGTCATTGTCGTTCTTATTGCGGTCCCATGTGTCTGCCACATCCGATTCAAGGCTCATCGGCGGCTCCCTGAATTCCTTGTCGGCCTCGATATCATCAAAGCTGTTCGGGAAGTAGTTGGGGGCTGATCCTCCGTTTCCGTCGAGCGCCATGAAGCCGTCTCTCTGGTGGTTGTGCACAGGTACGATGGGTCTGTTTACCGGGAGCTGCTCATAGTTGGCGCCCAGCCTGTAACGGTGTGCATCGGGATACGCAAGTATGCGTCCCTGCAGCATCTTATCGGGTGAGAGACCTATTCCGTTGATTGTATTGGAAGGGGCGAAGGCGGCCTGTTCGACCTCGGCAAAGTAGTTTGCGGGGATCTCATTCAGTTCCATCACACCGGCTTCGATGAGAGGAAACTCTTTGTGCGGCCAGACTTTTGTAAGGTCGAAGGGATTCCATCTGAACTTCTTTGCCTGAGCTTCAGTCATCACCTGGATTTTCAGGGTCCACTTCGGGAAATCCTTACGGCTGATCGCCTCAATAAGGTCACGCTGTGAGTAATCGGGGTCTTTGCCTTTCAGCTCCTCAGCCTGCTGACCGGTAAGGGTTTTGTTGCCCTGCTGTGTCTTAAAGTGGAATTTCACCCATACCCTTTCATTCTTTTTATTATACATTGAGAAGGTGTGGCTGCCGTATCCGTTCATGAACCTGTAACCGTCGGGAGTGCCCCTGTCGCTGAACAGGATCATCACCTGGTGGAGGCTCTCAGGGTTAAGGCTCCAGTAATCCCACATCATTGTGGGGCTCTTGAGGTTGGTCTTCGGATCACGCTTCTGGGTATGAATGAAGTCGGGAAACTTCTTGGCGTCCTTGACGAAAAACACCGGAGTATTGTTGCCAACAAGGTCCCAGTTGCCCTCCTCGGTGTAGAACTTTACGGCAAAGCCCCTGGGATCGCGTTCCGTATCGGCGCTCCCCTTTTCTCCTCCTACGGTTGAGAAGCGGACCAGCACGCGGCATTTATTACCGACCTTGCTGAAGAGTTTCGCCTTTGTGTATTTTGTGATATTTCCGGTTACTGTGAAGGTACCGAAAGCGCCAGTTCCCTTGGCATGTACAACTCGCTCGGGTATGCGCTCACGGTTGAAATGAGCCAGTTTCTCATGGAGATGATAATCCTGGAGCAGAACCGGTCCCCTGGGACCTGCGGTCATGCTGTCTTCGTTCTCGAAGAAGGGCCTGCCCGATGCTGTGGTGAGTTTCTTCTTTGCCATGTTGTTTGGATTTAATTTATGTCTGTTAACTTTTTTTTGACTGTCTATCTTTTGTCCTTGAACCTGCCGACTATCTGCAGCTTTATCTCCTCAATTGTGAAGTCAGGGACCCCCTTCTTTTCAAAGTAACCGTAAATCATCTCCGTCAGCTGCTCGTCATAATAGTCCTCGATGCGGTCACAGTTTGTGCAATATATATGATGGTGATTATCCTTAACCGCATCATAACGCAGGAGTCCGCTGTCAGTTTTCACCCTCCTGAGGATATCCTTTTCAACAAGCGTGTCGAGAGTTTTGTAAACAGTACCGGTAGCAATGTCAGGATGTTTCTTCCTGATGAACTGGCTGACCTCTTCGGCTGTAGGATGATCATGCAGCAAATCCACCGCCTCGTAAACTGCCAGCCGCTGCGGTGTCACCCTGAGGCCGTTCCTCTTCAGCTCTGTCCTGTAATCTTCAATATTCATCATCTAGGAATAATTCCTATCAAGGAATAAACAAATATAAGACAAAGAACCCGGTTAACAATATAAATCTTAAGCAAAAAGTGATTAGAAACCATTCGATGTGTCTGTTTTATCTGTCTAAGTGATTAGAAACCATTCGATGTGTCTGTTTTATCTGTCTGCTAAACGGAATACAGCCTGTCAAGCACGTCAAGCATTATCTCATCCACGTTTTCACGGTTATCTATTGCCACTGTCTCGTTTTCCATCTTCCTGAGAGATGAAAAGAGTGACGGGTTAAGTGCATTGTCATGGCAAAAGAGGCGGTAAGCCTGTTCAATAGCTTTCGATTCCCTGCCTCCCGGGTGGTAGATGTAGCCGAACATCCTGCCGTTTTTCCATCTCACATCCTTCGATTTAAGGCCTGTAATCTCCGACAGCACGGCATCTGCATCAAGGCCCGTTTCGGGGAACCGGACAACCCGCTTGTTCATGGGGTAACTTTTTTAGGTGATTGTTGTTATAATCAAAGTTAGGCCATCCTAAAGGCGATGTCAAGAAACTGATTTATATATTTATCGTTATTTTTGTGGCTTGAAAAAGAGTAATATGACCAGATTGAAATCACTGACATTCTCAGCGTTGCTGCTGATATCCATTGCAATAGTGAACGCCCAGGTTCTTGAACCGGTCTCATGGACCTTCAAGAGCGAGAAGACGGCTGAAAAGAGCTATGACATCATTATGACCGCTGCTATCGATGACACCTGGCATCTTTATGCAATGGATCTTCCCGAAGGCGGGCCCGTTGCCACCAGCTTCACCTTTGAACCGTCGGGAGCATACACCCTTGATGGCAAACCGGTGGCTGTCAATAAGCCTGAGGTTAAGTTTGACAACAGCTTCGGGATGGACATCGGGATGCACAGCGGCACCACAGAATTCAGGCAGAAGATAACTGTAAAGGAGTTTCCGGTAACTGTTAGTGGTTTCGTGACCTTCATGTCGTGCGATGATTCGCAGTGTCTGCCTCCGCGTGATGTTGAGTTCTCAGTAGTTTTAGGAGGCGATGCCGCGTCGTCAGTTGATTCAGCTACCGGTTCACTTGCTTCCGCTTCTGACGGAGGTTCAGTGACTGATGCTCCGGCCGGCAAGTCCGGCAGGGGATTCCTGAAATTCTTCCTTCTTTCGATGCTTGCCGGACTGGCCGGGATACTTACCCCGTGCGTCTTCCCGATGATACCGATGACAGTGGCATTCTTTTCCCAGGGTGGCGGCTCAAAGGGTTCTGCAATTGGCAAGGCGCTGATATTCGGTCTCTCAATAGTACTTCTTTACTCATCCCTCGGCATAATAGTATCACTCACAAGCGCAGGAGCCGGGTTTGCAAATACACTCAGCACGCACTGGATCCCGAACCTGCTGTTCTTCACTCTCTTCCTTGTGTTTGCTGCATCATTCTTCGGGGCGTTTGAGATAGTGCTTCCATCAAAATGGGTCAGCTCAACTGACTCGAAGGTAGACAGAGGGGGAGCGCTGGCTGCCTTCTTCCTGGGTCTGACAACCGTGCTGGTTTCCTTCTCCTGCACCGGCCCGATAGTGGGTGCGCTGCTGGTGGAGGCCGCCTCAGGCGATGTGCTGCGGCCTACAATTGGCATGTTCGGTTTCGGGCTTGCATTTGCGCTGCCGTTTACTCTCTTTGCCCTCTTCCCATCATGGCTGAACAAGATGCCAAAGTCGGGCGGATGGCTCAATTCTGTCAAGGTGGTGCTTGGATTCATCATGCTTGCTTTCAGTCTCAAGTTCGCATCAACGGTTGATACGGTTTACAACCTGGGTATTCTCTCAAGGGATGTATACCTGGCAATATGGATCGTACTGTTTGTGCTCATGGGCCTCTACCTGATGGGCAAGATCAAATTCTCACATGACAGCGATGTGCCTCATATCGGCATCTTCAGGCTGGTGCTGATCATTGCGACGTTCACCTTCGCCCTTTACCTTCTGCCTGGTCTCTTCGGGGCGCCGCTGACGCGAATATCCTCACTGCTGCCTCCGCGTGAGACATCGGGGTTCAACCTGCTGAAGGCGATCAGCGAGAACAGGGGAACGGCACCGGGACTGGTGACCACGGCCTCTTCATCGCTTTGCGAAGAGCCTAAATACGCTGATTTTCTTCATTTTGAATATGGTCTGGAAGGTTATTTTGACCTTGAACAGGGACTGGCATGCGCAAGAGAGCTTGGCAAGCCGGTGCTGATTGACTTCAAGGGTCATGCCTGCGCCAACTGCAAGGAGATGGATGCACGCGTATGGTCTGATCCGGGTGTGCAGCAGAGGCTGAGGGACAATTTTGTACTTGTAGCCCTTTATGTGGATGACCGCACGAAGCTGCCGGAGAGTGAAGTGTTTGTGTCAAAGGTCGACGGCAAGGAGAAGAAGACGATTGGCAAAAAGAACGAGGATATTGAAATCTCGATGTTCAATACAAACACACTCCCGCTTTATGCAATTGTTGACCCGTCAGGCAAGCCGCTGATTGAGACCCGTGGTACCGACTTTGACATCCAGGCCTATATAGACTGGCTGGACAGGGGTGCTGAGGCGTACAGCAATAAGTAAGTGCCGACGGGCGTTTTCAGGCGCCGTATAATTTTAAGGAGCCGGTCCGAGAAGGGCCGGCTTTCTTTTTACCCTGGCTGTTCTGTTACTCTTCTCTGGCGCTCCACCCTGCCGGTTTTGCCTGCGCATGGTGCCGATGATTCTAACTCCCGGATTTGCCCGCACACCTGTGCCGGTGATTCTCCCTCCCGGACTTGCCCGCACACCTGTGCCGTCTTTATGCTGCCTGATAGTCTGACCTCATGCACATTTATGTTTTGCAATAGGTAGTAAGCCCGTATGAAAATAAAGGTGTACATTTATGGTAATATTAAAAGTGTAAATAATACATTTAAAAGTCATGAAAAAAAGTCTCCTTGTATTGCTTGTGGTTTCATTGCTGCCTGGTTACGCCGGTCTGACCGAAGTCTGCGCACAGAAAAAGACTGAAAATCAAAATGGTGTATGGGCCGGCCCGGTTACCGAATGGCCCAGGGTGATACCTGCAAGGATCAGTGACGGCGAAAACAGGGATCTCTTTGTTATGACCCTTGGCGAGGTCAACACACCATTATCACAGGGAACCTTTGATCCGGTGAAGGATCAGATCACACTTAGGGACGGGACTGTAATCAGCAATTACTACCGTGATTCACTGGGAGTAAAGTTTTATAAACCGCTTTCGAAGGAGATATTTCCGCTGCCTCCGTCAGGTTTGTGCACATGGTACTATTACTATCAGCACATAACCGACAGGGAGGTAAGGCTCAACACAGACTGGATAGCTGAACATCTTAAGCCCTACGGCGCTGAATACGTACAGGTGGACGACGGTTGGCAGGCCCTGTCAGCAGCAGGGAGGAAGGGTTCGCGCGACTGGACAGGGTTTGACCCGAACTTCTCAGGGGGGATGGCTGACCTGGCATCCTACATTAAGTCGAAAGGCCTTGTTCCGGGTATCTGGATTGCGCCCCACGGCCAGTCAAACGCGGAAGTGGTTAAACAAAATCCCGGCGTGTTTATCCTGAAGCCCGACGGCACCTCTCCCTCGAAGACCTGGGAGGGAGACTGGCTTCTTGATCCTACATCCGATGCAGGCAAAAAATATTTTCATGATCTATTTGCCACAATGGCCGGCTGGGGATATGAGTATTATAAGATTGACGGCCAGCCCATAGTGGTTGATGAGTACGCAAAGCATTCCGAATTCATGGCAGTGCCGGGCGGGGCGGCTGACTCCCTCTACAGGGTGACGCTTGATATAATCAGGGATGCGATTGGTGACGAGAGCTTCCTTTTAGGTTGCTGGGGCCTCCCGATAGAAGGAGCAGGTATCATGGATGGCTCCCGTACCGGAGGCGACGTTGTTCTTGGGTGGGACGGATTTTTTACTGCTCTTGATCCCACGCTGGAGAGTTACTGGCAGCATAATATAGTATGGTATACTGATCCTGACGTAATGCTTCTGCGTCAGCCTCTCACGGTTGAGCAGGCCAGGGTATGGGCCACGCTGCAGGGACTGACAGGCCAGGCGCTTATGTCGTCTGACCGTCTCACCGATCTGTCGGCAGAGAGGATTGATATGATGAAGAAGGTCTATCCGGCTGTTGATATCAGGCCGCTTGACCTCTTCCCGGCAGGTTCGAGGAAGAGGATTTGGGATCTTAAGGTCAATCATCTCGGCAGGCATTATGATGTCACGGGCCTGTTCAATTTCGATGCATCCAGGCCGGTCACACTGAACCTTGACTGGAAGGAGCTTGGTATTGAGGCTGATGCCCCGGTTCATGTGTTTGACTACTGGAACAGTGAATATATGGGAGCCTGGGAAGCTGGCATCGGTATTGAAATTATGCCCGCCAGCGTGCGGGTGCTCACTCTTGTCCCTGATAACGGGAAGATACAGCTCGTAAGCACCAGCCGGCATATCACCCAGGGATGGATTGACCTCAGGGAGTTCAGGTCAGATGCGGAGGGAACCGTTCTGAGCGGCATCAGCACACTGCCGGAAGGCAATGAATACAAGCTGCACTTCGCCTATCCGAGGGGTAAATACTACAGGGTGAAGAGTGTTACTGCCGTAATGGGGAAGAAGAAGCTGGTTGTCAATGCAAATTCGCACCAGGGGTGGGCCGAGGTTTCATTTACGGCTCCTGCATCAGGCGATATCTCATGGTTTGTCTCCTTCGAGCCTGATTATGCCTACAGTTATACTACAAGGCAGCCCGACGGTGTCAGCGTGGAACCTGAGGGTCTGAATGCGGTGCGTGTCACATGGAGGTCGCAGTATTATCTGAATTCAGGGTACCAGGTGTATATCGACGGCAAACTGCTGGGCTATACTCCAAACTCTTTCTATGTGATCAACGGTCTTGATCCGCTCAGGGAATATGCACTGGACGTGAGGACAGTATGGGATGACGGAACAGTAAGTCAGCGTAATCAGAACGATACCAGGAAACATGATGTCACCTTCACTATCTCACAACTGTTGCCGGGTGAGGTATCACTCACCGGGATGAGTTTCACGGGAGGAACGTCGCGTTTCTCGTGGCCCGTTACGGTTGACAGTGTGCGATACTCAGAAAGCTTCGGGATGTCAGGAGGGGCGACAAGGAAGTATAATATAGGTGGAGTTTTCAGCAACTTCAGTGCATCTGTTGCCATTGATGACAACATCAGGAGGGCACGTCCCGGACAGACAGTTGTCTTTGTTGTCAGGGGTGATGACAGGGAACTATGGCGGAGCGCCGCTATGGGTCCCGATGATCCGCAGGCAGGCTTTGAAGTACCCGTCATAGGGGTGAGGGTGCTGGAACTGGCTGTTGAAAGCGGCGATGGCGAGTCCCGTTTCGGCGGACTGCCGGCAGACTGGATCAAACCGGTTCTTAAAAGATAGATCTGACACTGGCTGAACAGGTTCAGCACTGTCGGATGACAATAATTTAATTATTAATCGGGCAAGGTTCTTTTACCTGCCCATGTAAAATACAAGGCGGCCGCCCTGCATTATCTCATCATGGGTAATGTAGTGCCGGTCAAGTTTGTTGCCGTTGAGCTCCGCCTTTTTGACATATACATTCTGCGGTCCCTGATTGACGGCAGTAATGGTGAATGTCTTACCGTTCTCCAGTCTCAGGGTAGCTTCCCTGACCAGCGGGCTGCCAAGGTCATACCTGTCCGCACCCGGAGCAACAGGGTAAAAACCAAGTGCGCTGAAGATGTACCACGCGCTCATCTGCCCGCAGTCGTCGTTTCCGCTCAGCCCGTCAGGGGCTGGCAGGTACTTGGAGTCCATTATATGTCTCACCCAATACTGGGTCTTTCGCGGCGCCCCTGCGTGATTGTACATGTAAGGCACATGGTGCGAGGGTTCGTTACCGTGCACGTAATTGCCAATGATCCCCTCGCGGGTGATATCCTCCGTCTCTGCAAAGAAGCTGTCAGGGAGATACATTGTGAATAGTGAGTCAAGGTGCTCCGTGAATCTCTTTTTCCCGCCGTGAAGCCCGATAAGTGCGTCCGGGTCATGAGGGACATAAAGGCTGTAGTTCCATGCGTTTCCTTCGATGAAACCCTGTCCGTGGGTGCTCAGCACATCGAACTCCTGTCTGAAAGTGCCATCGGCTTTCCGCGGGCGCATGAAGCCTGATGACGGATCCCACACGTTCAGGTAATTACGGGACCTTTCAGCGAATTCGCTGCGGAGGTCTTCCTTACCGGCAATCTGCGCAATGCACCAGTCGTCATAAGCATATTCAAGGGTTACGGAAACTGATGAACCGGTCCGTTCGTCGGGAACGTATCCAAGCTTCATGTAATCATCAAGGCCGTCATACCAGCCGTTGCGGGCAGTTGTGACACATGCTTCCAGTGCCCGGGAATAGTCAAATCCTTCGATCTTTTTCACAATGGCATCTGCAATCACCGGCACCGAGTGATATCCTATCATGCACCAGTTTTCATTTGCATGATGAGACCAGACAGGAAGCATGTCATGCACGCTCTGGTCATAATGGGCCAGCATCGAGTTTATCATATCAGCTGTTCGCCGCTGTTGCATGATGGTAAAAAGCGGGTGCAGCGCCCGGTAGGTGTCCCACAGTGAGAATGTTGTGTAATTAGTGAATCCTTCTGCCTTGTGAATGTTCTGGTCGAGCCCCCTGTACCGGCCGTCGCTGTCCGTATAAACTGTCGGCGACAGATATGTGTGATAAAGTGCCGTGTAGAAGCTGGTCAGCTGATCCTCATTCATCATTGTCACTTTGACCCTCTCAAGCTCCTTCCTCCACATGGCTTCCGCGTTTTTTCTGACTGCGTCGAAGTCGGCAAGAGGTGCCTCGGCTATCATATTTGCAACGGCCCCGTCCGTGCTCACCGGCGAGATTGCCACCCTGACTGTGATCTCCTCTCCGGGCACTGTCACGAAGTCGAAATGACCCCTGATGTTCCGGCCTGCCGCTTCCGGGAAATTCTTCCGCTGATCGAAGCGGCGCCAGAATCCCCGGTAGACGCGCGCAGGGGAGTCGTCGATGAAGCCGTAGGTACTTATCGGTTTGGAGAATGCGATTGCAAAATAGAGTGATCTTGTCCGCGCCCACCCGCTGGTCTGCCTGTAGCCGGTAACGAGGGTGTCATTCTCTACCCGGATGTAGGTCCATACATTCTTGCCCTCATCGTTATATATACCGTGAACCATATCGAGTATGATGTGGGATTCGCCCCCCTGATTAAAGGTATATCGGTGTACGCCTGTACGTGTTGTAGCTGTCAGTTCAGCCAGGATATCATGTTCCTCCAGTTTCACAGAATAATATCCGGGAGTTGCCGTTTCGGCGGCGTGGGAGAACCGTGAGCGGTAACCCTTTTCAGGCGCATCTGAGGTGCCGGGATTCAGCTGAAGCAGTCCGGCGGTTGGCATCAGGAGTATATCGCCGAGATCGGAATGGCCTGTCCCGCTGAAATGGGTGTGTGAGAAACCGACGATTGTGCTGTCGGCATACTGGTATCCGGCACAGTATTTATAAACATCCCTGTTGTATCGGCCATCCACTTCGTATGGCAGTGTGTCGGTGTCGGGCGATAGCTGCACCATGCCGAAGGGCACCGTCGCTCCGGGGTAGGTATGTCCCATCCGGTCGGTTCCGATGAACGGGTTGACATATTTTAGCGGGTCTGCATCCTGACCGGTGCACAAGGCAGAAGCCAGGTTCAGAATGAAAACGGCGGAAAGAATCCTGATCATTTCAAGTCTGATTGTTTTTGTAAAGATAAAGATCGGGAGGATTGAAGTGGCTCTGCGGACACATATTGATCACGGTGAATCATGTCCCGTTGAAGCCTGTAAATTAATAAAATCAAAAATAAACGTCAAAAGACTTGACAAAAAATATACAGAGCTTAAATTTACGTAAGATCTTTGACTTATTGTATTAAACCTCTAAAATGCAGGGAAATGGGAAGTAATCTTTCGCTGGATATCTCAAACGGAGGTTTGTTGTACCAGGTCTTCTATACGGCAGCATTTCTGGTTGCCTATGTTATCCTCGTTTATGAAGGTTACCGCAGGAAATTTCCGCTGGTTGCGTGGATTCTTATTCTGGCTTCCATCCGGCTGGCGGTAGTAACCGGTACAAGACTTTTTGCCTGGACTCCGGAAGAATGGCAGTTAATAACTGAAAACCATGTACTGCTGCCCTCCGTCCGCAAGACAATGTTTGGCGGCCTGGCCATGGGAGTTATGGCATACCTGATTGTGAGCAGGATAATGCGATTCCGGCATAATCCATGGGACACGGTTGCCTATGCATTCCCCGCAGCTGTGGCTGTGCAATCTCTGGGATGCTTTTTTTACGGGTGCTGTTTCGGAACACCCTCTGGAGTTACATGGGCAATAAGCTATCCGGTAATGTCGCTTGCTCATTACCACCAGTTTAACAGCGGCCTGATTTCGTACGGCGATACGCTGTCCCTCCCTGTTCATCCGGTTCAGTTATATCAGAGTGCCGGGGCACTGATTGTAATTTTGCTTGTTTTTATGTTCAAAAACCGGTGGAAGTCAAAGGGAAGTCTCCTCTTATCTTCGGTTGTATTTTTCTGTGTGATCAGGTTTATAATTGAATTCTTCAGAGACCCGCTGTCAAACAAGACGGGAGGGGAATTCCTCCTGGGTCTTAAGTTTGTTCAATGGCAATACCTGGTTTTTGGTTTTCTGATGCTGCTTTTATTATTGTGGCGTGAGAGAAGACGGCAGCCCGTGTTCAGCCATGTGGATTCGCAGGCACCGTCGCTGAACCTGCAACTGGGGATCGTGCTGGCATTGATCCTGTTCTTTATTGCAATCCGTGACTGGTTTACCCTTACGGAATCCATCGCTCTAAACATGGCTTTGCTCCCGGCAATTATACTTACCGGGGTGGAGGTTTACAGAAAATTCTCCGTGCTCAGGCTCAGATGGGTTTATGCATCACTTCTTATCTTGCCTTTACTGCTGATGAGCCAGACTTTGCCGCAGACAAAGAACGATACAACTTCAGTAAAGACCTACAGTATAATTCACACTGCAGGAGGTGGGTTTGCCACCGGCAATTATACAACGGAAAGAGC
>Ga0209800_10002462_pt1 | contig 16349 bp, 8 predicted proteins | sample Higcelweek8metaG_FD_187174 | JGI IMG/M metagenome (GOLD analysis project Ga0209800, IMG submission 187174) | Freshwater pond sediment microbial communities from the University of Edinburgh, under environmental carbon perturbations - High... | ecosystem: Environmental > Aquatic > Freshwater >...
GTTCCCTTCGGTTTTCACCACGTTCCCTTCCCAGCCGGTCGCGGGTTTCTGGCCGACCGGACCGCCGAAGAGATTGACGAACCGGTATCCGCGGTGATCCAGGGCGAACTGGACGAACCGCTCGCCGGGCTTCAGGAAAATTTCGACAAGGTCGGAGCTGCCGAACAAATCCTCGTTCGAATTAGCCAGCACGGTTTCAACCAGCGGCTGGTCGAACTCCATCCGGAACCCGAAGTAGATCGCCTCGCGATCGAATACCGTCCGCAGATAAGTCCGGCGGCCCGGAGCAACCGCCTTGCCGTAACGGCTCTGGAATCCGGCTTCCGGAACGTCCTGCCAGCAGGGATCATCGAGTTTCCCGTCGATTTTCGGCGGCTGCGAAGTCAGCTTCGCCACCATCTGCGGACGCGGAGATTCGAACCTGACATAAAGCCGGTTCAGGTCGTTGCCGATCCAGCGGTCGATCAGGCCCCGGGCCTGAAATGCGGCCTCATGCCGCTTCAGCTCGGCCAGTTTCGCCTTGAAATCGTCCTGCGGGGTCATCCGGTTCAACTCGTCGAAGCAGCGCTGGAATTCCTCGACCTCCCGCACATCGTAATGCGGACGGACGCGGCGGTATATCTTCGCATGGATCCGGTCGGCGTCGTATGCGGCGGGATTCCACAGGTATTCATTCGCGGTCATGCCGAACCAGAGCATCCACCGCGAGGCGGCAAATCCGTGAGCGTTGATGAAAATTCCGGAGGCAGCCAGTTCCGGTGCGATGCGGGTTTCCCAGCGTTGCACGGGGAACCGGATGCATTCGCTGTTGTCCCAGAGGAAGGTCTGGTGACCCCCCGCATAGCCGGAAAAGGTCTTCTCCTCTGCCGCGGTAATCTCCCGCGAAATCACCCTCGGCCCGGTCCAGACGATCGGAATCTCCGGCGGCAGGCTCCCGCCGAGCTCTTTCAAATACTGCTGCATCGCCGGAGCGTTGTCCGTATGTTGCAGCGAATAGACCGGCGGGCAGAAGCTCCATTCCACGCCGGGAACCTCTTTTTGAAGATAACTCATCAGGAAGCCGTGTCCACGCCCGGCGGAATCGCCGAACTTCCGCTTTTCTTCCGGAGAAAGCAGCACATAGCGCCCGTCCTGCAGCGGCGTCCAGTCGTCGGTGCAGATCATGATAAACCGGAACCCGGAGTCGCGGGCGAAGCGGCACCGCTCGGCCAGGCCCTTGAGATCCCCCTCCGACGCGATGTCGAAGAACTGCTTCTTCCGGACTCCGTCCGTGGCATAGATATGGTAGACCAGCATGAATTTCAAGATGCCGGCGTCGGCGTACCGTTTCTGGGGGGCGAAGGCGTCGCGAAACCGTTCCGCCGTGAATTGGTGCCACTCGGAGCGGTACTGATAGGCGAGTCCGCCGTACTTGTACTCGGCCGCGAACCGGATCCGGTCCCCGGAAAACGGGGTATAGTCGCCCATGAACCGCTTTTTCCAGACCGGGCCGTCGCCGATTTCGGCCAGCGTGATTTCCAGAAACTCCCCGTCGCGCCGGATCAGCTGCATCAGCGTCATGACGCCGTTGAACATTCCGGCGGGGCCTTCGCCGTCGATGGCGATCCGCTTCGGCTCACAGGCGACCCGGTAGGCCTCGGAATCCGCATTCCCGCTGTTCAGTACGAGGGTCAGTTCCGGCGTTCCGGCGCACGGCGGCAGGTTCAGGAATTCCAGCGCCAGCTTCGCCGCCGGGATGTCCGGAGCCTTCACTTCGACCCGGTCCGCCCGCACCCGGACGACCGGCCCGTACTGGATCGACTGTGGCTCAGGGATCACTTCCCCCGACAGAGCGCCGCAAAGCAGGAACAACGCAAAAATCTTCTTTATCATAACTCTTTTTCCGTCTTATCGAAAGGTTACGGTGCCGAAATACCGCTTGTCGGTCAGCTCCTGTTCCGGGGCGGGCGACCAGCAGGAAGCGTCTCCGTCGAGATTGTTGCGACGGGCGAAATTGAGATTCCATTTCCCGCCGCTTTGCGGCGGGCGGTACAGGATCTTTCCGGCCAGTTCTGCAAACGGAATTTCCATCTCCAGAATCCAGTACTCGGGGAACACCCGGATTTTTTTGCGGACCTGCGGATTGAAGTTCGCCGGCGGCTGCCACTCCATGCGGTCGGAGAGATTGCCGGACCGGTCCACGGCGATCCACCCCGCCCGTCGATTCTGAAGCGGCGGCTGGAGGCAGAGATAAAAGACATCGCCACCATCGTCGAGCGAACTGTCACGCTCCAGCCGTGTCGGCTCCTCTTCCGCCTTGCCGTAGCTGCCCCGGAACTGGACGAACAAACTCTCCGGCGTGTAACCGAGCTTGACCGTCGAGCCGTACTTCGGCGGGCCGAACCGGTAGACGGCGGCGCCGTTCCAGGCGGGGTCGCCGCCGGAAGCGTCCAGCTTCGGTGCGGACGGAAGTTTCGCCACCGTCCCGGTTTTGACTTCGGCGGAACATTCGTCGAACACCGGTTTCACCGTCCGCCCGATTCGGGAAAAATCGAGGTTGTTGCGCCGGAACTCCTCTTCGCGCGCCAGAATGCGTCCGGCGATTTTTCCGCGTTCGGCGCGGTCCCAGAGATTCTGCATGTTGCCCAGGTCATCCTGCGTCCGCGCCACGAACTCCGGCATGTCGCGGCCGGTGAGTTGCCGGAACGCGGCCGCATACGATTTGCGGGCGTCGTACTCCTGCGGATTCCAGAGATAATCGTTGGCGTTCAGCATGAACAGCCGCGACCAGAAGAAGCTGAATCCGTGGCCATTGACATAGATACGGCCGTCGAGACCGCTCATCTCCGGGAAAAACGAAGTCCGCCACCACTCCATCGGAGTCGGCTTCATGCTCGAAGTGTTGTCCCAGACGTACAGCCGATGACCGTTGACCAGATCCCGGTACTCGCGGCGGTCCTCCGCCGAAATTTTCGCGGATTCCACCGCCGGACCGGTCCAGACGATCGCCGCGTCCTCCGGCAGCTCCCGGCTCAGGGAGTCCAGGTATTCGCGGTTGGAGGCCGATTTCGCATCGTGACCGTTCAGCGAGTACGGCGCCGGGCAGACGGAAACGGTGACATCGGGATGCGCCTTCCGTACCGCCTCGCACACCCGCCGGACGATGTATCCGTGCGCCTGCCCCGGATTTTTGAATTTCGCTTTTTCGCCTTCCGAAACAAAAACGAAGCGACCGTTCTCCGACGGCGTGTAGTCGTCGAACTGGATCATGATCTCCTGAACATACTGCGCGGCAAAAAGACATTGTTCGATCAGCAATTCCACATCTGCCTCTTTCGAGGCGTCCAGGCGCTCGCCGCAGCAGACGTTGATCATCATCATGAAATCGACCAGGTCGCCGTTGCGCTCCCGGAACTCCCGGATTTGCTCGAACCACTCGCCGTAGGTGTGTTTCTTCCCGTAAATCGGGCGCTCGCCGGGGGCGAATTTCCGCCAGTCGTAACGGTGCTGGATGCCGTAGCCGTCAATTTTGGCGCGGGCCAGCTCCTCCATCTGCGCCGTTTCGACCGGGCTGTAGCCGCCGAGGAAACGCAGCGGCCACTCCGGATAATCCCGGATGTCCCGGACGCACACCCCGTTCGGCGTCAGCAGTTGCAGCAACGTCGCGGCGGCGTAGAACACGCCCCGGTTGTCAGCACCTGCGGCGTAGACCGTCATTTCGCCGCCGTTCTCCCCGAACTTCAGCACATACTCCTGCGGGCGCTCCAGTTTGAGGGTTTCCAGCGGACTTCCGGTGAAAATCGCGTCCCCGGCTTTTCCGAGGATGATCCGGAGTTTCTTGCCTCCCGCCGTTTCCGGCAGATTCCGAAGATGCCCGTTCAGCATCTCCACCGCGAGCGCGGAGGATTTGACCGGGCGGGAGGATACGACCATTTCGACGTTGCGCGGATCGATTTTCCCGTATCCGTCGGACCCCTGCGCCTCGCGTACCCGGGGGAAGGGTTCCGCGCCCCCGCAACACCAGATTACGGCCAACAGGGCCAGCATTTGAATCAACAGCCTCATTCAGAGCGTCTCCCCGATCCCGATGCCGAGCATGGCATTGGTGACCCCGGAAACGTTGAACGCATCCACGTGAAGATCCAGAAACAGCATGTTGGCGAATTTGTTGTGCAGCCATCCCCATGCCGGTGCCGTCGTGTTGTATGGACTATATCCCAAATAGGCTTGCCTCAACACACTGCTCGCGTCACCCGCGGCCACGCCTTTCGAGATGTCGCCCGCGGTGCAATAGGCGCTGTCGGAAACCAGGACTCTGGTGGAGGGCTGTCCTTTGGCCTTTTCGAATCGGAACGCACATCCCAGACTGGGAATCCAGCCTCCGTAGGTTGCTCTTGATACCCTGGCATAAGAACTATAATGTTTGGCCGCCTGAACCGCCTGCGGTGTTGTCAACGCAGTCGGACAGTTCAGGGAGCCGAACTTGACGTAGCTCATGTTTACCAGCATCTTCGGCCAGAAATCCCGATTGCCGCCGCGGCTGCCATCGTAAGCTGCCATCACCATGCCCTTGAAGTCGGCGGCGTAATTGTTCAGGCCCAACCCGATCTGCTTGAGATTGTTGACGCACAATGTCGAGCGCGCCTTTTCCCGCGCCTGATTCAAGGCGGGCAGCAGCATGGCCGCCAGAATGGCGATGATTGCAATCACAATAAGAAGTTCGATCAGAGTAAACAATTTCTTTCGATGTTCGGTCATTCTCATTGCCTTTCCATTTATTTTGTGATCGGAGCTTTTCCGCTGGATTCCCTGACAATCAACGGCCAGGGGATATACCATTCTCTCAATTCCGCCCGAATTTCTTCCGGGCTTTTTGTCTCTTCCAGAAGATCGATCATCCGGCATCCCATGATGTAACCGTGTTCCGCCTGCCCGGTGCCGCAGGCGGAGATGAAGATGGTGTTCCACTGACAGAGCGGAGTATCGCAACTGGATACCACGCTGAAATCGTCCGGAATGCGCATCCCCCGCTGCCGCATCCGATGCATGAAGCCGCAACAGATCTGATCGTTGGCCAACAGGGCGGTACACTCCCGGCAACCGGGATCCGCCAGCGCCTGCTCCGCCAATTCAGCTCCGTGCTCGAACTCGTCTCTTGCCACGGAATTGGCGACAAAAACCGGAATAAGCGGTTCCGCCCGTTCGGCATTGAACCGTTCGACCGCTTCGTTCAACTCCCGGAATTCGGTTTTGCCGAAGCAGGGGAGCAAAACCCGCCGGTGTCCCTCCCCGGCCAGATACCGGAACACCTGAACGAACGAGGAGACGGTGTCCGCGCTCAATTGAAAGAAGGCGTCCTCGTCGGCAAGCCCGACGATTCCGATGGGGATTCCGAGCGATTTGAGCTGCATCGAGGAGTCGCCGAGGATTCCGGCGATGATCAGCCCGTCGATGCCGCGCTGCCGCAGTTCGGGCGGGGTGACGAAATTCTCCACGCGGGAGAGGTCGTAGCGGCTCACCAGGCAGCGGTAACCCCGCTCCGTGCACGCCCTTTCGATCCCGGCGAGAATCAGCGAGTAGTAGGAGTTGGCCAGCCCGAGCGTCGCGGTGGCCGACACCAGAAACCCCAACTGCCGGGTCTTCCGCGTTGTCAACGCCCGTGCCTGCGGCGAAGGGACGTAATCGTATTCGGCGATGATCCGGCGCACCTTTTCAAAGGTTTTGCGGCTGACCCGCGACTTCGGGTCGTTGTTCACCACCTCCGAGACGGTCGAACGGGCGACCCCCGCCAGCCGGGCGATGTCGCCGATCGTCATCCGTTTCGGCAAATCGGTTACAGGCATCGTAATTCCTCCGTTAATTCATTCGAACCGGTTCGAGTTCGCATTAATTATGGCTCGAACCGGTTCGAATGTCAATAGCGGCTCTGAAGAAAATATAGAAATTCCTAAAAAAATGACCCGAAATCGGTCAAAACGCGATGGGGCCGCATTGTCCGGAATGCCGGAAACGCTGATGCGCCGACCCGGCCCAGCGGCAAACCGGGGTAGAGAAAAAGGGCGGGAAAGACTCAAGAGACCTTACCGCCGGAGCGGCCTGCCGGGCACAATTGCCGCCCCATTGACGTCCCTGTCAGAAGTGCTGTCGCGCTTTGCGAAGAAGAAATTCATAAAAAAGTGATTTCGCCATTTGACTTCGGTATGGTTTTTCTCTATAATTATCCATGGAAACAGGTTCCGTATCGGGCGGAACACTGGGGAGTTGAGGCGAAAGACGCATAATAGTTAGTATGTTAAGTTCCGGGAACCGCCACCCTCGGCGCAATTGATTCGGCCCGAACCGATTGCGCCTGGCGCTTGTCGCCTGTTTCGCTTCAATGCCCTTTCTGTTTCGCCGTGTCCGATCGGCCGCCGCCGCAATGCCGCATGGATTCCCAGCATCACGTAGTAACTATTATGGGACACGGAGGGGAAATCATGCGGAAAAATCATTTCACGTTAATTGAGCTCCTGGTGGTAATCGCCATCATCGCGATTCTGGCTTCGATGCTGCTGCCCGCGTTGAGCCAGGCGCGGGACCAGGCGCACGGCACCAAATGCATGGGGAATCTGAAACAGTTGACGCTGAACGGAATCCTGTATGCGAATTCCAACCAGGACTGGCTGCCGCGTGCCTGGAATCCGGGCACCAACGCGATGTGGTTCGACCAGCTTTACCGGGCCGGACTGATCGACAAGCCGGTTGATGTGTCCGACACCAACAAAAACGCCGTCAAGGGGCTGCTCGCCTGTCCGGGCGAACGGCAGGCCAAAGACACCCCGAACGGAACCAAGATCCACTATGGCATGAACCGCATGGCGTGGACCTGGAACTGCCAGTTGAAAACCGTCCAGTTCAAGCGCCCCGGCATCACCGTTTTGCTCTACGACACTGCCATACGGCCCAACTACGACAATTACGTATCGAGCACGAACCTGCTTTCCGCCAAGAACATCGCCGCCAACCGGCACCGCCGGGATTCCGCCCGCAACCTCTCCTTCGTCGACGGCCATGTGAAACTGCTGGGCAAAACCGAGGTGGCCAAGCCGAAAACCCGCGTCTGGACGATCTTCATGATCAACAACGGGGAATATTTGTCGGAGAGCGGAGAACAGATGTGGCGAACCGATTACTGAAAGGGCGGTCGGGAATGAAGCGTTTCTGGTTGTTGTGCGGCCTTGCCGCCTGTCTGGGGGTCGCCGCGGCCGAGGGGAATGCGGCGGCGCAATTGCAATTTCAAATTCTTCCCGTCGCCGACGCCGGAGAGGGAACCGTGAAGGACAACGGAGCGAACGGCTGCAAGATCACGCTCAAAAACACCGCTAAGAACAATTACGTCATCGCGCTGGCCCAGCTCGACCGGAAGGCCGCCGCCCAGCAGAAGCTGGTGTTCCGGATGCGCGGCCGCGCCTCGAACGGGAACGCATTTCTGACCGCGAGTCTGGTGTTCGAGGCCGACGGCAAGTGGGACGGGCGGAATTCGCCGTCGATCCCGGTGCGTAATGCGGAGTTCAAAACCGTCGTGTTCGGGCTGGACGCCGACTTCAAATTCTCCGACGCGCTCTGGAATTTAAAGCAGCTCAAATTCGTCCTCAACGGAGCCGGGAATCCGGCCGGAAGCGTTGCCGAAGTCGAGATCGAGGATGTCAGGATCGTCAGCGCCGACGAACTCTCCGGCGGCGGGGCCGATTTCCTCGTCGTCCCGTTCCCGAAACCGCAAGCGGACCATTCCGTCCCCGGCGTCACTCCCGTCCGGGTCTGGTTCGACTTCGACAATGACGACCTCTCCGGCCGGGTGCAGAGCCGGGTCTCGCCGGGCGTGATCGAAGACGCGGTTCCCACCGCCGGATTCCGGGCGCTGCTGCTGGAACACGCCGAGGGAATCGTCGAACTCGCCGCTTCGCCGGAAGCCGCCGACGTGATCGTCTGCTCCCGCGCCGCCGCCGGAGACCCCGAGCCGATACTCGACGCGCTCCGGGCGGGGAAGCGGCTGATCGTCTACGGGAAACCCGCCGACCCGGCGCTGGAGGAAAAACTCCCGCTGCGGTTCGAAGCAAAAGCAACTCCGGGATTCGCCCCGCGCTCGAAAGCGAAACTCGACGCCTCGCATCCGCTGTTCGCCGGAGAATCCGCCGCAAAAGGCGACTTCGGGAGCTATTACAAAACGGTCCTCAAAAGCGGCAAAACGCTGGCCGCGTTCGGGGACGGGTCGCCGCTGCTTGCCGAGGACGGCAAAATCCTCCAGTTCGCCTGCGGCGTCGGCAGTTCGCTGCTCGAAAACGGCGTCTTTTACGACAAGCTGTTCCTGCGGGCGGCGGCGCTCGGCAACGTTCCGGCGCTCGCCGCGCTCGACGTCCGCGACCGGGAGTACGCGGCGCGGCTGGCCGGGGCGGACCGGGCGTATGTCGAATCCGTGCTCGCCGCCGCCGGGATCGTTCCCGGCGAACTGACCTTTCGCCCCGGCATGTCGCGGGACAACATGGGGCGGTTCGGCTGGCTGGTCGGCGAGGGGCTCTCCTGCGACAGCATCGGCCGCGACCTGACCGTGACCAACGGCGGGCAGAGTTACCGCTTCGACGCGGACGGCAAGCTGTCGGTTCCGCTCTCCGGCTGGACGCGCCGGGCGGTCAAAGGCGAAGTGAAATTCGCCTCCGATTCCGCCGATCCCTGCGAAGAGTGGACCGGCGTCGGCGAGGTCGAATACACCGCCGAATTGGTCATGGACCCCGCCTGGAAGGGAAAAAAAATGAAATTCGAGGTTAAATCCGGAATCGACGATGTCGATGCGACGGCGCTCTCCGGCGTCGCCATCGGGGCGACCGATGAGAAGGTTCCCTATCACTGGATGACGCCGCGCGCCTACGCGATCCCGGAGAGCGCGGTCCGCTGGGGCGAGCCGAACCGGTTCACCGTCCGGGTCGGGAATCTGCGCGGCAGTGCGCGCTTCGGCTCCCGCCCATACCTGACCGTCGCCGAAGAGGGCGGCGCGCCCGAACTCGCCGCAAGCGAAATCGACTGGACCGGGAAAACCTATCGAATCACCTCCGGCGGCGAAACGCGGGAACTCCAGATGACGCTGCTCGCCCCCTTCATCCGCTACACCTTCCCGCAAAACGAAGTGACGCTGACGTTGGAGAACGCCGCCGAGTACGCAGCGTGGAGCACGCCTGGCGGAATCCGGATCGTCCGCGTCGCCGCCGCGCCCGATCTCTTCGACCTCAAGCGCGACGGCAACTGGAACACGCCGTGGCTGCTGTTGTTCCGCCCCTCCGGCGGCAACCCGCTGCTGCTGGTGTTTGCCAACCAGCCCGGTTCACTGCAAGCCCGGATTCGCGGCAATGTGCTCGAAGGCATCCGGATTTCCGGCCGCGACGGGAAACCGGTCGGCGTCGTCGCCGCCGGGTGGCCGTGGGGCGTCTCCGCTCCGGATACCGCCGACTGGTCGAAGGGCCTGCCGGAATCCGCCCGCAAACAGATCGCGCAGGGCGTCAATATGGCGCTCAATTTCCCGGTCGGCTGCGACGAAGTCTACGCGATCGACCGCGCCAACCGCCGGGTCGAAATCGTCAACCGCTTCCGCTTCAGTCCGGTCAAGGACGATTGGAACACCCCGCTCGAACCCTTCGCCACGCTGCCTCCGCTCGCCGCTTTCGCGCTCGAAAAAGGCAAGCTGGTGAAGACCGGCCCGGTTGAGGACTTCAAGCTCGACACCCGGCTCGGGCCGACGGCGGGAATCCGCGGCCGCGACACGATCCGCTATTCGCTGCCGCTGCCGCCGGAGGCAGATCTGACGCTAGCCGGAATCCGCGACGGCGGCGGGCTGGAACGCGAGTGGAACGACATTTTCGCGGCGGGTGTGCGCTACTCCTGCGGCGGGCTGACGCCGGTGACGGCGTGGACTCCGGCGAAACCGGCCGGGGAGCTGCCGATCCGGAACATCGACCTCTTCGCCTGGAATTTCGGCATGACCACCGCGCTCCAGGGCGGGCTGCTGCTCTCCGCCGAAAACCGGGCCAAACTCGAAACGCGCTGCCGGGACCGTTTCATCATTCCGATCGAACTTTACCAGTACAAGAATTTCGCCCGCCACCGCGAGGAGCCGTTCAGCCGGTTGCGTTATCCGATCAGCTTCAACAGCTTCTATCCGAACACGACGGAGTATGCGCCCGGAATGGGTTCCAGGGTCATTTACGGCGACGCGAACGAAGCCTGTTCGGTCGCGGTCTGGACGGCGAAACAGCTCGCCGACGTCTACGGCCAGGCCGGGCTGGTGCGCGGCAACTGGAACTTCTTCCGGCGGGTCATGCGGCTGCAACTGTACAGCGACGACTATGCGTTCCACGCCGGGAGCTGCCGCGAATACGGCGTCGGCGCCTGGATCGACATGCTGAACGGCGAGTATGCCGGGATGGTCTCGTATGCCCGCCTCGCCGCGCTCGCCGGAGACAAAGCGGCGGAAGAAGACGGCCTCTATCGCGCCGCGAAACGGATGCTGCCCACCCTGATGCGGCTGGAGTTCGCGGACTATATGACGCGCGCGCTGCCGGAATCCACGCCGGAAGGCTCCTTCCTGGTCACCGGATTCGGCGAGGACGGCGTTAAAATCATGCGTTTCCCGACCGACAACGGGAATTTCCTGACCGCGATGGACCTGTTCGATTTCTCGCAGGGTTCGCCCGGAGCGCTCTACCGGCTCTACCGGGCCTGCGCGCTGCCGGAGATTCGCGGCTATCTGGAGAAGACGGCGCTGCCGCTGCTGACGGCCCCGGACCGTTTTCTGATGCATTCGGCATATCTTCAGCCGGTGGCGATGTACGCGGAGAATCCGGACCTGGCGGCGGAATACGCGCCGAAGGTCGCCGAACTCCACGGCCCCTCGCTGCGGCGGGACTGGCCGGGAATTTGCGCCCCGTTCCATTTCGGTATCGCCCTGTGGCGCAAATACGCGGCTCCGGCCTTCTCCGTCTGCGAGGAGCTCGAAATGGCAAAAGCGGTCTACGACCCGGCGGCGAAGCGGCTGGAGTTTGAACTTTCCGCCGGACCGTCGAGCCGCCTGGTGCTGGAAGGCGCGACGCCGAAGCGCATTCTGCGCAACGGGGAACCGGTCGAGGCCGAACCGGTGGAAGCCGGATTCCGCCTCCCGCTCCTCACCGGGAAAAACGGATTCGTCATCGAATACTGACGCGGCGGGAAACGGCTTCCGCCTCAGCGCTCGCAGCGGATGCGAACCAGGCTTTTGGCCGGAATCCGGACGGTTTTCCCGGCGGATTCGATTGCCCGCTCGGAGATGGCGATCGGCCGGCCGGTCGCGGTATTCACCGATTCCAGCGCCGGAGCGGTCAGCACCGTCATCCTCACCGGCTTCCACGCCGGGTCGTCAAATTCAAGCGTCAGGTCGCGCTCCGAACCGGGCAGGCGGTTGTTCAGCATGAGGAAGAGCGCCTTCCCGTCCGGCGACAGCTCGGCGGCCCCGGTGAAGTGGAAAGGCAGCGAACGGGGATCGGTCCCGGCCCCCTCCAGGTGTGAACGCACAACCTCGCCGTCGTAGCCATCGCGCCCGAAGAAGCGGAAGAGTTCGGCGATTCCGGTGGTATAATAGCCGCCGTTCGCGTCGCGGCGCACCAATGCCCACGGTCCGGCCGAGAAGGCGTGGTAGGTCTGCGCACCGACATCGGGGCGGTTCAGCATCAAAAGCATCCACTCGGCGGTGTCGAGCACGCCGACCAGCGCGTGGGTCTGGTACCAGTTGCGTTTCCAGACCTCTTCGCCGTCGCCGTATCCCGGCGGCCATTTGGCGTGTTCCGAGTTGAAAATCTTAATCGCCGGGTTCGGCGAGGCGGCGATGTCTTCGGCCAGCTCGTCGAGATACCCGAGCATCCGGTCCGGCGTCAGCCCGCGGTAGTAGGGGTGGAACGCGAGATAGGCGAGGTCCGGGCCGAGTTCGTTGAGCACCGTCCGGTTCCAGCTCCGCCAGTAGCGGCCGCGCTCCGGGTCCCACGGCGAGCTGGCCGCGTGCGCCGCGAACACCGCGTCGGGACAGGCCTTCCTGATCGCCGCGATATGGGCGCGGCAACTTTCGACGTAGGGGCCGACATCCATGTGTTTGGGTCCGCCGAGATCCATCTCGTTGCCGAGCTCCCAGATGGCCGGTTTCACCGGGTTCTTGAGTCCGCAGGCGATCCGCAGTTTCCCGAGCGGGGTATCCGCATTGCCGGTCAGGAATTCGGCCAGCGCGCGGCTCTCTTCCGGCGTCGTGTTGTAAAGGTTGACCACGTAGACGAATTCGGCGTCGGGGTCGAGCGAGCGGTACCAATTGAAGTGTTCGACCAGCCCGTACAGCGGGACGTGCCCCTCTTTCCGCCCGAACCAGAGCGGAAACGGGCGGCGGTCGCGGTTCGGGCCGACCGATTCCCGCCAGCGGAAGAGCTGCGAATCGGTTCCGGCGGTGCGGTTGAAGGGGACCGGAACGCCTTCGAGCGCCGCGGTCAGCTTCGGGTTGACCGGGTTCTCCGTCGCATCCGGTTTCCCCTCGGCCGGGTCGATCATCCCGAGCGCTTCGTATCCGTGCCAGTCGTTGTTGTAGCCGAAAAGGCGCGCGCTCGAACGGCGCAGCGGCTGTTTCGTCTCGACCCGGAAGGTCGCTGCCAGCAGCGGCGCGGCATTCTTCTCCTCGGCGGGAAGCACCACGCGGGCGTATTCGTCGCCGTTGCCCCGGAGCTCCGGGCGCTTCTCTTGCGGCGTCGCCGGTTTGACCGGCGAAACGGTCAGCTTCGCGGTGAACTTCGTCCCCTTGACGGAGTCGTAGCCGGAGAAGAAGAGCAGGCGCAAATGTCCCATCCATGCGACATTGCGCATCTCCTCGAACTTCCATGCCCCGGAGGAGCCGGTGAAGTCGAAGTAAAACGTCCCCGCGTCCGGCTTCACCTCGATCCACGACCGGCTTTCAGCGATGGTGCGCTGCGGGGCGAGCGGGAAGCCGGTCCACGAGTTCTTCGGCGCGACCAGGACGAGTTCGATATACTTGCCGCCGGGGATTCCGGGGGCGAATTCCGCCTGCCAGGCTACCGAAACCGCGCCTTCGGGCAGGGGTCGCACCGTGCGGATGACCTGCGCGCCGCCGCTTTTCCAGGTACTGACGGTCGCGCCGTCCGATTCGGTCACCGCCGGAGCGGCGCTCATCGGGGCGGCGATGGTTTTCCACTGCGCGTCCTGAAGCGTCACGCCGTCGCCGGTCAGGAGGACGGAGTTCCCGGCGCGGATCGACAGGCGGTTCCCGGCGTCGAATCCCGCGCTTGCCGTTGCGGAGGCGGTGGCGGAGAGCGCCGCGAACAGCGCCCCGGCGACCATGATCGTTTTTTTCATCGGCAAATTCATTCCCGTATTTCCTATCGCAGCATCGGTTCGATGATTTCGCGATCGTAGACGCCCTGTTTCTTTTCGAGGCGGCTGAAACTCTCGGCGTGGCCGTCGATCATCCCGGCGTTGACCCGGACGTTATCGTGGCGCGGACTGAGCTTGTAGGTGGCGGCGGTCTGGTCGAGAATCAGATCCCAGTCCCAAGTTCCGCCGGAAAGGAAGTTGTAATACACCGTGCCGTCGGCGATCAGCAGCTTGCGCGACGGATTGACCGCCTGCTTGAGCGAGACAAAGCGCACGCCGCTGGTGTTGGAGTCGGTCGGTGCGCGCCGCTCGTTGAGCCCGTAACCGCGCGGAACGCTCCCCGAGGAGGGACAGCGCGCCGCTCCCATAGCCGTGTAGGCCCCGGTTGTGGCGGAAACGGGGGGCAGGAAGCCGGAATCCTGCATGAGCCGGAACCAGGCGACTTTGGTCCCGTTGATCGGGCTTGCCGCATTGTTGCGCGGAATCCGGTCGTAGCTCTGGTCGTACATGATGATCGCGGTCATCAACTGCTTGACGTTGCTTTTGCACGAGGTGTCGCGGGCCCGTTCCCGCGCCTTGTTCAGCGCCGGCAGCAGCATCGAGGCCAGGATGGCGATGATGGCGATTACCACCAGAAGTTCTATTAAGGTGAAGTTCTTTTTCATCGTGAATCCCTTTCCAAAAGTTTGTGGATGATTCCAGTTTGCAAGCTCCGGCCCTGCGCCGGAGCGGATATTCAAAAACCGCCGGGGAGAATACTTCGGCCGGGGATGAACCCGGTCGGCACGCGAATCTCTTCTTCGCCGCTTTCGAGCAGCCGGAACGCGGCCTCCATCAACCCCCGTGCATCGATCCGGATTGTCGCCAGCGACGGGCAGGTGAAATTGCTCAACCGGTTGCCGGAGAGCCCGATGATCTCCATTTGGTTGGGCACGTCGATCCCGCGGTCGAGCAGCCGGTTGCGCACCTGGACGGCCACTTCGCCGCCGCCGATGATGCATGCCGTCGGCATTCCGGGCGCGGTCAGTGCTTCGATGTCAATCTCTTTTTCGAAGTCGGGGAAGTCGTTGCCGCCGTGCAGGATCACATTGCCCTGGCAGCCGTATTTCCGGCAGGCGGCGAGCAGCGGTTCCGCCTTGGCCGAATGGTCGTTGCGGTTCAGCAGGCAGGTGATCGAGCGGTGGCGGGGGGCGAGGAGCTCCACCGCGCGTTCCATGCCCGGCGTATAGTCGCAGAACACCGCCGAGGCCCCCGGCACCTTGTAATCGTAGGTCACCACCGGAATCTGTTCGCGGCGGATGGTGGCGACCTGGTCGGTGTGGAGGAGGAAGCTGCCGGGGAGGAAGATGATGCCGTCCACCCCCGCGTCGAGCAGGCTGTTGAGGGCGAGGCGTTCCTTGTCGATCGACCAGTCGGTCGCGGCGACCAGCAACTGACAGCCGTGCTGTTCGGCGGTGCGCAGTGCGACGGCGGTCAATTCGGCATAGAAGATCGATGAAATATCGCCGACCACGATGCCGGCCATCCCGGTCTTGCCGGTTTTGAGGGTGCGGGCGGCCCGCGAGGGGCGGTAATCGAGTTCCCGTGCGCAACTCTCGATCCGCTCGCGGGTTTCGGCGCGGAGCCGACGGGCGAGCGGCTTGCGGTTCAGCACCAGCGAAACCGTCGATACATCCACCCCCGCCGCCTGTGCGACATCGGAGAGCGAACTTCTTTTTCCCACGGCAACCGGCATCGGTCAATCTCCTGCATTTATTTTGTTCAAAGGTTTGAACTGTCATTAATTATAGGAGAAAACAGAGCAAAAGTCAAGTGCGAATCGGAAAAAAATGGAAAAATCAGTGCGTGGCCGATCCGGTTTTTCATCGAAAATCGATCTTTTTTCATTTTGGCTGTTGCTTTTCGACGCGAAATATGGTATAATTTAAATAATGTTACAAAACAGAAAGTTTACAGTGACAATGAACGCCAAAGTAAAACCGACCGTGAGGACCATCGCCGCCGAGCTCGGCATGAGCGCGATGACGGTGACCCGCGCCCTGAACGGACACCCGCTGGTGAGCGCCGACACCCGCCTCCGGGTACTGGGAAAGGTGAAGGAGGCCGGGTACGATTTCCGGGCGAAATCGCGGACGCTCCGGCAGGAACGGGCGCGCAACGTCGCCATCCATTGCCCCGACGAAAAGCTCTACGAGGACAATATTTTCAATTTCTACATGCGGCTGCACTATCTCTGCGTCAAACGGCTCAAGGCCGAGCAGCTCCGGGGGCAACTGATCGACCTCAACGAACATCGGGAAACCGCCTTGGAGATTCTGGAAAACTGCGGAAGCATGATCATTCTCGGGCCCGTCGAAGAAAAGACGCTCGACGAAATCCGCAACCGTTTTCCCGAGCTGAAATTGCTCTCCATCTTCGGCAACATCGACGGCGTGATCCGGGTGGCCCCCGAAGATTATCAGGGAGGCGCGACGGCCGCCAAAGTCTTCGCCGAATACGGTCATTCCCACGCGGCGGTGTTCACCACGCTGTGGGAGGCGGGATTCCGGCGGCGGTACGGCGGGTTCATCGCCGAATTCCAGGCCCGGGTCCCCGGCGCGCGGATCGATCTGATCGAATTCCGCGAACAGCATGAGGCGAAGATCGATGACGACATCCGGCGGAAAACCCTCGACCATTATTTCGATTCGGCGGACAAATTGCCCACCGCCTGTTTCGTCCCCAACGGCTACGCCGGGTTGTTTCTCGCCGACTACCTGCAAGGGCGGGGCTGGCGGATTCCGGAGGACTTCAGTTTGATCTCCTACGACAATCTCGACCTCTTTTCTTTCCGCAAGCCGGACCTCGCACGGGTATGGTTTGAGCTCAAAGACCTCGCCGCCGAAGCGGTCAACGCATTGCAGAACCTGCTCGCCGACCGGTCCGGGGCGCTGGTCAGCATCGGAATCCCC
>Ga0209800_10002466_pt1 | contig 16336 bp, 12 predicted proteins | sample Higcelweek8metaG_FD_187174 | JGI IMG/M metagenome (GOLD analysis project Ga0209800, IMG submission 187174) | Freshwater pond sediment microbial communities from the University of Edinburgh, under environmental carbon perturbations - High... | ecosystem: Environmental > Aquatic > Freshwater >...
CGTTTTATAACTCTGCTGATAGTCAACTGGTATTCGCCATTATCAATAGTGAATTTCCCCTGCATATTCATCTGGCCACCTGGTTGCTGATTTATTGTCAGTTCGGCATCACCCGCTACTTTCATATAATCACCGCCAGTTTTATCCAGATAAATGTTGAGTTTCGATGTCTTAGTCATTTCGATATTCAGTGCCAGCCCCAACTTTGTTGCAGCAGTGTTTTTCGAAAGTTTGGTTTTAATAATGTTAATTAAGGCAGAGTCGCTGGATTGTAATGAATCCACATAAATTATTATGCCGTTGTTGGCCGAAACAGCTGTATCCACACTGCCCAGCTCCACATTTAAAACCGATTTCTCATCAACTTTTATATTCCCTTTAACCATCAAAACATCACCTGTACTTGTAATCCGCATGTCGGAAGTAAAATATGCCGGACCATAATATTCCTGTTCAGGTGTGAGTTTCTTATTCAATGCCATGAAATGATCAGTTTTTACGGCAAGATCGTAATTGTAGGTGCGGTAGTCGGGTGTAAGTAGCTGTCCGTTAACCTTCGCTGTATTGCCGGTGCTGTCGTAAATTACAAAGTCATTGAGCAATATACCGTTTCTGTTTAATTTAATCTGCTCGTCAGGAATTTCGAAAAAAGTATTGTATTCGCGATAGTTTCCCTGCATTCCGGATATATTTATCTCACCATCCAAAACGGGTTTATCAATGGTTCCTTCAAAATTAACCTGGCCATTAATATTCCCTTTCAGGTTGCTTATCATTGAATTAAGAAAAGGATCCAGCGTTTTAATATTGAATTTTCGGATACCTATATTTCCTTTTAATTCGCCTTTGTCTGAATAGCTTGCACTGAGGTCAAGATCATTTTCTTTTCCCGAAAGATTAATCTGTGCTGTATAGCCAATGCCTGGTTCGTTGTTTGCTTTAGCAGTCAGGTTACCTGCATCTACATTATACGCTTTTAAACTATCAATAGTCAGGTCGGCCGAAAATAGCAGCGGTTCAAAACTGCTCAAACGGGTAGTCCCGTTTATAATTCCACTTGCTATGGTTGTATCAGTCGAAATAATTTTTGTGAGTGTGGAAATTGGAAAATCAACCAGTTTCAAATCAAGTGGTAAGCCGTTTTCAGCGTCTGACGATTGCAATGCTAATTGTCTTTTTCCTGAACTCAGGCTCAGGTTGGTATGAATCTGCTTTGCAAGGTTGTATTTAGTGCTGTTATCTGCATTGGTAATCCATCTATCTCCATTAATAATCTGATTTTCATTAAGATGCAGCACAAATTTGCTGGTGTCGTTAATAATATTTCCTGCCAGATCATATTTCAAGGAATCATGCTTGTTGAATAGTTTAATGTCCCAGTTTATAATTCCATCTTTAGAGTTTCCTTCAATAAGTGATCGGCTGAGCTTAATGGATGAATTTCTGATCCCTTCTGAAAACAGAGCATATTGCAGTGTATCATTAGTTGTATGAAGGCCGAACAGTGTACTATCGATAACAATATCGCCGTAAACCGCGGCTGGCACTGCTAACGCAAACATCAGATCTTTTTCCGCTGTATTTACAATGCTTCCGAATTTGATATTTTTCGTAAAACTTAAACCTGGCACAAACGCCGGAATAACCGGATGGTATTTAAACTCTCCTTTCAGTTTGGCATAGGCAGGCTTGAAAATAGTGCCGGTTGGAGGATAAACAGTTACAAAATCGATCAGCAGGTTTTGGGCTACTGCCGGAAGAACACCTATTTCATAATATCCATCCAGATTCAAGTCAAGGAAAGGCGAACGTAAAACAATAGATTGAGTTGTATCAATATTAACAGCCACCATACTTATTGAATCCAGATTATACTGATGCTGCCCTTTCGTAATTTCAATATGCGGAATATGAATAGTGCCGTTGATGTGTTTCGCATTTACCGTGGTTAAATCTGCAATTATGTCACCTCTGAATTTCAAAGTATCAGTCATAAAGCCGATACGTTGCAGATCGATATTGCTGATATGAGCAGTGGCTTCCAATAAAGGATTCAAACTGTCGAGCGAGTAGTTTGCATAAATTTCGGTATTTACAGCGCTGTCAAGTATCTGAAATCGGGCGTCAATAATGGAAGCCGAAATTGCGGCATCCAAATCTATGTTCCGGTAATTATACCCCTTCAAATAAACTGTAGGAACTTTTGCTTTTATTTGCGCTTCAGCAGTTTCGGCACTAATGCCTTTACCATTAATTTTGATATCGAAAGCTGTATTTCCATATAATGTATCCATCAGAATTTTTTCCAATTGCAAGCCATCCGACTGTGTATTAATATTATACGATAACTTATCGGCTCCCGGAAGCTGATTTACGTTCCCTTGCAGCGCCAGATCGCCGGCACTGCTTTTCATCGTCAGATCGAAAGTGTAGGCTCCTTTTTTATCGCCAAGTTTTCCTTTGAGGTTGAAACTTTCATTGGTCGCAATGTTTGGAGGAATGCTTCCTTCGGGCAGAAGATTTGCGAGGCTCCTGGTCGTTCCACTGAATTCCTTGAGGTTTATTGACGCCAGAATCTGATCAGGATCCGGCAATCCTTTGATGCTACCTGATGCTGATAGGTTGATTTTGTTGATTTTAAGTTTCAGGTTTTCAATCATCATGTCCGAAACTTTTCCGGCAAGCTTACCTTCGAGCGAAATATTGTTTTTGAGTAATTTCCTGATTTCAGGATCGTTGCCGGCCATTGTGCGGAAATGCTTCATGTCGCTGGCTGCAAGAAGTATCTTTTTAATGTTGATATCAAATCCTAATAGCCCCGGGTTATCGCTTATAGCTACAAGTGATTCGTAATTTATCCTGAAATTCCCTTCCATATCCGAAGCCGGCGTTTTCAGAAGAAACTGATCCAGAATTACACCAGTATCGGAATAGTGAAAACCTGTGCTTAGCTGATGAATAGCAAATCCGCATTGCTCTTCGGCTTGAAACTGCCTGATAGTTCCCTGAAAGGCAGTTCCCTCAAATGCAAAATCTTCGAGCAGCACCTGGAGATTTCGCAGATGAATGTGTTCCTGGTTAAAATCAGTACCTGCTTTCTCAGTTTCTTTTTCCTGATCGTATTTAAGATCGTTGTCCTGCAGATTAATAGTTGCAATCCTTACAGAAAATGGCTCACTTTCAGTAGCGGATGATTCCTCCTTTTTTGAATTATTCTCTGATTCCGTTTTTGTAATCAGTACTTTACTCTGATGTTGCGCAAGCAGTACTTGTTGAAGTGTAAGCAGGTTTGTATTCAGGTTCAGGTTTAAGTTTTCAGCATGAAAATTTACGATATTGGTTTCGGATTGGTAACCAGCTCCTGGCATCTGAACCGAAAAGTCATTGTTGATGAGCGAAATCTGATCAATAATAACCTGTGGAAGTAGCCCCGTGGTTTCGTTTTGTATTGTGTCTGATTCCGAAGATCCTAAATCTAATTTTGCAGTTAAACCATCTGTTTCAAAGCTTTTGATTTTATAAAGTTGGTTCACAAGATCAAGCTTATCGACTTCTACTGCTATCCTATCCGATTTTACATCATAAAACTGCTTGCCTTTTTTGTCATCCATAATATAGTGCAACTGATTGATATCCAGTTTTTCTATATTTATCGCCATCGAATTTCCTGTACTCTCTTTTTCCGGTTCAGGTGATGGTGGCGAGGAAAAAGCCTGAATAATAAAATCAAAATTGAATACAGTGTCGCTTTCGGCCCGAGCCATTCTGAAATACAAAGTATCAATTTCTATATGCTGAACCGAAACAGTGTTAGCCAGCAAGGCAAGCAGATTGTAATTAGTTTTTAAACTACCGATATGCAAAAGTTCAGTGTCTGAAAGGTCGTTGATTGATACAGTTGTAATTTCAATATGCGAAAACAGGTTTGTACGGAACTTGCCGATTAACACATTGGTTCCTGTTTTTTCCGAAAGGTATGAAGCTGCTTTTTTACGAATGATATCCTGCGCGTAATCCGTTTGTAAAAGCACCAAAACTATAATAATCGAAATAAGGAAAAACCCAAGTGTGTATGTAATCCACCTTGCAATAGTTTTAACGATTTTCCCTTTATCCATATGTGGTCAAATGATGATCTTGATATTTATTTATTCATAAGGCACTAAATGATTTATGACAAGTAATTAGCGAGTGTTAGTTCAGATTTAATAGGTTAGGAATGTAACAATCAGTTTTCTTACGATTTTATGTTATTCATCTATTGGTAGTTGTATTGCAGGGTATTGTTAGGATTAAAATATATTTTTTGTAAAAAAGAATAAAACAGCCAGAAAAAGCGCAGTGAAACTGAACTTGATTTCTGGCGGTTATACCCTTTCAAAAGTCACAAACTATTCTGAATTTATGACAATGAACTTTTAAAAATGAAGTGTTGCACCAAACTGCCAGTAAGCATTCCGGGCGCCATGGTTTGTTTCAACCAGACTGTAGTGATACCTGGTTTCAATGGAAACGATCAGAATGTTAAATCCAATTCCTCCAAAAGCAGGCAGGTCGAAAGATTTGGATTTCTGCTCGTCAGTCGGAGTCGTTAATTCGTCGTCAATTATTATTTTTTCTCCAATTTTTACTTTTGGTTGCACACCAGCTAGTGCGTAAAAGGGACCAACTTTAGCCTTCAGATATGCCGGGATTCCAATGTAGTTTATAACTTGCCTGTTGTCATCAGTCAATTCAGCTCCGTTTTTACAAAACTCGAGACCTGCACCCCAATGGAGAAATGGGATTATTTTATTCTCTTTGAACGCGCCAGCGTAGAACCCACCGTAATTTGATGTACCGGCAACCCTGTCGCCGCCTTCGAAGAGTCCGGAAATTTGATAACCGGCACGAACCCCAATGCTATGTTTCCCCTGTGCCTGAACTGACTGGATAGAAACAGCTATAATTGCAATTAAAATGATGAAAGCGTAAATTCGTTTCATGTTTATGGTTTTTGGTTAAAAAATAGTTAGCTGATAAACTGAAATATTTAAATTTTGTTCAATTACATAAGCTGATTTTTAAACAAATATAGTGGTTTTTCTATGGCTAAACGAATTAGTTATTCCCAGGCCTGCATGCAGCAAAATCTTTGTAATGCTTTAGTATTTTAATGCAGCGGCAGTAAACTGAATTTAGCCAATTCATGCAAATTAAGTATCAGATGTCCACACTTTCTTTACTTTTGCACCTCAATTTATAAATACAATGGCGAAATTTTTAAAATGGCTCGGTGGAGGTATTGGCTGGGCTGCAGGCGGACCAATTGGTGCAATACTCGGCTTCGCGCTTGGTTCAATGGTCGATGGCATGCAAAGCGGAGCGTATGCCTATGAACCACACAAACAACCCAATTTCAATACACCTCAGACAACACCTAACGATTTTGTAATTAGTCTGTTGGTGCTCTCGGCAGCAGTTATGCGCTCCGACGACAGGGTTATGCGTTCGGAACTTGACTTTGTGAAAAGGTTTTTGGTACAACAATTTGGTGTTAATGAAGCTGAACGTCAGTTACTTATTTTACGCGAACTGTTAAATAAAAGCTATGATCTTCAGCAGGTAGGAACCCAGATCAAGCAGTATATGGAATACCCGTCGAGGCTTCAATTGATGCATTTCCTTTTCGGTCTGGCCGGAGCCGATAGTCAGGTTCATGCCGGCGAATTAAAAACTATCACTCAAATTTCAATCATTCTTGGTATCCGCACTACGGATTTTGAGAGCATCAAAGCCATGTTTGTAAAAGATACGACCAGTGCATACCGTATTTTAGAAGTAACTCCCGATGCTACTGAAGAAGAACTGAAAAAGGCTTACCGCCGCATGGCCTTAAAATACCATCCCGACCGCGTGGCACATCTTGGTGATGATATGCAAAAAGCTGCCAATTCCAAATTCCAGGAACTCAATGCAGCCTATGAGCAGATTAAGAAGGAGAGGAATATTGTGTAGACGAGATATTGGGATTATGAAGGGGGACAAGGAGAGGGGAGATAAGGAGAGGGGAGACAAGGAGAGGAGGGACAAGGCGAGGGGCGACAAGGCGAGGGGCGACAAGGCGAACTTGAAACCTGAAACTCTTCAAAACTTTTATATAGTGAAGCTTTACTCAGATTAATATGAGGGACGACAAGGCGAACTTGAAACCAGAAACTTGAACCGAGTGCAGCGAGCTCAACGAAGCTAAACCCTTTGAAAATCCAGCAAATCAATTTTCAATATCCTTGCCAGCAACTGATATAACGTTGGATTGTACTCTCTGAAATCGAGAGGCTGTTCAAAAAAACATTCAACCGCAACCGAAAAAAACTCTTCCATGTTGGCTGCACTGTATGATCTGAAAAATGTATTTTCACCGTTCTCAGTTTTCTGCATTTCGAGCTTTGCCTCTTTTTCAAATAGGAGCATAGTTTTACGATCGATAAAATCATATTCCTCATTATCAACAATATTTGTAAGCCGCAGTGCATGAGCCATTTCGTGCATGGCAAGGTTACGGCCATCGGTTGGATTGCTGTATCCCGACATAAAATTTTTCCATGATAACACAATAGCCCCGCCTGCATTCACTTCACCTTCGTGATAATAACCCGTATGCGCTGAGTAATATTCCTCAGCGAAAAGGATAATGGTTTTAAAGTGATTAAAATACACGTCGGGATAGCCATAAGTGAGCTGAACTGCAGAAGCGGCTACCATAATCCGCATCTCATCGGTTATCCTCTGAAGGCTTTTGCCTGCCCTGAAATCTTTCATTTCGATAAACTTGCAGACGCGTTTTTCGAAAAGTTCCCTACCGCTTTCGCTAAGTAGCTTATAAACAACAAAATTGCTCAGAAGCAGCTTTCTGAAACTTCCTGTATCATCAGTATCAAAGTATTTTGAGCATTTTGATTTTGAAAAAAAATGATAATCATCGGGTTTTAACAAAATCCAGAAAATATAAACTAGTCCTGTCGTAATTAAAAAGTAGTAAAAGTATTCCATGAGTTCAATATTGATAAAGCACGCAAGATACTACAATTCCTGATTCAGGAATATGGGTAAAGTATATAGTGTTTGATCCGGTTGGCGCAAAAATACAAAGATCAACTCCACTGAATATTTATCTTTGCAAACATCTGTACTACAGGTCATCAGTTTTATGAAATGTGATGTTACTCCTTAGTATTTATAGCCGTTTACCTGATTTAAACATAGACTTTTATGAAAAAAACAGCACTTTTTCTTTCACTTTTTATTCTTACAGGTGTTAACGCCATTTCGCAGGTGTTACCGTATAAAAATCCGAAATTAACTGTAGATGAGCGCGTTGAAGATCTTTTGCAACGAATGACCCTGAAGGAAAAATTCTGGCAGGTTTTTATGATTCCCGGCGACCTCGACGAAGGAAAAGAAAAATACATGGATGGTATTTTCGGTTTTCAAACCTTTGCCAAAGGTCAGACCGCCGATGCTGTTGGACAAATGTTAACTTACGGCTCATCAGGAACTCCGAAGCAGACTGCTGAAAAGATCAATGCCATGCAAAAGTTTTTCCTCGAAGAAACCCGCCTCGGTATTCCGATAATTCCTTTCGACGAGGCTCTTCACGGACTGGTTCGCGATGGCGCTATAGCCTATCCGCAATCTATCGCTCTTGCTTCTACATGGAATACCGATCTTATGTTTAAAGTTTCCTCAGCCATTGCTACTGAAAGTAAAACTCGTGGTATCAGGCAGATACTTTCGCCGGTGGTTAACCTTGCCAGCGATGTGCGCTGGGGCCGGACCGAGGAAACATTTGGGGAAGATCCTTTCCTCTCTTCAAAAATGGGCGTTGCTTTTGTTTCCGCTTTCGAAAAACAGGGTGTTATTGCAACCCCGAAACATTTTGTAGCTAATGTGGGAGCTGGCGGCCGCGATAGCTATCCAATCGATTTTAGTGAACGTTATCTGAATGAACTTGATTTTCAACCTTTCATGGCTTGCTTTTCAAACGGAGGTGCTCGCTCAGTCATGACTTCGTACAATACACTCGATGGATCGCCATGTACGGCCAACGATCGCTTGCTGAACCAGATACTGAAACGCGACTGGGATTTTAATGGATTTGTGATTTCGGATGCAAGCGCAGTTGGTGGTGCCAATGTGCTGCATTTTACAGCTGCAGATTATGCCGATGCAACCGCGCAGGCCATCAATAACGGATTGGATGTTATTTTTCAGACGTCATACGATCATTATCCTTTATTCTGGGAAGCATTCGAAAAAGGAATGGTTGAACCAGAGGCACTTAACGAAGCCGTGCGCAGGGTTTTACGTGCTAAATTTGAACTGGGACTTTTCGAAAATCCTTATGTGGATGCCACCGAAGCCGAAAAATGGAACGGACATGCATCCTTCCGCGAACTTGCCAGGCAATCAGCCCGCGAATCAATAGTGCTTTTAAAAAATGACAAGCAGGTGCTTCCGCTTAAAAACAATATTAAATCTATAGCAGTTATTGGTCCCGATGCAGTCGAAAGCAGGCTCGGCGGATATGCCGGTCCCGGAATCAAAAAAACTTCCATCCTCGACGGACTCAAAGCGCAGCTTCCTGCCGGTTGCAAAGTGAGTTATTCGCATGGTGTTGACAGGGAATATAAACCCTTCGTAACAGTTCCGTCGCAGTACTTATCCTGCACTTTTGAGGGAAAAGATAAAAGCGGGCTTTACGGCGAATATTACAATAACATCAATCTATCGGGTGAGCCTATCGTAAAAAGGGTTGACGAAAATATTCAGTTTGGCTGGACATTATATTCGCCGGATCCCAAACTAGCTTTCGATTGCTACTCCATCCGATGGAAAGGTAAACTCACCGCACCTGCAACCGGTAATTATAAAATCGGCATCGAAGGGAATGATGGCTACCGTATGTATATCAATGATAAACTTATGATTGATAACTGGAAGAAAGTTTCTTTCGGAATTAAAACTATTGATTATAATTTTGAAAAGGGCAAATCCTATGCTATCCGTATTGAGTATTTCGAAAGCTCAGGTACTGCCAGGTTCAGGCTGATATGGAATTATGGTGTTGATGATTTGTGGCAGAAACAGATTAATGAAGCTTTAGAAATTGCTGAAAACGCAGAAGTTGTAATACTTACTGTCGGAATCGAAGAAGGCGAATTCCGCGATCGTGCAATGCTGAGTTTGCCGGGCAAACAGGAGCAGTTGATTGATGCCGTTGCAGCCACCGGGAAACCGGTTATTGTGCTTCTTTCGGGAGGAAGTGCTATCACAATGAATAACTGGATCAATAAAGTTGATGCAATTGCTGATATCTGGTACCCGGGCGAAGAAGGCGGAAATGCTGTTGCTGATGTTTTATTGGGGAAATACAATCCTTCCGGGAAATTAACCATAACTTTCCCGATGCACGAAGCGCAACTTCCATTAGTTTATAACCACAAACCAACGGGTAGGGGAGATGATTACAATAATTTAACCGGTCAGCCTCTTTTCCCGTTTGGATATGGTCTCAGCTACACAACATTTGAATATTCGGATTTAAAATTTTCGGAAAAGGAAATTGCTGCTGATGGCAAAACGAGTGTTAGCTTTAAAATTAAAAATACCGGGAAATATACAGGTGAAGAAGTAGTTCAGCTCTACATCCGCGATTTGCTTTCATCTGTTTCGCAGCCCATTATCGCGTTAAAAGGATTTCAAAAAATTAGTCTTGCTCCGGGCGAAACAAAAGAAGTGTCGTTCGACATAACGCCCGAACTACTTTTTATGCTTGATAAAAACATGAAATGGATTGTCGAACCAGGCGATTTCCGTATTATGATAGGCGCTTCCAGCAAAGATATCAGGCTGATGGAAAATTTAACAGTTGTCGCAAAATAACCTATGAATATAACTCCTGAATCACTAAAAGAACTTTTTCAGCAGGCAAAAAAGAAGCAGAAGGAAAATGTTGTATTCTTCCGGCAACTTGCTACAAAACCGCCGGGTAAAGTGGATGAAGCTTTTCAAAATCTTCATGAACAGGTATTCGATGGGGTGAATTGCCTCGATTGCGGGAATTGCTGTAAATCGCTGGGTCCAAGAATTACAGATGCTGATATCCGCCGGATTGCTGCCGCTATGAAGATAAAAGTATCGGAACTCACTATGAAATACCTTCGCATGGACGAGGACAACGACTACGTTTTCCGTACTATGCCTTGCCCTTTCCTGGACACAGACAATTATTGCCGCATTTACGAAAACCGTCCGCGTGCCTGCCGCGATTACCCGCATACCGACAGGCGCCGTATGCATCAGATATTTGATATTACCTTAAAGAATATATCAACCTGCCCGGCCGTTTTCGAGATAGTGGAACGATTAAAAACCATTAAAATTTGATTTGAAACCAGGTTTTATATTTATTCAACTACCTGATAAACAATCGTTCATCAAAATTAAACGGTTCTGTTTTCTTGATTGTGATAGAGTGGGAGTCGGGATGAGCCGGGTTAATCAGGTAATTAAATTCATCCTGAACCACAGCCGATGGAACTTTTAGAACAGGGTAAATTCCATCGGCAACAAACCTGTCGCCGATAGCCTGAGTTGCATGAATATTGGGAAACGATTTCCAGTTTGCCGGCAGACCATTTGCGCTTAATTCTTGAATATGAACGTTATCCGGGATTTCGATTGAAATAAGCATATAATCAAGAGGAAGATTTCCTAAAGGAGTATGAACTGCAATTTCGGTTGTGCACAAAGCCCTCGACTCGCTGGTATAAACCAAAGCTGTGCCTTTGCTGTTCCAGCGTCCACCACTTTTTTCGGCACCTTTTCCCGAAAGGTCACTGGCAAATTTCGATTTGCTTAAACGGAAAACTATCATGCTAAAACACCGTACTCGATGCGGGTAAGTTCGTCTCTCAGCATATTTATACCAAAGGAATTATCCAGAAGCATTTTAGGTTTTGTGTTCCCTAAAGCAAGGTTATCAGTATCGAGCCATGAGTTAAATTTTTCGACTGAGCCAAACACTTCAACACCTTTATTATAAAAAAGTGCTATTTCGATAATTTTTTCCGATTGAAGGGGATCAAATGTCTTTTGTTCGTTCCTATATCTTTGCATCGTACGTTCCGAAAGGTGAAGGTAGGTTGACCACTCATTAAGGCTGAAAGGACTTTTATTGGCAAACTTATCAAAAGCCTTAAATCCTATACCGCGACGCACCATATTTACTAGTGATAACGAATTTATTTCATCAACAGAACCATAGGCTACCATCGGATCAAATATTTCCATTGTTTCCATATCTTTTCTTTTATCCCACAAAGATACGTAATTTGTCGCAAAAATTACGACAACTGTCAAAATATTTTAAAATATTCTTTTAAAATTTTCAAATACTGATTGTTAGAATAAATTTTCTCATTCTAAACCCTAACCCCCAAAACCCAAATCCCAACCCCTTATTCATACCTAAGCGCATCAATCGGATCAAGTTTGGCAGCTTTCACAGCAGGAATAATACCGGAAACCAGTGCTACGAAAAAGCATAAACCAACTCCCCAGATAATCCAGTTCCATGGGATAATAAAACTGGTTCCGATTGAAAGTGCCAGCGCATTGCCAATAGCAATTCCTAAAATAATTCCTAAAATTCCGCCGAGTTGAGCAATAACTACCGCTTCGGCTAAAAACTGATTCCTGATTGTGTTTTTGGTTGCACCAATTGCTTTCCGTATTCCAATTTCACGCGTTCGTTCAGTAACTGAAACCAGCATTATATTCATCAATCCGATGGCAGCCCCTAACAATGTAATAATTCCAATTACAATGGCAGCCATCCGCAAATAGCTCAAACTGTCGAAAAGCATATTAGCCAGGTTATCACTTTTCGAAATATCAAAACTATCTTCTTCGGCAACGGAAACCTTTCTCACAATGCGGAACACACCGGTTGCTTCGCCAATGGCTGCTTCGAGTTTTTCACCATCAGTTACATGAACATTAATGCTGTATGATGCATTTGGGCGGGCGAACCTTTGTCGCGCATTATTGATAGGTATAATACAGATATTGTCGGGATTAAAACCCATACTCGAACCTTTCTCTTTCATAACTCCCACCACCAGGTATCGCCCGGGGCCTATGGTAACAAATTTCCCGACAGGATCTTCTTTATTCTTGAAAACTTTCTTTATTACATCACTCCCGAGTATAACCACCGAAGCACCATAAAAAACCTCGGTAGGAGAAATATTACGTCCCGAAGCTATTTCGTTGCCGGAAGTAGTAATATAATTTTCATCACACCCGATCACCGGCACATTAGGATTGGTTTTATTATTTGCAAATTTTACTGTTGCCAGGTTGGTAGCATAAATATAGACCGAAGCCGTGGCCGGGAAAGTAAAAGATTCCTTAAAACGGATGGCTTCCTCAAAAGTTATCTCCCTGAAATTTTTGGGTTTGCTCCTGTTGTTCCCGACATGCACCTGCATGGTACGGTTACGAATGGTGAAAGTATTGGCACCCATCATCTGAAAATTGTCGTTCAGATAATATTTAATAGCATCAATAGATGTAAGTATGCCTACAAGAGCCATTATACCAAATGCAATAATCAGCACTGTCAGTGTTGTACGCATCATATGACTTCGTACCGATTGCATCGAAATACGCAGGTTTTCCAATACAAGACTGCCTGATAAAAATTTCATGTTCAGTATTTTATGGTTAATGTTTCTGGCTATTTTTTTTAGTTCACAATTGGTGAAACTAATGAATTGATTGTAAAGTCAATATTCCGTAAAATTACTGAAATAATTTACATCAGGCTTACAAATAGAATAGCTAAAAATATTAAAAAACAGAAATTGCTGATGACATGAGCAACGACCAGAATAATACTGAACTTATCAGATAAACTAAAAGATAACGGTTTGATGCATAGAACCTCGTTGCAAGAAACGTCCCTATGGGTATTGAGAGGATAACTGGTGTTAAAATCACAATTCCTGCTAATCCGTATTTACGTACAATCTTAATTATAAACCTGTTGCGACGGGTGAATTTACGTGCCGGAATTTCAATAGGAACTTCGAGCTTGAGAAAAGCATAGATTTTCTTTTTAATCCTGTGCATATAAAAAACGAAGTACCTTGCATATAAAAGTAGCATCCACCGGCTTAGAAAAAAGAAGATAACAACACCCGTAATTCCGCCTGAAGTAGTAGAAAGAAAAGTTTGCAGAAAGTTAAGTCCCAAGCTGAATGAGAGGGCAGGAGCAATAAGAAATTTGATACTGCTGACTGCAAATACAATTAGTATTTTGAGAAATCCGGACACCTTATATAACGGTTATAAAAGTCTAACGCTAAACTATCCGGATTGTTGCAGTACTGAATGAAAATATAGTGTTAAATAATTACTACATTTTTAGTCCGAAAGCCAGGTCGCCGGCATCGCCCAACCCCGGCACAATATATCCCTGTGCGGTTAGTTCATCGTCAATGGCTGCCACCCAAATTGTAGTTCCGGTTTTAGGAAGCATCCGTTTCAGGTATTCAACTCCCTGAACACTGGCAACAACCGAAACAAAGTGAGTATGAGTCGGCTTACCATGGCTCAGCAAGGCTTTGTACGACGAAACCATCGAATGGCCTGTAGCTAGCATAGGATCGGAAACAATAAGAACCCTTTTCTCAATGTCAGGACAGGAAACATATTCAATCTGAATGGAAAATTCATCATCCTTGCGGTGCTCGCGGTATGCCGAAACAAACGCATTATCAGCCTGGTCGAAATAGTTGAGCAATCCCTGGTGGAGTGGCAGTCCGGCTCGTAAAATAGTAGAAATAACAGGTGTTATTTGAATTGTCTGAATTTCAGCTGTTCCTAGCGAAGTAATCACTTCTTTGGGTTCATATGCCATCGTTTTGCTGATCTCATAAGCAAATATTTCGCCAATCCGCTCCATGTTGCGCCTGAAACGCATACGGTCCTGCTGTAGATTAATATCGCGCAACTCGCGCATAAAATGATTGACGATTGAATTCTTACTTCCAATGTTAATTACCATGCTCCTGATTTTTAGCCGCTTTAATTAATTATGCTGATTTACAGATTTGACAAAAATAAGTACTTTGTTCATTGGTTTACATCGGAAGACGTTTTTTTAATTCCGACCGGCCAATTCGCCATAATTTCAGTGCAACACGTAATAGTGCCGGAAGCGAATTACGCGTAAACTGCTGATAAATTACTTTTTTAGCCCCAAAACTGCTGTAGAATCGCGCAAGTCCGGGATTGTTGGATCCTTCAAAATCAAGCGTAACAGGTTTGCCTGCGTTTTCTTTGATAAATTCGTCAATCAGCCAAGGCATTGCATTGAGTTTTTTGCCTTCGGAGGAAACAGCCGAAAACAAGAAGATTGCTTTAGCATGACTTCTTACCCACAATATGCCTGCAACCAGCTGATTGTATTCATCATAAGCACCCCAAATTTCGCCTGTTCCACGGTGGATGCTCTCGTAAGCAATCCGCTGAATCAATACGTATTGTTTGTCGTTTAAATGTTTTAATTCCTGGCCTTTGTTAATTCTAAAAAGATCAATAACCTCTTCAGGTCTTAAGTTTTGCGACACAGTAAGCTTGTTTCCATTGGCTTTCCTAAGGTTTCGCTGTAGGTTGTTCTGATAGTATGACTCAATTTTTCCATAGTCGCTTATCAGATCGAGTTCGAGATTGATCATTTCTTTCACCGCACTGCCTGATGATATTCTGTTCGACGTATTCAGACATATATCGATGTATCTGAACTCAGTGGGGATATGATCGAGAAAATTCTGCAAATCCGCTCCGGAGGATAACGACCTGTAAAAAAGCCCGAGCTGCTGTGTGAAATAGGGCTGCATGCTATATTTGATGCCTGCCCTTGAGAAAACAGGTAAAGGAAATACTTTTTCATATTCATTCTCAACCAGAGCGCACCATCCGGGACAAACAATATCGAGGTACCACGAGCGGGCATTCAGATTTCCGTTCACAGCATTATCGATGCAATCGTCCCATCGCGATTTATCAATCATATCATGCCGTAGGAATCTGATCATTTGTGAGGAATAGGGGAGATGTTAATTATTTGTTCAATGTTCATAAGTTTAAAAGTTCAAAGTTCAAAGTTCAAATGTTCAAATGTTCAAGGGTTCAAAGTTCAATCTCATTATCAGCCACATTTTTATATTTTCACATTTCCTAATCCCCCAATCCCCATATCCTAAATTCTCACCCCTTCTTCCACCATTTTTACATACACATCGAGCCACCCTTTCCATTCGCCTTCGTTATTTAAAGTTGAGTTGTGCCAAAGCGGAATAAACGTTCCGCCTACTTTTCTAACTTCATCAATCAGTTCAAAAATTGTCTTTATTGCCTGTTCAGGTGTGAGTTTCATGTAATCGCAAAGGGTGCCGTCCATAACAGCAAACGGATGAACCATCAGATTGGTGGCAAGGTCCTGGTCGAGGTCGAAAAATGGAAACGGTGTGCAAATCGAAGCCCTGAAACCTGCAACTTCGGCATAGCCCATGGTGTAATCGTGTGCTATATCATTGTTAATCAGGTTGCGGTATGTCAAAGGTAAAGTCAGTTTCAGGAAATGCTGCCTGCTGCGGTCTATTTCCAATTTGAGAATTTTCGAGAGTCGTGCCGTTTCCATTACCATCAGCGATGGTTGTGACGAAGAAGCGTAGGAGGGATGTATTCCAATATCGGCATAGTCGGCCAAGTAACGAATCAGGTTTTGAAAATACCTGTTGTTATGGGGAATATTTTTATCATTCGGGGCATAATCAGCAAGCAGAATAAAATAAATTGGCCGGTAATTGTATTTTTTCTGCAATTGCATCTGGAGTTCAAAGGTATCAAACGGATCATGCTCAATCCGTGCCAAAACTCTTATTCTTCGCCTGACTTCATCGTAGTTATTGTTCTGTAAAGCTCTCAGAATGCCACCAAAGGCTCTTGTCAGCCCTTTGTTTTTGTATGCATAAGCGGCATCAACATCAATGGTCGGAATAAATTTATACACTGGTGTGGATATCTTTAACCCTGGAAACCATTTTAATAAAATATCTTTCAATCTAAACGACCAGATATTTACCAGAGGTTTATGAAGATATCCCTGCTGGTAAGCATCGCTTCCAGCTGCCAGGAATCGCTGATGGTTGTCGCGCTTATGCGGAAGGTACTCCTCGAACCGGCTCACCATGTAAAAAACAGCTGCAAAAAGATCAAAGGG
>Ga0209800_10002467_pt1 | contig 16328 bp, 20 predicted proteins | sample Higcelweek8metaG_FD_187174 | JGI IMG/M metagenome (GOLD analysis project Ga0209800, IMG submission 187174) | Freshwater pond sediment microbial communities from the University of Edinburgh, under environmental carbon perturbations - High... | ecosystem: Environmental > Aquatic > Freshwater >...
TAAACCGTCAACCATATTAGTATTTAGTATTGCTTTCGGAATCTCGGTTGACGATACCATTCACTTTTTGGCAAAATACCGTCAAGAATTAAAAGCAAACGATTGGAAAATAAAACGTTCTGTTTACAGCACACTGAAAGAAGCAGGAATTAGTATGTTTTACACTTCAGTAGTATTATTTTTTGGATTCTCGGTATTTACATTATCAAGTTTTGGAGGAACCGTTGCCTTAGGAGGATTGGTGGCAACAACTTTGCTTTTTGCAATGCTTTCAAACTTAATTTTATTACCAGCCTTGTTGCTTTCGTTAGATAAAACCATTGCCAACCAACAAGAATTCTTAGAACCAACATTAGATATTTTAGCTGAAGATATTGAAGAAGAAAATTCAAACGAGAAATAGTATATTTGCATAATAATATTAGACAAAATGAAACACTCAAAAGTTATAGACCTTTTAAACAGCACGAAAACATTACATGAAGTAACAGCAAAAGGTTGGGTTAGAACATTTAGAAACAATCAATTTATTGCGTTGAACGATGGTTCAACCATTCATAATATTCAATGTGTGGTAGATTTTGAAAACACACCTGATGAAACTTTAAAAAGAATTACAACTGGAGCTGCTATTTGCGTTACGGGAACCTTGGCAGAAAGCCGTGGCGCTGGACAAAAAGTAGAAATTCAAGTAACGAAGTTAGAAATTTTAGGTGATAGTGATGCGGAGAAATTTCCAATGCAACCTAAAAAACACTCGTTAGAGTTTTTAAGAGAAAATGCGCATTTACGTGTTAGAACGAATGCTTTTGGAGCAATTATGCGTGTGCGTTCAACTTTAGCGTTTGCAGTTCACCAATATTTTCAAGAAAAAGGATTTTTCTATGTAAACACGCCTATTATCACAGGTTCTGATGCTGAAGGTGCTGGAGAAATGTTTCAAGTAACTGCTTTACCAATTGATGGTTCTGCACCAAGAAACGAAGACGGAAGCATCAACTACAAAGAAGATTTCTTCGGAAAACAAACCAATTTAACTGTTTCTGGACAATTAGAAGGTGAAACTTTTGCTATGGCATTAGGTCAAATTTATACGTTCGGACCAACATTCCGTGCGGAGAATTCAAACACTTCTCGTCACTTAGCTGAGTTTTGGATGATTGAACCAGAAGTTGCTTTCAATGATTTGGCTGACAACATGGATTTGGCTGAAGATTTCATCAAATATGTTATCAAATATACGGTCGATAAATGTGGTGATGATTTAAAATTCTTAGAAAGCAGATTATTAGAAGAAGAAAAGTCAAAACCGCAAGCGGATAGAAGCGAAATGACGCTTTTAGAAAAATTAAGTTTCGTATTAGACAACAACTTCAAACGTGTTTCTTACACAGAAGCTATTGATATTTTAAAAGATTCAACTCCTAATAAAAAGAAAAAATTCCAATATATCATTAACGAATGGGGTGCTGATTTACAAAGTGAGCACGAACGTTTCTTAGTTGAAAAACACTTTAAATGTCCGGTAATTTTATTTGATTATCCTGCAAAAATTAAAGCGTTTTACATGCGTTTAAACGACAACACCGAGCCTGGAAAAGAAACCGTTAGAGCAATGGATATCTTATTCCCAGGAATTGGAGAAATCGTCGGAGGTTCACAAAGAGAAGAGCGTTATGATGTATTAGTAGAAAAAATGAAAGCCTTAGGAATCGACGAAGAAGAACTTTGGTGGTATTTAGATACGAGAAGATTCGGTTCAGCAGTTCACTCAGGTTTCGGATTAGGTTTTGAAAGATTAGTACTTTTTGTAACCGGAATGAGTAACATTAGAGACGTAATTCCTTTCCCAAGAACGCCACAAAACGCAGAATTCTAAAAATATTTGTTCCAAGTTTCAGGTTCCAAGTTGTTTTTTGTTAAGCAACTTGAAACTTGAAACCTGAAACTTTAAACAAAAAACAATGTTAAAACACAGTTTACAATTCAAATTATCTCAAAAATTATCGCCTCAACAAATTCAGTTGATGAAGTTAATTCAATTGCCTACGCAAGCATTTGAGCAACGTCTTCAGGAAGAATTGGTTGAGAATCCTGCTTTAGAAGAAAGTAGCAAGGAAGATAATTACGAAGCAGATGATTACGAAGTAAACACAAACGATGATGATTACGACGATTATGATAACGACCATATCGACGCACAAGACATCAACATCGATGAGTATTTAAGTAACGACGAAACGCCAGACTATAAATATCAAACGAATAATTACAGCGATGACGATGATGACAAATCACTTCCGTTTGCTGCGCCTGTTAGTTTTCATCAAGATTTAATCAATCAGTTAAATACTTTTATTTTAAGTGATGACGAGCGCGATATTGCCGAATTTTTAGTCGGAAGTATTGACGATATGGGTTACATCAGAAGAACTACTCAAGATATTGTGGATGATATGGCTTTTACGCAAGGCATTTATACCGATGAAGCTACTGTAGAACGTATTTTGCATTTGGTTCAGGATTTAGAACCTGCTGGTGTTGGTGCGCGCGATTTACAAGAATGTTTATTATTGCAATTAAAACACAAAACACCATCGGATTCTATCAATTTAGCCATTCAAGTTATTGAACAGCAATTTGATGCTTTTAGTAAAAAACATTACGATAAATTATTGCAGAAATTTGACGTTTCACAACAACAATTAAGAAAAGCGATTGATGAAATTGAAAAACTAAATCCGAAACCAGGAGGAAGTTTTGACGGTAATCAGAAAATGGTAGAACACATTGTTCCCGATTTTACGATTCGAATTGTTGATGGCGAATTAGAGCTTTTGTTAAACGGAAGAAATGCTCCTGAATTGCACGTTTCTAAAGATTATCAAGAAATGTTGCAAAGTTATAAAGACACTTCTGAAAAATCGAGTTCTCAGAAAGATGCCGTACAATTCATCAAGCAAAAATTAGATTCGGCAAAATGGTTTATCGATGCGATTAAACAACGTCAGGAAACTTTATATGTGACCATGAATGCGATTATGTTTTATCAGCAAGAATACTTTTTAGAAGGAGAAGAAACAAAACTTCGTCCAATGATTCTAAAAGACATTGCTGATATGGTTGGTTTAGACATTTCAACAGTTTCTCGTGTAGCAAATAGTAAATACGTTGACACACCATACGGAACGAAACTAATTAAAGAATTTTTTAGTGAATCGATGACTAATGACCAAGGAGAAGAAGTTTCTACTATCGAAATTAAAAATATCTTACAACAAGTTATTTCGGAAGAAGACAAAAAGAAACCTTTACCAGATGATCAATTAGCCGAAATTTTAAAAGAAAGAGGTTATCCAATTGCCAGAAGAACTATTGCGAAATATAGAGAACAATTAGATATTCCAGTAGCGCGATTGAGAAAGAAAATCTAACGGAGTAATTATGGATTTAAAAAAAATATTACCTGTTTTTTCATACATTTTTCATCCCATATTTGTTTCTATTTATGGTGCGTTATTTTATTTTTTAGTAACACGTAGTTTTTTTTATGATTCTCAAATATATGTAACGCTTATACAAGTGATAATTTTGACGTTGCTTTTACCATTGTCAATTTACTTTTTATTCCGTTCACTTGGCGTTGTTTCTTCGTTTACTGAAGCCACTTTGAAGGAAAGACAAATGCCAATTGCAGTTCAAGCAATATTACTATTGGTTTTATTGAAATTTAGTATTTCAAAAGAAATAACAACTGAATTGTTTTACTTTTTCCTTGGCGGATTAATAAGCTCAATTTTAGTTTTAGCTTCGGTAATTTTAAAATTTAAAGCAAGTTTACACATGATAGGAATAAGTGCTTTAACTGCTTTTGTTTACGGATTGAGTTCTTACTACCAATTGCCTTTTGTAAGTTTATTTGCCTTTTGTATTGTTTGCATGGGATTAGTAGCTTCGTCAAGATTGTACATGAAAGCCCACACATATCCAGAATTACTTGTTGGAATTATAATTGGATTGACTCCACAATTGTTTTTATACCGCTATTGGTTATAAAATATAGAATTTAAGTCCAATATTTAATGCGGTTACATTGTTTTCTAATGTTGTTTTATTTTTGTCAAAAATAGGGTTTAAACCATAGTAAATGTATGGATTCCAAGTGTTGAATCCAAAGGCTAAGTAAACTCCATATTGTAATTCATTGGCTACTTCTTTGATTTTAAAATCGCCATTTCCAATGGCATCAGATTCGTAAATAAACTTCCCACCTAATAAATAACTCACTTTAAAACCAGTGTGAATTCTCCAAAATTTATGACTTTCAGGTGAGGCATTTCGCCATCTAATTTCTAAAGGAACTTCTAAATAGTGAAGTGTCATTCTACTTCTAACAATTGTTGCTGAACTTGAGTTTGAAGCAGCAGAAAAATCTATGTTTTGTTTTAAATCGCTGTAAGAATACCCTATACCAGGTGCAATAGACCAGTGACGATTTTTGGAGATTGGAAAATCTCTCAAAAAACCAGCTGTGAGTACAGCAGAAAAAGAATACTGACTGAAATTATCTGGTTTATTTTGCAAAAAATTATAAGAAACAGAGCAATAGATTTGGTCTTCTCTAAATAAAGAATCAGCAACTTTTTCATTAGATTGTGAAAAGCCAAAATTCAAACCGATAAAAAAGAGTACTACTAAAAAACGCATTTTGTAATTTTTATATAAAAATAATAAAAAAAGGTACGCAATTGCGTACCTCTTAAACTTTATTAGTAAATATTACTCAACTGGATTTCCTTTTGAGGCAGTATAATTTACTTTTAATTGATCTATTTTACGTAGCTCTAATTTAATATCGCTAACAAGACCCATTTTAACGTTTTTATCAATCTTCAAGGATGCAGTTAAATATTTTTCATCTTCAGAATTTCTTTGAGCTCTTTCTGTAATAATAAAATTTTTAATATCTGCTGTAGAAGCAATTTTGTCAGCTAATTGAATACGATCTGTACCCCCTAAAGAGTTACGATATCTTTCACTTGGCTTTCCTGCATACAGATACATGATGTACTGTTTTTTATGCAATTTCGCTGTTTGATCAGCCTTTGGTAAAGTATTTTCAATTTTCAAGTCACTATCTTTCATAGTGGTAGCCGTCATAAAGAAAAATAAAAGCATGAATACAATATCTGGCAGCGAAGCTGTTGAAATAGCAGGAGTTCCACCTGATTTTTTCTTTTTAAATTTAGACATAGTTATACTTTTTTAGTTCTTTTTTGGTTCTGCTTCTGAAAGTCTCATTGGAATCAAATCTTGAATTTTTTCCACTTTAGGCTTCAAATCTTCTACTAATCCTTCGGTTGCTTTTGAAGCTGGGTCATTATAAATATAATCCATTTCTGTAAAAGTCATACCGTAACGCTTCTTACATTCTCTATCTCTCAAATAATTATATGCAGCTACTAATTCATTTTGCACTGCAATATAAGTTCCGTATGATGTTTGTCCATCATTATTTAAAGAAATAACAGCATCTTGTGGACTATCAGATAAGTTTGGATCTTTTTTTCCCAAACAATAACTACAAGTACCATTACCATTATTCTCTATAAAATCAATAGCTGTTTGACGCAAATCTTTTAATTCAACTAACTTTTCACCAACAAGCAACTGATTGTCTTTGTTAACCAAAACTGTCAAAATGTTTCTCTGGTTAATGTTTGGAACAACTGGATTAGGCTCATAACGAGGCAAGAGTCTGTTAATCCCTTGATCAACTCCAATAGTAGTTGTAACCAAGAAAAAAATCAAAAGTAAGAAAGCAATATCTGCCATAGAACCGGCATTCACTTCAGGTGGAGCACCTCTTTCTTTTCTAGCCATAGTTTATTTTTTTATTTTAGAGAATCCTGTCCAAGCTAATACTCCAACAGATACAAAAGCAAGAATGTAAAAAGTATTCAAACCTGTACTAATTAATTTAGAATACATTGGAGATATAACACTGTCTTTAAGTTTTACTTCTGTTCCATCAGCTAAGATGAAAGCAATAAGAACTATTCCTAAAAATAATCCTGCTGAAATCATTGCTCTTTTCAATTGATCTTTATGTGTAATTAAATTTTTAAATACAAAATAAAGAACCGAAATGAAAGCAATAAACATTGCTAAATAAGATAGATATATAAAGTAATCTACAATGTATGAATTATTATCAGCTGTCACATCCATTCCTAATGTAGCAATGAAAAATACTGCTGCAATAATACAAATTGCAAATACTAATATCTTTGAAATTTTATATACGTTCATAACAATAATTTGTTAATGCATTATTTATTTAATTTTTCTTTAAAGTAGTCTGATAACATATCAACTAAGCTAATAGATGCATCTTCCATGTCATTAACAATAGAATCAATTTTAGCAGTAATATAGTTGTAGAAAACTTGAAGGATCATTGCTACAATTAAACCAAATACAGTTGTTAATAACGCTACTTTAATACCTCCAGCTACTAATGATGGCTCCATAGATCCTGCAGACTCGATTTGGTCAAAAGCAACAATCATACCAATTACAGTTCCTAAGAATCCTAACATCGGTGCTAAGGCAATGAATAAAGAAATCCAAGAAACGTTTTTCTCTAATTGTCCCATTTGAACACCACCATAAGCTACAATAGATTTTTCAGCAGAATCTAATCCGTGAGATGAACGATCTAATCCTTGGAAAAAGATTGATGCTACTGGACCTGGAGTATTTCTTGCAACTTCTTTTGCTGCTTCAATACCACCTGAATTTAATGCTGCTTCAACATCTGCAACTAATTTTTTTGAATTAACTGAAGAAAGGTTTAAATAAATAATTCTTTCGATAGCAATTGCTAATCCTAAAATTAAACACAATAATACTGGTGACATCCAAATTGGATCCCCTTCAATGAAACGTTTTTTCATTGATTGTGTAAATGTAACTTCTTCTGCTGCTGCTTCATCTGTAGTAGCTACTGCTGCTTCATTTGTAGTTGCTGTTGCTGCTGAATCAGCTACTTGTTCTGTTGCTGGAGCTGCTGCTGCTGTTGAATCTTGAGCTTGAACATTTCCAAAAGTCATAAGCCCTGTGATTGCTAAAATAGAAAATAATCTTTTCATCGCTTTTGTTCTTAAATTTTAATTAGTTAATGGGTAAAGATATAAAAATATTTATAATTTTTTTAAAATTAATATTGTTCTGCAGAGAGGAAGGGATTCGAACCCTCGATACCCTTGTGGAGTATACACACTTTCCAGGCGTGCGCCTTCGACCACTCGGCCACCTCTCTATCGTAGCAATACTTGATTTTAAGGGTGCTAAATAACGTAAAAAAAATGATGTATAAAAATTTAATATGTTATTTTTATGTCATTTCTCCTCTAATGGCAGTTTCAAAAATGGTTTTCAACACATTATTAGAAACTTTCTGTCCCAAAAGATACATTAATTTTGTAATAGCAGCCTCAGTTGTAATGTCTTTCCCAGAAATTACACCTATATTTTTTAACTGTGTACTAGTTTCATAATTGCCCATTGAAACGCTTCCTCCACTACACTGTGTTACATTAATAACGTGAATATTGCTTTTTATTGCCTTTTCCAATGCTTGAACAAACCATTCTTCTGTTGGTGCATTTCCCGAACCATAGGTTTCTAATACAATTCCTTTTAAGTTAGGTATAGCAAAAATAGCTGTTAACACATTTTTATTGATTCCAGGGAACAATTTTAAAATCGCAACATTATCATCAAATTCGGTGTGAACTTTAAGCTTTTTTACTGATTTTGAAACCAATATTAAATCTTTATTTACTTTTAAATGCACACCAGATTCTGCTAATTCAGGAAAATTTGGCGAAGTAAACGCATTAAAATGTTCGGCACTAATTTTTGTTGTTCGATTTCCTCGATACAATTTGTATTCAAAATACAAACAAACTTCTTGAATTACAGGTTTTTTGTTGCTTTGTAATGATGCAACTTGAATTGCTGTAATCAAATTTTCTTTGGCATCTGTTCTTAAATCACCAATTGGTAATTGCGAACCCGTAAAAATTACTGGTTTTGCTAAATTTTCCAACATAAAACTTAATGCAGATGCGCTATACGACATAGTATCAGAACCATGAAGTACTACAAAACCATCAAATTTTGAATAATTTTCCTCAATTAGTTGTGCCATTTTTTGCCAATTGGAAATATTCATGTTTGATGAATCAATTGGAGTTTCAAAAGATATGGTTTCAATGGAACAATCTAAAAGATGTAATTCGGGAATTCGATTGAGTAATTCTTTAAAGTCAAATGCTTTTAAGGCTCCGGTTTCAAAGTCCTTCACCATACCGATGGTTCCACCAGTATATATTAGCAATATTTTTGCTTTATGCGACGTCATTCGTGTATTTCAATTTATTCACAACCGGATTTGCGTACATCGCCAAAAACCCTTCTTTCATAGTTTCATTGTCGGCGTCAATTCGCATTTCTAATCTTCTTTCAAACAATTGACGCTCTTTTTCGTTGTACAAATGTTCAAATCGAGTTGTTTTGTATAAAATATCGTAAGCAATAAAATTTGTTGGCCACAATTTATAAGTTTGAAGAATAGAATCGTCAATTACTTGTGCCAAAGCTTGAATTTGCTTGTTGTTGTTATCGTTTTCGGCAATAATTTTTTCGTATTCGTTTTCTAAAACATCGCCTACATGAATGTGAATACGTTTCTTTTGCCCGATGATTCCACTTAATAACGTAATGAAATCTTCATTTTTCTCCTTAATATATACTTCGTCTTTAGAAAGTGCAATTAATTGCGGCATTTTCAAAGCGTCTGTTGGATCATATTCATACGAAATAGAAACAGGAACAATTTTTAATTTCTTAAAGAAGTCCATCACTCTTGCTTCATCATTTGCCATGGCTACCATTTTCAAAACTCCTTGATGCGTGGCATCATTACCGTCTTTGGTTCTTCCTTCGCGTTGGGCAATCCAAACCGAACGATTTTCTTTAGACAATAAATGATACATATATTCCGCCATCAACTTAGAGCTTTGCAATAATTCTCTTGGCGATAATCCTCTTTGAACTAAGAAATTTCTGTTCAATTTTGATAGTTTCAGCAAAAAATCTTTCTGTACCAAATTATCTCCAATAGCCGAAGCCGTCATTACCAATCCATGATCAATTAAAGAAACATTCAGTAATGAAGTATCTAAAATAATATCGCGATGGTTGGAAATAAATAAATACGAAGCATTAGGTTCTAATTTCTCAAAACCAGAAGTGGTAAGTCCTTCCGAACTTCTCTCTAAAACTCTTTGAATCGATTGATAAACAAAATTAACTTGAAAATCTCGAATAGAATGCGTTCTACTCAATTGTTCTTTCCAAATTTCATCTTCTAATTCTGGAAAAGTAAAATCCATCATAGCCTTCATCATAGGATGATGCAACAAAGACTTCAAGGCTTCGTTTACTTCAGAATCATAATAAGGGCGAATAGAATCGAATTTTGTCATATTTATTTTGAAAACAATTCACAAAAGAACAAAAATTTTATGAATTGAAACTTTATTTTAGGTTAAATTCCGAAAATTTGTTTTGAATTTTCAGTAGTAATTCTTGCAATTTCCTCAAGGGGTAACTGATAAATTTCGGCTAACTTTTGAGCTACCAATAAAGTATAGCTACTTTCGTTTCGCTTTCCGCGATAAGGAACTGGAGCTAAATACGGTGAATCTGTTTCTAAAACAATGTATTGTAAATCGATTTCATTTAAAAATTGGTCGATTTTTCCGTTTTTGAAAGTGGCTACTCCTCCAATTCCGAGTTTCATTCCTAACGAAATCGCTCTTTGGGCTTGACCCAAATCACCCGTAAAACAATGAAAAATTCCGAATAAATCATTCGATTTTTCACTTTCCAAAACCTCAAAAACTTCATCAAACGCATCACGACAGTGAATATTGATGCCTAATTTATACTTTTTCGCTAATTGAATTTGATGCTTAAAAGCGTGTTGTTGTTCTTTTAAAAAGGTTTTATCCCAAAATAAATCAATTCCGATTTCTCCTATTGCATAAAATTTTCTAGATGCCAACTCTCTTTCTACATGCGCCAATTCTTCTAAGTAATTTTCCTTCACATATGTTGGATGCAAACCCATCATTAAAAACACATTTTCGGGATATTGCTTTTCTAATTCATACATTTTAGCTGTATAATTAGAATCAATTGCAGGAATAAAAAAACGTGAAACGCCAGCATTGATAGCTCTTTGCATCATTTCGTTGCGGTCTTGATCAAATTCTTCTGAATATAAATGCGTGTGTGTATCAGTAAGTATCATTTGTTGATTGGGTTACAAAGTGGCAAAGTTACAAAGTTTGATTCAGAAATTTGATTTACTTTTGAAGTATGGAAGATTTGCAAGACTTTTTAAAAGGAAAAAAATATAAAAAGATAAAGTTTACGGTGCTGAAAACCCAACATTTATTAATCAAAGGAAAGATAAATGGCGTAAAAGGCAACTTTATTTTAGACACTGGAGCGAGTAATAGCTGTGTAGGATTTGAAAGTGTTGAGCATTTCAAATTAGATGCACAATTTTCAGAAACCAAAGCCGCTGGAGCTGGAGCTACTGGAATTGAAACGCAATTAGCAAGGAACAACGAAATTCAATTAGGCAGATTGAAAAATAAAAAATTTCACTTGATTGTTTTTGATATGAGTCACGTAAACGAAGCTTTAACTCATTACAAAACCAAGCCAGTTGATGGAATTATTGGCGCTGATGTTTTACTAAAAGGAAAAGCTATTATTGATTATAGTAATCATTGTTTGTATTTGAAGTAAACTGTTAGAAAAATTTAAAACAAAAAAATCCAACATTTCTGTAGGATTTTTTGCTTGTATTTAATAAAAATATTGGGATTTAAATTGTATCCTTTTTTAGGATTTTGCCCTTTTTTACAATTCGACTTTCACTAGTAATTGTGTAAAAATATAATCCAGAATTAAAATCAAAGGTTTCTAATGTGAGTTCGTTGATAAATTCTTTTTTCATAATTTCTCTCCCTGTTAAATCAAAAATTCGTAACTCAGATAAATCATTATTATTTAACTTAAAAGTTAAATAATTTGAAAAAGGATTTGGAAAAGAAGCAATTTCGGTTTCATATGATTCATCAACTAGTCCTAAAGTGTTTTCTATTCGAATGTTATCCACATGTATCCAACTTCCTGTAGTTCCTGTTACTAATGGTTTTAAAGTTATGAAGTTCCCATTGCTTGGTGCAACAAAAGTAAAACTCCTTTCCGTCCAAGAATAAGAAGGTACCGAACTATGGATTAATGTTCCAAATGATAATGATTCTGTAGAAAGACCAAACTGAAGTGGAATTAACCCGCCTGCGCCTCCACCATCGGTTGAAACTTTATCAAAATATCTAATTGTATAAGAATTTCCTTGAACTAAATTCATGTCAATTTCTAACGAAATAGCATCACTTCTAAAGCCAACTCCTGGCTGTGTACCATATCCAATTCCTAGAAACCAAGTCCCATTTGCAGGACTTCCATATGGACATGTGCTTTTAAGCAAATCAGGACCTGAGAAGAAATAATCTCCAAAAGCAAATGAATTGGAAATAGAGTTATTATATGTTGTATTTGAAGGATTTATAAGGCATGAACTTAAAGAGTTTATCTCAAAATTCCCATTTATTATAGTTTGGCTCATGCAGAAAGAAGAACTAAATAAAATGGTTAAACTAAGTAGAAGATTTTTCATTTTTTTATATAATTTTTATGTATTTGGTGTGATTTTTACTGAGGTGATTTAATCTTTTGATGAAATCACAAGCTCATTAGAAGTTGAGATTTTTTGTGGTCGTTTTTTAAATTCAATTATTTCCCATGAAATTCAACCGAATTAATTCTCATCTAAAATTACTTTGAAGTCGATTTCTTTATATGTTGAAGAATCTTTAATAGTAATTCTAGCTTTGTTAGTAGCATCGCTTCTTGAGAAAAGAAATGTTTTGACATGATCATTTTTAATTCCTTCGGGATATTTATTGTATTCTGTAAAAAGCGAATCAATATTTAAAACACTATTTTTTGGGTCTTCACAATATAGCATCATATCAAAAGGTTCAAAGTAATTTTCAAATGATTTTTTTAATGTTTCTTCAAACCTTTTTTGATTTAATTTATTCTCTTTCACAATTAATGTTATTTCATTTTTATATTCTAAAGACTTTTTATCTTTTTTAGAAAGTAATGATTTGACATCTAGAACAATAACTTTAATATCGTTTTTTGAATAGATTGTTTTATTAGTTTTTTCTAAGATTCCATCAATTTTTATAATTGTTTCTGCTTCTTCTGAAACGTTAAAAAAGCGTGCTTTACCATTGAGAGATGTTAATTTCTTAGTCTTTTCATTCTTTATAAAAGTTATCCAAAATTCTCTATTTGCTTGCGTTAAAAAATATTCGGGATTAATTTTTTGATGCGTTTCATTAGTTGCATAAACGGTTATAAGTTCACATCTGTTTGTGTTATTTGGAAAATTTTTAACACTTAGCATTATAGTTTCATTAATAACATCACTAGTGTCTATGACGGTTCTATCATATTCTATTTTTACTTCTTGACTTTGTATGTTATAAGTCGTTAGAAAAAGTGTGATGATTAGTTTTATAACTGTGTCTTTCATGTTGATTGGTTTTTACTGATTTTTTCAGTAAAAAAAAGAGTAAATTTTAAAAATATTTACTCTTTTTGTTGGTGGTTTTTCTTTTATTTAACTTTTTCAATTTTGGTTACGTCTATATCGCACCAATCTGATAATCCTCCAAGTAATTCGCCAGTAACTCTTATTTTATCACCTAATTTTACTGGTTGTCCATTGTCGTCATAGATTTTAACATCTTCTTCGGTAAATCCATCTGGAAGCAAGTCCATCATGTTTTTCTTTTCACCTTCAATTTTGCTAAATGTGCTTATCTTTAGCATTGGAATTCTGAATTTTCCTTTTTCTGCTTCAAAAGCCATAGTAACGCTTCCTCCAGCACTAAAAAAACGTTCTGGCAATCTTACAATTCCTTCGCACATGACAATTTCACCTTTATAATCTTCATTGCAGATTTCTGAAGCCTTGACTAATTTTGGAGGGTTTGACGTGCAAGAACTTAGTGAAACTATGCAGATTAAAACTGCTAATTTTATAACATTTTTCATATTTTTAATTTATTTTTAATTTATTTTTAATTTCTAGACATTTTATTCCAAGCACTTTCATATCCTAAATCAATAGATGGATATACACTTTTAACAAATTCTAAAACTTTATTTCTATCATTTTCTGATGCTTCAAATAAAGAAGGAAAAGCATCTACATCAGTTTTAAACAAACTTGTTCTACTTCCTTTTTCTTCAAAAGCATATGAATAATTATTCATAAAATATCGGGTTCTTTTTTTTACTATATAAAACCTACCCATTTTATTTAGGTCGATAACTTCTGAGGTATTGAACGTTTTACCTGAATCTGTTTTATTGTAAAAAGTAATTGTATTTCCATCAGATTCTACCATTAAATACACTTGTTTACATGATAAGTAAGTATAAATCTTTGAAGCAAATAAAAGAAACCCAGAAACTAATAGTAAACCAACAATCAAAATCCACCAAGAAAAACCTTCTCTAAAGAAAAATGTTCCGAAGCTAATAACACCTAAGCCACAAAATAATGTTGCGGCAATACACAATAGGAACTTAAAATTCCTTTTAAACAATACGATTTGCAGACTTTTCATGGGTACAATTTATATTTTAAAAACGACCTGTTGCAATGTAAAACATTAACCAACCTATACAACCGATGGCTAATCTCCAAATCAATTTTTTCAACAAACCATTAGATGTTGCTTTTCCTTGTTCTAGATATTCGTCTGTTTTTTCATTTGCTGTTCCTACTTTCTTAGATAATTTAGTTCCAGCAACGGCACTTAATGATATGATGTAAAGAATTCCAACCCAAGCGGCATTGATAAATCCTAATACCATCATTATCATACCTATAATTGATAAAGTTTCCATTTTTTTAGTATTAAATTAATCCCAAACAACATAAAGCATGAAGTTTGGGATTTGAATATTTTTATAAAAAATTATTGCTTAATGCTTTTTAGAAATGTTTGCATGTTAGTATCAATAGCCTGTGCAGTTTCTGTACCTCTTCCAATTTCATTGCATATCATTAATACTAAATCTGGATTTGTAGGATGGTTAAGGATATAGATTCTGAATTGCCCTACATCTTTATACGTTTTTCCATCTTGTCTTCCTGTATTGTACAAACCAGATTGAAATGTGTATCCTTTCATATTTCCGAATTCAACTTTTTCGTATAAACTCATTAAATCTTTTGATTTCACATCTTTAGTTATAAAATAATCTACATTTTGTATTTGTTCATCTCGGAAAAGCACGCAGATATGATACCAAGGTAAATTATATTTTTCGAAATCATATTCATGGATTTTTTTTACTTTATCGTTATTAGAATGATAGGTAACTCTATGAATAAAATCTTTAGCTAATTCCTCAACCGTCAAACCTGGGTGTGCCGATTTTTCGAAGGCATAAATTTTATAAGTCTCTTGGTTTTTGTGTATTTGGTACCCTACTTCTGTATCGCTTCTATCTGTGCTTCCTGTTTGGCTGGTATTGATATCTTCCTTTATATTGGTTTTATCAATAGTTAAATCAAGATAAGGTAAATATAGACTTTTTGATTCCCACATAGGTACATAAAAGAAAATTGGTTCTAATAATTGAACTTTTGGTCCATATTCTTTATATCCTGTTTCTTCTCTAACCCAAAATCCTATTTCTACTTTTATCGTTTTTTGTTTTTCTACACCATTTGCACCGTTTAAAATCCATTCAAGTTTATTTCCTCTAGTAAAAAAATCTTTACCTTCAAAAACACTGAATTTTTTGGTTGCAGGAGTATTTTTCATAAAATCAGACATAGCGGTATAACCCTCTTTTTGAAAACTCCAACTGTTTATGTAGGCATTAGAATTATCTGAAAACTCTACATATAAATTTGTATAACCTGAATATACGGTTACAGCTTTAGGCTTTTTAAAACTTACCTGTAAGGTTGCTAAATCTTTTTTAGAAATTGTAGCACCCGATTTTACTTCTTTACCATTAATAAAAGCTGATAATTGAGCTTGAGAAAAAGCAAAAGAAAGTAATGAAACTACTAATAGTAAACGATTGATTTTCATAATTGTAATTGAATGATGAAATTAATTAAGCTGTTGCTTGAGATTTTTTTAAATGTAATTTGTAGCTCATAAAAGCACATACAGAACATACAACAAGACCAATACATCCAATTAAAGCAAGTGATTTAGGATTTGCGCCTGAGAATGTTCCTGCTTCCATGTAAGGAGTTATAGCCCACAAAACAACAGATAATACAGCAACAAGAATACTTAATTTAGTAACAAATTCTTTTTTCATAAATGCTACTACAACCATTACAAAAGCAAGAACAGCTAATAAAATACCCAATTTACCCGCATACACAACTTTCCATTTAGCAGGAGTACTTTCGATAATTTCTAAACTTTCTTTTATTTGTGGATCTTCAATTTTAGTAACGTCGATTCCGTCTTTTTTTAATTGATCAATTTGTTTTTGCTCGTTTTCTACTAAACGATACACTTCTTCTAGTTTTTCAGAATCGCCATCTGTTCCCATTCTGTTTTCAATGTTTTTAAATAAAACTCCTGAACAAAAACCTCCTACTAAAAAGGATAGAATCATAAAAATTAAAGCTAATACTCTCATAAATTTGTTTGTTAAATTGGTTAATGAAAAATGAAAAAATCAATACTTATTAAAGATGAATCGTTTTAAGTTTGATTTTATTTTCCACCAAAACTATATGATAAGAATTACTTGACCAATTTATATATTGGACTATTTATAAATAATCAGGAGATAAAATGGAGTTTATTTTACTGATTATTAAATGCTTAATTTGTGCTTTCTAATTGTTCAATAAAATAATTTGGAGAAAGTCCGGTTTGCTTTTTAAAAACACGAACAAGTGTATTGGCATCTTTATAACCTACTTCTTCTGCAATAGCTTGCAAAGTATATTTACGAAAATAGGGAGCATCTTTCAGCTTTTGAAGTACATAATGAATTCGTAATTCTTGAGTATATTCCGAAAAAGTTTTTTGCATTACTTGATTGAA
>Ga0209800_10002468_pt1 | contig 16325 bp, 12 predicted proteins | sample Higcelweek8metaG_FD_187174 | JGI IMG/M metagenome (GOLD analysis project Ga0209800, IMG submission 187174) | Freshwater pond sediment microbial communities from the University of Edinburgh, under environmental carbon perturbations - High... | ecosystem: Environmental > Aquatic > Freshwater >...
CATACTGTCCAGTATGTTCCGTCAGAGCGGTACGACAGGGCCTGTACAGGAACACGAGCTCCGTCAATATCGTATATTCCTGCTGTACTTCCCCGCGGGACTATCTGGTGATCAACATAAATCACCGCCTGGCCTGATCTATTCCAATTCAGGGTGTTAAAGACAATCAGAGATGGTTCTTTTTCCCTTTTAAACATGCTTTGCAATAATCCCAATGCATCCTCCCCAAGTGATGCAGTACGTCGGTTAGCTTCCCATGCATAGGATTCCTTCAGAGCCCTTTGCTCCATAGTAGGCTGGCTGAATGGCTCTCTGACACTCTCAGAATATCCTGTGGTATGTTCGGTATAAAACATCAGGGCATCATTAACCAGGTCAATTTTACTTTTAGTACCTTCAGGAAGCTTAATGCCTGCAATGGCTGCCATTGAAAGAGCTCCGGCATTTGCTTTAAATGCGGCAGCCGCTTTTCGGGTGACTGAAGTCTCTCTTGCAGCTGAACCGAAACCGTCAGTCCACCAGTCTGGCCATGCCCCTCTTATTACAGGGAAGTCGTTTCCGTGTTCTTTCTCCATCTTCCTGAAGAATGATTCAGTCGTTGTATTCGAAATTTTAGGCCACTCGAAAACTTCATCCCACTTTTTTATCATTTCGCTTGCCAGTGTTGAAGGAGGTGAATTATCTGTCAGATAGCCTGATAATTGAATAGCCATTTCATCAAACGGATATTTCATGGTTTCAAGGTTCTTCAAATATGTAAGCAGGTTGTACTGGAACTTATTCAGGTCCCCGTTCTGGATCTCAAGAAGAGTATTTCCGGTCATGTAATGTTCAGCCCTGAAAGTAAGGATCCGATTTCCGGAGGGAGATTCCCACCAGAACATTGTTGGTTTGTCAAAACAGATAAGTGCACGATGTCCATGTGTGCCCATATTAAGGTATTTAATGCCAAGCTGGTTGAAATAGTCATTCATACACCAGCCAATCCCGTTTACATCGTTTTGCATCGCAAGAGTTACAGGGATGCCCCTGGCCCTGATCCGGCCTGCAGCTGCTAGCGAAGCAGCCAATATTTGCTCATCCGGGAGCTCATCGAAGTTGAAATACATACCTGTAACTTCAATGCGGCCTTCCTTTATACGTCTGATAAGACGTTCGACCTGTTCTGCAGGCCGGCATTTTAGAAACTCATCCACGGGCCATGATGCTTCGCAGGTCCACCTGAATTTTGCATTGTCCGGATAATTGTCTGTTGCATCACAGTAATCAAGAGCGTAATCAATATACCTGAGGTGCTCTGCCAGGATCTCGGTTTGTGACCTGGTATAGCCAATATCAGTATGCGAATGCTGGATAAAATCCACATTCCATTTTTTAACAGGATTAAGAGTAACAATATTTGACACTGAAAAATCACCGGCAATGACTTTAAGATTGATTCTGGATGGTTTCAGAACCGGTGGAAGTCCTATGTTTACTGTGTTATAGCCAAATTTCAAAGGTGCACTGGAAACCAGCTTATCATTGGCATAGATTTTACAATCGGTTTCTTTCCCAAAATAGAATATTGCTGCTTCAACAAGCTGAAGGAGTGCATTGTTTTGCTTAATGATAGCGGGAAAGGGATTAAGAGCCACCCCGGTTTTAACCTGTTGTTTATAGGTCATGTACCATGATGTAAGATTTGATTTGCTTCCTGAAACTTTGATCCTGAGAGGTTTTCCCTTAATCAGTTTTCCCGATGGAATTCGCAATATCATGTATCCGTGGTGATCTCCGTGCTGATCGGTCATTATTGAATTAAAGCTCAGACTGGAACCATCATCTGAATCCATGGTCCAGGCCGGAAGGCCATCAGTATTGAAACCAAACCTGTGGTTCAGGTCAGTCGTAAGATACATTCGGGCATTTCCGGGACTGGAGCCAATTGCTGTAACCCAGATGAATGCTGTATATTTCTTTTTCTCCCTGAGAAAGGGAGCATCAGTTTCCCACTCCATAAAATCATTAGCGCTTTCAGCCCTGATTATAATGCTCTGGCGAAGCCCGGGGATGCACGAGTGATACTCAAAATCAGTACCTGAGATTTTACCCGAATAACCATTCACCAGTTCATCCTCGGAATTGGTGAATGACTGAGCCTTCAACAGTAACACTGAACAATATAAGGTCAGTGCAAATAATAAAAATGACTTCTTCATATATTTCCTTATTTCCCTATTTCATAAATGCCATAACAAGCACAGCTTCTGATGATGAATTGTTTGTTATTCTTACGCTTTCAGCTTCCGCAGGAATGACAAAAGTCTCAGCATAACAAAAAGATGTTTTGAATCCATTCATTGTTTCAATATCTATGCTTTGACCCTCTGTAAGACTCATTACCAGGCATTTGTTGTTTGTCAGGATATCAATTGTACTTTGAAAATGATAGCGATGAATATCGTATGAATGAGTTTCATGGGTCGGCAGATGGAATAACCTCCAGTCTGAACCACTGTCAAGCATTTCCGGCCTCACGATGAGATTCTCATTCACATAATTTCCTTTTCTGTCAAAGAAAAGATTGGTCATTCCCCTGTCAATATTCAGCGTTCTGGGTTTCCCGTCAAGATCAGGCCTTAACCAGTCATACATCTTGAAGGTAAAAATATAAGGTGTTGTGCTTATTTCAAGAACAAGATTGTCCTTTCCGGAACCATGAATTGTGCCGTATGGAATAAGCAAAAGATCGTGTTTCCTTACCTGGTGCCGTAAGATATATTTTTCAGGATCGAAGGCTGTGTTATGTTCAACGCTATTTTCAAGTTCCTTTCTGAAATTTTCAGGTTCAATATTATCGCGGAAACCCAGAAAGACACTTGCATTATCTTTGGTGTCAAGAATATAATATGTCTCTTCCTGTGTAAAATTCTCACCGAAATTATCCTTCATATACTGTAGCCGGGGATGGCACTGCAGTGAAAGATTACCGCCTTCGAATGTATCAAGAAAATCGAACCGGATAGGGAAATCAGTACCGAATTTCTGATAACAATCTCCTAAAACAGCTTCTGCCTCCTGGTACATAAGGCAGTCGAACGAAACCTCGCAGAGAACAGTTGAACTTTCGATCAGAAGACCGTTTTCAGGAGTGATAAGCTCAAACGACCACGCATAATTAAGTACGTTTTTATTCAACCCGGTAATATTATTCTTTATCCAGGTCCCGCCCCATGCTCCGGGTTCAAACCATGGCCTTACCCTGAAAACATTCCGGCTCATATGCCAAAGGGATTCCCTCAAAATTGGTCCTTCAATCCAAACCGGCATTTCCGCTCGTTGTCCGTCGACGAATATATCTACGGAAGGCAGAGTTTTTTGTTTATGTTTATTCAGAACAATCCAGTCGATGAAGTAAAATCGTTTATACATTACTTTCGGATCGGAAACAGCTGCTGTTCCAAGATTTGAAATGGTGCCTGCCCTCGAACGGAACTGAATTTCATTTTTTGGGATGTCAATATAGATAATCAGTCCTTCCCATGCGGCCAGTGCCGCACCCGGACCTATCAAAATATTGATATCATAATACTCTTCGGGTCGGACTGATCTAAGCCTTTCCATAATGAAATAATCTTCCAGGGTCAAGGTTGTCCTTCTCCCGAAAAGAGGATCATCCCCGCCCAAGAAAGGAGCAGTCATTTCAAGGATCTGCCATTCTGGCTTGTAAAAAACGGAAGTCTTTTTCCATGAAATCTTGTAGCCATCCTTCGCGAGGATTTTATCAAGCTGAACCTGAAAAATGTCAAAAAATACACCATTATATCCGTCTATGGTAACAGTCCTGAACCTTTTTATTTTGCTGGCAAGTGATGTGAATCCTTTAAAAACCTGATTATCATTTATTTTGAGCGAAGGGAAAATATCATATTTCCCTTCTGCACAAAGAGGTTTACTGACCGGTAACAAAAACTGGCCACTCTTTCTCAGGTCATTATTTTTGCCAGAAGTGTACAATCATTATCAGTTTGTAAGGCAATGAGCGAAAGACTATTTGGGGTATACTACAAATAATATGTTACCTGGGAAACCTTCTGAACAATTTATTGATTGTACGATGAAATTTATGTATGCTGTTTGGTTTATAATGCATCAGAATGCATTCTTTTGTTATAAAATTAACACCAGATCCCTCGAGCTCTTTAATCGCATCTTTGCTATCGGCCATCTGTTGTACCCAGATCTGTTTTATCCCTTTCTCCTTTGCTTCCCTTATTACTCCTGCTGTCTGGTTTTTACCCGTCATGATAATAAGTCCGCGGACATCATCAGGAAGACTTTTGATATCATGATAAACTTTTGCCCCAAGGATCTCCTCCGCATGTGGATTTACAGGAATCAGGTTCATTCCTTTTGCCTTTAATTCCTTGAATGCTGCATAGCCAAATTTTTTCGGGTTACGCGATACTCCGGCCATTGCCAGGGGTTCGGATCCAAGAAATTCCTCAATTTGTCGTAATGTTGTCATCTGCTTAATATTTGGATTATACAAAAAAATAAACCCTGTAATTCTTGCTTTAAGTAAGTATAAAGACTTAAAATTACAATAAAAACATCAACAATGGCTAATTTTTATTTACTTGGTCTAAGGAAAACCTATTAAAACCTCTATGAAAAATACTTATGATCAGAAAGGATATCTTTTTTCGAAAAGGTATTCAAACTACGTTTTCATTTTACTCTTCCTGTTATATGTTTTTGATTATGCCGACAGGATGGTTGTAAACTCCATGTTCTCATTTATCCAGGCAGAATGGTCGATTAACGCCACACAAAGCGGCTGGCTGGTTTCAATAATTTACCTTTCAATCGGCATCCTTACATTTCCCGTTTCCCTGGTGATTGACCGCTGGAGCAGGACAAAAACTATTGGGATCATGGCAATTGTCTGGAGTCTTGCCACCGCATTGTGCGCTTTCACAGGAAATTATGTCCAGCTGTTTATGGCAAGAATCCTGATAGGATTTGGTGAAGCAGGTTACGCTCCCGGTGGGACTGCCTTAATTTCAGGAATGTATCCATTAGAAAAAAGATCCAAGATTATGGGATTCTGGAATGCATCAATCCCCATTGGGTCCGCTATAGGAGTCTCAATGGGTGGCCTTATTGCTGCGTCGCTTGGTTGGAAACATGCATTTGGACTTGTTGCGATTCCAGGACTTCTTGTGGCGATATTGTTCTTATTTGTCAAAGATTATAAGACAGTTGACCTTTCTTACATTGACAAGAGCAATCAAAAGATAAAGATGGAAAAAAAAGATATGTTCAAAGAATTTCTTTCCAGACCATCAGTACTTTTTACTTATTTCGGAATGGCGGCAATTGTTTTTGTTACAACAGCTATGATTGTCTGGCTCCCGACCTATTTTGCATCTGAATTAAAGATTGAGCCAAAATTAGCCGGGACATTGGCAGGAGCAGTAATGCTTTTAGCGCTTATCGGGGCACCGCTTGGCGGATATTTAACTGATAAATGGAGGGAAAAGAAATCCAATGCCAGGCTTCTGTTTCCGACTATTTCGACCATGATTTCAGCCTTATTGCTTTTTATTGCTTTATACCTGTTTAAGGGAACGGGGCAAATTATCGTATTGTTCATTTTTGGTGCCTGGGTAATGACCTTTTTGGCCGGAGCAGCAGCTGTTACTCAGGATGTCATTCATCCCGGAATGCGTGCAACCTCCTATGCCATTGCTGTCGCTGTCCAAAACCTGTTGGGCTCATTTACTGCACCAATAGTATTGGGAAAGATATCGGACCTCTCGAATATAAAAACTGCTATAAGTATCCTTCCATTTGCTCTTCTGATTGGGACAGTTCTGTTTTATCTGGGATCCAAATATTATAATTCTGATATGGAGAAAGTTACAAAGATCAGACTGGAAGTGGCATAAAACTCCCCCTCTGTACGCCGGTTGGCGGGATTTAAAATATCTACTTATCCCTCGAAACTGTATAACGAACAAACTCCCTGAGTGATTCCTTTACCTCCGACTCCGGATAAGTATCAAGGATTGCAAGCGCCTTATCCCGGTACTGATTCATTCTGAGCGCCGCATATTCCATACCTCCGTTCTCTGAAACAAATCTGATTACCTCGTCTACCTCAGATCTTGATTTTTTATTATTCCCGATGATGTGCAGAATATGTCTTTTTCTGGAAAGTGAAGCTTTTTCAAGAGAATAAATCAGTGGCAGTGTGATTTTCTTTTCCCTGATATCGTTCCCTGATATTTTCCCCGTCAGTCCATTGCCTTCATAATCAAGGAGATCGTCACGGATCTGGAAGGCAATTCCAATACTTTCCCCCAGTTCTTTCATAAGCTGAATGGTATCAGGATTACTTGTTGCTGACCTTGCGCCGCATGCGGTACATGCTGAAATAAGTGCTGCAGTTTTACCTTTGATGATCCGGAAATAATCTTCCTCCCTGATATTCAACTTCCTTGCTTTCTGAAGTTGAAGCAACTCTCCTTCAGTCATTGATTTTACTGCTTCGGAGGCTAATTCAAGCATATCGATCCGGTTTTTTTCAATGCTTATCAGCATTCCTTTTGTCAACATGTAATCCCCCACAAGAACTGCGATCTTGGAGTTCCACAGAGCATTTATTGAAAGAGCACCCCGTCTTTCATTGGCATTATCCACAACATCATCATGAACAAGGGATGCTGTATGAAGAAGTTCGATCAAAGTTGCTGCAACATAAGTTGGTTCACCTATTTCCCCGTTAAGCTTTGCGCTCAGGAAAACAAGCAAAGGCCTCATCTGCTTGCCTTTACGCCGGAAGATATAGTTTAGTATTATTTTCAGGAGGGGAATTTTGCTTTGCATCGTCCTACCGAAATAGGCTTCAAACTGAGCCATTTCTTCCTTAACAGGTTTCTTTATATTCCCCAGGTCAGACATGTAAGGATTTTCGTCAAATATACTAAAATAGGGATTAAATGTTAAATTTTAAATTAGTAAGGCCACTGTAATACTATTGTTGCAGGCCTTCCAGCAAAAATTGTAATATATTTGTTGAAAGAAATTTAGTATTAATGGAAATAAAAAGCTTGAAACCGGAGAGTCTCGAAAAGGCAGCAGGAATGATGAAGGCGATGGCACACCCTGTCAGGATATTAATTATCGGCTGCCTCGAACCAGGTAAAAGAAAGAGCGTTACCGAGATACACAATCAGATAGGAATTGAACAGTCAACAGCATCACATCATCTTGGAATACTTAAGGACAAGGGAGTTTTAGGATCGAAGCGTGAAGGGAAAAACACATATTATTATCTGAAGCACGATAGTATCGTCGCCCTTCTGAATTGCATCGGAGATTGTTGCCGGTAAACCTCAATCCTGATGCTGTAATTTAAAAATTTAAAGGTTATCCGGCAAAAAGCAACCAGCATTCAGGAACTTATTTTATTTCAGATCCCTGAACATTTTCTTCTGGAAAATCACTATTGCCAATACACCACAGGTTATTGCAGAATCAGCAATATTGAATACCGGGCGAAAAAACACAAGCGATTCTCCTGGTCGGAAAGGCGACCAGTCGGGCCAGGTGGTGTTAATAACAGGAAAATAAAACATATCGACCACCCTTCCCAGCAAAAAGGAGGAGTAACCTCCTTCAGGCCCAAATATAACAGCAGGATGGCTGTAGCTTTCACTGAAGATTATTCCATAAAAAGCACTGTCGATAATATTCCCAATTGCTCCCGCAAGTATGGCGCTGACTGCAAGAATCAATCCGGTGTATGATCTTTTCTTTATAAGGGAGTTCAGGAACCATGCGATACCTGAAATGGCTGCTATCCGGAAGAGACTCAGAATGATTTTTCCGGTTTTGCCACCCATTTCCATTCCAAAGGCCATCCCGTTGTTTTCAATAAAATGAAGCAGGCCCCAGTTACCGAAAATATGTATTTCCTGTCCAAGTACCATATGAGTTTTGACCCATAATTTCAGAATCTGGTCTGCAATCAGGATTAGAATAATAAAAAGTAGAGCCTTTTTTCCTGTTGACATATTTACCCTGTTATAATTTAGGGGCGAAAAGTAGTAAAAAATGGTGATAAAAATACCCCCCATTAAAAACGGGAGGTATTTTATTCCATCTTATATTTTATTTTTCTATTGCAGCATTTCTGTTATTACTGACAGGTCACATTCAGATAATTACCGTCCCAGCAGTAAAAGTCAGAAGTCCCGAAGAATTTCAGGCATTTTACTCTTCCATTTTTCAGTGTTGTACTCCAGAGTACGTTCATATCAAAGAATTGTTCATACTGGGCATTGTAGTAATAGATTGTATAGTATGCATTTAATGTGCCGGTTGTCAGTCCGTACTCAATATAACTGTTGGCAAATGTATTTCCAGTCTTTGTATATGTGTATTTGACTGAGCCAATACTGCTGCCGGCAATTGTCCAGTCGATCCTGACAATCTCTACCGGATTCTGCTGGCTTTCATTTAGTTTCCATTGTCCTGATTTGCCATCAAGTGCAGATGTCCCTTCAAACCACAGGAAATCGGTATATCCACCGGTCCCCTGTTTTGTTATGTACATTTTCCATACGACATTTGACGTCGTAATCTGACCTGTGAGACGTGCAGAATAAGTTACGTTGAGCAGAGTTGCATTACCGGTCCACTGCCAGGTAGCGTTATCTACATATACTGCTTTCTGCTCAGTCGCCACCTGAAATGCATATACTGGAACTGCAAGAGTAGTATAAATTACAGCGTTAAATAACATGGCGGCGCCTGCCGCAAACTCCCAATTACTGGTTAGGGTTCCTTTGGGAATGGAAATTGAACCATCTCCTTTTTTGCCGGAATCAAAATTGCTGAAGTCAATTGTCATAGATTCAGAAGGCGGCAAAACCGGAGGATCGCCCTTATCCTTTTTACAGCTGTGCATCAGAACAACTGAAAGTAACAAAACAAGAGAAATTGAAAATAGCTTTTTCATATTCAGGTATTTTAAATATATATAAGATAAACGATCAACAAGTAAAAAAATTATGGTAAAATCCGAATGCGCACAGAGGTCAAACTATAAAATGTTTGAAATTAGTTTATTCTGACTTTTAAAGTGCTAAATTTAACTTATAATTTAAGTCGAAGGTTGCCGGTTGCTTGTTGGAAACAAGTAACCCGCAACCTGAGCAAAATATTACTTTAAACGAAATAATTCCAGGATTAATTCATATAATTTTATTCCTTTTCATATTTTTGAGTTGGATGGATTTTGTTGGGAGATTTTAGCTTAATTCTGGTCATTAAGTATAAATATTCTAAAATTTACTATTGATGCATAATTCTTTTCCGGTAGAAAAATTACGGTATTTATTTCTTTTCTTTTTACTCTCAGTTATTATTAATCCGGTCTTCTCAAATATATTACAGGAGAATGATTCCACAATTTATAAACAGGGGATTTCTGAAACTGAAGCCCTTATAAGGGGGGAAAGACTTTTCTATGGTCTTGTATACCTTGAGAATAAATCAATAAACTGTGCCAGTTGTCACAATACGCAGGTATCGGACACTTTAAACTGGAATCCGGATGCCCTGGATATTTCTATGAAGTACCTGGATAAAAGTGCGGCTGATTTAGGGAAAGTATTGCTCAATCCTGCAGGGAAAAAAATGACACAGGTGCACAAAGGATTTCAATTATCTGACGAAGAGGTAATTTTGATCAAATCATATATGGATAAACTGACAGTTATGGGCCTTAAACAACACAAACCTGTAGTAACAAATCTTTTCCTGTTCATAATTGCTTCCATCTTATTTCTGATTTCAGTCACAGACCTGATAATCAGCAAAAAATTACGAAAACAGTGGATCCACTTCATCGTACTTATTTTCACAGGTATTTTTATAACCAGGTCGCTTGTTGCAGGCGCAATAGCAATTGGTCATTCCCCGGGTTATGCACCCGATCAGCCTGTAAAATTTTCGCATGCAGTTCATGCCGGACAGAATAAAACAGATTGTATTTACTGTCATAGTTATGCTCCTTACAGCAAATCGGCAGGGTTTCCCCCGGAGAATGTCTGTATGAACTGCCATCTGTTGGTGAGAAACGGGACACGTTCAGGTGCGTTTGAAATAGCTAAAATAATCAGGGACTATGAGGAATTGAAGTCTATTGAATGGATTAAAGTGTATAATCTGCCTGATCATGTATTCTTCAGCCATGGACAGCACGCAGGTGCAGGAGGCATAAGCTGCCAGGAATGTCATGGCCCCGTTGAAAAGACAGACAGGATCGGACTTGCGAATGAATTAACTATGGGATGGTGCATTAATTGCCACCGCACTAAGAATGTTAATTTTCTAAACAACAAGTTTTATGAGGAGTACAGGGATCTTTCGGAAAAGATCCGCAAACAAGAGACTGATAGTGTTACTGTCGGGGATATTGGAGGTACAGAATGCATGAAGTGCCATTATTAAGAGCAGGTTTTCGAAAAAAGTAGTCTATGATGAAAAAATACTGGAAAAGTGTCGAAGAATTTCAGGGAATCACTGCCGGCAATGACAAGGATATTGAAGAGACTCATAAAGGCCGGGTTCTGGAATTGTTTGAAACTGATTTTTTAAAGAAGTATTCTTCCAGGAGGGATTTTCTGAAAGTTTTCGGTTTTAGTCTTTCTTCGGCAGCTTTGATAGCAAGTTGCAGGAGACCGGTTCAGAAAGCTATTCCATACCTGATACATCCGCCTGAAATTACTCCCGGCAAATCTTTATACTATGCGACAAGTTTTTATGACGGTCATGAATATTCAGGTATTCTTGTCAAAACACGTGATGGCAGGCCAATAAAAATAGAAGGCAATCTGCTTTCGTCATTTAACGGGGAGGGCACTTCCGCAAGAGTCCAGGCATCAGTTCTAAGCCTGTATGATGATGCACGTCTGAAGTTTCCCACATCTGATCACTCACCTGTTTCATGGAATGCTATTGATGAACAGATTATTAAGGACCTTGAAAGAATCAATTCAGCTGAAGGTGAAATTGTTCTGCTGACTTCAACCGTAATTTCCCCCTCAACAATTAAGCTCATTAATGAATTCGGAGTCCGTTTCAGGAATTTCAGGTGGGTGCAATACGATGCTGTTTCATATTCCGCTGTTTTGGAAGCCAATTTAATGTGCTTTGGAAAGGCGGTAATACCTGATTATCATTTCCAGAACGCCGGGTACGTCGTTTCAGTTAATGCTGACTTTCTTGGTACATGGGTATCTCCGGTTCATTTTATCCAAAAATATGTCTCGAGAAGAAAACCCGATAATCAGGAGAATAAGATGCTCCGGCACATTCACTTTGAATCGGGAATGAGCCTTACCGGCAGCAATGCTGATAAAAGAATAAGAATTAAACCTTCAGAAGAAAAATCGCTCCTTTCCGAATTGTATAACAGGATTGCTGCAAAAACCGGCTCGGAACAATTCACCGGAGTAACCGGCAGGGCAGATCTTACAGAACTTGTCGATAACCTGTTAGCATCAAAAGGCCAATCAATAGTCCTTTCCGGTACAAATAATGTTGAAATTCAGATCATTGTTAACGGGATAAACTCTCTTTTAGGTAATTATGCAGATTGCATCGATCTCAACCGTAATCTTAACATTGCCGCAGGCATTGACAGAAGATCAGAAGAACTCATAACCGATCTGAATGCCGGCAAGGTAAAGGCATTGTTTATGTATAATGTCAATCCTGTATATGATTACCCTGATTCAGAAAAGTTTTTGTCAGGATTAAAAAAGACAGAACTGACAGTAAATTTGACAGGCTCCCTGAACGAAACAGTCGGGAAAGCAAAGTATGAATGTCCGGTCAATCACTATCTGGAATCATGGGATGATGCCGAGATAATTCCAGGGCAGCTGAGCTTGAGCCAGCCATGTATTAATCCTCTTTTTAATACCCGTTCGTTTCAGGATTCACTGTTAAAATGGTCAGGAAATTCAATTTCCTGGCATGATTATTTGATGACAAACTGGAAAAAGGAATTTTTCCCGAAGTCAACCCAGTCACAATTCAGGGATTTCTGGGATTTGAGCCTTGGCAATGGAGTATTCAGTTATGATATCCCCGACAGTAAACCTGCTTTGTTTAATAAGGAAGGGCTGGCAGGGGCCTTGAATACCTTAGTTAAAGAAGGAACAGATGGGTTTGAAGTTGTTTTCCATGAGAGTGTTGCGCTTGGAAATGGCAGGCATGCCAATAATCCCTGGTTAATGGAATTACCCGATCCGGTGTCACGGCATTGCTGGGATAACGTGGCTGCTGTTTCACCTGCTGATGCTGAAAAACTGGGTATCCGGACAGGACATTTAATAAAGCTTGCAGACGGGTTCGTCCTCCCTGCATTTATTCAGCCCGGCCAGGCAGAGGGTACAGTGTCGGTTGCTCTGGGTTACGGACATACAAACTCCGGCCCGGTTGCAAATAATGTGGGTATAAATGTTTATCCGTTTATAAGAATAACCGGAGGAAACCGGGTTTATGGTTTTTTCACGAACAAATTAGAAAATACATTAAAGCCAAGCCAGTTAGCGCTGACCCAGGTCCATCATTCAATGGAAGGAAGACCTATTGTAAGAGAAACTGTTCTCAGCAAATATAAGATTAACACCGCATCGGGCAATGAGCTTCATGGGGAGTATGAATCAAAGCACAGGACTCTTTATCCTGAAGTGAGATATGATGGTTTTCACTGGGGCCTCGCAATAGATCTTAATTTATGTGTCGGATGCAATTCCTGTGTTATCGCCTGCCAGGCCGAGAACAATATTCCTGTTGTGGGGCGGGAAGAAGTTAGGAAGAGAAGGATAATGCACTGGATAAAAATTGACAGGTATTATTCGGATTCACCTGATGATCCGAAGGTCTATTTCCAACCTCTTCCCTGTCAGCACTGCGATAATGCACCATGCGAAAATGTTTGTCCGGTTTCAGCCACCAATCACAGCAGTGAAGGCTTGAACCAGATGACCTACAATCGTTGTATCGGTACCAAATATTGCATTAATAACTGTCCGTATAAAGTAAGAAGGTTTAACTGGTTCCGGTATACTAATAATAAAGCATTTGATTTTAATACAGCATCAGATCTTGGTAAAATGGTTTTAAATCCTGATGTAACTGTAAGAGAGAGAGGAGTAGTGGAAAAATGTTCCTTTTGTGTACAGCGGATTCAGGAGAAAAAATTACAGGCCAAACTCGAAAACAGGACTCTCAGGGATAATGAAATTAAAACTGCATGTATGCAGGCCTGCCCATCAGGGGCCATTATCTTTGGAAATCTGAATGACAAGAACAGCAAAGTATCCGGATTATTTGAAAATCCAAGGAGGTACCATTTGCTTGAAGAGTTGCACACCCTGCCATCAGTCGGGTACCTTACTAAAGTCTGGAATGATGAAGAGAAAAAATCGTAAGTAATCTGAAAGCAGATGTATAACAGGAAAATCAGAGGTCCGCTTGTTGAAGGAAATAAGACATTCAGTCAGATTTCAAAAGAGATACTTACCCCGATGGAGACCACTCCGGGATTATGGTGGTATATTGCTTTCGGAATTGCATCAACAGCGGCGATATTTGGTTTTTATGCTATTTATATAACAGTATCCCGGGGAATTGGAACATGGGGGGTAAATAATTCAGTCGGATGGGGGTGGGAAATTGTAAATTTTGTCTGGTGGATAGGTATCGGACATGCCGGGACAGCATTCTCCATTTTCCTCCTTATCCTGAGACAACGGTGGAGGACATCGATTAACAGGGCAGCAGAAGCAATGACAGTTATTGCCGTTATGTCAGCAGCACTTTTCCCTGCTTTACATATGGGACGCGTCTGGCTTGCTTTTTATATTTTCCCATACCCGAATACCCGTGGTCCGCTATGGGTGAACTTCAATTCCCCTCTATTCTGGGATTTTATTGCCATTACTGCATATCTTCTGATATCATTTTCATTCTGGTACCTTGGAATGTTACCCGATTTTGCAACTATTCGTGACAGGACAAAATCGAAGATTAAAAAAGCCGTTTATGGTTTCTTTGGTATGGGATGGACTGGCTCAAGTCATCATTGGATAAGGTTTGAATCCCTAAGTTTTGTACTTGGCGGTATCGCTGCTGTGCTCGTTGTCTCAGTTCACTCAATAGTTTCAACAGACTTTGCAGTAGGAATCGAACCGGGCTGGCATACAACCCTATTTCCTCCCTACTTTGTTGTCGGAGCTATTTTCTCCGGATTTGCAATGGTTATGACTCTTATGGTTATTGTGAGAAAAATTTACAAGCTTACCGATTATATTACAGATAATCACATGGATGCAATAGCCAGGATTCTTGTTTTTATTTCTCTTATTATGGGAACTGCATATTCGACGGAAGTCTTTATTGCATGGTATTCAGGTAATGAATACGAAATGTTTGCATTTTTCCGAAACAGAATTACCGGCGATTATACATTCCAGTTCTGGGGAATGATAGTTTGTAATGCTTTGATCCCTCAGCTTTTCTGGTTCAGGAAAGTCAGACGAAGCTGGGTTGGACTGCTGATCGTTTCCCTTTTAATAAACCTTGGAATGTGGTTTGAAAGGTTTAATATAGTAGTTACATCACTCAGTAAAGACTTCCTTCCGTCTAACTGGGTTTCATATAATCCGACTTATATAGAGATCGGCGTGTATGTAGGAACTCTGGGGCTATTCACAGCAGGGATATTGCTTTTCTTCCGCTATATTCCAATAATGGCTATTAGTGAGGTAAAGAGTGTGGCTCATATCGGAAGCAAAAAAGATGATTAACGAGGGTCAGTTATGAAAGAAGCATTCAAAATAGGAATTTTCGACGACGAGGAAAGATTTATTTCCTCAATCAAATCGCTGCAGCAAAAAGAATTTAAGATTTATGATGTATTTACTCCGTATCCTGTACATGAGGTGTTCCATCTGCTGAAACGCAAATCAAGACTGCCAACCGCAGCTTATTTCTTTGGTTTGTTCGCAATCATTGCAGTACTTGGATTTTTATATTATACCTCCGTCATTAACTGGCCTATTGTCTATGGGGGGAAGCCATTCAATTCATTCCCGTCATTTATTGTTGTCACAATTGTCATTACCATTTTTACAGTTACAATAGCAAGCCTTGCCGCCTTTTCTGCGAGGTCGAAACTCATTCCCGGTCGGGAGAATACAATCTTCGATCACAGGGCAACCGATGATAAATTTGTGATAGTCGTGAATACGGATATCCTCGATAATTCAAAGTCAGAGCAAATTGCAACCCTGATGAAAGAACAAGGCGCGTTGGAGGTTTTAGATAAAGAGCTTGAAAATATTAGTGCATGAAAAACAGCTATATACCCGAAAGAATTTACAGAGCAGTTTTTTTGCTCCTCCTTACAGTAATTTTTATCAATTGTGACAGGAACAGGAATACCACGGGATGGGATTATTTTCCCGACATGTTTTACTCCACAGCTTATGAGACTTTTACAAAAAATCCAAATTTCAGCGACGGCTTGACTATGAGAGTACCCGTCGCCGGCACTGTTCCCCGTGATATTACTCCCTTTAATTATACAATTGATCCGGAATCACGCATCCTGGCTGGAAAAGAGCTCATAAATCCTGAATCTCCCACCGAAGGAACTTTATTAATAGGGAAGGCTGTATATTCAACATTTTGTGTCGGTTGTCATGGTGATAAAGGCGCAGGAGACGGCCCTCTTTTTACAAGCGGTCTGTACCCTTTAAAACCCCGCAATCTTACGGGTAGTCCTGCAGATAATCTGAAAGACGGAGAAATTTTTCATAGCATAACACTGGGATTTGGATCTATGGGTGCCCATGGATCACAGATAAGAAGTGAAGACAGATGGAAAGTGGTTTTGCATATAAGAGAACTTCAGATGAAAGAGAAGGAAATTTCACTTTTCGGCAGGAGCGGCAAATAGCAGGTAAAAGTAACCGGGTGATTAACAGAACATTTTTGAATTAAAAAAAGCAAAATAATGAAGGAACAAACAAAAGTATCCGGAACCTTCAGAATAATTACCCTGACATTGATATTCATTGGTGCATGCACTTTTCTCATTGGTGTTGTTTCTGATCCAGAGAGGACCTGGGCCAATTATTTGATAGTTAATTACTATTTTTTATCGCTGGCTATGGGAGGCACTTTTTTTCTTGTTATCCAGAGTATTTCCCAGTCGGGATGGTCCGCTGCTTTCAGGCGTGTTCCTGAAG
>Ga0209800_10002470_pt1 | contig 16314 bp, 19 predicted proteins | sample Higcelweek8metaG_FD_187174 | JGI IMG/M metagenome (GOLD analysis project Ga0209800, IMG submission 187174) | Freshwater pond sediment microbial communities from the University of Edinburgh, under environmental carbon perturbations - High... | ecosystem: Environmental > Aquatic > Freshwater >...
CTTCGCGGAGATGACAAGGTTCTTTTGTTGGGTTTCGGGCCCTGAAGGAAAGAGAACAGCGCCAACACCCCAACCCCACCGTCATGCTCGCGTAAGCGGGCATCCCGTTTGGTTTTCTTTCTTATCCGACCGCTTGGTCGCGCGGCAATCCAGAGTCCTCAAACCAGCGTTTAGTCTAACGGCTCTGAACCGCCATCCGCTCACGCCTAATCCACAAACGGGTCGCGCACTAAGATTGTGTCTTCACGTTCGGGGCTTGTCGAGACAAGCGTCACAGGCGCTTCGACCATTTCCTCGATCCGACGAATATACTTGATCGCCGCACCCGGCAAATCGGCCCAGCTGCGTGCGCCTTGCGTGCTTTCGCTCCAGCCTTCGCAGATTTCATAGATCGGCTCCACCCGCGATTGTGCCAAAGTACCCGCAGGTAAATGATCAACCTCTTTACCATCCAGCTTATAGGCACGACAAATCTTGATTTCTTTCATGCCATCGAGCACATCAAGCTTCGTCAAGGCCAGCCCATCGATGCCGCCAATCTTCACCGCCTGGCGCACGAGCACAGCATCAAGCCAGCCACAACGGCGCTTACGCCCCGTGACGGTCCCATATTCGTGGCCACGCTCGCCAAGGCCTTCGCCGACCTCGGTTGTATCTTCGGTTGGGAAAGGTCCAGAGCCAACGCGCGTCGTATAAGCTTTGCAAATACCGATAATACGCCCCAACGTTTTGGGGCCAACACCCGCGCCCGCCGCCGCTTGACCGCCGACAATATTGCTCGACGTCACGAACGGATAGGTGCCGTGATCGATATCAAGCATCGAGCCTTGCGCGCCTTCGAACAACACCAGCTTACCTTCGCGCCGCACTTCTTCAAGCCGCTGCCACACGACAGCCGAATAGGGAAGAATTTGCGGGGCCACAGCCATGACTTCTTCGAAAACGGCTTTGGGATCAAGCTCGTCCGCACCATACCCGCGCAGCAACGCGTTGTGATGGGTCAGCAAATCTTCAATCTTGTCACGCAAAATAGAAGGCTCGGTCAAATCACACAGGCGAATACCGCGCCGCGCGATTTTATCTTCATAAGCGGGGCCAATGCCGCGCCCCGTCGTGCCGATTTTCCGTGCGCCCTTTGCGGCTTCACGCGCCCGGTCCACAATGCCGTGGACGGGCAGAATAAGCGGGCAATTTTCAGCGATAATGAGATTTTCGGGCGAAACAACCACGCCCTTTTCGCGGATCTTTTCGATCTCGGACAACAAAGCCCATGGATCGACGACCACGCCGTTACCAATAATGGAAAGTTTACCCGAACGCACAATGCCCGAAGGCAAAAGGTTCAGCTTATAAACGACGCCATCAATAACGAGGGTGTGTCCGGCATTGTGACCGCCTTGAAAGCGCACCACGACATCCGCGCGCGAGGAAAGCCAATCGACAATTTTACCTTTACCTTCATCGCCCCACTGCGCACCGACGACTACGACGTTTTTCATTGGGAAAGACCCTTAAAAAAGTTAACGACGTGAAGCATCTAACCATAAACCAAGCGATTCCCCAAGGAATCTTCGTGCTTTATCTGCACCGCGAAACCCGCTAGGGTCAGCGAAATAACCAGTGCTCAAGCGCCATAGCTTTTCGGTTTTACTCCATGTCTCCCATTCGCTCAATTTACAATTGGACCCTTCGCCAAGCTGAGGGCCCCTATGCCGCTTACGTCCTTTTTGCCGTCGCCTTTGCGGAAAGTTCGTTTTTCCCCATCCCGCCTGATGTTCTTCTTGTACCGATGGCTTTGGCGCGGCGCGAAAAAGCGTGGCGCTATGCGCTCATTTGCACAGTTGGTTCGGTCATAGGCGGTTTGCTCGGCTATACGATTGGCGCGTTTTTGTATGATACCGTCGGCCAGTGGATCATCACGACCTATCACATGCAAGACGCGTTCCAGCGTTTTCATGATGAGTTCAACAAATGGGGCGTGGTTATTATTCTGGCTAAGGGTTTGACGCCGATCCCCTTCAAGCTCGTCACCATCGCCAGCGGCGTTGCCGCGCTACCCATTGTGCCGTTTGTGCTTGCTGCGATTGCCACGCGGGCCGTGCGGTTTTATCTTGTGGCTGGCCTCGTCCGCCATTTTGGCGAACCCATCCGCACCTTTGTCGAAAAATATTTGAACTGGGTCGCCTTAGGAATTTTGGTTTTGATTATCTTCGGCTTCTGGTTGGTTTTGCATTAAAACCATTTGCGCCAACGGGATCGATATTTTCCGTCCGCGCTCTAACGCCGCATCGTCCAAAGCCGCCACCGCCGCGCGCAAAGCCGCACCCGTACGCTCAAGCCGCGCCGCCAGATAATCCACGACGCCGCCATCGACATGCAGTTGCCTGTCGCTAAACAATTTCATGAGCAACCCGCGCATCAGCTCATCATCTGGATCAAGAATCTCAACGCTCGGGCAGCTTTTAAGCCGCGTTTCAATATCGCGCAAGCCCAACCCCCACCGTGCAGGCGGCTTTTGCGCCGTCAGCAAAAGCGGCGTCCCGGCGGCCTTTGTCGCATTAAAAAAATGTTGGAGCCATTCTTCCTTTTCCGGGTAGCCCACAATCGCATCGGCCTCATCCACCGCAAAAGCCTTGGCCTCCGCCGCGCCCGCAACCAGCGATTCCAAAGTCGCATCGCCGGGGCTAACGCGAAGCGCGTTATAGTTCTGCGCCCAAATCGAAAGCAAATGAGTCTTACCCGCCCCGCCCCAAAGCACAAGCGCAGGAGCAGCCCAATCCGTAGGTGCACGATCCAATAGCCACGCGCAGGCCTCGGCATTCGCGGCAGATACCAGAAAATCCTCAACGCCCATCGATTCTTGAAATGGCAAGGGCAAATGATATTGGCGCGGAATCGTCATCGCAAAAAGCTCATCGCTCGCTGCGCCGACGCTCATAAAGCGTGCTGGCGCGATAACGGCTCAACCCCAAACGGATCAGCACGCCAATAATCGCGGCCACAGGCACGGCGATCAAAACGCCCACAAAACCAAGCAAACTCGCGCCCGCGAACAACGCGAACAAAATCCAAACGGGGTGCAAGCCCACGCGGTCGCCCACAAGCTTTGGCGTCAGCACATAGCCTTCCAACGTTTGCCCCACGAGAAACACAAGAAGCACGCGCACAATCGGCCAAGCTTCGTTGAATTGCATGAAAGCCAAAATGGTGCTGGACACCAAAACAAAGGTGGAGCCGACATAGGGGATAAAGGACAAGATCCCTGCGATCAGCCCAATCGTCGCGCCGTATTTCAGCCCAACGAGCGAAAGCCCAACGCCATAAATCAAGCCCAGCGAAAGACAAACCAAAGCTTGCCCACGCAAAAAGCCGGAAAGCGTCCGATTGATTTCGTCGATAGCTTGACGAAAGAATTTGTAATTTTTTCGTGGCACAAGCGCCTCCGTGCTTTCCGTGACTTGGGGCCAATCGCGTAGCAGATAAAACGTCACGACGGGCGTAATGACGATCAGCGTAACCACATCGAACAAAGCAAAGCCGCCGCTGACGACTTGCTTAAGGACATTGCCCGCCCAAAGCGCGACGCTTCCGACATAATTGCCAATCGCCTCATGAAGCTTTTGCACATCCTCGGGCGAAAGCTTTTCAACCCACGCCGTGATATGAGGCACAGCGCGATCGCGAAGCGCGCTCATCATACTCGGCAACGTATCAAGCAGCGAAACGAGCTGACTTTGCACCAAAGGCACAATCAAAAGCAAAACAAAGACGACAATCAAAATAAAGCTGAGTAAAACTAAAAGCGCGCCAAAGGACCGCGTCACGCGCAGTAGAGCCAGCCGCTTGACCATCGGATCGAGCAAATAGGCAAGCACACACCCCGCCACGAAAGGCAAAAGAATAGGCCGCAAGAGCCACACCGCACCGACCAAAACCAGCGCGAGAATGAACCAAAAGCGGTTCGGCGTTACGGGCTCGTCCATAGGAAGGTCATCCTTACGTTGAGAAGAGCTCATAATCCCTCCTGCTCATTTGTCTGTTTCAATTGCCAAGCGCCACTCGCTTCTTGCTCAAGCCGAAGGGCTTGGCGTTCAAACGAAGATTGAAGTGAGGCCAGATCACCACGGAATTGTAGCTCTATATGCACAAGCCCACGCGTCATTGTAATGACATGCACGCTTGAGACTTGCGGTAAACGATTAAGCTTTCCGCGAATTGTCGCCCAAGCCGCAAGCGTCGGGACAGGCACAGTGACAGGTAAAGTCACCGGTGCGCCAGAAATCGCCGACGCGGTGCCCAAACCAGAGGGTTGCACGCCAGCTTCTGTTTGCGCCCGTCCCTTCGACCAATCGGCTTCGATCGTGTGAATCATATGCGCGATGCTTTGGCTCAGCTCGCTTTCAAGATCTTTGGTTCCCGGCCCCGGCGCAAGATCAAGATCAATCGTATCGCGCACGCGTCCTTCAAAATCATAAGCAAAAACCTTAATCGCCCCTTGGATAGGTGACCCTTCGCTCAAACTATCGGCTTGCAACACGGCAACCATCACGCCACCGGCTTCATACTTTTGCATAATGGCTTGAAGCCGCTCGACCTTGCCGCTCAGCGCCTCATCCGCGCCAATCTTGGCAATGTCATCCAAATCACCGGAGGGCACGATCATCGGCACCACACTCGTCTTGCGCACGGCTTCTTCCCACGCACTGCGCCACGGCGTTTGATCTTCCCACAATGTGGCGCGGTCTTTACTGCGGAAGATGGGGAGAATCACAACGGGTTGCGCGCGAGCCACCGTATAGGTCACGCCCTTTTTTCCAAGGAATTGCCCGACAGCTTCTGGGCTAAACTCAACGGTAAAGAGCCCGATATAACGTTGCCCCGCCGCATGTTCTTTTTGAACTTCAAAAGCATGCACCATGAGCGCCACATCGTCATCGCTGGCTTTAAGTGTTTTCGATGCATTCAACCGCGTGAGCAACTGGTCAAAGGCCTGATGCTGGGCTTGCATAAGTCCTTGGTCACGCGCCTGCGCCGCAGAAGAGGCCGATAAATCGACCGCCACATCGGCCACGCGATACAAAGCGACATTATCCTGCGCTTGCGCCGGAAGCGCCGCGAGGAAAAAGCCAATTAACGCTGCCACATGCAGAAGTTTCATTGCAAACCCGTCCATTTCCGCTATTCTTAAGCCTTGTTTTACTCTATCGCGCCTTAACCAGCAACGACGACGGCATCATGGCAGACATAAAAAACACCCCCAAAGACGCTTACGCCAGTGCTGGCGTTCATATTGACGCTGGCAATGCGCTGGTTGAGGCCATTAAGCCTTTGGCCAAAGCCACGGTGCGCTCAGGCGCAGATGCCGCTTTGGGTGGGTTTGGCGCGCTCTTCGATCTGAAAGCCGCGGGTTATCAAGACCCGATTCTGGTCAGCGCGACCGATGGCGTCGGCACCAAGCTGCGCATCGCAATCGAAAGCGGTCTTCATGACACGGTTGGCATTGATTTGGTCGCCATGAGCGTGAACGATCTGGTCGTGGCTGGCGCTGAGCCTTTGTTTTTCCTAGATTATTTTGCGACAGGCCTTCTGGATGTGGAAACGGCACGCGCCGTTGTAGCGGGCATTGCCGAAGGCTGCCGTCAAGCAGGCTGCGCCCTTGTTGGCGGCGAAACGGCTGAAATGCCGAGCATGTATGCGGACAAAGACTATGATTTGGCTGGCTTTGCCGTTGGCGCGGTCGAACGCGAAGCGATTTTGCCAAGCCCCCATATTGAAGAAGGCGATGTCGTTCTTGGCCTCGCCTCAAGCGGCGTTCATAGCAATGGCTTTTCCCTCGTGCGCAAAGTCGTCACGCAAGAAGGTCTCGCGTGGAATGCCCCGGCCCCCTTTGACGCCTCGCGCACCTTGGCGCAGGCCCTTTTGGAGCCGACGCGTATTTACGTCAAACCCTTGCTGGCCGCCATTCGCACGGGCGAAGTCAAAGGCATGGCGCATATCACCGGCGGCGGCTTTTTAGAAAACATCCCCCGCGTCTTGCCGCAAGGCCTTGGCGTGTGGCTCAGCGCCGCGAACTGGACGGTCCCGCCGGTCTTCAAATGGCTAGCTGCCAAAAGCGGAGCGAGCCCCAAGGAAATGGCCCGCACGTTTAATTGCGGCATCGGCATGGTCGTAATCGTTTCCCCAACCCACGCCGAAAGCGTCACCAAACTTTTGACGGACACCGGTGAAAAAGTTTTCCGCATCGGCGAGGTTGAGAAAAACCTGTCCGAGAATCGCGTCACCATTCAAGGCATGGATGCGAATTGGCCATGCTAATCGGCATCGCCGCGCCCTACCTCCCTCGTCATGCCCGCGCAGGCGGGCATCCCCTTTGTTTCTCTTCATCCCTTGAGCGTTTTTTATGCTAAACGTCGCCATTTTAATTTCCGGTCGCGGTTCAAACATGGAATCGCTTGTGCGTGCCACGCAAGAAGCGGGATTTCCGGCGCGAATCGCGTGCGTCATTTCAAATAATTCCGATGCCGCAGGCCTTGTCTGGGCGCAAGCGCAAGGCATCCCGACCGCGATCGTCGATCACCGCCCTTATGGTGCCGACCGTCAAAAATTTGAAGAAGCGCTTCACGCCAAAATCCAAGCCCACAACGTGCAGCTCGTCTGCCTTGCGGGTTTTATGCGCCTGCTCACCGGATGGTTTGTTGAGCAGTGGCGTGACCGGCTCGTGAACATTCACCCCTCCCTTCTTCCGGCCTTTCCGGGTCTGCACGTTCATGAACAAGCAATTGACTATGGAGCCCGCTTTTCAGGCTGCACCGTCCATTTTGTCCGCGCCGAAATGGATCACGGCCCCATCATCGCCCAAGCCGCCGTCCCCGTTTTAGGCGACGATGATGCGGACACGTTAGCGGCACGCGTTTTAACTATGGAGCACAAGCTTTACCCGCAAGTTCTGCGCTGGATCGCCGAAGCCCGAGTAAACGTGTACAAAGAACGCACGTTCGTCATCGGTGTCAGCGCCCCCGAAAGCCAGATGAACCCCCAAACCTAAAACGACCCAGGTCTGTGAAAAAAGGGGTCAGGGGTCAGGATTCAGGGGTCAGGGAAGAATTCCTTTCCCCTTCCTTGTCATCTCTGGAAAACCCGAAGGGTTTATCCGGGACCCAGAGTCACAGGAACAGGTGCCGATTCAACCGGCTCTACATTGCCACGCGACCTGTGGTCGCTCGAAAGTGACGATGTTTTCTTCTTACGCAAACCATCCCCACGCAGAGCCTCCTTGCTTTCCCTTGAATCGGCCCTTTATTAACCACGCCTTTCTTTTTCCTTTATTTTTCTGCCCTGAAACTATTTCAGCCCCTTGTTTTTGGGGCCTCAAAGTGGTTTTTCTGACCCATCACAAATACTGTCCTTTTTCAAAGACGAAATTGAGGTTTTCATGACCCACGTTGCTCTTTTCATCCCTGAAGACACGTCCTTTATCGCTTTTCACGACGCCCTCTGCCAACCCGCCCTCGCCCCGACCTTCCGCGCCGATCGCTTTTATCGTACATGGGGCTGCACGGCAGATGGAAAAAAAGGCGAAAGCTATTTCGTCAACGCACGCGATCCGCAAGCCGCCGCCACTATCGTCCGCGCCTACACAAAAACGCCGCAAGCCGTTGTCTTGAGCGCCGCTTCTGTCAAAGAAATGGCCAACGCTCTTAACGAAAACACGGTCATGGGGTTCCTTGTTGCGGAACCAAGCTGCACCGCAAAGCGTCTTCCTGTCACAAATCTTTTGAACGATGCCACGCAAGACGAGGCGCTCAAGACCTTCTTCACACGAGAATTCGCGCTATCCTCTAAGAAAGACAAGCCCTTCTCGCTCACGCGCGATCTTGTGGGAAACACAAAGCCACGCACCGACAATATCCGCGTGTATCACTTCGGTTAACTTCTCTTGTCTTCGTTTTACACAAAGGACTTATGCTCATGACACACACCTCCATCGCCATTCACATCCCCGCCGCACTGCCTTTGCCCGAGTGCAGAGCGGCTGCCTTTGTCAGCGCAAAAAGGAAATCAAATCTGGAGCCTACTTTTGTCCACGATTCTTTTTTCCGCGCCCAAATGGGGCAAAGCGGCATGCCGCACAATATTATCTTCGTCAATGCAGCCTCTGCTGAAATGGCCAAACGGGCCGTCATTCGGGAAACGCATGAGACACCGGCCATCGTAACGGAGCTGGATAGCCGCGCCATGTTGTTCGAAGCGCAAGAAGGTCTTTTTCGGGCGTTCCTGACCGCGACCACCGATCCAGAAACAGGCACCCTTCGAACCACAAATATCACGCGCACCCCGCTCACGCGCTATTCCGTGTGCAAGTTCTTCAGCAGCGCGTTTGACAAGCTCGCCATGAGCCTTGTGCGGTTGAGCCTTGCCTCTACGACGCGCTTGCCCACCAGCGCCAACGATGTCCGCGTCTATAATTTCCGGCGTCCCGCGCATAGCCTCAAGAGCCCGCGCAGCGAACCTAAGATCGCGCCGACCTTCTAAAAAAACGCTGCAAAAAACCCGGCACCCTCGAAAGGCGCCGGGTTTTCTTTTTCTTAGCTTAAAACTTAGCCGACCAATTCGGTCTGGGCGAAGAAATACGAGATTTCGATCGCCGCGTTCTCGAGGCTGTCGGAACCGTGAACCGAGTTTGCTTCGATGTTCTCAGCAAATTCCTTGCGGATCGTGCCGGAGGCCGCCGCTTCGGGATTCGTCGCGCCCATGATTTCACGGTTGCGCGCCATCGCGTTTTCGCCTTCCAAAACCTGAACCACAACCGGGCCCGAGGTCATAAAGGTGCACAGCCCGTCAAAGAACGGACGCGCCGCATGAACGGCATAAAAGCCTTCGGCTTGCTTGCGGGTCATCACGATGCGCTTTTGCGCAATAACGCGAAGGCCAGCTTCTTCAAACTTGGCGTTGATTTTGCCGGTCAGATTGCGGCGGGTGGCGTCGGGCTTAATGATGGAAAATGTACGTTCGATAGCCATGAGCTTACTCCTCGAATAATCGTTTAAAGGCACGCGGTTTATAAACGGCGTCGCGTCAAGACGCAAGAGCGCGCCGCCCGTTAGGCCAAAAGAAAACCGCGATCCTTGCGGATCGCGGCTTCTTTTATCAACTCAAACCTGGCGTAAAGCCGAGATTTGAAAGCACTTACTGCGCAACAACCGTAACGGCGCGGCGGTTCTGAGCCCAAGCAGCTTCGTTGCTGCCGAGAACTGCAGGACGTTCCTTGCCATAGCTGACGGTCTTCACGCGATCAGCAGCGATACCAGCGGCGACGATGTAGTTCTTCGCAGCGGCAGCGCGGCGTTCGCCGAGCGCCAAGTTGTATTCACGCGTGCCACGTTCGTCACAATGGCCTTCAAGCGTAACCTTGACCGACGGGTACTGCTTCAACCAAGCAGCCTGACGATCGAGCGTGGCGCGAGCTTCTGCGGACAGATCCGTTTTGTCGAAGCCGTAGAAAATACGGTCGCCAACGTTGACAACCAAATCTTCTTGCGAACCCGGACGGGCAACGCCCATACGTGCTGCACCAGCGCCATCAGCGCCGCCCATACCTTCATCGCTGCCGGTCGAATCGCAAGCCGAAACCATGACCAGCGCCGCCATAAGACACATGAACTTCTTGAACATTTTATCCCCCTTTGTGAACCTCTGGCGGATTCAGCTGGACTCGTATACTCTGCGCGTCCCCAGCCTCAGCCGAGATGTCTGCGTTATTAGTAAGAAACCACCCTTGAACACCAAGAGCAGCATCGTGGAAACCTCTCCGTCTGGCAAAACCATTTTGTCAGCACGATAGATGAAACCCTGAGCAAAGTAGCGCTAGCTTTTTTATGAATCAAGAGGCGTCTCAACGATTCTGCCTCCGAAACGCGTAGAGCGCGCAGGCGTGGCTCCCTTGCAACAGAATGAGGCCCTTTTGCCTCAATTACGTTCCGCACGCGCAGCCTTCGCCATGATTTTGCCTTGAATACAAACAGAAAGTTCACAAACCCCACATAAAGAAACCGACCCGCGCATTCAAACGCGAGTCGGTTTCTTTGTTTTCTCAAAAGCTTATGAAAAGCCCTTAGGGAATCAGCGGCGACCAAGCTGGATCGGACGCATCCATAGGTGTGGGCATTTCGCGCTCGTTAAAGCCAGTCAAGTCGATGCTGTAGAGTCGCGCCCGACGTTGACGCCCACCCGCGCCTGTCGGTAGATCTTTGAAATACATCAAAACGCGGCCGTTCGGGGCCCAAGTCGGGCCTTCAACGTGATAGGCTTCTGTGAGCAGACGTTCGCCCGTGCCATCGGGACGCATCACACCGATATAGAAACGACCGCCCTTTTGCTTGGTAAAGGCGATCAAATCACCACGCGGCGACCACACGGGCGTGGCATAACGACCATCGCCAAAGCTGATGCGCTTTTCATTGCCACCATCTTCATTCATCACATAAATCTGCTGCGCGCCGCCACGATCAGATTCAAACGTGATTTGTTTGCCATCCGGCGCGTAGCTCGGGCTCGTGTTGATCGACGGGCTTTTGGTGATGCGCGAGACACGACGCGAATGAAGATCCATCGTGTAAATATCGGCATTACCGCCACCAGAAGACAGCGAGAAGATCACCTTATTCCCATCCGGTGCAAAACGCGGCGCGAACGTCATGTTCTCGAAATCGCCGAGCACTTCCTGTCGCCCGGAATCAATGTTGAACAAATACACGCGCGGCCTGTTGTTGTAGTACGCCATATAAGTGATTTCCTGCATCTTCGGCGAGAAACGCGGCGTGAGAACAAGCGCGCGGCCATCGCTCAAAATGCGATGGTTTTCGCCATCTTGATCCATAATGGCCAAACGCTTCACACGCGCCGTGGCCGGACCGCTTTCCGCGACATACACGATGCGCGTATCGAAATAGCCATCTTCACCGGTGATGCGTTTGTAAATCGCGTCCGAGATAATGTGCGCCACGCGACGCCAGTTATTCGGAATTGTGAAATAAGCCAACCCTGTCATCTGCGTTTCGCCAAACACATCCCACAGGCGGAACTCAACCTTCAAACGGCCATCTGGCTGCGCTTCAATGCGCCCAACGACAAGCGCTTGCGTATTCAAAACGCGCCAATCAGCAAACCGCGGCGCGACCAAAAGCGAATCCATATCTTGAATAAACGCGCTTTTATCGACAAGCGAGAACAAGCCCGAATGAACCAGATCTTGCCCAACGACTTTGGCAATATCGCGCCCGAATTGCGCTTCGTTACCGCCCGCGCCGTAAAAGGCTGGCAAAGCAATCGGTATCGGCTCAACAACGCCGCGCGTGATATCAACGCGCACCTCAGCATGCGCGGGCTGCGCTGCAAGAGCGAGCACAAGCGCAGCAAGAACAAGAAAGGCGGCTTTAAGCGAACGATGGGTCATAGCATGTCTCGTGGGTCAAAATTGAAACGGATGGTCTTCCATTGCTCAAACTGATCTGGCGGCAACTCAAGCGGTGAACATTTCGGATTGCGCAGAGCGCGCAAAGCAGATTCGGCAGCAGCGCGGAAGTAAGGATCGGAGGCCATGCGCGATTGATCGACGACCTCGGCCGTCCGTACCGTACGATCCTCATTCATTTCAATCAAGACCTCAACGATGAGTTCTTCCGCATTGCGCGCGCCGATGGGCATATTCCAGCATCCGCTGATCTGGCGGCGGAGTAAATCTTCTTGGCTAATGGTCAAACGATCCGACAAAGCCGGGCCAACCCCTTTGGCTGTACCGGTTTTGGATTCGCCCGCATTGCTTTTTTCATCCACGCGCGCATCGGGAACGGGCGAGGCCGTGCTCTTGAGTTTAGCGACGTTTTTCAACACGCTAGCAAGAGGATCGGCCTTAGGCTCTTCCTTCTTTACTTCTGGCGGCTTCGGCGGCGCGGGCGGCTTGGGCTTGGTTTGCGGTGTCGGCAAAGCGGCATCGTCTTCTTCAGGTGCAGGTTTTTCCGGCGCGGCAGGCTTCGGCTCCGGCTTGGGTTCCGGCTTAGGTGGTTCCGGCGGTTTTTCTTCCGGCGCAGGCGCAGGTTTTTCCTGCGGCGAGGTGCGGGCCGTCTGTTCGTCGTCGTTATCGCCTTTAATACGGGTATTCGTCATCTCGCCGATTTCAACAATATCAACCGGCACAGGCGTCCACGGCATAAGCGGCGGCGGGTTAGACAGAAAGGGAACACCAAAATACATAAGCACAAGCGCCCCGACGTGAATACACGTCGAAGCAACAAGACTGCCGCCGAGATGGTCTTCCTGATTCGTCATAAGTCCTGACTTTACGTCCGTTTTTTTCTCAGGAAACCTTGATCCAAGAATCCCGCCCTGACCCCTGAACCCTGCCCCCTGAACCCTGTTTTCATTTCTTCGGCTTCGATTGCGGCAGTTCAGCAACCAAGGCCACCTTGGTGTATCCGGCAGAATTGATGGTGCCCATCACTTCCATGATGCGCCCATAAGCCACACCCTTATCACCGCGCACAAAGATACGCGCTTCAGGGTTAGCCCCAGTCACAGCCTTCAGCTTGGCCGCTAAATCTTCGACCTCTGTCTTGGCTTCTTGCAAATAAACCTGACCGCGAATGTCGATGGTCACAACGAGCGGCTCTTTGTCTTGCTTAACGGACTGCGCTTGCGCCTTCGGCAAATCAATCGGCACAGCCACCGTCAAAAGCGGTGCCGTGATCATGAACACGACCAAAAGCACAAGCATCACGTCAACAAGCGGCGTGACGTTGATATCCGCCATAGGACGATAGTTGCCGCGCCTACCGCGCCGCCCACTGCCTCCGCCTGACATCATCGAACCGCCCATTAGCGTTCTTCCATGTTGCGCGAAAGTGTCGCGATGAAATCATTGGCAAAGTTTTCAAGACGTGCGCCGTAACGCCCGATCTCGGTCGAAAACTTGTTATAAGCCGCCGTTGCCGGAATAGCCGTCACAAGGCCGATGGCCGTGGCGAGCAGCGCTTCAGCAATACCCGGCGCGACAACGGTGAGCGAGGTGTTCTGCGCCTGCGCGATGCCGATGAAGCTGTGCATAATGCCCCAAACGGTGCCGAACAACCCAATAAACGGGGCGACCGAACTAACCGAAGCCAAAAAGGTCATCCAAGTTTCGATCATCGCCATTTCGCGACCCGTGGTCACTTGCAACACGCGATCAATACGGCTCAAGATACTGGAGCGGCCTTGCGGCGTAGCCAGCAAGCCCTTTTCATTAGCAGAGCGCCATTCCTTCATGCCCGCGACAAACACGGCCTGCATAGGATCGGCGGGACGCTTGATCTTGTCATAAAGCGCGTCAAGCGAGCCAGCCGACCAAAAGCGTTCTTCAAAAAAAGTCGCCCGTTCCTTCAAGCGCGCAATCTTGGTGATTTTGTCAAAAATCAGCGCCCATGTGAAAACGGAAATAATCATGAGGCCAATCATAACGGCCTTACCCACCATATCGGCATGCCCAAACAGGCCGAAAAGCGACATGTCGATTGGCGCAACCGAACCGGCTAGCGCGACGTGATCAACGATCTGAGGTTCCATGCTGAGACGAGGCTCCCTTGTTTAAATAGCGCGATAGGTTTTCCCGCCATTCGGCAGGCAGACGCAAAACTTTTCCGTCTTGTGTCACGGTCACAAGCGTGACCTGTAGTTTATTTAAGATCGTGTCGCCACGCTTGATGATTTGTTTCATCTTAAAGCTTGCGCCGCCGACATGAACCAAATCAACCGATACCGTTAGATAATCATCCAGTTTTGCCGATGCGATATAATCGGCCTCCACATGACGCGCGACGAAAAGCGGATCGCCCTCACGCCATAACCCATCTGTCCGGCCCATCGCGAAACGAATAGCTTCGCTACGCGCACGCTCAGCAAACCGAAGATAATTGGCGTAATACACAACCCCACCGGCATCCGTATCTTCGTAATAAACGCGGACATTAAGATCCGGCAATTGCGCATCACTCATTCTCGGCTTCCTCCTCTTTCTCGAGCGCCAAAAGATCGGCTGCTTGACGCCCAAAGGGAATACCCAGTCCCAAATGGCGATAGCCCGTATCCGTCAACAGACGACCGCGCGGCGTACGCTGGAGAAGGCCTTGTTGAATCAAAAAAGGCTCAACAACTTCCTCAAGCACATCACGCTGCTCCGACAAAGCGGCCGCGAGCGTTTCCACGCCCACGGGGCCGCCGGCATAGTGCTGAGCAATCATGGCAAGATAACGGCGATCCATGGCATCGAATCCAAGCTTATCCACTTCCAACCGTGCCAGCGCCAAATCTGCCACACTCGCGTTAATCGTCTTTTTCTGCGCCACAAACGCGAAATCGCGCACGCGCCGCAAAAGTCTTCCAGCCACACGCGGGGTTCCCCGTGCGCGGCTGGCCACCTCTCTAGCGCCATCTTCAGTCAACGTCACGTCCAGTTTTTGAGCCGCACGCGAAACGATTTTCGTCAGCTCGTCCGTGGAGTAAAAGTTCAAGCGTAAAGGAATACCAAAGCGTTCGCGCAAAGGCCGCGTTATCAAGCCGCTACGCGTCGTCGCCCCAATAAGCGTAAAGGGCGGAAGGTCAATTTTCACCGACCGCGCCGCAGGCCCCTCGCCGATCACCAAATCCAGCTGGAAATCTTCCATCGCCGGATAGAGGATTTCCTCAACCGCCGGGCTAAGCCTATGAATTTCATCAATAAAAAGAACGTCCTGCGGCTGCAAATTCGTCAACAGCGCAGCCAAATCGCCCGCCCGAGCGATCACTGGCCCAGACGTGCCCCGAAACCCAACGCCAAGCTCCCGCGCCACAATCTGCGCCAAGGTCGTCTTCCCCAATCCCGGCGGGCCAAAAAACAGCACATGGTCAAGTGCTTGGCCGCGCTGTTTGGCGGCTTCAATAAAAACGCCGAGATTGTCGCGCAACGTCTCTTGCCCCACAAACTCAGCCAACCGTTCGGGCCGCAAAGCCACATCCGGCGCTTCGCCCGTCAGCGGCGCAGGCATCACAAGACGATCAGGGGGTTGGGTCATAACGCCCTCCTTTTTTCTTCCGTCATTGCGAGCGAAGCGAAGCAATCCAGGGCCTCACGAACAACCGCCTGCCTTTTACGACTCTGGATCGCCACGCGCCCAAACGGGCGCTCGCGATGACGAGGAAGAGAGAAAGGCCTCATAACGCGCCATCCTTTCGGCTCAATGCCGCAAGCGCCGTGCGGATAAGCTCATCAAGTTTCGGCTCGGCGCCAAGCTTAGCCGCAGCCGCCATAACCGCCGCGTAAGCTTCCATCCGGCGATACCCCAAATGCAAAAGGGCCGAAAGCGCATCATCCGCATACGCGCCCGCCACAACAGCCACGCCGCCCGCTTGCCCCAAAGGAACGACGGGAATCACATGCGCAAACTTGTCTTTTAATTCGGTGACAATACGTAAAGCCAATTTTGGCCCCACGCCATCGGCTGCCGTAATCGCGGCCTTGTCCTGCGAGGCAATCGCTTGCGCCAGCCTCTCAGGCGAGAGAATACTCAAGAGCGCAAGCGCCACCTTTGCCCCCACGCCCTGCACCGTCGTCAAAAGCCGAAACGCGTCGCGTTCCGCAAGCTCGGCAAAACCGAACAAACTAATCGCGTCCTCGCGCACCTGCATTTCGATCAAAAGCGAAGCCGCCGCGCCCACCTGTCCCACAAGCCGCAACGTATGCGCCGAGCACGACACCAAATACCCCACGCCCTGCACATCCAAAATCAATTGGCTGCCCGTGATCGTATCGACAAGTCCTGTGAGTTTTCCGATCATGCTTCTCTCCAACAGGCCCAAACGCTAGGCATAAAGCTCTCCTCCATGATGCGCATGGCAAATCGCCACGGCGAGCGCGTCTGCCGCATCCGGCGCAAGTTTCCCCGAGCCGGGCAACAGAATACCTATCATGGTTTGAATCTGATTTTTGTCTGCGTGTCCATAGCCTGTGACGCTTTGCTTGATGCAATTGGCAGAATATTCGGCCACCGCCAGCCCCGCCAAAGCCGGAGCCACCATCGCCACACCACGCGCTTGACCCAATTTCAAAGCCGAGGCGGCATTTTTATTCATGAAGGTTTCTTCGATCGCCGCCTCATCCGGCGCATACAAAGCGATGAGCTTCGCCAGCTCTTCCGCTAAAACGCACAAACGCTGCGCCATGGGCAGCTTCGCCTCGGGATTAATCCGCCCCGCCGCAATGAAGGACAGACGGTTATCCTCTTGGCGAATAACGCCCCAGCCGGTATG
>Ga0209800_10002472_pt1 | contig 16307 bp, 11 predicted proteins | sample Higcelweek8metaG_FD_187174 | JGI IMG/M metagenome (GOLD analysis project Ga0209800, IMG submission 187174) | Freshwater pond sediment microbial communities from the University of Edinburgh, under environmental carbon perturbations - High... | ecosystem: Environmental > Aquatic > Freshwater >...
GTCTCCCACTACATCAGAAACACTTACCGTATTACTCTCGGTTAGTACTTCTTTGTCTTCAACTACCTCAGATATATAGTATTGCAATTCTTCTCCAAAAAACAGAATAAATTCTTTCGAAAAAATACCTCCATACATATTATGCATTTCTTCTTTTACATAAATGTCTTCTGTATCTTCCTGGCCTTCCAGCACATAATGAAGAATAATGCGCGCCCGCGGACTAGCTTTATACTCGATAATTGTCTTATCCGCAAATATAGATAACTCAGGTACAATATCCTGAAACTTCATAAAAAATTTGAAAAACATTTTTTTATGAATGAAATCCTTTATAAAATTAGCTATCATGGCATTTGTAACTTCATTTCCTACATTTTCTTCCTCTGCATAGTGCTTTAGCAAAGCCAGCCTACATGCATCATTCAGATTTTCATCCAAACGATAATTCTTAAGTAAATGAATGAAAATATAATTTTCTATCACTCTATCTTTAACAAAATACTCGTATGCATTAAATGAAAGATATGCCAATTCCACAGAAGTATTAGATCCTGCATGCAGATAGGATTCAAATATCTCTTCCTTTTCGCCAACAGTGGTACCTGTATAAAGCATTTGTATAATGATACGTTCCTTTAAATAAAAGGAATCCATATCAAACATCGCAGAAGCCTTCCATATATTTCGCATTTCCTTTGTCAATCCCTTAAAATACGAATTTAGATAAGATAAAGTCACCTCATCATATTTACCAGCTTTAAATGCTTGGTAACACATTCCTACGAGTTTTTCATCCTCAACCGCATCTATCTGCTTAATACGATAACTACAGAGCTTCACGCAGGTTTTAGGCACAATCTGCTCTGTTCCGTATACATCGGCCACATGGTATGCTTCTTCATACATACCCCTTCGTACAAAATATTCTACCAGTTCTGCTCTATCTTTACTATCTAGCAGACTGCTGTCAATCACTTGTAGGAAATCGTCTAGCTCCGCAATCATATCATGGTCATAATAATACTGCATCAGAATCGGACGTATCTCACTTTTATAACTTTCCTCAACCTTCGGAGATTCTGCAAGAGTTCTGCAAAAATCAACATTCCGATGGTCAATTACAACATAATGCTTCTTACCTTCGCATAAATACAAGCAAAATCCAATATTCCCACTGATATAATTTTGTATATTTATAATGAATAATTCATTATCCTCCATCAGACATGTCTCGCTACCCTCTGACGGCATATAGCGGTTTTTATCCGCATCCTGTAAAAAGAGTTCATACTCCTTGCTGTAAATCTGTGGATAAGCATACATATCCACAACCGGATACACTGACTCCTCTGAGAGTTGTCTATAGACGACAACTACCTCTTTTATCAACGGATTGTTCACAACTACTTCCCGTGAAAATAAAATTCGTGTCAGATTCGAAGCCATATCTCCTGCAATATGTTCTGGACGCAATATTTTTTCATAAATATACGCCAGATCTTTGTTTATATGCCCAGTTGCAATCTGATCCTTTACAAATTGTCTCATGAACCTTTCATAACTTCTAACCATTTCAGGCATCTCATCTTCATGCCGCAAGATATTGGCATACAAAAAAGCTGTTCTTATATAGTCCAGATTATTATTATAGGTAAAATACATCAGTACTGGCTTTGGCAGCAAGTCTCTGTAACTCAATGGTATCGATAGCATATAGTACTCATACAGACGTGTAATACGCATCTGTGCCTCCACCCCGCGTCTATACCATTTAAAATATTTTACATCTGTTCGATTTCCTTTAATCAAATGTGTGCAGATTGCGCCGACAAGTTCATCATTTGCATGTATTTTATAAGCCAACACAAGTATATTTAAAAGCATCTGTGAAAAATTCTTCTGTCTACCCACCAAGTATATGACCTGCTTAAATAATTCCCGATCCATTTGCTGGTTTCGTACAGCCCATAACAAAATCTGCAATTCAAATTCTGTCAGTTTGATAAGTGTCGATGGATTAGAGACAAAATAATGATATGCTTCAATATATAATACAGGACTGATACAACCACCTTCATACTGGCGCTCAACAAGTGCCAGCTTCTTGCTTGGATTAGTACTCAGATCTTCCTCTAAATAAAGCAGTGTCCATAAAATACGCCAACTGTTTTTTCTTTTATTAAATAGAGATAAAACTTTGTCAGTAACTTGGTTTACATAACTTTCATCTCTCTCATATAACGTACATAAATACAAATAATAACAATATATTTCTTCATCTGCATCTTCAATCCGCATATCAGATGCCACATGATCCAAAATCCACTTTGCTTCATTAAATCTCTCTTCTACCAAAAGAAGCTGTGCCTGAAAAAGCCTTGATACAGGATTCTTTTCATCAAGTGCATTCATGCTCTCGACTATCTTCATAGATTCCCTTACCCATGTACCCACTGCAATTTGTTTGGTACGAAAAGCCACATAGTCTTTCATGATCTTCCAAACCAATTTTCTTTGTTCTCGTGTTATACTTATAGTGGAATTGTCTTTCTTTTTCTTTTCAGCAATAACGACTACTTCAAATGACTCTTTGGCATTGTGAAATAAAAGCCTTCCATAGTTTTTACCCACATGCATTTTTGATGCATCAACATAAAAATCAAGTCTGCAGTCATTTCCCAGAAAATCATCATCTCTTAATTGATCTTTTTCCACAATCAAAAAAGCCGAGTCACTACATACGCATAGATTTACGTAACCCCAGCTACTTTTTTGAATCAGGATTTCTCCTCCGGCAACTCCGTCTACATTCATGAATTCATAAGTCATCTTTTCAGGAATATAGGTAATAGGATGTTTTTTGTGAACTGCAATCAAAAACTCCTCTACGTTCTGCTCGGAACCTTGTGTCGCAGAAAATCCAATATATTTTTCTAAATAACTTCGCTCATTTCCTTCAAAAAGTTTAACAAATCCTTTTGTATAAAAAAGATTAACTGCCTCTTCCCAATCGCTCTGTGCCAGATTTGCAAAATGAAACAAATTCTTAATATTGCCCTGTACACCGCCAATTAGCGACTGCTGAATCATTACCACAAACGGCAAATAGTATTCGCCGCTGTCTGAGACAATATGGATATCGCCCTTCTGCACATCTCCTTCTGCCAAGCCCACAGAATTGAATTCATACTTAACTTCGGTCTCCACATCTTCAAAAAACTTTGTTACAATCTTCATTCTAATATTTGAAGAATATACATATCCATTAATTAACACACCATCAATGCTTGTAATAAAAAATGAGCCTTCTCTAATCTCATTTTCATGTAGACCCAACTCGATTTTAGGCGTAGAAATAGACAGTTTTCTATTGTCATATTCAAAAAAACCATTGATTAACTTATCAACTATTTTTCGCAATACCCTCACCACACTTCACGAAAGATTTGTTGCTTTTTCCTTAGATTGCATTATAATAAAGTATATCACAACACTAGCATGTTCCGCAATGTCAAACTAGGATTAAGTAAGGAAATGAGGATATATTATGTTACAGCATCAGGATCACTTTCATGGCAGCGATTTAGAAAAAATAGAATCTATCTATGGTATTAAAAAAGAGGAAATTACGAGTTTCAGTGCAAATGTAAATCCACTAGGTCTCTCGCGTAAACTTAAAAAAACTTTATCTGAGCATCTGGATGTCATTACGACATATCCTGACAGAAACTATACCTCTTTGCGCAAGGTCATTGCCGCTTATTGCGATACTGATTTTGAGAAGATTGTAGTCGGAAATGGTTCCTCGGAGCTCATCTCTCTATTTATCCAGATTGAACATCCAAAAAAAGCTATGATTATCGGGCCTACTTATTCTGAATATGAGCGGGAGGTTTCTTTAGGTGGTGGTACTAGTCTGTATTTTCCATTAAAAGAATGTGCTGACTTTAAACTTGACCTACAAAAATTAGAGTTACAGCTAAATGAGAGCATTGATTTATTAATCATCTGCAATCCAAATAATCCTACCTCTTCCGTAATACATCGTCAGGAAATGCGTGCCATATTAGATGTCTGCAAGCAACATGACATTTGTGTCATGGTTGATGAAACATATGTCGAGTTTGCTGAAGAGTATGATACTATCAATGCTGTTCCATTAACAAATTATTATAATAATATCATTATTCTTCGCGGTATTTCTAAATTTTTTGCTGCTCCTGGACTTCGTCTCGGCTATGCGGTCACAGGTAATCTTGATTTGATTAAGGCAATTAATATGAGACAAAATCCTTGGACGATAAACTCATTAGCTGATATCGCTGGCGAATTAATGTTTACAGATACAGAATATATTAAGCAAAGTAAAGAACTAATTAGCTCTGAGCGCACTCGTATTGTTGCACAATTGCGAAAAATAAATGGGCTCAAGATATATGAGCCCATAGCTAATTTTGTTCTAATCAGAATTCTTCGCGAAGATATTACAGCAGACACTCTTTTTGAAGCTACCATTAAAGAAAAAATGATGATTCGTAACTGTTCTACATTTCCATTTCTTGATAATAAATATGTGCGGTTCTGCTTTATGAATCCTGATATGAACGACAAACTCGTTGATTGTATTAAGCGAACCTTGCAGTAGCAAGATTATTTCGTAATTGTCCCATCAAGGTCCCACAAATCTTCCCAGCTCTCTGCACCTTCCCACAAAAACACTTGTCCTTTTACAAGACGATTATTCTTCTCGAGTGATTCTATTGTTTTCATCTCAGCCTCAGTCAGTGAATCTTCCGTTGTTAACCTTAAATTACTTACATATTCTGCTTCATAAACGGAAAATGGAATCGGAATCTGGCCTCTTTGAACTGCCCACTTAAGTGCAATTACGGCTGGATGTACGCCATGTGCTTCTGCTATTGCTTTCATCTCAGGCAGCTGAATATCAGCTACATCCTCTGGACACATGTCACGCTCAGGTCTGGTCGGTGAACCTATCGGCATAAATCCGATTGGCTGAATTTTATGTGCTACCAGATAGTCAAATAGTTCCTGCTGTTGAAAACAAGGATGCAATTCCATTTCACATGCAACAGGCATAATATCAATATGTGGAAGCACTGCCTCTAATTTCGCAATTGTCATATTTGACATACCGATAGATTTTATAAGACCTTTTTTGACCAATTCTTCACATTGCTTATAAGTCTTACAATATGCTTCTGGACTAAAAGGTTTAGAAGCTGGATTACGAGAATCTACATCACATCCGGGTGCATGATAATTTGCAAACGGCCAGTGAATGAAAAACAAATCTATATATTCACATTGCAAATCAACAATACTTTTTTTGCAGGATTCTTCAACCCTATCATGCATATCATTCCACACTTTGGTCATGACATATAAGTCTTTACGTGCAACAACGCCTTCCTTAAAAGCTTCTGCAAATACCTTTCCAATTTGATCTTCATTACCATAGCATGCGGCACAGTCAAACATACGATATCCACAACGAATAGCGCCTGCTACTGCTGCTGAAACCTGCTCTGCGGTAAAACGATCGGAGCCAAAGGTTCCCATACCAATACATGGGATTTCTTCCCCTGTATATAGTTTCATTTTTGGCACAATTGCCGGATCAATAAAATTACTCATGTTCTGTTCCTCCTTATTATTGTTGTTACATTTTCATATCATAAATCTCTTACTGCAAATTCATAATCTTCCATAATATTTACGACACCATCTTTTGCTAATTCCCTTGGCTCTAGTCTCAGTAATCCTTCACGCACTTTTTTATATTGAATTGGCATATATTGACACAAAATATTCATGGGGATTTCTACCATACTTAGGTTCGCAAATAATTTATTAATTGCTTCCTGCACTTCTTTTTCTCCAAGATAATATCTGGATCTGTCTGAAAAGCTATACTTTCTGGCGAGACGCATTTTTTTGTCATCCCCATGATAATGCTTTTTCCAATTATCTGGTTTCTCTAACATCATTCTCTCTAGTACTTCCGCAAAGTAAGAACATTTTTCGGGTGGCAATAATTCTTTTTCTATCATACTGAGTGCAAACAGTGCTTCACGCAATCCATATGTAAGTGCTGGACCTACTTTTAAAATCGCAATACCATCCTCGACCATCTCTTTTAATCCTGTAGCTGTCTGATAATCAGTAGAGTGCCCCTCAAAGACTATTTGCGGATATTGCTTTAGCTTATCAACCAGTTTTCGGGCCTCTGCACGTTGGTACATATGAACCTGCGCATCACCAAATTCTACGCCTGGCTGAACAACAATACCAATAATATCTTCCCATGCATTTCTATACCCATTTTCTTCAAAAACACTTGTATAGGTCGCAACTGTATCTTCAAAATCTTCCGGTTTTGTAACTGCTATACTATCTTCTTCCTCCTGTGCCCCGCCCGGTATCGGCACTTCACTACCAATTATAAATACTGGCCGCAATGCATCAGGCACTGTTTCTATCAGTTCTTCATATGCTTCCATTGCAGTTTTATATAATCTTACACCACGATTAGCAATGGTTCTTGTTGCTAATATTTCATTTTTATTATCGCTTGCAACCTTCATGCTTGTGTCTAAATGAATTTTAGTAAACCCTGCGGCTACGTATTGATATACCAGTTCTGCTGATTTCTCCATTGCATTTCTTTCATCTTCTTCTACCCAGGTAAGCGGTCCAAGATGGTCTCCGCCTAATATAATCAATTTCTTGTCTGTCCCTATGCGCTCTGCAATCTGATATACAAAGTCTCTAAAATCTGATGGAAGCATTCCCGTATATCCCCCAAACTGATTCACCTGATTGGCGGTTGCTTCAATAAGTACTGGTGTTCCCGTTAATCTGGCACGATCAAGTGCCGCCTCAATTACCAGTTCATTTGCACTGCAGTATGATGGAATACCACATTTCTCTCCTTTATTTCTTCTTACAATCATTTCCTGAAGTGGATGTAGCATCTATGGTTCCTTCTTTCTCCTGTATTTTTATTTAACCTGTTGTTTATTTTCTTTAGATAATTCTTTTTCTATGTATGTGCCTTACTAAACTTCACTGTCTATCAATATTTTTCCTTTTACAGCTCCTGGTATTTTGAACATCTCAAATGCATCCGCGATTTGACTGAGAGGTACTTTTTTAAAGATAAAGGATTGATCAAACTTAAGGTCTCCCGTCTTGAAATAATAAGCTGCCAATTCCCATTCATGTCCTGGAAATGGTGCGCTATATGACATCCATGAGCCTGTCAGATTAAATTCCTTGCGATTCATATTTTCCCACTCTTCTACAGAAAAATTCAATTCTCTTGTAGGTGTTCCAACAAAGCACACATTTGCTTTGTTTCCGGCAAGTGCAAATGCCATTTTCATGGTGATTGTATTGCCTGCCGTCTCATATACATAGTCAAATCCCTTACCCTCTGTTACCTCTTTTGCCTTTTGTAAGTAGTCAGCCTCTAACGTATTAATTATGTTTGTTGCGCCTAGTCTGATAGCCAGTTCGAGCCTGTCTGGTACGATATCAAAAACTACAACTTTTTTTGCACCAAATATTTTCGCCCACTGCATAACAAACAGCCCGATCGTTCCTCCCCCAAGGATTGCCACTGTTTTGCCGCCTTTATAATCCACTCTTTGTAAACCGTGCAAAGCAACTGTAGCTGGTTCAAAAAATGCACCCTGTTCAAAAGAAACTTCTTTTTCAAACTTCACAGCATTTTTTTCAGGTACTACTACATACTCTGCAAAGCTTCCATACTCTCTTGAGCCAATAAAGCTGTAATGCTTGCAAAGAGAATAATTGCCCTTCTGACAGTCTTCGCATTTCAAGCAGGGAATAAGTGGTACTCCAGCGACTCTGTCTCCTGGGATCAAACTTGTGACACCTTCTCCAACTTCCTCCACTGTGCCTGAAAATTCGTGGCCGAGTACATTTGGAAAATAGTGGCATGCATCTCCGTTCACACGTGGGATATCAGATCCACATATTCCCGTATACTTTACTTTAATGAGTACTTGCCCTGCTTCAGGTACTGGTTTTTCAATTTCTTCATATCGCAAATCTTCTCTTGCATGTACGACGCCTGCTTTCATGATATATTTTCTCCTGTTCTTTTTTAATATTAATTTTGTTGTATTCCGCTCTGTTTTTTAATTAACTGGTATTACTTTTTCTTTTGCTATATGACTTCAGACTGCTTTTTCATGATACCCTTCAATTGTTGATATAATTCTAGATAAATTTCATAATTTTTTTCATATATGGGCGCATGATTCAGGTTTGGCTTATGCTCACGTTTCACGCGAACAGTCTCTGCTATTGCCTTCTCATAATTCTGATACATTCCGCATCCGACACCTGCTAATAATGCCGCTCCTAGTGTCGTTGCCGTATCAGAGGCTGGTACCTTGATGACCTTTCCTGTAACATCAGCTTTTATTTGCGTCCACAGCAATGAATTTGCCGCGCCACCCATTGCAAGAAGTTCTTCTGTATCCGCACCAGCTTTTAATGCCACTTCCAGATTGTGCCGTAAAGCATATGCCACACCCTCCATTGCTGCGCGAACAATGTGCCCCTTTGTCTTGCTAAAATCAAGTCCATAAAAAACACCTTTTGCATTTGGATCCCAGATAGGCGAACGTTCCCCTGCCATATAGGGCAAGAAAATAACACCATCGCTTCCTGGCTGCACCTTTTCTGCAATCTCATTCAAAAGTTCAAAGGAACTTTTTCCAGTTCTTTTTGCTATCTCCCTTTCATAATCTGCAAATTCTTGCTCCAGCCAGCGCATAACACCTCCGCCACCTGCAGTACCTCCTTGTAATAGCCAAAGGTTGGGTACAACATGAAAGCTTAAAATCAGCGCAGGATCTGCCTTGTATTCCTCTATACAGATGCTCATGCCACCCGCTTGACCACCTTGCTCCTGCGTTTCTCCCGGGTGAATCACACCTGCACCGAGTGTTCCACATGCTGCATCTAGTCCACCTGCAACAACGGGTGTCCCTTTTGCCAGTCCTGTTTCTAGGGCTGCTTTTGCTGTAACCGTTCCCACTATCTCATCGCAATCATACAAATCTGGCAGCATTGTATATTCAATTCCAAGTTTTTCACACATATTTTTATCCCATGTGCCTCTTCTCATATTAAAACAATGCATTCCATAACCTTGCGATTTGTCCATCGTAATCACATCTGTTAATCGATATGCAATATAACCATTCGATTGTAATACCTTATGTATATTCTGATATACCTCTGGAAGGTTTTCTTTATACCAGATAATCTTGGCTGTCGAGTAGGACGGTTGCAGTCCATTCCCAGCGAGTTCAAAAATCTTCTCCGCTCCAATTTCTTTATTTAGGCGTTCACAAATATCTGTGGCTCTGGTATCCATCCAAATAGGTGTATTTGTTAATACCTTTCCTTTATGATCAATTGCAATTGCCGACCAACTTTGGCCATCTATTCCAATACCTGTGATTTCCTTTGGGTCTATATCTGCTTCATAGATTGCTTCTTTTGTAGCTATGCAGACAGCATCCCACCATTCCTCTGGACTCTGTTCTACATAACTAGGCTTTGGATAGTACACATTATAATCACTGCTTTTTGCTGCTAGCACTTTTCCTGTTTTATCAAATATTGCAACTTTACACGCACTTGTTCCAATATCAATTCCCATTAAATATTTGCCCATAATACTTTTCCTCCATTAAATCTATACATTCTCTTTTCACATGACTGTTTTCGGTAGCGCCTCATGCTTCTTTTTCCGAAACGTTTCGGTTATTGTGCAAATATGATCGGTGTGTTTCTGCACACCGATCTGTTACTCTATTAGAAACTGCATTCTCTGACTGAATCTCCTTCTATGATAGAAGTCTGCAAATGCCATGTTTGTGGCTTTTCTGCGTTTCCTGACAGTCGTGTCAGTATTATGTCGGCGGCCTTCAGTGCAATCTCACCAGTTGGTTGTGATACAATTGTAAGTCTCGGTGTTACCGCCTTTGCAAACTCTACGTTGTCAAATCCAATCATCGAAACCTGCTTTGGAATTCTAACTCCCATTTCATTTGCTCCGATCATCGCGCCCATAGTCATCTCATAATTTGCCACAATAACTGCTGTCAACTCTGGGCATTTTCTCATCAGTTGCCCCATCCCCCTGACTGCGCCCTGAATGGTATAATCTCCATGAACAATCCAGTCTTCCTTCAATCTATGATTTGTTTCACCATATGCTACTCTGAAGCCCTCTAAGCGTTCCTGCGCCGTATAGATATCTTCCGGTCCACCAAGAAAACCGATTCTGGTATGTCCCATTTTCATTAGAAACCCAACAGCATTTTTCACTGCAGCAATATTATCCACCAATACACAATCGCATTCCAAGCTTTTAATCTTTCTATCAATTAGTAATATAGGAATATGGTTGTCCTTAAATATCTGCAAATGAGAGCCATCGCTACTTACTGGCATATTAATTATCGCATCTACACGTTTACGATAAAGAAATTCTGCCGCTTCATTCTCTAATTTTTTATTTGTTCGACAATCGCATATAATCGTTGCATAACCTTGATTTCTCAAAATATCCTCAATGCTTGATATGATTTCCGCACAAAAGACATTATTTAATTCTGGAATAATAACACCAACCGTTTTTGTCTTATTAGTTCGCATGCCACGTGCCATCTCATTTACTTCAAAATGGAGTTCCTCAATGGCCTGCTCTATTAAAATTTTATTTTTGTCTCGCACATTTTTTCCATTTAAATAAGACGAAATTGTTGCAAGCCCAAGTCCTGTCTTCTGCGCAATATCCTTAATTGTCGCTACCATCATTATGCCCTTCCGTCACACCCGCACACTCGCATACGGTTAATAACCAGCTCTTTTACAGCTGCCATTCCGGATTTTCCAAGTGCCTTCGGATCAAACGTTTCAGGTTTTTCTGCTAATAATTTTCTACCTGCATCTGTATATGCCGCACGAAGTTCAGTAGCAAAATTCACCTTACAAATACCCCTTCTGACACACTCACGTACTTCCTCATCGCTGAGCCCTGAAGCGCCATGCAGAATAAGAGGAATCGTTACGACTTGTTTCACTTTTGACAATCGTTCCTTGTCAAGTACCGGAATACCTATATAATAACCGTGCGCTGTCCCAATTGCAACCGCTAATGAACTGATTCCAGTTTTTTCAACAAAAATTCTTGCCTCTTCTGGATCTGTATTTGTATCGGCCTCAGCTTGAAGGTCATCTTCTTTTCCGCCTATTTTCCCAAGTTCTGCTTCAACTGGTATACCTACTGCATTTGCCACCTCAACTACTCTCTTGGTTAATGCAATATTATCTTCAAATGGCAATCCAGAACCATCAATCATAACAGATGTATATCCATGTTTTATAGCCTGTACCGCTAACTCAAAGCTGCTTCCATGATCCAAATGCAGTGCAATCGGCACATGTGCATTTTTTGCTTCTGCCTGGACAATCGCAGAATATGTCTCAATCGTTCCATATTTTATTGTAGATGGTGTTGTCTGTAGTATAACTGGTGCTCCCAGTTCCTCAGCCGCTGCTATCACTGCTTTTACCATCTCCATGTTTTCTACGTTAAACGCTCCTACAGCATATCCACCTTTTTGTGCATTTAACAGCATTTCTTTAGAAGTTATAAGAGCCATCGCTATTCTCCTTATTCCGAAACGTTTCGGTTTATGATTAAATTGTACCCCTTTCTTTTTTTTCTGTCAAGAGGTTCTTCTTTTATTTTTGTTATAATATCTTACCGTTTTGTTATAATATCCTATTTTCCTAAATGATTTCAATTTGATTATTTTTTATTCTTTCATTCACTTCATTAAGATTAGGCATTGCATAAATTGCGCCGTCTCGTTCAACACATAGCGAGGCTACAGCATTTGCAAAGTTTGCAAACTCTATCACTTCCTCTAATATAATATCTTCGAGCATTTTACCTTTCTTAATCAGCTGATACAAAAAACCGCCCCAAAAAGCATCTCCCGCCCCTGTTGTATTAACAACTACACTCTTATATCCATTCACATAGCTACCTTTGTTTTTTATATATACATATGCACCTGCCGCACCTAATGTAATTACTACTATTTTTACTCCTTTTTCAAGTAAGTACGCCGCCGCCGCTTCCGGCACATGCTCAGATGTAAGTAAATTCATTTCTTCTTCTGCCAGTTTCATTACATCCGCATATTTAATAATACTACGCATTTCTTTTACCGCTGTTTCTTCATCATGCCACAATCCTGCTCTATAGTTTGGATCATATGAAATGATACAGTTTCTTTTTTTTGCTTCTTGGATTGCATATATAGTAGCACCTTTAGCTGGATTATCTGTCAAAGATAAAGAACCCACATGCAAAATGCAGGTGTCATCAAAAAATTCCTCATCTATTTCTTCTTTTCTGAGGCGTATATCTGCTCCTGGTTTTCTAGCAAATGAAAATCGTCTATCACCAGCTTCGTTTAATTGAACAAATGCTAATGTCGTATATGTCATTGGGTCAAATATCACTTTATCAGCATCCACATTACATTCTCGCAATACATTCTTTAAATATCGCCCATGCATATCATCTCCCACCTTACCGATGAATGCTGTTTTTGCTCCAAGCTTACTAGCTGCACATAAAACATTTGCGGGTGCTCCTCCTGGGTTTTGTTTGAATAGTCTTTGTCCATCTTCTGCTATTCCCATTTGCGTAAAATCTATTAACAATTCTCCTAAAGCTACTATTTCTATCATTTTTATTTACACTCCTTCAAAAACTATAATATTTCACAAAATTCAATTTGTTCTGCATTGGGTCCCAATACATTAAAGTAGGCAATCCCTTTCTCCCAAAACGGTAATTTTTTAATTTCTGAATCTACAAATATACAGTTTGCATTTGACATTTTATAAAATATTCCCTCTATATCTGTAACATTTAGACAAATATGATTGAAAGCACCACTTTGTTTTGCCAGCATAGTACTCTCATAAAATTCTAAAACCAGATTTCCAAGTTCCATAAATACAACTTTTTTTTCTGTCTCTTTTAATTTGGTCTGCATTTTAACTTGAAATCCTAATTCTGTATAAAACAAAAGGGTTTCCTTCATCCGATCTGTTGGAATTCCAATATGTTGTAATCCTGTAATATTATTCTGTTCCATTTATGCCCCCTCTTTTCAATTATAAAAGTATTAGATTCTTATTGATATGCATTTAGGAAACTGCCGAAAAAATCGGCAGTCTCCTATCATTATTTCTACTTAATCAATCATAAAGGTTTGGTGCAATATTCTCATCATCCATATTATCAGCTGTGTACCACTGGCAACCAGTATCAACATCTTCTACTGCTTCACCCTTTGCAGCTTTAACAGCCAATTCCACTGTTTTACGGCCCATGTTCAAAGGATCCTGTGTGATAGCACCTGCTAATTTTCCGCTTCTTACTGCTTCTTTAATAACTGTTCCTGCATCAAAACCAACTCCAACGATACCATCTGGTCCTACTTTATCCATGTTCTCATCTGCTGTTACAAGTGCTTCAGCTGTACCTTGGTTTGAACCATAAATTGCTATAAAGGAGTCATCATTTAGCATATTCTGTGCATCCACTACCATTAATTCTGCTGTTACAGATGCTGGAACTGCTACCTGGATAACCACATCTGCGCCATCTACTTTGTTTTCAAATTTAGCATGACCTTCTACAGATACTTTCAAGCCTTTTGCTTCGATTAATTCTTTCATCTTATCAATAAAACCAAATCCACGATTTAGAACTGATTCTCCTGTTGCATCCTGTGAGAGCACACCAATCTTTGTACCTGCTGCTAATTTAGCCTCAATCAACTTGTAGGTTTCTTCTGCTGCAAGCACACCTGCTGCATAGTTATCTGTTGATGCACTTGCGAAAATAGCGCCTTCAGGTGCATTTGCTACACCAGAGTCAAATCCGATGATAGGAATGCCTGCATTCATTGCTGCTGTTATACCATCAAGACATGCTTCTGTATCAAGCGCTGCAAGACCGATTGCACTAGGTTTCTGGTTAACTGCGTTATTAAGCATCTGTACCTGGTCTGCGATATCGGATTCTGTTGCAGGACCTTCCATTTTTATCTCTACCCCAAGCTCTGCTGCTTCTTCCTGTGCGCCCTGGTATACTGCCTGCCAGAACTGATGCTGGAATCCTTTTGATACCAAGTAAATCAATCCAACTTCGCCTTCTGTTGCTGCTGCTTCTGCAGGTGCTGCTTCCTCTACGGCTGCTTCTTCTACAGGTGCTGCTTCCTCTACAGCTGCTTCTTCTACTGGTGCTGCTGCTTCTTCTGTCTTAGCACCACAGCCTGCGAGCAGTGTGGTTACCATTGCTGTTGCTACAAGTACACTAAGTATTTTTCTCTTCATTTCTTTGTTTCCTCCCTTTTAATTAGGTTAATGGTTTTATATTTATCCCCATGGGGATGAAATATTGCGCGTAATTAGTTCTTCTTTCTTTTGTTAAAGACATCTACAAATACTGCAAATATCAGGACAATACCAGTAAAGAACTGTTGCCAGTAATTCATGAGACCAATAAAAGGAAGTCCCGTTTTTAGTACTGCCATGATATAGACACCAATGATGGTTCCAAAGATGGTGCCGACACCACCTGCCATAGAGGTTCCTCCTATGACAACCGAGGCGATTGCATCCATTTCAAATCCGGAACCAGCACCTGGCAACAGGGTGGAATAAATCGCGCCATAGGCAAGTCCTGCAATACCTGCAAACATTCCTGAAAACACAAAGGCTATCGTCTGATACTTATCTACATTGACACCAGATAGTCTGGTCGCTTCCTTATTACTTCCTAAAGCTAAAATGTAGCGTCCCGTTCTTGTCTTATTGAGTACAATGGACATGATGACCGCACATAGAATCAAAAGGAGAAATCCTGTTGGTATCAATATCTGGCTACCCGATGCCGAAGTAATATTAATCTTAAAGATGCTTCGAAACCACCCGCCTGGTTGATTTGCCTGGGGCCAGGTAACACTCTGTGCACTCGTGAAAATCGAGCCGATTGCCTTCGATACCATCATACTTCCCAGCGTCGCTACAAAGGGCGGTAAACCCATCTTGGAGATCATTAGTCCGTTTACAAGTCCAAATAGGATACCGATGGCAACTCCTATCAATAAGCAGATCCCCATTGGAAATCCACTTCTTACAAACAGTGTTCCTGATATCAGGGAGGAGCATACTAACACTGTTCCTATGGATAAGTCGATTCCTCCTGTGATAATTGCAAAGCATATGCCGATTGCCATAAATCCTATGTAATACGATGCATCCAAAATACTTACAAATGTCGTATACTGTCTGAAGGAAGCACTGGCGATACTGAAGAATAGAATCAATACTAATAATGCGAGTATTGCCACTAATCTTTGGGTCCCGACTGCTTTTACAATCGAATTATTTTTCCATGAAACCTTTTGTTCCTTTTCCATTTTCTCTTCTTCCCTTTCCTCTACTTTTCCTTTATTCTCGCAAGGTAGCTACATGCATGATCTTTTCCTGTGAGGCTTCTTCGATTCCAAATTCTCCTGTTTTTCTTCCTTCACACATGACTACAATCCTATCGCTCATTCTTAGTACTTCAGGCAATTCTGAGGAAATCATGATGATGGCTTTCCCTTCCTTTGCCAGCTCATTCATTAAATGGTAGATCTCACTCTTTGCACCAACATCGATTCCTCTGGTGGGTTCATCAAATATCAAAATATCACTGTTTCTGACGAGCCATTTCCCGATAACGACCTTCTGTTGATTCCCGCCTGACAGGTTCCCAACCGGTACATTAACCCCTGGTGTTTTTGTCTTTAATTGATCTACATACTTTTGGGCTGCTTCATTTTCTTTCTTACTATCTATCAGCTTGTTTTTCTTTAAAAACTGATCCAGTGTGGCCATCGTTGTGTTCGCTGCAATCGTCTTATCAATCACTAATCCATATCTTTTTCTGTCCTCTGACAAATAGCCGATTCCATGTCTTACCGCATCCTCTGGTGTTTTGATCTCTACACGTTCTCCATTGATGTAGATTTCTCCACTCTCCAGCCTGTCTGCCCCAAAGATTGCTCTGGCTGTTTCTGTCCTGCCTGCGCCCATCAATCCTGCAAAGCCAAGTATCTCTCCTCTATGAAGCTTGAAGCTGACATCCTTCA
>Ga0209800_10002473_pt1 | contig 16303 bp, 12 predicted proteins | sample Higcelweek8metaG_FD_187174 | JGI IMG/M metagenome (GOLD analysis project Ga0209800, IMG submission 187174) | Freshwater pond sediment microbial communities from the University of Edinburgh, under environmental carbon perturbations - High... | ecosystem: Environmental > Aquatic > Freshwater >...
GGGCTTCCCCCTCATACTACTCAGATCTAATATCATTTAGGTACTTAGCTTATTCAAATATTTCAAAGAACATTAAAGATACAAGGGGGCGAGGCATGCTGTATTTTTAAAAAAATTGATCATTAGTTATAATTGTCAATGATTAAAAATCCTGCTTTGATGCCTTTGTATTTAAAATCAGTCCGATAAGAATTGCTACTGTAAGTGTAAATGAGCCGCCGTAACTTAAAAACGGCAGCGGAATTCCGGTAACAGGCATAATGCCCATAGTCATTGCTGAATTTACAAATATATGAAATCCGATTATTGAAACAGCTCCAATTACTACAAGATTAAAAAATCTGTTTCTTAGCGATTGTGTTATTAAAAAACCTCTTATAACTAAAAACAGAAAAAGCAGTACAACACCTGTACAGCCGATAAATCCGAATTGCTCTCCGAGCACAGAGAAGATAAAATCAGTATGCTGCTCGGGAAGAAACGAGAGTTTGGTCTGTGTTCCCTGAAGAAAACCTTTACCGTACAGATGGCCTGATCCTATCGCCACTTTTGATTGTATAACCTGATAGCCTGCACCAAACGGGTCTGCCTGTGGGTTGACAAAAGAAATAACGCGCATTTTCTGATAATCTTTAAGAATTGAATTCCACACAACAGTAACAATTGTTGCTGTAAATAAATTTGCTATAACTACACCGACGGTAATGAACATTGCCGGTCTTGAATAGTAAAGTAACGCACATAATCCCAGAAAAAATACTCCCCATGGAAAGGCCCCCATTATTCCCCATGAATGATGACTTTCATATGATAGAATAAGAGGTATCGCAGAAAGAGTAAGGGAAATGACCGGGGAAATAATAAAAAATACCTCAAGTAAAGTAAGGCCGCCCCAGAAAAACATAGGCAGTGCCATTGCACAAAATACCATTGCTGTGCCAAGATCCGGCTGTTTCATGACTAAAAGAAATGGTACAAGAATGAGAATCCCGGGCATTATAAAAGAGGAAATATTACTTAGGCTGACTGATTTTTCAGACAAATACCGGGCAAGTACCAAAAGTAAACCAATCTTTGCAAATTCCGATGGCTGCAGTTTGAATCCGGCAATAATGATCCAGCGTTCGGCTCCTTTTGTTGAAACACCCATAAAAAGGGCTGCAAGAAGAAGTACAAGTGATAATCCGTAGAATATATACGCAAATGCATGAAAATACCGGCCGGGAATTGATGTTATGGCAAGAATAACAAGCACGGCCATTATTATCCAGATGACTTGTTGTTTGTAAAGACCAACCAGAGGGCCGGTATCATGAATTACTGTTGCGCTGTAGACAAGTGCAAGTCCTATAAGCCACAGGGCAATTGCAGCAAAAAAAAGGGGGAAATCAAAGGCACTTTTAGTATGAAAATCTTTCATTGAGAATACTCCGGTTTATTGTGCTGCAAAAATAGAGTCAATCTGTTGTTTCATTGGCTTTATCTGGGCAGAAAGCCTTTTTTGAATAACCGTGTCCGAAGGATTGTATTCTGCAAAGACACGCTTTCCTTCGTCGGTTTCAGAGAAAAAATACCTCAGCACCTCTCCGGCTATAGGTGCTGCAACTGAACCGCCATGACCGGCATTTTCAACAGCGACACAAATTGCAATAACAGGATTATCAACCGGTGCACAGGCAACAAAAACAGCATGTGTTTTATCGCCTTGCGGATTCTGGGCACTTCCTGTTTTTCCTCCAACAACAATACCTGGTACAGCTGCCCTGCCACCAGTCCCGTGCTCTTTAAGCACACTTGCAAGAGCTTCTCTCATTACCGGAATAGTTTCTTCGGAAATATCCAGATGACTTTTCACAGTTGGCTGACGAAGATTAACTAATTTTCCACTTGAATCTCTTTCACCTTTAACAATAAACGGACGGTAAAGAGTTTTCATGTTTCCCAGACCGCCAACCATCAGGGCAAGTTGAATTGGTGTTAAAATCTGTGCCTGACCTATAGCAAGATCCATTACCAGTCCGCCTGTCCATCTCCAGCCGCGTTTAGCGAATCGTTTATTGTAAGCCTCTTCGCCGGAGAGCCAGCCGGATTTTTCACCGGCAATATCTACTCCGGTAATGTGTCCAAGACCCATTATTTCAGAATAATGGTTGATAATACTGTCGCCAACTTTTAATCCAACCTGATAAAAGTAAATATTACATGACTGTTGAACCGCACCGATAAGGTCGACACTTCCATGACCTTTTAATTGCCAGCAATGTGCAATGCGTGATCCGAAGCGATATGCTCCATGACAGGGGGATGGCATATGTGTATCTCTTGTCAAACGATGAGATTCGAGGCCCGATAATGCACTGACCAGTTTAAATGTTGAACCGGGTGGATATGTCCCGCTTATAGCTCTGTTATTAAGCGGAAGATTGGGATCTGTCGCAATTCCAACCCACTCCTTGCCGCGCAGTGATGTGGCCATGGAAAAAATATTTGCATCAACCGACGGAGAGCTGAACATCAGAAGAACTTCACCGTTGCGTGGATCAATTGCAACGACTGCCCCTTTTAGACTGTCAGGAAAAGCGATATCAGCAACTTTCTGCAAACGAGAATCAATTGTCAAGTAAAGATCATTACCGATGACTGGATTTATTCTTGCAATGTTTGGAATTGTTCCAAGACTTTTCCCATAGGCATTTACTTCAATGTATTCCTGACCGCATTTTCCCCTGATAACACTCTCATATTGACGTTCGATACCTGATTTACCAATAAGATCTCCATAAAAGTAACCCTGGTTTTTCAAGGAATCAAACTGTTCTTCCGGTATTTCGCTCATATATCCAACAACATGAAAAGCCGACTGACCAAGAGTGTATTCCCGCCTGGATTCTGTTTCGACAATAATACCGGGCAGTTCCATGGAGTGCTCTTCAATGATACTTACCAGATCGAATGAAACATCTTCTTTTAATCTTGTAACATCAAACCGCCGTTTGTTTGCATTCTGCATTGCCAGAAATAATTCTGAACTGTCAAATACTGGATTGCCTTTCTGGTCGTGAATCTGGCACAGACGGGAAATAACCTCTTTACGGGTTTTAGATTTCAGTTTATATGGAAGTACACAGATTGAGTATGATGGACGGTTTCTGGCAAGAACAAATCCGTTTTTGTCAAGGATCTCTCCTCGTGGAGGATTGACTATTTTGAGCCGCATCGCATTTTCTTTGGATAATCTTATATGCTGGTCCGCCTGAATGATCTGAACATAAAATAGACGTATAATAAGAATCAGATAAAATAAACTGACGGCACCTATCAGGTAGAGGCTTTTAGTGTTGCGCTCCTGCTGGTCATCCTGTAATAGTGTTCCAAATGACATGAGATTACCGTCTTATTTTAGCCGTATAATGTTGTTCCCACAAAATTGGAACTACTGCAAAGAGAAGTGTATAAAGTGCTCTGAATAAAGTCGAGCGTAATAATTCCTGTGCTATACTTGTAAAAGAGCTTCCTGTTTTGGCAAATTGAACAACATATACTGTTATATCGTTGACAAAAAAGCTAAGAATGAGAAGAACTCCAAGGAAAAGCGGATCAAGCCGCATGACTTTCTCATTGAATATTCCTGCAAAAAAACCGGCTATTGTTTTAGCAAGGGCGCATTGTCCTAAAATAGACGGAGAATAAATATCCTGAGCAAGGCCGATAAAAAAACCGATAAAAATTGCCGGCATCATACCGGTTTTAATTGCAAGGAAAAAAAGCAGAAGAATAAGCAGATCAGGTTTAACACCCATTATTGCAAATGATGGAACAAGGGATGTCTGCAGGACAACCGCAGCAACAAAAATACAGATCCAGATTATAATACTTTTAATCATTGTTCAAACCCGATAGAATCAAATTCATTTACAAATGATGACCACTGCGCTGAAAGCCTGATGACAAACAGCTCCTCAATATGATCAAAATCAATTGACAGTTTAATCCAGGCTTTTTTAAAAAGAGGATCGTTACTGTCACTGATTTTTGAAATCGTTCCAACAAGTAAACCTGATGGATAAATGCCCCCAAGCCCGCTTGTAGTTGCAGTATCACCGGGCTTGACATCTTCATGACTTCTGCATCTGATAAAAAAATCGTGACCATTATTAGTTTCAAGAATGCCGATAGTTCTTGATTTTTGAATCATCACACTTGTTCTGTTTGCAGGATCCCGCAGTAACTGTACAAGGCTCAGACCATTCATAACCTGTACAACTTTTCCAACAACACCCTGCTCACCGATAACAGGCATCCACTGCTGAATCCCGTGTTTTTTTCCGCCATCAATAATGATACTCCGGAATGATTCCGACGGATCATGGGCAATCACACGCACTGGAGTCAATTCATACTGATAGTTTTGCGCAATGTCAAGCATTCCGCGCAACCTGCTGTTTTGGGCCGCCTGCTCCTGAAGCGCAGCTACTTTTACACTTAATGTTACAACTTCACGGCGTAATCTGCGGTTTTCCTCAAAAATATTTCTGATTGTGGAAGCCTGATTGACAATATACTGAAGGGGATAGAATATGGTTGATGTAAAAAAACGTGCTGTAGCAATCTGTTTATTTTCGGTTCCTGATATCATCCACAGACTAAATAATACAGTAAGAAGCAATGAGCAGAAGTTACGATATCTGACAATAAATTCGATGATCCAATGCATCTCGCCTATTCCTGCCTTGTTACTTTCAGGTACAATCCGGATATTATAAAAACAGCCGGATTTGAAACAGCAACAATATTATACAATTACATTATGATAAAATCTATCTGTTTCTACGTCCGGTCGGCATTAGTACAGGCATGAATTTGTCAAGATCTTCAATAATTTTCAATGATCCACGGGCAACACATGTCAATGGTTCATCAATAACATTCACCGGAAGGTTTGTTTCCTGTCGCAATCTCTCATCAAGTCCGCGCAGAAGGGAACTGCCGCCGGTCATTATTATACCTTTGTCAAGAATATCAGCTGAAAGCTCGGGTGGAGTCTGTTCCAGTGCCTGCTTGACAGCTTCAATAATAGTCGAAATCGGTTCATTCAGGGCATCACGAATTTCAGTTGATGTTATCCGTAAAGTCTTCGGGATACCTGCAACAAGGTCACGTCCCTTGACTTCCATCTCAAGCTCATCTTCAAGGGGGAATGCAGACCCGATCTGAATTTTTATCTGCTCAGCTGTACTTTCACCGACAAGAAGGTTGTAGGTTTTTTTGAGATATGAAACAATAGCCTCATCCATCTCATCACCACCAATACGTACCGACATATCACAGACCATGCCGTTTAGTGCAAGTACTGCAATTTCTGCTGTACCTCCCCCGATATCAATAACCATATTGCCGCTGGGTTCATTTACAGGTATTCCCATACCGATTGCTGATGCCATAGGTTCTGCAACCAGATATACTTCACGAACCCCCGCACTTTCTGCAGAGTCAACAACAGCGCGTTTTTCCACCTCAGTAATACCGGATGGAACTCCGATAACAGCACGTGGACGAAAGTAGAAACGATATTTCTGAACTTTTCTTATAAAATATTTGAGCATCTGCTCAACAAGATCGAAATCCGCAATAACACCATCACGCATCGGTCTGATTGCTTCAATTTCACCGGGTGTACGTCCGAGCATTCTTTTTGCCTCAAGACCGATCGCAACAACTCTTTTTGTACTTTTGTCAATAGCAACGACTGATGGCTCATCAATTAGAAGGCCTCGTCCTCTTACGTAAATGAGAGTATTTGCAGTACCAAGATCAATCCCGAGGTCATTCGATAGAAATGGGAATCCCATAAGGTAGCCTCATAAATTTGCTGTTAAAAAACCTGTATACCTAAACCAGTAGTGTAATTCTATAATGTAATTCTGAAAAATACAATAATATAAAACGTTTTGGTAGAGTGAAATGAATAATTATTGAATTATTATTCGTTTCATACCAATTTGAAGATTTTACGGTGTGATAAAATCCAGAAAAAATTATGTCAATGTTAATATAGTACTAAAAAATATTAATAAGGTAATAATTTTCTAAATGTCAGACAATATAATGTCTGACAAAAAATCATAATATCTTCCAAGAGCTTTTACAACTTTACTTTTCTAAAATATCTGAATCACTTTCTATTTTTACCCCGGCAGCTTTAGGGGTTTCAATTTGTTTTTCTTCCCGAACCGAGGCGGTATCTGATTTTTTAGAAACAGTGTCAAGAGGTAAAGTAACTGTTGTTTTAACTGAATCTATAACCTGAGAGGATGTCTTATCCGGTATTATACCCTGCTGCTTAATTAATGTATCAGCAGGTGCTGGTTTGATTGAAATTGAATCAGGCAGAGTTGATCCGGATGGCCTGAAATTGTCCGGAAGAGTGTCTAAGACATCAGGGTTATTCATATTAACAGAATCAACAGGCAGCATATCTGTTTCAATTGATGATTTACGGGTGATTTTACGTTCAATAGCGGATTTAAAAACAGGTACAGAATCTGACTTGACAGGTGCAGCGGCTTTTACGGTATCTGTGGTTAAAGTTTCTGATGAATCAGTGGATTTACCCGATTTTGATCTGACAGACTTTCTCTTAAATGATGCAAGTGTATAGGTAATTCCTGTTGACCATTTTAGTCCAACATCTGATTCCTGTTTTGTTGGTGTAAATCCTGCATCAAAAGCGAGATTTTCAAAATGCACTCCGATTCCAAGTGAGAAAAGATCACTTTCAAAGTTTATTCTTTTACCGGCTCTGATTGCCAGTGACGGAAACAACCAGAATTCCAAACCAAGCGGAACCAGTACTTTGCCGTAATTCTTACTATAAACAACATCTACAGCAACTGAGTACGGGTACTTTACTTTTAAGGTGTCATTCCATGAGAGGCCCCCGCGGAATGTAAGGGGGAGATCGTTTTTGTCAAGTTTGTTATTATCAAGGAATGAGCTGTGCGCTCCAAAATTAAGTACTGCAATACCGGCAAAAAGTCTGTTCTCAAAAAGGTTGGCAACAGCACCTGCGCTGCCAAGAACTCCATATGAGGCACTGTCAGCGATTTTGTTCTGTATGCCGCAAAACGTAATACCTAATCCATAATTATTATTGTAAAATCCGCCTCCGATTATTCCAAGTATGGACGCTTCAGTCTGAGTTGCACCTTCAAGGATACCCTGCTCTGTGGCAACACTGAATTCTCCGCTTGATTGTGACTGAAATCCAAGATCAAAAAACCATGATTGAGAAACCCATGCGAATTCAGCCTGGGCACGTCCAAGATCTTCATACTGTCTTCCATAATCAAATGACAGGTAAGGACTCTTATTGATTGCGGGCAGCGCCGGATTGTAAAAAGAGAATCCGCGGTTACCGGGAAGTGCAGTTCCGGCTGTACCCATTCCTATGGACCTTGAATTGATCGGATCTTCCAGAAATTCATAGAATGCCGAACCCGCAGGTGAACCGGCAGAAGTTATACCTGTCAATGCTAAAAAGCACAGACATCCATTTATTTTATTTTTAATTGCATTATAAAGCATGAATTAACTCCACATACTGCTGCAGTCAGATTATTCTACTGACAAATGCAACAGAGTAAAAAGTTTACATTTACAAAAACATATAATATTACAGGCCCGAAATCAGATATCAAAACCGAAATGTTACATCCAGCTCGTGATCCAGACCTGCCCATGTCTTGTCAGTTGCAAAGCCGTAATTAAGAACCATTCCTTTTCGTAAATTTGCAAGATCAAGAGAAAATCCCCCTGTTATCTTGCAGAAAAATTCCGAAAAATAGCTGTCGGTGTCCCGAAAAATATCTCCATTAAGTAAAATATCTCCAAGGCCCAGTCTGATATAAAAAGTTTTCCAGTTCTGCAGCTCGAAGCCTGTTGACAAGTACGCTTCAGGTCTTTCAAGCTTATTCCACTCGCCATCAAACATATACCCTTTGAGGTCTGTATTCCATATGAGTGGTTTATGAAATAGTGAATCAGAAAAGTGACTTGCAAGTGTAAATGACGGCAGAGGACGGTCATTAATAGTCGGACTGTACGATTCATCTTCGAGCTCCCAGGTCATGAGCGAAAACATATCGCGAATGACAAGTCCAAAGGTAAGCCGTTCACTTCTTTTGTATGATAAAGCAAGATCAATCGAGCCGATGCCTGTGGTTGATGAATAAATCCATTTGCCTTTATCATCAATAGATGTCGGCAGACGCTGATGGTTGATGCCGATATTAAGGCCAGCACCAAGTTTCCTGTTTATAAAGTAATTCAGCGAAATTTTACCTGTTATTGTTGTGTATGACGCATTATCAAGTTTCTGAGGGTTGTCGTAATCATCATTGTATAGATTGTCAAGGAATGGATCACCTCTATACAAAACAAGAAATCCCATGCCAAGCCTGGGAGGTACCTTTATATCAAACTCTGTGAAAAGATCTGTACGGCCAAGTGAACGCGTCCCTGCACCTATCGATAATGTTTTGCCTTTTGCAAAAGCATTATAAGCCGGATTCCACCATGCCCCGAAATATTGGGGAGCTGCACTTGACGCGCCTCCCATACCTATGGCTGCAGCTCCGACTCCGGGACGGAGATACGCTCCGGATAATCCACCAGTCTGTCCGGCAGAAACACATGTATACACTGCAAGTAGACAAGTAATAACTACTGCTGTAATAATCCTATTTTGCAACAACAATTTTTCCAAAAGCATGTTCCCCGATATCTGTGGTTATTTTAAAATAGTAAACACCAGGCGCGCACATTCTGCCTGTAGAGGTATGGCCATCCCATAAATCTTCAAGTTTATTATTACTACGGCCGCTTTCAGCATTAAGGCTGCCTGCCTTTCGTGGCCTTTTGTCAATTACAGTTTTTACAAGATCCATATTGAAATCATAAATTTTTATGGTGACTTTTGCATCTTTTGACAGATTATAAATAAATTTAACATGACCTTTATATTGATCATAATCATCATATTTTAAAATGCCCGGACAGGCAATAGCCTCCTTAAGGTCACTCTTCACTGGAACCACCCGCTTGATGCATAAAAGCGAATCTGTACTTTTTCCTGAAATTTCATCATCACATAGATAAAGGCCATTGGATGTTGCCACCCAGAGAATTCCGCTTGAATCGGTTGACTTTATGTATTGAATGTCATTAATCGCTACAGAATTGTTATTGCTTCTTGTAAAACGACCGGGCAGATAATTGTTTATTGGATAGAATGGCTGTGACGGCACAGCGCTGTCTCCAAGGGTGTCCTGATAAATTTCACAATTGGTACTGTCGTGTTGGAATAAAGTATACATCATTCCCTTTGAACCAAATGTAAATCCGCTGACCTCTTTGTTGATAATGACTTTCCATCCGCCGTCTTTTGCGGAATATTTACAAAGCAGTGTGTCTTCTGTGCTGTTATACTTGACACTTGCTATGCTGTAGAGCGGGTGTGTCGCGGAGAACGGATCTGCAAATGAGTATTCGAAACTGGCAATTGATAGATTCAGATCAGCAGATTTGCTGCCGTATTCGGTCCAGGTGGAATCTGACGGCGAAAAGCGCCATACGTTTGATGGTGTCGTAATCACGAGAAAATCACCGACAGTCTCAACGCCTGTCAGGCTTTTTAACGGGTCTGTGATACCTTTAAAAGTATCAGTGACTGCTCCGCCTACACCGGGAAGAAAAATACTTTTGGCATTTGTACCGATATTCCATTTGACAAGACCGCCATCATGACAGGCAAAATAAAATGAACCATTGAGATAGGTAACAGAAAATGCATGAAGTTCAATTTTTGATGAATCAGCTAAAATTTTAAGCGAATTGTTCCAGGGCATTTCAAATTTCGATGATGTGTTGGATTTGTGGTCAATAAGATAAATGTCATTAATATTTGGTGTTGACGTTTCAGTAGATGTGTCAAATGAGACAACTGATATTCCCTGGCCGAAAGCCAGGTCTCTGGGGCGCATATTATTGGAAAACACAATTGTTTTCCAGTTTGCATCGTTTGAAATATACGCTGAATCAATGCGGGAAATATAACTTATTGAATAGGTTTCTTTTTGTGAAAGTTTGTCAAACTTGCCTGTCAGTAAAGAGATCGTATCATGTGATCCTGACAGCGAGACAATCTCATTTGAAAAAAAACCGCTGCTCTGAGCAGCATGGGAAGGAGAAAAAATAAAAGCAATAATACTAAAAGCTGCGAAAACAATTTTATTCATAATTATTCAGTACCTGTATATTTTTCGGAAAATTAAACTCAAACGTCCCGCCTGCAACTCTGCTGTTAAAAATAGTTTTATGGAACGTGTATGTATTGATATTATCATTTTTATCTGTAGTCTGAAGTCTTGAAATTACTCCCTTTTGATCAACCCACAAACGGATTGATTTAAAGGGTGAAGAGGCTGTTGAGTCGCGAACCATTGAAAGTTCTGTGATCGGTCCGGAAACAGATTTTTGGATGAATTTGTTTTTTGATAAAAATTGCTGTAATATCCCTGATGGCAGTATTGAGACATCAATTCTATTAACTTTTTCAATAGTAACCTGTGACACTTTCCTTATGTAATGCCAGTACTTATCACCATTGCTTATGTGCAGCTCATCACCGATGGAAACATTAAACCGGTTATCTGATGCAAGAATTACAGTACCGGTTTTTTTTTCTGTTTTTTCCCGTACACTCCAGAAAATTGAAAGATCAAATTGAAATCTTATTGTATTTTTTTTATTATAATTCTGGCGGACGTTATTCATAATTGCAGGTTCTGCCGCTTCAACATTGAATTGAATTGCAGATAAAAGAAACATAACAGAAATCATAAAGTAAATGCTACTTCTCTTTTTTATAGAGAATATGCATAAATGGTTTTTATTTGTATTATAATATCCGTACAAGGAGTTCTTCCAGTTCATCAGGTTTTACAAGTACCTCTCTTGCTTTGCTCCCATCCGGAGGGCCCACAAATCCGGCACGTTCAAGTTCATCCATCAGTCGTCCGGCACGTGCATAACCGATCTTCATTCTACGCTGAAGCAGCGATGTTGAGCCCTGTCCGATTGAAACAATCGTTTTTGCAGCTTCTTCAAAAAGTTCATCCCGGTCGTCATTGGAAAACATTGAATCATCAATATTTTCACCGCCGGTTGCCTCATGGAAGCTCTCTATTTTGTCCATAATAATGTTCTGTTTGCGAATTTCACTTACAATTCTTTCAACATCTTCTTCTGTAATAAAAGCTCCATGGAACCGTTCTATCTCAGGAGCACCATTTTTCAGAAAAAGCATATCTCCCATACCAAGAAGTTTTTCAGCACCCACATGACCAAGAATTGTTCTTGAATCAGTTGATTGAATTGTCCTGAATCCAATGCGGGAAGTAAGATTTGCCTTGATTGGTCCGGTAATGATATCAACTGACGGACGCTGTGTTGCAACAATAAGATGAATTCCCACTGCACGGGCCAGTTGTGCAATACGCTGAATCTGACCCTCAACTTCCTTGGATGCAGTCATCATAAGATCCGCAAGCTCATCGACAATGATAACGATGAAGGGCAGTGGTTTATTGTCTTCATCATCGAGAATCTCGAATGTCTTGCCGGATTCCAGACGGGTGTTGAAAGAGTCAATGTTGCGTGCTCCTACTTTGGCAAGCATCCGGTAGCGGCGCTCCATCTCGATAACACTCCATTTCAGTGCTAAAACCGCCTCTTTTGACTCGGTAACCACCGGAGAAATAAGATGAGGAATACCCTCATAAAAGGCAAGCTCGACTTTTTTAGGGTCGATCATGATCAAACGCATTTCTTCGGGCTTCTTAGTCATTAATAATGAACAGATTATAGAGTTTATGCAAACGCTTTTTCCTGATCCGGTCTGGCCTGCGATCAGCACATGAGGCATTTTTGCAATATCTGTGACGTATGGTGACCCGCTAATATTGGTTCCGATAACCACAGGCAGTTTTGCTTTTGATTTTTTAAAGGCGTCGGAAGTCAGAATTTCTTTAAAATGAACGAGTTGCCGCTCTGCATTGGGAAGCTCGATTCCAACGGCGGATTTTCCGGGAATTGGTGCCTGAATACGAATTCGCTGTCCATTTACAGCCATGGAGATATCGTCATGTAGACTTAGTACCCGGCTGACTTTAATTCCCGGAGCGAGTTCAATCTCATAACGGGTAACAACAGGGCCGGGACTCACACAAACTACTTTCCCTTCTACTCCGAAATTCATCAGTGTCTTTTCAAGAGTCATTGAATTACGTTCAATTTCTTCTTTATTTACAGATCCGGAATTAGGTGGAGGTGCCGGTAGAATAGAAGGGTCAGGAATCTCGTATGGTTTTTGTGGTATAATTGGTTCTATTTTCAATAACTTAGTATCAATGTCAGCAGCATTGTCTACCTCCCCGTTTTCATCAAATTCATCATCAGTTGTCTCGTGCTTGCTGATTTCAACAGGAACATGAATTTCAATTGTTTCGCTGCTATCAATAATAGCCTCTTCTTCAGGCTCAGCGGTTTCAATGGACATGATTTTTATCGGGTCTCGTTTTTTAGCGCGAAAAGCGGCAAGTTCCTGTTCCAACTGCTGACGTGCCTGCTCTTCAGCATCCATCGCAGCATCAGATGGTTGATTTTCAAATTCGCTGTCATTTTGTTCAATAGAGAGCAGTTCAGTTTCAGGAGCGGGTGCAACTTGTGGTTCCAACTTGTTTGTTTTAAGTGCCTTAGCTTTTGTTTTCGGCTCGTCTTTCTTAGGTTCTTCCGGCTTTTTTTCTTCTGATTTAAGTTTAGCTTTCAGAGCAAGCTGTGCCTGTTTTTGTTCAGCAATTTTTGCTTTTTCCTCTTCCCGTTCAAGCCTCTCCTGTTTAAGCTGTTCGCGGTAGGCGTTCCACCATAAAATTAGTTTGGAAAAACACCAGACAATTAACGCTTTAAAAATCGAATAAATTTTCTGCGGTGACAGTCTAAAACAAGATAACAGTGTGATAACTATGGCAAGTATAGTGATAAAATAGGGGCCGAACTGATGATCACCAAAAAGAGGTTTCATCAGTTTTATAAATAGAAAACCCAGATAGTCACTATCAACAAGAAATGAGGGGTTTTTAACGAGGTGCGGCAGATGATAGATCGCAAGAACTATGCATGACTCGATTGTGAATAGAAAAGTATACGTAACAGAACGAAGCTTAACTGATTTGCCAAGCAGTTTTTTCCATCCAAGATAACCAATTGAAAATGGGACGATAAACACAGGTATTACACCAAAGAAAAAAACAAGTCCGGCGCTTAAGCTTGCTCCGAAATAGGGGCCAAGTATGTTGTTTGCCCTGTCTGCAAAGTGAGAAATAAGCGAAATGAGTATTAATACTGATATTGATAAAAATATCAGACCCCATATTTCATGACCGAAATTTGATGGTGTATGCGCAGTATCTTGAGAGTCCTGTTTTTTTTTAGTCATTTTTTTTATTTATCCAAAGCGTTTTTTCAAGAGAATATAGCGAAAACCGAAGCACTTTCGCTACTTGTGATGCATCAGGGCAATTTGCGACTTTTGAGTATTCTTCAATAACACGAGCTGCTTCCTGAGTGCGTTTGAAACTTGCATATACTATATCTTCCGGGTTGTTGCGTGTCAACTCTTCAGGCCTGTTTTCTTTTGAAAAACAATCAGTTGCCGTGTCCCGGTTAATAATGAGGTTGTCCCGCCCGAGGTTTTGTTCAATTTTTGTCAAATCATGCCGGAGACCTTTTAAAGTGATACTGACCTGCTCATTATTTTCTATAAATCTGTAGTACTCTTCAATAGTCCTGAGTCCTTCACGAAGCCTGTTCATGTTGGCATCAAGGATTCGATATACAGAAGTTTTTTTATCACTCATTAAAGAACTGTCCGAAATATGAAGTCATAGATATATAGTATCGGAAAAATATAACTCATGTATATGAAAATTCAAAACCAGAACAGAAAGATTAAACCTGAATACGCAATAATGAACAGGGAGATAATTAATATTTTCATAGGTATCATTTTTCACTGGCAAAAATAAAAAACAAAAACTATTTTAGACATTCGTTATTTTTGCATGTGAGAATGCGCTATTTTTAAAAGAATATTTGCGGCCATAGCTCAATTGGATAGAGCATCTGACTACGGATCAGAAGGTTAGGGGTTCAATTCCCTTTGGCCGTATAAATTATAAAAGGCTTGTAATACTATAAATCAGTGTGTTACAAGCCTTTTTTGTATATTTTTTTTACCATGTTTTGATAGTTATCAGTGTATCGCTCGATTTTATAATAACTTACGTGAATTAACACTTTCAGAATTATAGACCTTATCTTACAGACGGCTGCCATAAAACAACACGTTCGCCTTTAAAAAACTTAATCCATGCAAAGAATATTGAAGCATTAACTACGACAAAAAAAACCGGTATTTTGATAAAAACAATTTTTGTCAGTACCGGGAATATCATTCCGAGAGCAGCTACTGTATAGAATGCTGTCTGTATAAGAAAAAGAATTAAGTAAAGCGTTGATTGTCCGGCCAGTAATGCTCCGGTAACAAATGCTGCGATTAAGAATACAGGAACCAGCCAGCGCATTAGTTTATGGCAGACATACTGATAGGTAAACAGGCCGAATTTAAAAATATTGAGAAACTCCGGGTGGTTGAAAAACACAGTAAGACCGCGAAGAACAGTGCGGATTTTACGTTGAAACTCACGTGACTTGTCTTTGATATCATGATAATAACCAATTGCTTTTGGATCACTTACGCCACGCATTCCCCTTTTCATGCTGCTAAGAAGTGTACGGAAATCACTCTGCATTTTTGGTGAAAAGTCATCACATACCTCACGCCGTGCAGCAAAGAAAGAACCGCTTAGTCCAACAACTGAATTGCAGGTTGATTCAAGTGATCTGAGCCACATCTCATATTTTACGTAGAATCCCTCACCGCCGACATCGTTGCCGTTTTCAGAAATCATCTTATCTTCGCTGCTCACGCATCCAATTTTTGGGTCAGCAAAATTTGAAACAATTTCCTGTAAACCCTGTGGATCAAGCCTGGTGGCGGTATCTGAAAAAACGATAATTTCACCTTTTGCGATTTTTACTGCCTGAGCCTGTGCGTTTTCTTTTCCTTTGCGGTCAGGTACTATAAAGAGCTCAACTCCACGATCAGCATACTCTCTAACGATGTCATGAGTTTTATCGGTTGATCCATCTGAGGCAATAATGATCTGGAGCATTTCCCGTGGATACTCAATCTTCATAGTATTTTCAAGTTTTTCCCGGATTCGTTTTTCCTCATTATAAGCTGTTATAATAAGAGACACTTGCGGCGTAATTGATGAACGCAGAACTTTTTGATGGTGCACCAGTGAAAAGAGCTTAAGTGTAAGTGGATAACCAAAATAGGCAAAAATTGCAAGAAACAGGGAAACCCAGAAAATTATAATCGCTGTCAACATGAAAACTTACTCTCAATCGTTATATTGTAAAAAAGAACTTATAATTAAATTATTTAATCATGAAAAGTTGATTCGTAAAATAATGTTTATCTGATTATATAAAGTAAATAATAACAGGTCTACTGAAATATGCAAAAAAAGCATCATGCCCAATTAATTGCAGCGCACGATACAATTCGCAGCATTATTTAAGTATAAATTGAAATCAGGGTGACATTCTTCCTATTCTGGACAAAGTCAGGGATTTAGTGGATGTCATATCCTGATGAATTCCAATGCGTTTCAAGGCAAACAGATCACTTTTGCTGCTGTTCCATCCAAATTTTGTTGTAACTGCAAAAGCATATCCGGCAGATTTTACTTTTTCGGAAATAGATTGTGTGAATCCACCGTTTTGAGAAAACAGATTTTTAAATATCAAAGCACAATTATCTGTCCAGAACCTCTTGTCTGTTCCGATGTAATTTGCTGGAAGATAAACAGTTGACGGCAATTCAAGCGACTTGAGTACAGGAGCTGCATTTGTCAGAAAATCCACCCAGCCGTCATCAAAGGTTATAGCGCACAATGGCTTTTTGGACAAATCAGGCGGTTTATTAAAAATTTCAGATACAGAGACAACACTAAAATACTTTTTTATCACACTGCAGTGCATCGCAAATGTTTCTGGCTTTACATACATACCTGGTTCCAGATATTCAGAAGTAGAGCTTGGATTTATGATCCGGTGA
>Ga0209800_10002476_pt1 | contig 16283 bp, 11 predicted proteins | sample Higcelweek8metaG_FD_187174 | JGI IMG/M metagenome (GOLD analysis project Ga0209800, IMG submission 187174) | Freshwater pond sediment microbial communities from the University of Edinburgh, under environmental carbon perturbations - High... | ecosystem: Environmental > Aquatic > Freshwater >...
CTTTTTAAAAACAACGAAAATTTTTTCCTACAGTAGAAAATTTTTGCGAATATACGATATTAGTTTCAGTTGGGCAACAATTAATTACACCGCCCGTATTATTTTATTCTTAACAGTTCAATACACCGCTTTTGCCACTCTTTTTACACTTTGCGTAGCCATCATACTATAGAAATGAATACTTGGAACACCGTGTTGAATTAAATCCTTCGCCTGCTGAATACACCATTCCACACCCACTTCAACAGCATCGGCATCCGACTTACATTTACGCAATTCCACAGCAAAAGCTTCGGGAATATCGGTATGAAAAATCTTCGGCAAGGCTGTAAGTTGATTTTGAAACGTAATAGGTTTTATTCCGGGAATAATTGGCACATTGATACCTTCTTCACGACATTTCTGCACAAAATCATAATATTTTTGATTGTCGAAAAACATCTGTGTTACCAGATATTCAGCTCCGGCATCTACTTTTTGTTTAGCATAAAACAGGTCAGAAGCCAGATTCGGGGCCTCTTCATGTTTCTCCGGATAACATGCCATTCCGTATGAGAAAGGCTTTTCATGCGATTTCATTTGCGAGCCATCCAGAAAGAATCCCTTATTATACTGATTCACCTGTTCCTGCAATTCAGTAGCATAACGGTGACCCGTTGGCAAGAATTCTTTTTCGAATTTACCTTTATCTCCACGCAATAACAACAGATCAGTGATTCCCAAAAACTGCAGATCAATCAACGCATACTCTGTTTCCTCCTTCGTAAATCCACCACAAATGATGTGCGGAATAACCGGTATTTTATATTTATTCTGAATGGCAGCAGCGATGGCAACAGTTCCCGGACGATGTCGTTCGGCAACCCGTTCAAACAAACCTCCGGGTTTTTCTTTGAATACCATATCGCTCCGGTGCGTAGTGATATTGATGTATTTAGGATCGAAGTCCCTCAAAGCATCTATCGTACGATAAACCGTCTCAATGCCGTTTCCCTTTAAAGGAGGCAATAATTCAAATGAGAAAGCTGTCTTTCCCTCTGCTGATTGTATTTTTTCTATAACACTCATGAAAGCATTTGACTAAAAGACTGCAAAAATACAAATATAATTTTAATTCCTTTGTCAAAGGTCTAAAAAACAGGAAACGAATCTTAACCTGTGAACTTTTGTCTTTGTCTCCAAAAGTATTATAAATTTTAAATAGCTCCCTTATTATTTAAATTCTTTCTCCGAATTACAATCAGTTTTTCATCACTTTTCCAGTAAGTTTCACTTTATTGCTTCCTGATAATCGAAAAAAATACAACCCATTTGAGATGTGATTTACGTTTATCGTATTGCTACTTATATTAATATTTCTTTTAATTAATAAACTACCATTCAAATCAAACAATTCGAATAAGCAGGACTGGTCCGACAATCCGGGTGCAATCACCAACAGCCCCGGAGCAACAAAATAAATCCCTTGTTGACTTTGCTCTGTTTGTTTGACCAATGACGTGCTGCAGTCAATACTGTTATAATACCATTCGTTAGTTTGGTAAATAATTTCAGCACCTTGTTTTTGATAATTGATCCTGATTCCAAGATCATAGAGAGGTAACGCCTGAAGCGGATAAATCATAAACCTGTTTAGCGTTCCGATACCTTCAATCCAAGTATCAAAATCCAGTTCAATGCGTTTGCGCCTTCCGCCCCCAATATCAACACTATCGATTTTTATTACTTTATAGAAGTTCGTATTATCATATGGAGATAGCATAGAGTCCCCGACAAATAAATCAAAATCGTAAATCAGTTTTTCTTGCGTTTCATCCTTATAGCAAGCAAATACCTTTTTGTTTTCTTCCCTCAATGAAGCTGCATAAAACAACATAGTTGAAGAACAATTCTTTTCATACAGTTTTTTGTAGGCACTCGAATTGATAATCGTGTCTCCTCCGAACTGAAACTGCAAGTAATGAAGGTCATACTCTTCTGATTCTGTTTTCACAATATCACAATAACTCCATACACAGTCTTCGTTTACAAGTGGAATGTATTCGTATTCTTGTGAATACATTAAAACAAATGACCAGAAAAAAATTACCGATAATATCTCTTTTTTCATATCAGATTTCTATTTTTCTGTTTCTAAAATTAAAAACATGAGGATTCAAATACTTCTCTATTGATTCTAAACATCGGTTTTCAGTTTGTCAATATCATTCTTTTCGTATCAATCACTTTTTCATCAGCAATCAAAGCATACAAGTACATGCCCGCAACTAATTCCGAACCTTTTATTATCAGGTTTCCTTTCCCTCTCTCTCCGAGAGAATAATGTTTTAACTGAGTACCATTCATATCATAGATGTAAATACTGGCATCAGAAATTGTTTCCGGCAGGTAATAATTTATCGTAGTAGACACGTTGAATGGGTTAGGTACATTTTGTTCCAAAACCGGATAGGACAAACCATTCACATCATCTGTACCGGATTTGATTTTTTGTGATGTCGATTTCGGGTTATTTGTCAATTCAGAAATGTCGGTTTCCAGTCCGGCAATTCTGCTTTCCATATCTTTCAAGGCATCCACCAGCAAAGGAATCATCCCGATATAATCAACTGACAACATTCCGGTACTGTCTTCATACACCAAATCCGGATATATCTTTTGCACTTCCTGCGCTAAAAACCCATAAAACTTCCTGTTTAAAAGATATTCGTTGGTTTTCGGAACGTTTTTTATTGCCTCCTTCATCTTTTCAATCTCTTCCGCTGTACTGCCTTTTACAAATTTATCGGAGATAGTCTGGTCTTTCTGCTCTTCTTTAAAATTATAGCTCACACTTCGTAACTGTTTAATTTTGTCGATGGAGTTGGAAATATCGCTAATATTGTCCTTCATCCGCGCATCCGAACCAAAAACCACATTTCCGTTAACTTTTACCTGCCGGATGGAACTGCTTGAGCCAATCTCTAACGCCGCACCAGGATTACTGTTGAAAATTCCCGTGTTGCCATTGGCACGCACGGTAAAGCAACTATACCAGCCGATCCCTGCCGACAAGGAGGTCAACGAAAGGATACCCGGATTATTCGGTTGGGTTTGTCTGAGTGCTCCCCAAATAAGATCAGTCCCATTACCCAATACAACCGTATCTCCTAATTGAGTAATAACATCAAGTCCATCTGTGTTTTTTTCAAGGAGAGTTCGTGTTTGTGATCTCAGGTCAATAAAACTATTTGTCACTTTTACAATCTGTGCACTTATTGTACCCATAACTGAAAATAAACAGAATACCGCAACTAAATTTTTTATTTTCATAATAATTTATTTTAAGTTTAATTTGTTATTTATCAATACTACCTGTATATATCTCAACAAGAGCCCCCGTCTCCGTAAAAAACTCGCCGTCTGTACGCAAAAGAATTGAACCGTTGTTTTTGACAATAACATTGCTCCCCGCCAACGCTCTTACATTGGCGTTCAGGATGTGGCCGGAATCAATTTCGAGGGTTGCGCCGGACATGACTGTAAGGGTTGCGGCATTTGCCATGGTCAGACTCGATTGGTTATCGATTTTTAAAACACCCGATTGCAAAATGAGATCACCGCATAAATTATGATTAGAAGACCATATTTCATTGGTTTTAATGGTTAGTGAATTGCAATTGCGTTGGTATTCACCTGTGTTATATTGGTCGTACCTGTCACAGCCCCATTCAACATTCCCTGCAATACCATCGGTTTTCCAGATATATATCCATGTGCCTACACCCAAAACAATTTCATTTTTTCCATCTCCATCGATATCGGAAACAGAAGGGACACAGTTAGCCGTTTCATCTGTCTTTAACGGGAAGCCTAACACCTTGGTTAAATCCATATTTAACGCATAAATATTTTTATTTACTCCTGATGTTGAACCAAAAATAATCTCATTTTCGGAATCCCCATCAACATCGGCTATTATTGGTGTTCCTGCAGGAGATAGATTAGACATCGTTAATGAAGATAAAATATTTCCATTATTATCTAATACGGTTATCATATTTGTACCTAAAACAACAATCTCAAGCTTCCCATCCCGGTTTAAATCCCCTACAGAAAAAGAAGAAGTCAAACTTCCTATAGTATTTACATATGGTTGATTCCACCCGGCAACAATTGTATTAGCTGTATCCGTCCTTATAGCATATACTTTGTTATTATAAGCCGTTATTATTTCTTTTTTTCCATCATTGTCAATATCGCACACAAGAACTGAGGGATACGGATAACTTGTAGAAAGATTGAAAAACGGGTTAATTCCCATGTATGAACTTGCATCATTTTTCCAGATATAAATTCCGTTTTCACCTGCTTTTATTATTTCTTTTCCGCCACTATCTATATCAGCTACAGCAATAGCTCCGTAATAAGATATTGTATTGGTTTGAGGTATAATGGTTACCGTATCCAAATTTGAATTAAATAACGCGACATTACCGTTTTCACAAATAACAACCGGCTCTAACGAACCATCCTGACTATTATCCATATTAGACAGAATAGCGCCTGTAATATTTCCGTGTGGTAGACTACCAATTCCTAACAAATCAGGCTTAAAATCATTGTCATTGTCCTGATTGGAAAAGCAGTATAATCGAAACGGAGTATGATCCCGACTTGTACCATAAATTTTACAAGTGCCATCGGGTGCCATCTCACTTATGGCAGGAGTACCATGCGATACCCCGTTCATCTTGCCAAATGCCCCCAAAGTAGTAACATTACCATCTATATTAAACAATTCCTGTCCGTTACAGTCCACACCAAGTAAGTGGGCACCCTTGCTATCGCTTCTCGTGGCTGCAAAAATTTCCTTCTTTCCATCATTGTTAACATCCACCGTAGTTATTCCACCCCGGATGGATCCGAAATCATAATGGTATTTTTTTACAGCAAGAGATGTCCATGCAAGAAGCGGATCGGAAAGTTCTCCTTCATTTCCCGATTTTGAAATGGCAGAAACTTTATACAGGTATCTTGTAAGCTTTTGAAGGTTTTTGTCCTGATAGTAACGGAAATTTATTGAGTCTGTATTTATTTTCACATAACTTCCCACAGGATTGCCAAGTGAGTCGCTCTTGCAACGATAGATATTAAAACCGGAACGCTCAGCCGTGTAAGACCAGGTAGGATATATTTCAGTTGAATCAGCAGTGAAATCCAGTCCGGTAGGTTTTACCGGTTTATATAAATCAAAATTGTAATTCCATTCTTTGCCGTATTCATTTTGTATCGTTAGGGTAAACTTCAGGTTTTGCAGACTGCCTGCAAGATAATTATTGGCTACGACAAATTCAAAGGGTACAGTGTTTTGTTTTACCTCATTAAAGTTCATCACAGGATAATCTTGCCATACTGAAGAACAGGATTGGATATAAGTGCTATCCGCCGTTATTTTAGCTTTTAGTCCTTTTGTGGGAGCCTTGCCGATATTCTTCAAATCAATAATGAACCTCACAGTATCGCCGGCCTCAATTGCAGAATGACCGTTCGATATATAAACTACCGCTTTGTTTCCCTGACGGATACTATCGGTAAACACATCAATATTAAAAGTATCTCTCCATATGGTATTATTTGCATCCATCATTGTAATGTTAAAACGGATTGGAAGTGTATCGTTTGACAATATCTCTTTCGTATTTTTATCAATCGAATACAAAAAATTGATATTGGTAGTATCGCCCGAGGCTAACGAACCGATTGAAGCCTGATTATTCAGTATCGTTATCTGAGGAGAATTAACATTCAGCGTGACGGTTACATTGTTTGCCGCATTAATCCCGCTATTTTTAATGGAAGTTCTTAACTGAATTGTTTCTCCGGCATCGTTTTTCCCATTGCCGTTTCCTACGGCAGGAGAAGTGCTATCCAGAAAATCCACCGACTTCACAAACAAATGAGGTGCTGTTGTTTCGTTCACCCCGATGGTAGCCTCGTATGGAATAAAATTATGCACCGTAACGGTAACATCAATTTCGCCTTCTGTCTCAGGTATTACTGTATAAGTATGCATGGTAGTATCGCTGATGGAGCTGGTGAAATAAACTTCCGTTCCTTTGCGGATACATACCAATGCTTTTTGTCCGACAGGTAAGCTGTCTATTTTTACATTAACATTTTGCTCTCCCAATAAAACCGCTTGAGGAGTTACGGAAACTTGTAATGTATCTGGTGCGTTTGTCCAAACAGGCATTTCGGGATCGCCGAGAAGGTGTAATCGGCAATTTATAATATATCCACCAGTCAATATTTTTTGAAATGCACGGCCTAAATTATATATTCCACTATTGTGTAGTGCGTTTTGAAACATTTGAAATTGATCTGTTTCAGATTGATGTCCTTGATCACTATTTCCAATAAAAGCAACTCCTCCACCATTTGGATTATTTAAATATCTCTCGGCAATACAATCTTCATTAAAATCGGCAGGTTCACACCCCCCCGACATAAATATCTGATAATAATTGCCATTGGCAAACTGACTCATATCATCTTTTATTAACGATTGATGTTTGTCCGTGCTTGAAGTTCCCATGCTTGAAGGGGAACAGTGATGCATTGCATATATAAAATGGAATTTATCATTACTCCCTATCAAATTGGCTCCTGTGTTTAAACAAGATATAAAATTTGCTTTATCTAATTCCATGTCTCCCACAGCACACTGGTAAGAATCATATCGAGTTGTATTTGTACAATCTTTATTATCATAAATATATTTTTTCACAATACTATTAGGGATGGTAAAATTTCGAATTTTTTGGTGAACGCAATCATATAATTTGCTGCCGATTAAGGTTAGATATTCATCTAAGAAAAGATAATTGTTGAAATAATTTAGATTTGTAATACTATCTGCTCTCTCGTAAGAGATTACTTTTTTGTTAAACACAGATGCTTCTGTATTATTTTCTACCGGAGCTCTACCTAATATTACACCCATATCAGTAGTCATTGATTCTCCAGACAAAAAAATAGCGTCACCATTTTCATTCCAAGTTCCTTTATAACTGGCAAAATATCTATCTGAAGGTCTGAGTATGGTCAGATCACCTAAGACCATTCTAGCTGGCACAATATTCGCATCTCCACCTAACAAAATATACAGTCCTGCTCCCCATTTGGTATAAGCATCAATAATATATTTACGTATTTTTTCCTGCAAATCAATGCCTGAATAATTATTTGCAATTTCCTCTGTGGTTTTTATGATGGTGAAAACACCCTTTTTTGACTTCCAATCAGCTAAGATCTGAAAAGTTGACTTCAACGAATCACAAGTAATGATAATATATTCCGGCACTATCTCATCGTATACAGACAAAGCCTTAACTTTTTGAATGCCCCTGTTTTTTTGTACCGTCTTTTTCCCTTCGCGAAAGGATAGTGCGTTAGATCCAAAAATATCTACATCTTCTATATTCTTTACAATAGATTTCACAAAGTCTTTACACTGTTGGGCACGACGGACGGTTTGCGTTAGTGGTCTGATTTCATCTGAATTTCCACCTAAAGCATATTCAATAGTATAATCCAAGTCTGTATAATAGCTCAGGGTTCTACTTTGGGGAATATATTCGAAAGGATAGATTATCAACGTAAGAATATGATAACCTTGCAGAAACCTATCGGACTCTATTTCATACAGTTTTTTTGGATAGATTTGATTCGATTCATATACTATACTGTCAGGTGCAGTAAATTTTACGTTCTTACTGTCATCAGTTGGTATAGGTTCTTGTGCAGGATACAGGTAAAAGCTTCCATCTAATTTTTGTTTGCTTTTTCGCTTAAAAGTTACTCCGGTAACAACGGCGTCAACTGGTAACACATACGATACCTTGTAAATAGGCATTTCTGGTTTTCCTATCTCTTTTGTTTTATTATCACTTTTCCAATTCAGGTTATCAAATCCATTCGTTTTGTCTGAACTAATTTCTAACTTATCAATCTTTAATTGGTCATTGATTTGAGCATAGTTTGTACTGCAAACCAGACAAAATATAAGTGTGTATATTATTCTTGACTCTTTCATGGGATTAGTTTTTTATATATTTATAAACATATTGAATATTATTGGACAATGTAATTTTTAATAAATATACCCCGATTGGTATTTTTGAAATATCAACTAGTGTTTCTGTTGCTTTTGAAATAGTTCTTTTATTAGATATATTATACCCCGAAGAATTAAATAATTGTATAGCTGAAATTGGTTGTGAATTAGATTTTACAATTAGTTCATTTTGAGATGAACTTTGATAAACACTAATACCTCTATCAGCAAGTTTTTCATTTAATACTGTAATAGGTGTTGAGGGTGTGCTTTTTAATATTACACTCCCAGATACTATATATTTAACTGTGTCATTAACTATAGAAATATCCGAATGATCAATATATAATGGACTAACCGAATTATCGTAAACAACTGACCACGATTTTCCTGAATTTATTGTGTTCAAAACACTAAAAATCTTACCGCTACCTCCTGTTGTTATATCCTGATATACACTATAACCGACACTATCGTTTACAAACGCAAAACCAGTTGCCACACACCTGTTGGTTTGCCAGGCAGTTGAGTTTCTTTTCGTTACCAAATCATATCCTGTACTATAACCACAAAGAATATAAATATTATTGTCTGTCAAGGACAATGATTTACAATCTTGAAACGGATCAACAATATTATCACTTATTATTTCTTTATTCCATAACTCCCCGGCATTCATAGTTTTATATATAATACCACTATTTCCCACGAAATATCCTGTGTCTTTTTTGAAAGCAATATCATTAAGCTTTGTTGTCATTTGTAAGTCTACTATTTCCCAGGTTTCACCTTCATCAATAGAATGAAGTACTACACCAGTGTTACCCACAACCCAAATATTACTCAAATCTGTTAGTGCAATTGCATTTAGGTTTTGTATTGTACCGGAAGTTTTAAATATCCAGTCAGCTCCGCTGTTAGTGGTTTTTAATATAACGCCCTTCTCACCAACCACAAACCCGGTGTTTTTATCGTAGAATGCAATGTCATTCAACAGGGTATTTGTGGTTGTAAAGGTCTTGATCCAGTTCGCACCTCCATTGATTGATTTTGCAATCATTCCTTGCCCATCATACCTACTACTTGCTCCGGTAATATATACCGTATCCGGGCTTTGAGCATATACTTTCCATAAATACTGGTCACTTAGTCCATCCAAATATTGCCAGTTTTCCTGACCAAACAAATAATTTTGTCCAAGTATCAGCATGCTTGTAATTAGTAATAATTTTAGTGTTTTCATAGTATTCAGTATTTTATCCATTTATTTATAGCAGAACTTTTATTCTCAAATATGGCTTTAACAATATACAAACCGGAAGGAACTGTTACAATATTAACCTCATCTCCTTTTTGTTTACTAATAATCGCACCCGACAGGGTAATTATTTCTGACTCTGTAATTCTTTCGAAACTTGTTGGGATTACCTTCAAATAATTATTGTCTTGCTTTAAAAGTAAATCATTATTGACTTGTGGTTTATTAATCCCTTGAATAATATTTTATTATTAATTCGGTACAATTGTGAGCCTGTCAGAGCATAACCTATACTATCATTCAGTACTAATACATCGGAATGAGAAACATCAAAATCAGTATTGTTGTTTGAATCGAATCCATATCCCAAATAACTTCCATATTTATATACCGATATTTGAATTAATACTCCGCTTGCCCCTGTAGTTCCGTCAGCCATCATTCCATATCCGATACTGTCATTTGCCATAACAAAACTAGTAAGTGTTTTTTCGGCAAATTTTATATTTCCATCAATATTAAAATTAAAAGCAAAGGGATCTGAACCATACAATATATACTAATGTCCGTTTTCAGCTTGTTGAACTATCAGGTTATCTCCACCTGTTAATTCTAAATTATTCCAGTTTTCTCCCGCATCCGTTGTTTTAAGACATGCAGAATTGTTTCCTACGATATAACCTGTACCGTTCCTGAATGAAATATCGTTTAGTGTTGCTGTAAGAGATAAATCTTTCACCTGCCAAGTGCTCCCGCAATTATGAGAGTAGAGTACCACACCATTATCGCCGACTGCCCAGATGTTATCTATACTCACAGCGGCTATGGCATTCAGGTTTTGTGTTGTACCCGAACTGACTTGTGTCCATGTATCACCGCTATCAATGGTTTTCAATATGGTTCCGTTATTTCCCACAGCAAATCCCGTTGTGTTGTTACAAAAGATAATGTCATTTAGTTGAGTGGTTACGGGATATTGTTTTGTCCAGGTCGCACTACGGTCGGTCGAGCGGGCAATTAATCCATTATGTCCCACTATATAAACCGTATCCAATCCTTGGGTACAGATTTTTCGCATCCATTCGCTTTCTAAAGCGTTGGAATATTCCCATATTTGGGAAAACATTAATTGCAAACTGCTTGTAAGAAGCAGGAGAAAAAGTGTCAGTTTTGTTTTCATAATATTAGTGCTTTTGCATTCTTTCATTTATTTTATCCATACTTTTCCTGTTCTCACAGTATCATCCTTTCCATATAACCGATAGAAACAAATTCCTCCTAAACTTTCCGCAACAGGTATTTGTTCGACACCCGACGTAACAGTCTTGTCTAACAACAATTGACCGGTCGTATTGAAAACCTTTATTTTGCAGGGAAAGATCGTCGGATCTCCTTCTACCCTGATATAATTGCTTTCAGCAAATACATCCATTTGCAGCGTCTCTTTAACCGGAAGATCGTCTATAATATCACATGCACATTGGAACCAAGACTCGCCTTGCCGGGAAATTAACTGTTCGTTCTCCCTAATGAAACACAGCCAATAGTAGTAATCTCCACACCAACATGTAGGAATAGGGTGCGGGTAAGGATGTTCAAAGTTATACGTCATATTACCGATACCTTCAACCCATGATCCAGAAGCATATTGGTTATCTCTTAATATCATTCTTTTATATCGCTTTCCGTTGTCAAGAGTTATACTGTCGACTCCTTCAACATAAACCGTAATTTTATATTCATATTCGCTACCTGAGTTAAGCACATAAACTATAGAATCACCCACTTCCAATCCAAAGTTATAGAGTAAATATTCCTCGTTAGATAAAGTGCTTATCGCGAATACTTTTTTATTTTCCTGGCGTAAAGCAATAAATGATTGTTCGCCGTAACTTCTGTTATATTTTTTATAATACACATCGTTTATTATAGTATCCCCTTTTATCACGGCGTTTAGATTGTCGAAAAACCGATCCTCTGATGCATTGTAATGATGTATTTCGTATGTCCAGCAAGTATATTCACCAAAATAAGAATTTGTATCTGTTATTATTGCCAACACCCTGACGGTTTGCAGCAACAGCATAAGTGGTATCAATTTTTGAAATAATGTTGTTTTCATGACTTACCTTCTATTCCGTTAAAACCATTCTTTTCACATCCACTTCTTTTCCGTCTGAAATCAGTCCGTACAAATAAATACCTGGAGGGAATTCAGAAGCTGAGATAATCTTCGAACCCTCGCCCCGTTCGGTCAGCGTATATTGCTTTAGTTGTTTACCCTGCAGGTCGTAAACACACAAATATGCCATAATTACTGTTTTGGGCAAGTAAAATTTTATTAGTGTTGTTTGGGAAAACGGGTTGGGGGTATTTTGATACAATGCTGGGGTTTCTGTTTCGTTAAGCAACAGAGAAACAGTGGATTGCGCCGCTTTCAGCATGGATGATTCCGGCTCTTTCAATGCATCAATCTCTGCTTTCAGTTCTTTTACCGATTCAATAAGTAAAGGAATTAGACCGATATAATTGACACTCAAATATCCCGCATCATCCTGATAAACCAAATCGGGATATATTTCCTGTAGATCCTGAGCTATCAAACCATAATGTTTCTTTAGGAATAATTGTGATTTTTCATCATACAATGCTTTTTCTACCACCGTAGAATCTCCTCCCGATTTCATGTAAACCTGCGCCAGATTATATTCTACCGGACTCATCTGTAACACATTATTCAATGTGGGTACTGTTTCTAATTCCACGATGTTCTTCTTATATCTTTTATCGGAATTCACCACCGGATTTCCAGTTAAAGTACCGGTAACGTACACATTTCCTACAAAATATCCGGCATAAATTCCCGGGACATTAACATCATAGTTGTCATTAACCGTTCCTATAATTCCAGCCCCCCTGTTAGTTCCTAACTGAACTCCCATAACACCGTAATTGTAACCGCTCGTGGCGCCCCCTGCGGTTCCGAAGACACCCCATGCCCTCCCATGGGTTTGCATACTTGGCGCAGTAGCTATTGCTCTTACTCCTACACTATTCATTGGTGTAACTTCCGAATATGAAAAAATTCCGTAAGTCGGATGTATGTACGTACTCCCTGATCTGTTTACATAAATTCCGTTGTAATGGTTATAAACAGAAATTTTATAGGTATTTATCCCTTCTCCTCCTATTGCCAAAGGCGAAAGCGGAATGGTTGTTCCGAGTTGAATACCAACATTCCCATTGTTGGCCACTTTTATCTGGGCAAACATCGTGTGCGAATAAAACACGCAAACACTAAAAATTATAAACGACTTTTTCATTGTAATTAAATTAAAGGTTAGTATTAGAGTCTATTTGAATTACTTTGTAATAAGGCTATTTACAAGAATATTCATTTGTTTATTTCGTTATAGGTTCAACGAATACAATTTATATAAATGCAATCAGTAAATGCATCTATTGACCATTTACACACCTCAATCGAATATAATCTTTAAACCTTTTTATGGAAGTAAATCCCTAAAACCTCAGGCAGCACTACGAAACAAACTCAAAATAATCTTTCATCAGATTCAAACTGGGATTAAGAATCAAATTCCATAAGGTATTATGAAGCAGAAAAATTCGGTTAAAATATATGTGGGCAAATATAAATAAAACTTTTCATACAAAATTCATCAAAGTTTAACCAAAGTTTTATCAAAGTTCTAATATTTTAGTTAAATTTTTAATTCATAATTCTGATTTCTTCTTGCTGCCGTTAGAAGAAGGAATTCATTCGCCAAAATTAAGAAATCATATGAGAGTAAACTTTTCAACTCCTGATTGGCATAAATAACAAAAACTCTCTCTTTTCATTTGGCAAACTCAATTTTTTCAGCTATATTTGTCTGTTTTTTTGAGGGAGTTTCTGCCGTAAAACCATCGATATATATTTACTGGTAGAACTTCATTAATCAATTGTATTTAAATTAGATAGACATTAAAATGAGTGAAGAAGAAAAAGTGACGAATGCCGAATATTATGATGCAAGTAGTATTCAGGTATTAGAAGGTTTAGAAGCTGTTCGGAAACGTCCTGCCATGTACATTGGCGATATTGGTATGAAAGGGTTACACCACCTGGTTTATGAAGTAGTGGACAACTCGATTGATGAGGCGATGGCCGGTCATTGTGATACGATTGACGTTTCCATCAACGAAGATAATTCAATTACCGTGGTGGATAACGGTCGCGGTATCCCCGTAGATTTCCACGAAAAAGAAGGAAAATCTGCTTTGGAAGTCGTGATGACGGTTCTTCATGCCGGTGGTAAATTTGATAAAGATAGCTATAAGGTCTCCGGCGGTTTGCACGGCGTAGGTGTTTCGTGCGTTAACGCGTTATCGACACTGATGCATGTGGAAGTATCCCGTAATGGTAAATTATATTTGCAGGAGTATGAACGTGGAACGCCGAAGTTTGATGTAAAAGAAATCGGCACTTCTACCAATAACGGAACATCCATTACTTTTATTCCCGACGATACTATTTTTACCGAAACGGTTTTCCGTAACGAAATCCTGACAACACGTCTGCGTGAGTTGGCTTATCTTAATGCCGGCATCACTTTGTCGCTTACCGACAAAAGGGTGCTCAACGAAGACGGCACATTTAAATGTGAGGTTTTTCATTCTGAAGAAGGACTGAAAGAGTTTGTTGAATACATCGACGAAGCACGGGAAAAGCTGATTGACAATGTCATCCATATCATTACTGAAAAGAATGGTACCCCTGTGGAGATTGCAATGACATATAACACTTCGTACAATGAGAACATCCACTCTTACGTAAATAACATCAATACTATTGAAGGTGGAACGCACCTTGCAGGTTTCCGCCGCGGACTGACGCGTACGTTGAAAAAATACGCCGAAGACAGCAAGATGCTTGAAAAAGTAAAAATAGAAATCAGCGGGGATGACTTCCGTGAAGGACTGACCGCCGTTATTTCTATCAAAGTGCAGGAACCTCAGTTTGAAGGACAAACGAAAACCAAGTTGGGAAACAACGAAGTGATGGGTTCTGTTGATATGGCCGTGAGCGAAGCACTGGGTAATTATCTCGAAGAAAATCCGAAAGCTGCGCGCATCATCGTCGAAAAAGTAATTCTGGCTGCCACTGCACGTGCTGCAGCACGTAAAGCCAGGGAAATGGTGCAACGTAAATCGCCGCTTTCGGGCGGAGGACTGCCGGGCAAATTAGCCGATTGCGCCGATAAAGATCCGGTCAAATGTGAATTATTCCTGGTCGAAGGGGACTCTGCAGGCGGGACAGCCAAACAGGGCCGTAGCCGTCAGTTTCAGGCCATCCTGCCTTTAAGGGGTAAAATCCTGAACGTAGAAAAAGCCATGCAACACAAGGTACTCGAAAGCGAAGAAATCCGTAATATCTACACAGCACTTGGTGTAACCATCGGAACCGAAGACGACAGTAAGGCACTAAATATGGTAAAACTCCGTTATCACAAAGTTATCATCATGACCGATGCCGACGTGGACGGAAGTCACATTGCCACGCTTATCATGACTTTCTTCTTCCGTCATATGAAAGAACTGATCGAACAAGGTTATTTATACATTGCAACACCTCCTCTTTACTTGTGTAAAAAAGGAAAAAACGAGGAATATTGCTGGAATGATTTGCAACGTCAGGCTTTTATCGAAAAATTCGGTGGTGGTAATGAAGGCGCAATTCATACCCAACGTTATAAAGGTTTGGGAGAAATGAACGAAGTGCAGTTATGGGATACTACCATGAATCCTGAAAACAGGACATTGCGTCAGGTAACGATCGATAATGCGGCTACTGCCGACCATGTTTTCTCGATGCTGATGGGCGATGATGTAGCACCAAGACGTCAATTTATTGAAGAAAATGCGACATACGCAAAGATAGACGCTTAATAGCGAAGAACTGAAAAAATACCTTTTGTTAAATTTTTATGTCCGAATCATGAATCTGTTCTGGAAAAAATTTTTTGGCAGACTAACGCCCACGGCCATCTACGAAAAACAAGAGGTTGATTTTCTGACTGCCAGTGAGAAAAATAAAACGCTCAGGTACTCTTCTGCGCTTGCCGAATATAAAAAACTTTTCTTAGCATTCAAGTTTAAATCTGCTCAGGAAAGGAAACAAATCAAAGGTCGTTTGACCGAGCTCAACAAACACCCGGATGTTGCTTTCTTTTTGAGAAATCAAACTCAAAAACATGGCATCTTCCGGGATGCTTTTTTAACTTTCAGCGATGATTTCTACAGGAAAAATACGGAACAATCGTCTTGGGGTCCGGGTTTTTATTTTCAGAATGAGAAGTTAATACGCAATTATTCTTTTCATAATGAGCAACAAGCCAATAATGCCGGTCAAAACACTACGCTGATTGGCGGCACGATGAAAATTCATACCCGCAGAGAAGTGGCCAAATCATTGGCATGGCAACCTGTGCACGGATTCTCTGAAAAACAATTTGCATATACATCGGATATCATTCAAACGGCAAAGTCTTTCCGTCAACAAGGCGGCATTTTCAAGGCTAAAATCAGATGTTCAGGCAATATTCACCATGCTTTCTGGCTGGGAACCGAAACAAAACAACCTCACATCAACATTTTCCATTGTAACGGTAAAGAAATCCAGATGGGTTTTGTGCATCAAAATTCAGGAGATGGTATCACTATTAAGGGTATCGACCCTTCGAAGTTTTATATTTACACACTGGAGTGGACAAAAGATGAATTGGTATGGTACATCAATAATTTAGCGGTATTACGTGTCAGGCATAATATTCCGCAGGAATCCATGTTTCTGGTATTTAATTCCTTTATCCCTGAAAATATGGCCGGCGAAGAAGGATTGCTGGAAGTCGACTGGGAAGGGTTTAT
>Ga0209800_10002482_pt1 | contig 16272 bp, 15 predicted proteins | sample Higcelweek8metaG_FD_187174 | JGI IMG/M metagenome (GOLD analysis project Ga0209800, IMG submission 187174) | Freshwater pond sediment microbial communities from the University of Edinburgh, under environmental carbon perturbations - High... | ecosystem: Environmental > Aquatic > Freshwater >...
AGAATCTCTTTCTGATGGAGGCGTGGTGGACCGCCTTTATGCCGGCGCTGATCAAGGCTCGCGAGCTTATCGCCGCGGGTGAGATCGGCGAACTGAGCGCTATTCAGGCCAATCTCGGCTTCGTACTCAGCAGCGATCCGGCGGGACGCATCTTGAATCCCGCTCTGGCGGGAGGGGCGCTGCTTGATGTAGGCATTTATCCCCTGCAGCTGGCCAATTATATCTTCGGCGAGGCGCCGCAGAAGGTCGATGCGCGCGCGCTGATGAGCGCGACCGGGGTCGACGAGATGACACTCGTCAGCGCCGAGTATCCGGGGGGATGTTATCTTCAGGCGATGTGTGCGATGTCGCGTCATCTGGTCAACGACGCGCGCATCTACGGCAGCGAGGGAACGATAATCATACCCGCAGATTTTCATATGGCCGACCGCTGCATACTCGCGCGTAACGGTGATGAAAAGAAAGAATTCGCTTTTTCCCGCAGAACGACGGGGTACGACTATGAGATTGCCGCGGTGAACACCATGCTGCGCGAGGGCACCGTCATGCCGCAGCCCGTAACGCACGATCTGACGCTTACCACCATTGCGATGATGGATGCCTGCCGCGCGCAGATCGGCCTTGTCTACCCCTTCGAGTGAGCACTCTTCGCGCCGTCTTTTTCAGTTGACGTAAGGTTCGCCGGGCGGGGAATGAATTCATAATCGGGAATTTCTGAAGAACAGAATCTGCCCGCGGCGAATTTCATAACGAATTATTTTTAACAGGCTCCCGCTTCGGGTTTGCGGTAAGTCAAATTATTAGACTTGTTGCGAATCTGAAAATCCGGGTGTTTGCCCCGCCTCAGGCGGGGCAAACGCATCGTTTTTATTGAGTTCTGCAACAAGTCTATTATACAGGAGAAATCTTGCAATGAGCGATCTTAAAAAGGCATACAGCACCATTATGGATGATCACTTTCCCGACAGGATGACAATTACCTTCGGTGATCAGACTCTCGTCTATAAAAAACGCGCATGGAAGATCGAAGATGAGGGAAACCTTGTCGAGAAGGGGCTGCGCTACGGCGAAAACCCCGGCCAGGAGGCCGCGATGTACGAGCTTGCCAGCGGAAATCTGACCCTTGGCAAGTGCGAATTCATCGCTCCCGGAAGAGGCCTCGTCGCGGGCATCACCGAAGAGGATATGATTCAGCCGGGCAAGCATCCGGGAAAGATCAACCTCACCGATATCGACGCATGCCTCAACATATTGAAATATCTCGCGTACAGCCCGGCCGTCGTCATCACCAAGCATAACAACCCCAGCGGCACGGCGATCGCCCCTTCGATCGCCGATGCCTTTCACCGCGCCTACATGGCCGACCGTGTGGCGGCCTTCGGCGGCTGCGTTGCGCTCAACCGCACCTGCGACCGCGAGACTGCGCAGCTTATCGCCTCCGAGTATTTTGAAGTTGTCGCGGCCCCAGATTTTGCGGAGGGCGCGGTCGAAATTCTGAAGGGGCGCAAGAACCTGCGTATTATCCGCATCGCCGATATGAGCGCCCTCGAGAAGTGGCGCGACGCGAGATTTGTCGACTTCAAGTCTCTTATCGACGGGGGGATAATCGTACAGCAATCGCCCCTTAACGTGATCCGCAGCGCCGAAAATTTTCTGCCGGCCGAGTGCACCTATAAAGGCATAACCTACAAAACCGAAAGGGCACCGAGCACTCAGGAGCTCGCGGATATGCTCTTCGGCTGGTCTGTGGAGCAGGGGGTTACCTCGAATTCTGTGCTTTTCGTGAAGGACGGCGTGACCATCGGTATCGGCACCGGCGAGCAGGACCGCGTCGGCGTAGCCGAGATCGCCACATTCAAGGCATACACTAAACTCGCCGACCGCATCTGTTTCGAGAAGCATAAGATACCGTATAACGTGCTTGCGCTCGAAGTCGAGAAGGGCGAGAAGCCCGCCGCCGTCAAACAGCAGATCGACGAAGAGGTCGCCGACAGAAAGGGCGGCATTATAGGTTCGGCGATGGTCTCTGACGCCTTTTTTCCCTTTCGCGACGGCATCGATGTGGCCGCGAAAAACGGTATTGCGTGTGTCGTGCAGCCGGGCGGATCAGTGCGCGATTTCGAGGTCATCACCGCATGCAACGAGGCCTCGCCTAAGATCGCCATGGTCTTTACCGGGCAGCGCGCCTTTAAACACTAGGCCGGGATGCTGAAGTGCGCCGCAGAAATTCACTCGCGTAATCTGTTTCTAAAAACCGTTGAAACAGATGTGTCGCGGTGTGCGGAGTTTTGCCGCCTGCGTGTAAGGTTAATTGCCGCGGTGATTTTCTGTGTGTTTCTCATTTTTGCAGGTGTTTATCTTCATGCATCTCCGGTCGAGTCGCGCACGCTGGGGACGGCAACCTACCGTTTTGAGCGGGCCATTCTCACTGACGAAGAGCTCGCTGATCTTCACGGCAATGTGTCGGCGATCTGCGGTGAGCTCGCTGCCGGCTACGGGGTCAACCGGGCTCTTCCGCTCGAGGTAGTTATCGCGCATAACGCTGATTACTTCGGCAGACTCACAGGTAATTCCCGTGCCGCCGCCGTCTATGACCGCGACCGCCGCATTCTATATCTGCAGCGGACGAAGGCGCTTGAGCGCAGCGGCAATATCGACAGGGTACTGCGTCATGAGATATCTCACGCTATCTTTGATTTTGCGCGAGGTGCGGGGGGATCACAAAACGGCGATCTTCTGCTTCTCGAAGAATCGTATCTTGAATTCCGCTTTCCCGCAAATTACGGCGCACAGCAGATTGTATTTCCCGCCTCATATGCGCTTCTGAAGAAGAGATTCATGAGTGACGGCACCGCCGCGAAGGACCGCAGGCTCTACGCTCTCTGGGGAAAGCATCTCGCGCAGAGCCTCGGTGAACAGAGAATCGTCGACATTCTCTGCGGCAGGGCGAATGCGGCCGACTTCGGAGCTGAATATTCGTTATTTATAGAAAATAATCGGAAGTCCCTTAAGCAATAAATTTGTACAACGTACGAGAGTATCTGAAGTTTGCGGTGCGTCTTTTAGAAAGTCCGGTGGAGCGTCGCCTTCGTTGCAATCCTCGGGCTTTCGCGGAACCGAACTTTCGTGCGCCGCAAATTTGCCGAGCGCCCTTCCCTCGATCCTGATTCTTTCTACACAATCAAGATGGTGCTCGGCGTCTACTCTCAGTTAGGCGAAGGTGGTGTGCAAACCAGTGAAAACAAAAAATGGACGCACCTTTTTTACCATACCGCAAAATACGATATATCTGGAGAAAAATATTTCTGTCTCACTTACTGAAACAGAATGGGAAATTTCTCCCGGAAAATGCGCGAAATTGTAAACAATCGGGCTTTACATAGAGGTCGTTTCTCTTGAAAACCTCCATTTTAAAGCCCATAAGAACAATTCCCTCCCATAAGGAGGATGAGTCAATGGGGAGTTTAATAGTCACAGCTGCAATTGCAAGTCCGCCCTGCGGACCGTTTGTGTTGTCTTTCGGCCTTTACTCAGAGGGAATTCCTAAATCAATCAATCAAAAAATGTATCAGCTGTCACAACTGTCATTTTCCTACGTCTAAAAAGAATCTGATACATCAAATTCTAATGGAGAGAACGAAAATGAAAATCACAATAATCCAGGGCAGTCCGAAAAAGGATTCTGGGAATACTGCGTTGCTGCTCAATGAACTGATAAAAGGCATGAATGAAGTAAATGCAGATGTTGAATCGGTCTACTCAAACAGTCTATCAATAGAAAAATGCAAAGGATGCTTTTCCTGCATGTTTAAAACACCTGGGCATTGCATCTTAAATGATGAAATGCAAAATATTTACAGCAGGCTTGCTGAATCTGATACATGGATTTTCGCAAGCCCCGTTTACTGGTGCGGATTTCCTTCCGGAACAAGAAACCTTATTGAAAGGCTCAGCCCCTTTCTAAAGCCCGAATTTGAAGTTTACGGTGATAAGCTAGGTCATCCGTGGAGAGACAATATAAATTTGAAACGCATCGCCCTTCTTTCAACTTGCGGAACTCCGGAATTATTCAATTTCGATTCAATGATTTCCGAATTGAAAGGTATATGCGCAAAATGCGGGAAAAACGGAGTTAATACAGTTGAATTTTCAGGTGCAATGCTTCGTCCTGATGCACAACAAATCGGAGTGATGAAATCTTCATGTAATGATGCAGATGACATTTTTGAAGCACTGCGCATTTCAGGCAAAAAACTTGCATACGGTGAAAAAATTCCGGAAGAAATACTGAACAAGATTTCCCGTCCACTCGATAAACTTTCTCCCGGGGAAAAATGCAGTAACAAAAACACAATTCTTATGAATTTAACTTTAAAAAATAAGAGCCAGCCAACTACTACTATAAATGAATAAGAACTTCTGGGGTAAAGAAATATGATTCAAAATCATGAGGATTTTAATCTTGTTGATAATGTAAAAAAAGGTGACCGGAATGCAACTGAAAATCTCATCAGACTCCATCAGGAATGGATATACAATATAGCTTTCCGGATGACAATAAACAGAGAGGAATCCGAAGACATTACTCAGGAAATATTGATCAAAATACTTGCAAAAATCGGCTCTTTCAACGGAAAGAGCCGGCTCAAAACATGGATATACAGAATGACTGTTAACCATGTAATTGATATGAAAAGAAAAAAGAAAGAACAGACAGTTCCTTCTTTTATAAATCATGAGGAAATGCTTCGTAAAATAGATGACCAAGAATATAATTTGTCAGGAATTTCTTTAACAGAAAGCAGTCTTCTGCTCAACGAAACACGCACGGGATGCATAATGGGAATGCTGCTTTGTCTGAACAGAAAAGACCGGTTGGTTTTCATAATCGGAGGTATTATGGGAATTGATTCAATTACTGGCGGTGAAATAATGAGCATAAGCGCTGTAAATTTCCGTAAAATACTATCACGGGCAAGAAAACGTTTATATAGTTATATGAATGAGAAATGCGGTTTGTTCAATGAAAATAACTCATGCCGGTGTTCAAAAAAAACAGGAGGATCCATTAAGAAGGGTCTTGTTAATTCAGATTCTTTAAAATTTGCAGATTTGGATTTATCAGAAATGAGAAAAATAGCTGAATTAAACATATCGGAGTTTCCAACAGAAGAATTACTGTCATGGAAAGTAGATAAACTTTTTTCTCAGCCAAAACCGGCGAATTATCCTGATTTTTCAGTTTACGTAACGGAGTTCCTCAATAAAAAACAAATACAAAGAATAACTGAATACAAAGAATAATCATTATATAGAATGATTTTTGAGTATAAAAAACCCTACCTTGTAACCAAAGTATAGTTTAAAATAATATGGCAAAATTTAAACAATCGGGCATTACATAGGGCTTCCTGAAAAAATCAAAATACTGTAAAAATTAATGGAAAAAATACGAAATAGCTCATACAAGTGCAAGAGAAATGAAGGAAAACGACAAAAACCCTTGCACTTGGAAAACAGCCATGTATCGAAAAAGAAACATTGAGCAGTTGCAATTTGAAGAGTTCACGTTGCCGTTTGGCGGCAGATTGAGATCGGACAACCGATGGGTGCGATATGCGAAACAAATACCTTGGGAGGATATAGAGCAGATCTATTGTGAACTGTTCAGCAAAGATAACTGAGCGCCCGCAAAACCGTTGCGAATAGCGTTGGGCGCACTTATAATAAAGGAGCGCCTTGCGATAACGGACGAGGAAACAGTGGAGCAGATTCGTGAAAACCCGTATTTGCAGTATTTTATCGGATTGGAAGAGTATAGGGATGAGGAACCGTTTGACGCATCAATGCTTGTACATTTCAGAAAGCGACTCGGAGCGCAAATCATTGGGCAAATAAATGATCTGATAGTGAATCGTGAATTGAAGGTCGATAAGAAAGCAGACGATAAAGATGATGGCAAACCTGGCGCAGGTGATGGGAGCAAAATTGAATCATCAGAGAAAGCACACGAGACGCCGAACAGCGGAATACTGATGACAGACGCAAGTGTAGCACCGGCAGACATAACGTATCCGACCGACATGAAGTTGTTGAATGAAGCCAGAGAGAATCTTGAAAGGATAATCGACGCGTTGTACGAAAGCACTTGTGACTCCACGAAGAAGCCCAGGACTTATCGAGTCCGGGCTCGCAAGAATTTTCTGAACGCGACCAAGCTTCGAAGAAAGAGCGAAAAAACCATAAGAAAAGCGCTGAAAAAGCAGTTGCAATACGTCAAGAGGGATCTGAAACATATAGAGAACCTTAAGAAGCATGTGAGCTTGAGCGTACTGAAGAATAGTCAGTATAAGAAACTTCTGGTGATAAACGAACTGTATCGGCAACAGAACAAGATGTTTCAAGAACGAACGAATTCAGTGGAAGATCGTATAGTCAATATCTTGCAACCGCATGTGCGTCCGATTGTCAGGGGGAAGGATGCCGCGTCAACTGAGTTTGGCGCTAAAATAGGGGTCTCAAGAATAAACGGCTATGATGTAATCGAGCAGATATCATGGGACAATTTCAATGAAAGTACAATGTTACAGAAACAGATAGAGCGCTATAAAGAAAGTATGGGCTGTTATCCTGAAGCGGTGCTGGCGGATAAGATATACCGGACAAGAGCTAATCGTGACTATTGCAAAAAACATAATATCAGATTGTCCGGGCCGAAATTGGGACGCCCCTCGACAAATAGAAAAGAAGAAAAGAAAATCGAGAGCCGCGACAGTGCAGCCAGAAATGCGATAGAGGGATGCTTTGGTGTGGGCAAAAGGAAATATGCACTGGGTCGAATAATGATGAAGCTGGCGCAAACAAGCGAGAGCTCGATAGCTCTCGTCATTCTGATCATGAATTTGGAGAAAATCGTTCGGGCTATTTTATTAACTTTTTTTCGGAGACTGTTTTTGTGTCCGATTATGCCATTTTGAATCAAAATTCATAAAAATGGGCTTTTTCAGGAAGCCATACATAGAGGCTGTTTCTCTTGAAAAACCTTCATTTTAAAGCCCATAAGAACAATTCCTTCCCATGAGGAGGGTGAGTCAATGAGGATTTTAAAGGAAAAACTGGCTGAGTGCACTAACAAAGAAGATCTCCGAAGGCTCCTGTCGGATATGATTGCGCCGGATGTGATCAAAATATCCTGACTGGGGAGTAATTGTCGCTTACAGAAAATTCATAAATCGGGGGAGGTATTGAATCAAACCTGACATACGGGTGTCATGTTCAATGTGTTACGATACAAGAAAAATGAGGTGTATGCCAATGATAGAACATGAAGTAATGGATTTAAAAGAGCAAAAGTATGTCGGCATTAAAACAACGATACTTTTAAAAGACGCCGATAAAGTCGATTTTTCTCAACTGCATAAAGATGTACAAGAGGCCGATATCAGCAATATCGATCATCAAGAGCATTACATGGCCATGGATACAGATTATTCCGAGAGCAGCTTCAGCTACACGCCGTTGATTCCGGTTCACAGTTTCGATCACAATGAAGGTTATACTCAGTTCACCAGAAAACAGGGAACATATTGCGCATTTGAAGTAAAGGCCAGCGAGTGTAATCCCGCATGGTTTAAAAAAGTTTTTGAGTATGTTAAAGAAAATAATATCAGTATCGAGAATACAGGTTACGACCTTGAGTATTACGATGAAAATTACTCTGCCATGATCAACAGTAAAGACGTATCAGAAAGAGTCTTGAAGGTTCTGCTGAAAATGCAAAGCTGATTCTTCATCGGGTAATTCCGTCCGATTACCGCATAACGCATTATGTCAACGTCAACCACGTATGATCGATAGACTCAGGACAGGCGCTCAAATTTAGGCGATATATTCCGCGATAAGTACGGACAAGATATCGGATTGCCGCGATCGCGCCGCGAAATTTAAGCGCCTGTCCTGTGGTGAGTCAACTGTTTTACGGGTTTTACTATTGAGAAGATACATTATGTTGTATGTGTTATCTGAATAATGGTTGCAGTTGTGCGGTGAATGGGGCGAAGATTCCTTGTGGGGAATTTATAAAAATAGAGACTGAAGCAAATTTTGTGCAATAGTCTTTACTGCCACAAATAACAACAAAAGTAGTGACGTATGGAATATATTGACGCTAAGACAATAATCAGAAAATGCCCGCCTACATGGGATTATCTGTGGTTCGACTTCGCGATGGATCTCTATCGCGGATGTAGCCATGGTTGTATCTACTGTTATGCGCGAAGCAGTTATTATGAAAAAACTGAAGATTTCAGCAACATAAGGGCGAAAAAAAACGCGCTTCAGATTGTTCGTGACGAGCTGCGGCGAAAAATAAAAACGGGCGTAATGCTTGTCGGCGGTATGTCCGACACATATAATCCGTGGGAAAAGGAACTGCAGTTGACACGAAACTCGTTGGAGTTGCTGAACGCCTTTGGCTTTGGGGTTTGCATAATTACGAAAAGCAAACTCGTTGTCCGCGATACCGATATATTTACCAATATTAAGCAGCATTCGCCTGCTAGCGTAAATTTCTCGATAACCTGTTCCGACGATGCGATTGGGAAAAAGATAGAGCCTTGCGCTTCCACTACAACTGAACGCTTCGAGGCGCTCGGATACCTCTCAAAAAACGGGATTACCGCAGGCGTAATGATGGATCCCATGGTTCCGTTTGTCACCGACACCGAGGAAAACGTGCGTGAGATGGTAAAAAAATCAAAACACTATGGCGCGTCATATATCTACCTATCGACCCAAGTCACAATGGCGGACATTCAGCGCGACTATTTTCTTCACGAAGGAGAAAAAAGATTTCCCGGGATTTCGCAAAAGTTTAGGGCAAGGTATAAAAACTATTACCGCTGTAGACCCTATGAATCCCAAAAACTGTGGGGGGTGTTTGCCGAGGAGTGTGACAAAGAAAATATACAATGCAATCTTCGCGAGTTCAACCAAACATTGATGCGTGAAACGATACCTTATCAGATGAACCTGTTTACTTAAAAACGAAGATATACTGCGCTCTTTTGTCAACACACTTTAACCAGCAGCTTAAGGTGTATTGCGCTGCTGGTTCTGTAAAGTCAACGATCTGGAATGATTGATACATTTCATCGGGAGTCCGGTAATCAAGACTCTAATGAAATCGTTCCGTATTGTAGAACCGGAAATACCGAGCGATGCAGTCACGTAGCTCTCGTACCGATTTATACTGCTTTATATAAAAGCGCTTTAGACTATCGTGTGGAAAAACAAACAAATTTCAAACGGCGCTTTTAATAGAGGTCGTTTCTCTTGATAAACCTTCATTTTAAAGCCCATAAGAACAATTCCCTCCCATAAGGAGGATGAGTCAATGGGGAGTTTAATAGTCACAGCTGCAATTGCAAGTCCGCCCTGCGGACCGTTTGTGTTGTCTTTCGGCCTTTACTCAGAGGGAATTCCTAAATCAATAAGGGTGTTCTGCAAAATCCGTATAGTGCTCTGAATCTCCTGAAACTGCCTGCTTTTATTTTCCGCGCATCGCCGAAGCCGTCTCATAAAATGCCGAAATCCACCTCCAGAAATCGATGCCGTCTTCGCGGCCGAAACGCACAATAACCAGGTTCGCGTAAGGAGACACGTAAATGATCTGTCCCTTGTTGCCCGCCGCGAAGAAGTCGTCCCTCGGCGAGCCTTTGCGGCGCAGTCCGTACCAGAAGTGCGAGTAGTATCCTCCGTGCGCGGCGCCGAAAATCTTCTTTCCGAATTCATCGCGGTAATAGTCGTGAGTGCTGCGCGTTTTCAGTTCACGCGTCGACTCTCTGATCCATGCGGCAGGGAAAACGCGCCTGCCGTTGACAATGCCGTTGTCGCGGAACATGCAGCCGAAGCGGGCAAAATCCATCGCGTGGGCGTTGATGCCGCTTTCCATCTTTTCGAAACTTTTTCCGGTGCTGTCGAGGCTCCATGTCGCGTCGTGCGCGGCGCCCATCGGCTGCCAGACACTTTTTTCAAGCCAGGTGCTTACTGTCACGCCGCTCACGCGCTCGATGACAATGCCCAGCAGAAGGGGATTATAGTTATTATATGCGAAATGAAGGCCGGGCCGCTCAATAATACGGCTTCTTTCAAGTGCGCTCGCGCGCAGATCGCTCTCATAATAGGTATGAACATCGTCGGCCCGCAAATCAGGCATCGGCGAGTAAACCAGGCCCGATGACATGAGCAGCAGATCCCTGATCGTGATGCGCGAAAATTCAGGATCACTCCGCAGCAGTTCGGGAATATAATCACTTACCGGCTGATCAGCGCTTTTAATCTTTCTTTCTGCGATCAGACGCCCGATCATTGCGGAGACAAAGCTCTTCGATACCGAGAAGGAGGTGACGATTGTTTGCGGCGATGATCCGAGGCCGTACTCTTCGAAAACTACACGGTTTCCCCTGATGACGATGAGTGCCTGGGTTTTCGTGTCAGCGATCAAGCGCGTCAGATCCTCGCTGCCGAGAGCGCGCTTTAAAAGTGCCGCAGTGCGCCCGTCGGGAGAGTATTCAAAATTTCTGAGGTTATCGGCGCACCTGACCGCCCGCGAGGGAAAACGCAGATAATCGTCGACGTCGGATTCGCCGTAAGAGATTACCCGCCTCCAGGCGGTTGTGCAGGAGAACAAGAGAATTGCAGTAAATATTAGAATCGTCAAAGACAAGATTTTATTTTTCATGTTATCACAACGCTGCCAGGTCTGTAGTTACTATGGTAGTGAGAGTATCCTCTGATTTGTATCATAATGAAAAGAAGAAAACAGGAGATATGTGAGAAAAAATCTTAATTGACATCTTCCGTTTTGACCGGGCATAACTGTTTCGAGCAAGTTATAATTTGTATGCATGATATTCTGGAGGAGATATTGAGAGCTTTACTTGCGGTTCTATGTCTTGTAATAGTTGCCCCCTTGTTTGCTGATACTGCAAAGCCTTCAGATACCTCTTATGCTGCCGTGTCTGCAGGGATATTTATCAGTGATTTTACTATCGATGGCGAAGGTTCATCAGGGACAGAGGACCTCGGTTACATATTTACAAAATACGGAATTGCCTACAAGCGAAATGATATAGCGATTGACTGTTATATTCTGAATTATGGCGGTGGAGTGAAATCATCTGAGAAAGCTCCTGAGAAAAAAGGATTTTACGCTTCATTCATTCATACAGATGACCGTTTCGTGCTTAACGCATCTATTCAAAATCTCAATTACTTTATGACTTCACCATTCGTTGATCCTGTGGCAATCAAACATACAAAGGGTTATGCTCAGGCCGGCTACCTGCTTACACCGGAGTTTTTACCGTTGTCTTATAAAGGACTGTTTATTAATCATAGTACACCTGTGCCGCAAAACCGCTACTTAGGGGTAGGCCTTCTTACTTCAATAGTATCGAGCTGCGGTTATGTTAAAATGGGGGCCGGGCGGAAGTTTGAAGATACTTCTGACAGGAAGTTCAATGATATGCTGTTAAATTATCAGGGACATACCATTTCCGCGGGAGGTTGCAGATTAACTCCGATGATGAGTATACGCGACGTTCTGATTCCGCGCCATTTTGCCGATGTAATGGGTTTCTTTTTTGTAGGGCTTAGTGCAGATTTTGTGACATGTTCATACGGCAATATTGAATTAGATAGAAATATCAGGGCAGCCGGGTTTCAAATACTCCCTTCTGCAATAAGTGAGTTCTTCTGTGGTATTGGAACAGCCGGTCGTAGTTTTATGATTCTTGGAAAAGTATACCTTAGCGGAGAAAGATGTGCCGCCGATTATAAATATGATCAGCAAATGTACAAAATAATTGATCCCGGAAATATGGGTGTCCAACTGGAAATCGGGATCGGGTTTTAAGAAATGATATGATTGAAAACTAATGCTGCTTCGCGAATCGAAATTCAGCGGCACGGCGAACTTCGATATGGTGCTTGAAATGAGCAAGGGCGCCATGGTCTCGGATGAGTCGGGGTGTCGTTCTGAATTCGTTTCACTTGTCAAGACGGCGAAGCTTCTGGACAAGAAATAGGATAGATGCACAGCGGGGAAGATATGCGCGCTCCCCCGGCGCGCGAATGTAATTAAAGTAAAGATCCCGGCTTTATCGTAAGCGCGTTTCTGATTGCGCAATCCGCGCCGAAGTCCATTGCTGCTTTGAAATCACCGTGGCGCTCGAACGAGTGGGCGAATCCTGCAAGGTAGGCGTCGCCGCAGCCGATCGTGTTTACAGGTGTAATCTTTTTTCCCTTCTGGTGATGAATTTCTCCGTTGCAGCATCCCCCCGCGCCCGAAGAGCCCAGAGTGATGACTGTACCCGTGCAGGAGAACGCTTTCGCTTTCGCGAGTGCCGAGGCGATGGTAAATCTTTTTGCCTTTCTGCCGCCTGCAATACTCTCTGCGAAACTCTGATTGAACTCTTCGAGATTCAGCTTTATGAAATCGGCCCCCGCTTCTACGCAGGTGCGAAGGTCGGCGCCGCGAAGGTCGCAGTAGACGCGGCATCCGTGCGATTTCGCGATGCGCACCATTTCAGGATACAAGCTCTCAGGATAGCCGGCGGCCTTTGAGCCGGTGATCAGAAGGGCGCGGCTGCGAGTGATCACTTTTCTGAAGCGTGCGAGAACATCATTGACGCAGCGTTCTTCGACCGCATCCCCCTCTTCGATAATCTCGGTAGTGATCTTCGAGTGAAGATCAATCAGGGTGTAGCCGTGGCGGATCGGTGCCTTCGTTTTTACCACATCAAGAGTGATCCCGTCTATTTTACACAGCGATGCAAACGCGCCGGCCTCATCCGAGTTCAGGTGTGTGAGCAGCGTTGCGTTTGTGCCGAGCTGCGTCAGCACGCGGCAGAGGTTGACGCCTTTGCCCGATGCGTCAAGACGGTGCTCTTTGACGCGGTTGACGCCGCCTTCGACGAGAGCGCTCCGGGTAATGGTCTTCTGCCAGACGGGGTTGAGGCATACGGCGAGAAAATTTTGCTTATCTTGAATGATCATTTGCATACTCCCGTAGGCGATTTGTGCCCGACCAATACGATCATGTTTAGTCGATTAGTAAAATAGCCGTGTTTCTGGGTTAAGATAACTCCCTTTATTTCTTTTCCGAAGTGCTGCTTCCGCGCGACCATTTTTTTATCCATGTATGGGTTTCCGGAGAGTATTCGGCAACCATTGAGAAGTCCTTCATCCATGGGGTTCCGGGGTAGGGTGACCATCCTTTGTCAATGGCAAGCGAAAGGGATAAGCGGCCTCCGATGTTTTGAAGTGAGGCTGTTCCCGCGATTACCGCCGTTTTATTCTGCGTGCCGATAATCCACTTGCTCCTGAATGTGGTGTTAAGCGCCACCTCTTCCGGATCAGGAAGCGCAGGAGAAAACTGCATGATAATCTCATCCCCTTTGACAGGTCTCCATGCCGCGCCGCACAATCTGTTTTCTGCGTCCTGCCGCAGAGTGCAAGCGACCGGAATCGAACCGGCACGGGAGCCGGATGCAAAAAGGTCCAGCATCACCACATCTTTCGTATAACGGGCAAAGTAACACGGTTGGCCGTTCATCAATACCGGAAAATTACCGAATGTCACTTTTTTTCCGTCAATGAAAATCGAATAATCAAGACTCTTCTTCGGTATCAGTGTGATGTCGTTCATGAATATGAAGGGGAAAGATTCGGGCGAGGTTACCCTCTCCGCGATCGGGGCGAGCATTGCCGAGGGGGGAATCGTCTCGCGTCTGTCCCGCAGCGAAACATCCCATGATCTTCCCGTGGGGTCCTTGAAACGGGCGGTGATGAGCATTGTTTCGCTGAAATTCCAGGCAACATCGAGGGGAACGAAATGCGAACTCGCATTCGGAATGGTCTCTCCCGTTCGCCAGCTCTCGATGAAGGTGTCGCCGGCTGAGTAAAGGTTATCCATCGCCCCTTCGTTGCGGCCTGCCGCTTTTCTGTAAAGAATTAAGCGGTAAGCGTTCTCTCCAGTTTCGTCTTCAAAATACTGCACCTCAATACTTCCGTAAACATCGTCATCCTTGATGTCGGCTATAAAGAGGGCCCGAAGGGGAGGGACTTTCTGATACGATCTGAAAAGATCCTCGTAGCTGACTCGCAATGGTTCTTTTGCTTCGGTACTATCTGCTGATGCGGATGACCCGAGGTACTTTGCCGGATCAACAACGTTTTGCGGTAACTTCGCGCATGATGATACTCCCGCACAGATGCATGTCAGAAAGAAAATTGCCGCTGTAATTACGATCTTCTGTCTGCCGGTGCTTAGTGTTGTGTCCGCTTTGTTATCTTTTTTGTGCATTGTATGCTCTCCAGAATCATTAGTGTGTTTCTTTTTATTCTTTCTTTGATTTCATCTTTGCCGCACTCAGCTGCTCCAAAGACATACTTGGATACTTCGCCGTGAAAATAGCACTGAAGAAGCGATGCCGCATCCTGAACACACCGCTCATCCGTGCCGGTCCCCAGAAGCGCAGCTATTGAGGCTATGAAAAGTTTCTCTGGCCTGACAAGTCCTCTGTGAGATGCGCTTCCGCTGCGGAGTCTGCCTTCGAACCATAACAGGATGTACTCGCCTTTGTGGCCGGCAATATAGTCGAACAGCCGTTGAGTGTAATTGATTATAGTTTCGCTGCAGGAGCCTTCAACCTGCTGCACAAGTTTTTCGCGCATCCTCCGGATAGACTCGGCCGCTGCCTCGTCCAGCAGTGTGTCAAGAGTTGCAAAATAGTTATAAATGCTGGTATGGGCACACTCTAAACGGCGCGCAAGCTCCCGCAGAGTGATGTTGCTGCCGCCGCCGAATTCACCTACCATCTCAAGCGTGATATTTATTATCGTCTCTTTCATGGGTTTCATTCAATCAGTGTACCTGAATACCAGCATTCATGGCTGCAAAAAACCATTTATTTAACTACCATTGGTAGTTAAACTGATATAGTACCTGCAGGCGCTACTTTTTTATTGCAGGAAGTTAAAAAATATAGTTATGGCTTCTATTAGCCGGGTAAGGGCCGTAATTCTTTCGCTTCGGGTGAAAGGCGGCGGGGGGATCAGCATTGTACATTTGTGATGTAATTTAAGTGACGATCGTCAGATGTGACCGTAAATAACTTGCCATAAGCTGTCAAAAGCCTTATGTATATCCGCAATACTCTGTATTAGCTGAGCGGTGTACCGCGGGTGACTGTCGTGATACTTACAGTTGAGAGAGCCCGGAAATAATGAACCCGGGGAAAAAGAGTCACGAACATATCAGCTACTATCAAAAGATAGGTCAACAGCAAAGGGAGAAGAGTCGGTGAAGAACAGTGCGTTATTAGTGATCGATGTCCAGAGGGCGATCTTTGAGGGAGTGGACCCCGTTTTCAAAGCGGATGAGCTGATCGCCAATATCAACCGTCTCGCGGATGAGTCGCGAAGGCGAAAGGTGCCGGTGGTGTACATTCAGCACGAGAGCGGGGGGAAGTTTAAAAGAGGATCGAAGGGATGGCAGCTGCACGAAGGGCTGAAGCCGAAGGAAGATGATCTTTTTATCGGCAAGCTTAAGGGCAATTCTTTCTTTGAAACACCCCTTCATGAGAGACTCGGCGGACTTGGCGTAGGCCGCGTCATCATCTGCGGGCTTCTGTCACAGCTGTGCGTGACGCGCACCGCGCTGGGCGCGATAGAGCTCGGATACGAAACCGTTCTGGTCTCTGACGCGCACAGCAGCTCAGCGATGAATCCTGAAAGAGAGATTGCCAAGGCAGATAAGACTATCGGGAATGCGGGGGCGTCACTTGTGCTCACAGAGGATCTTCTGTCTTCAAACGAGTGGTAGATCGTGGGGGGAAATTACACTGCGCATCACTCCCCCCTTCGGGAGGCAATGGCGGCTGCATGTAATTTTTGACTGACGGTAAAGATGCAGTCAGACTTCTGCGGTGACGATAAGCCCGGAGATCACGATGATAAAGTGCCCGGTTGTTCGAAAAGTCTGTCTATTAACTCCGCCATATCCGAAGGGATCGGCGCGTGGATATTCAGCAATTCATTTTTGTATGCATGACGGATGCGAAGGTTCTGCGCGTGAAGCGCGCAGCGGCTGAAGCCGAGTCTCTGCAGCAGATCATCCGTCATCCCCCCTTCGATAAATTCAATGAACAGACGCTCGTCGCCCCCGTAAAGTTTGTCGCCCACTATCGGAAAACCTGAAGCTTCGAG
>Ga0209800_10002485_pt1 | contig 16239 bp, 14 predicted proteins | sample Higcelweek8metaG_FD_187174 | JGI IMG/M metagenome (GOLD analysis project Ga0209800, IMG submission 187174) | Freshwater pond sediment microbial communities from the University of Edinburgh, under environmental carbon perturbations - High... | ecosystem: Environmental > Aquatic > Freshwater >...
GTTTTAGGCGTTTAAATTGAACTCTTACAACACCTAAATATAACCATGGAGACAGCCCTTATCACCCCTTAAAACAGAAAATCAGTGAATACTAATTAACCTTCGGCAAAATCTGAGGATATTGATTTTTTATAGAAATCTCAATCTATTTGGATACCCATGTCATCTTTATTCTTGATATCTTTTAAAGATTCTATTACATCATCATTAATCCATAAACATGCAACTGACGAAAAGAGGTTATATGAAAAGATTGATTGTCACTGACAGCACATCTGATTTGCCAGAGTACATTATAGAGGAACTGAAGATACTTGTGCTTCCAGTTAATGTCGTTCTGGATGGCAAAACCATGAAGGATAGAGTTGAAATAAAAATAGAAGATTTCTATGACCGTTTTGATAGTTTTAACACTATGTCAACCACTGCTGTTTCTTACGAGGAGTTCGCTTTATTATATCTTCAGCTTACCCAGAAATATGACGAAATAATATTTATTTTATGTTCCAGCTCTCTTAGTAAAACATATGAAAATGTCCTGAATGTCCATAACGATTTTAAGCACAAGCACAATTGCAGAGTTGAATTGGTAGATTCCATGCAGTGTGGCATGGGGTTGGGTCTCATTGTTATTGAAGCTGCCAGGAGTATTGAAAAAGGAGAAAGTTTAGAGTTCATAATGACACAAGTTCACCGACTTGCAGGTCAGGTTGCCACATATGTGGCAGTGCCAACTTTGAAATATTTAAGAAAAGGTCACAGGATTGGTGGAGCTAAGGCATTTCTGGCATCAGCGATGGGGGTAAAACCTGTACTGGGAATAGAAGATGGAAAACTGATTGTTAAAACAAAGTTGCTGGGAAAGCAGAAGAACCTTCTGCTTTCCCTCATGGATACACTGACTCAAGATATCGGAACTGAATCTGTCACAATGGCGATCTCTCATGCAAGAGATAAGACTTACGTGTCAAGTCTGAGTGCACTATTTAACTCCACATTTAAATGTAAAAAGATATACGTTACATATTTTGGCCCATCAATTGGAATTAACACTGGTCCTGAAACAATGGGGGTTGCCTTCTATAGACATTGAGTAGGGATACATTGTGTATGAATAATATGAATTAAAGGTTCGTTAAGTCAGTACTCCATATTTATATTATGATAGTTGGATTGGAGATGATTTTGACTGTTTGTGTTTAAAATTAAAGCTTTCTATAAAGATCTAGCCTATATTTCACATAGAGTGCTTACTGATTTTCTTATTGACAATAACTAGGAGTTTTGATAGCAAATATCTTTACAATATTGAGTAAAAAGTGTTGATTGATTTTTAATCATGCCGTTAATTTTTTATTTCAAATAGATTGATTGAAAATTGTATGAAATATGGAACAGACTTTGAATCAAATAATATATATTTAATATGAGAATTTAAGCTAAGGAGATACAGGTATGATTAATGTTGCATGTGGTTCTTGTGGAAAAAATTATAGGCTTGATCCGAAAATAATAAAATCGGGAAATGCAAAATTTACCTGTAAAAATTGTGGGCATCTAAATCCTCTTGATCAATACGTTAATATTCAAGACCCTTTAGCTCAAACTTCAGAGCTACAGAAATCGGCACTCCAAAATCAGCAAACTGAAGGTTCTAACCCGTTGATTTTCCGTACTGCCTCCATAGCAGCACCAGAATCCTATTCTGTTAGCCGCGATATACTTCAGGTAACATGGAAGAATCGCCTCCAGATCAGGGTAAATGCTGTTTTGATTCCTCTGATAGTTGTAATTATGGCGACGTTTACAATCATTACCTATATCTCAGAGAAGCAGAAAATGGAGGTTGGACTCCAAAATTCATCCAAGGCCGCTGCCAAAAGGTTATCTGTTTACCTTGTTGAGGCATTTTGGTCACTTGATGATGAAATATTGAGAGAGTCTCTCAAATCAGAGATGATGGACAATAATATTTATGCCATCAGTTTGATTGACAGAAGCGGAAAAGTGATCTATTTGGGCTATAAACGGGACAGAAGCTGGAAGCTCGTTGAAAATAATTCTGCAATTGAAGGGTTGTATATAAAAGCAACTGAAGGCATTGTTAAAGATTCAAACAAAATAGGAAGTGTTGAAGTCTATTTTTCAGCTGATTTTGTTCAGGAGCAGTTTAATCAGTCAATGTATAAATTATTGATTACAGCTCTTCTTCTCTTGGTTGCAGTCTCTCTTGCTGCCTATCTTGTTCTCAATCGGATGATTCTTGCCCCTATTGCCAGATTGACAGACATTGCAAATAAAATAAGTATTGGTAATCTTGATTTGGAGATTCCTATAGAATCAAAAGATGAAATTGGTGTCCTTGCAGATGCTTTTGCAAGAATGAAGGTCAGTATGGCTTTTGCAATAAAGCAATTAAGAAAACGTTAATGGGCACTTATAAATTGGCCATTTTATCATATCTTAAAGCTTGAGAATGGCATCTATATTGTAAGTTTTGTATGAGAAATGTGTGAAATACAGAGTACTATTGTCTATCCTCTATGAAAAACTGAACTTTATGAAGTGATTTGCCAAGGTTTGACAAACGAGTGAAGATGGTAAGAGTTATATTTATTCTTTTAAATCATTGCAAAATATGACTTTTCAACCTGATAATAGGAGTGTATTCTGCTACATTTGATTTTTGTATTGTGGCTTTACTTGACAGAGTATAGAGGATCGACATGAACACTGTAATAAGCGAAGAAATTGTAAATGAAGTTGAAAGGATTCTACAGGATTTTATTGATGAATCCGGTGCGACATATGCATTGATTACTGATATGGGAGGCAATCCTCTTTTTACAGCAGGTGAGGAAGATTTTGATGTCGATACTCTTGCTGCGCTATCTGCTGCAAACTACGCCACTACAAAAGAGATCGCCAACCTTATAAAAGAAGATAATTTTTCTTTGCTCTTTCATCGGGGCAACAATGAAAATGTTCATTTTGCCAAGATAACCCAGGATATCCTTATGATTGTTCTTTTTAAACCATTTCTTTCACTCGGACTCTTAAGACTTAAAATAAACAGCTTGCAGCAAAGAATTCTTTCTATAATTGGCAGTGAGGGGGCTATCTGATCTTGTGTTCTGTGGATAATGCTCTAAATTTTGATTATTGAGGTCATCTAATGCTCTTTTCTCTGTGACAATCAATTAATTCAGATGGGCATAATTGGCATGGAATCCTCTTGGAAAGCCTTTTAAATGGGGCTAAATAAATATTTAAGACAACCGCTCGCATTGGATTTTTATAATGGCTATCGTAAATTTGAAAGATAAAACAATACAGATTAAAATTGTTTACTATGGTCCAGGCAGAAGTGGAAAAACCACCAACCTTGAATTTATTCATAACAAGCTGCAGCAGAACAGAAGCCAGCAGATCAGCAAACTGGTCTCTATAGATACAAAAGGAGATAGGACACTCTTTTTTGATTTTTTCCCGGTCAGTCTCGGAAAAATTAATGGCTTTGATTTGAAGCTCAAGCTTTATACAACTCCGGGGCAAGTCAAATATGAGGCGACTCGAAGGCTTGTTCTAAAGGGCGTGGATGGTCTTGTGTTTGTTGCAGATTCACTATCTTCAAGACAGGATGCCAACCTTGAATCTTTTGAAAATTTAAAAAGTAATCTTCTGTATCACAAACAGAGCCTCTCCGATGTTAAATTGGTTTTTCAATGGAATAAACGTGATATTGATGAAAATATGATTCCTCTTTCGACAATAGAGGATATGCATAAGCTTTTAAACTCTGAATTAAATGTCCAATCTTTTCCAGCAAGCGCTGTCAGTGGAATGAATGTTCTTAAAACCGTCAATTTTATTTCCAAGGAGACTGTGAAGTCCGTTATTGAGAAGACAATTTTAAATAGACAAAACTTAACAAACTGACATATGATCTATTTGGTGTATTTCTTTGTGTAAAATTTCTGGCTTGGTTCTTGACTGGCCTGACTCTTTCAATTCTACAGAGATTACGGTGATGTATGGATTATAAATTATTTCGTAATATGCTTGCCCCTTATCTTGTTGACCATATGTCCGGCATTCAGGAGTTTAAAAAAAAGATTGCCAGCACCTCGGTTGAGGATGCATTTGATAAAAAATTTTTGACGGTTTTAAACAGTATTATCAGTTGTCTTGAAACAAATGAAGCTATTAAAAGCTTGGCATTACACCTTCTTGATGAGGCAGATTTCTTCTCTGATACAGAGATCCATAAAACAACAAAAAGTAAATACCTGGACAAAATTCTTTCTGACAGTGATTATATTGAGCATACGAAAACCTTTAATTTAAGTGTTATTCAGACATACGTTGAAAGAATTATCCATAAACAGCTTTATGAAATCAATATTAAAATAGAAGAGAACCAGAGGAGTCTCAATAAACTTGAGGTGGCCTCTGGAAAGATGCGAGAAGAGGTTCAGAACCAGAATCAGCTTCAGCAGACAGGTCAGGCTCAGACAGCACAACTGATGCGCCAGCCACAGAGGCTTGCTCAGCCTCATCAGATACAAAATATTACACAAAAAATCCGGCCTGAACAACCTAGCCAGGCAGTAGGCTCTTCTCAGCCTCAACCGCACAATTTACTCAAACCTCAAGAAGAGCCAACCTCAGTCAGCTCCTCGTTTCTTCTGGTGGAAATGGATCAACAACAGTGTGCCATAACATACAGCGACATTGTGGAAATTCTTAAATTTGATAAGCCAGTGTCTGAAAAGGTTCTTAAAATAGCTACGCTTCCCTATAATAAGCTTGTCGGATTTACAGGCAGCTCTGTACTCAGGAAGGTAAATGATTTCCAAATGGATAAAAAGCAGTATCTGAACAATATGAATGCCACATTGCCAAATCAGGAAGATAAGCGGTTTGCAGTGATTATAAACAGGGGTGCTACCCATCATATCCTATTTGTTGACTATATTGTCTATGCTGAACCTGTGAACGGAGAGGAATTAGGTGATTATGTAAAAACAGTTGAAGGAAAATATAAACTCATTAATGGCTGATTCGATATTGAAAAAATATAAAAAGTTCAGGAAGAATACTTTATACTGATACTCTTAGAATGCATTATAATAAAAAGGGGTTAAAAATTTATGTTAAATGGAACCCTTAAAACCTTTTCTCTCGGCAGTCTGCTGCAAATCTGTTCCAATGAAAATAACTCTGGTGCGTTGGAATTTTCTATGAAAAATACTCTGTGTGGACGAATTGGATTTGAGAATGGTGATGCTGTCTATGCAGATTTTCTTGGAATGAAGGGCGTTGATGCCGTCAGGCAGCTCTCTCTTCTGAAGGAGATTGATTTTAAATACAATAATTCAACCGAAATTGCTGAAAGAAATATTGATCTTGATATCAATTTTCTTATGATTGACTGTACAAGATATGCAGATGAAAGCATCGCCTATCTTGATGATTTACAGGAAGTGATCCGAATAAAATATGCTATTGAGTCATTAAATTTTTTTGAGTATGACAATTGTGTTTTTACAGCTCTCAATTTTTACGGGATCGACTATTTTGAAAGTTATGAAAATAATATACCTACTGTTGTTTTTCTGGATAGAAATATCAGATCCCGTATTCAGATTGTCTTTACTCAGCAGATTTTGACCGATTATCTCTTAATATATATGCGGGAAAAAGGAATTCTTAAATGATTCCAAAATTTGATATTTATCATGTAGGGCTCCATTCAAGTTATATCTCTTTTGACAGATATAAAATTTTTTTGCAGAACCAGCTGTTCAGTGGATATATCAAGCTGGAAGACGATCAGACCCAATGCTTCTTCTTTATAAAAGAGGGGCAGGATATCTCCTCTTTCTGGATATCCGGGCAGACGATTAATGAGTGTAATTCATTAGATATACCACCTGTTTTAAAAGATTCATTCTCTGTTTCATCATACAGAGTTCCACAGCAGGGTGTAGATTTTTTTGCAAAGTGTCATAACGCAAAAGCGATTTACGACAATCTCTCATTTGACTCAATTGATTTTGATAAATTTTTTACTCAGATTGAATCTAAAAAAATAACTGGTTTCCTTGAAGCTTCCAAGAGCGGTGAGCCTAAGAAATATATCTATTTTTATGGTGGTAAGATTTTTGGTTATATGAATATAAAAGGTAAAGATGGCGTGTTTGAGAAAAATCTGGACAAAATTCAGATTCAGACCGCACTTAAAAATTCAACAATGAAAGTGTATGTGCTGGCATCAGCTGCCAATCAAAAACGCCAATTGGTATCTGACCCTTCTATTGCCGCTACCAGACATATTTCATCCTCTCAGGCTAATTCAATACCTTTATCCTCAATTGATATTTCAGACGATGATAACCGGATGATTGTTATCAGATGCTATGAGGAGATTTTCCAGATGCTTGAAAAGAATAGTGAATCTTCAGAATTCGGTTCAATCTGGAGAACAGCAGCCATTGAACTTAGCAATAAATATCTTTTTCTAAACCCTTTTGCCGGAGAGTTTAATTATGATGACAGTAAAATTGATCTTTGGGAAAAAATTGATACAAAGACAGCAACACACGCATTGGATGAACTGATCAATTCTATTGCAAAAAAGGCAAATCTCCCAAAAGATGGAATTAAAGCAATAAAAGATAACTATTTAAATATACTGGTTGCCTATGAAATTAGAACCTAAAAATGACCCTGCTCTGTTTGTCATGAATCACGATTGCATCAAAAACATTGTTATAAGCATCAAGAATAAAATAACCTTTTTCCCGGATATTCAGAAACAGGACAGAGGCTATTACAGGGAACTTTATTATAATGATCTTGTTGCAAAGATCATGGAACAATACCCTTCTGAAGTACAGATGGTTGCATTAAGAGAGGATGGCAGTGTCCTTTACGTAATCAAAAAAGAGTGGGTACACTCTTATTGGACACATTCCAGTTCTCATGCTGTTTTCATTTGCGAAGGATCTGATAAGGTAAGTGTCTCACAAATAAAAATGGAGTTTAACAGTTTTATTGATGGGTTTGAGAAACAGGCGAAGAATAAGAAATTGTTCTCTTCAATCTTTGACTGGTAGGCTGTTGTTTAGTCAGGTTATCCCTTCTCAGATAGTCACTAAGGAGCAATCTGTATGCTTAAATATATTATCGAATTAATTCCCGCAGAGGGAGATAGTGTCACGCTTTCTTCTTCAGAGTGGTCAATTATTGTGATGCTTAACAAGTATCCTGACTTTAATAAGCTTATTGCTGAACTTAAAAAAAATTACAATATGACTGCAGAAGAGATAAAGGCCTTACTGATCAGTTTGCAGAAGAGAAAAATTCTGAAACTTTTTCAAATCGAGGTTGCAGACGAAACTGTTTCTGTTGAGCATGGAAACACTTCTGCCATATCTGAAACTCCTGTAATATTCTGGGAGAAGCTTGAAAACGAGTTGTCCAGGGCCATTGGCCCTATTGCATCCATAGTTATTGATGATGCAGTATCAGAATTTAATATCCCACGAGAAAAATTTCCTGGCAAATTTCTTTACAGCCTGGTTGAAAAAGTTGCGGCTGAGATACACTCATATGCAGAAAAAACTCAGTTTCAAAAAGCAATGCTGGAAGTCATTAAACAAAGTGTATAGTCTATATGATTTATCCTAATAGTGATGTCTGCTTAATTGAATTAGGTAAGCAGAATTATACTGACCCTAAATCTGAATTGAGTGATTGATATGACAGAAGAGATTGATGTTAAAAAGTTAACTAAAGATGCTTTTACGGCTATAGATGCTCTTTTTACTGATGAAGATGACATGTTGCCAGATGAAAATGAGAAACAACCCGATGATTTTTATCTGATTCAAGAGTATATGCTGGCGATAGAGTGGGAGTGTTCTGATAAAAATATTAGGAAATTCAGTAGTTTTCTGGACAAAATTACGCCTAAATATGGTGGAAAGCATAATCAGGATATGCTTAAGATGCTAACCAGCATTGTCCGTTATCTTGATAAATCGAAAGAGAAGGCTTTACCTGAAACACACAATGTCATGGAATCTATTGTCAAAACTTTCAAAAATATCAATCAGAATGGAATAGATGAAGAGACAATTAAACAGCAGAGAAACGCTGCATATAATAAAGTATTGGATTTAAAGAGTAGAATTGCAAAAGTAAAGACTGAGGTATTACGGGTAGCAGAAGTTAGGGGGCAGGAGTCTCTTTCAACATCACAACCATCAGTCGAACAGATTGAAAGCTCCCAGATTGTTATGCGCATTCTGGCCAGACTTGAACTTTGTGAAAACAGACTTGCAGCCATTGATTCACAGAATATGAAACTGCAGCAGCAGATAGGTGAATTGACCTATCTGAATAATCAAATGGGTGCTCAGATCAATGCTCTTGACCTGAAACTTTCTGATCAGATCAATGAGATGTCGCATCTTATGACTTCTCAAACGGTAAATTCAGATGTTGCGCAAGCTATGGATAACCTTTCATTTGCAGCTAAGGATGAAGAGCAGATCAATCAGCAGTACGATGAGATCAATTTTGACGGACTTGATTTTAATGAGATGATATCATCTACAGATAGGGCTCTGGACTCTTCTGGAATTGATATTCAACCTGATGAAATGGAGATGGAGTTTGATCAGGTGGAGTTTGATCAGATTGAACTGGATGAGATAGAGCCCAACAGCAGTATGACCCCTGAGCCACCCTCCCGCTTTGAAATCGACTTTGAGCAGATCAATCCTGATACAATTAAAATTGAAGAGCTGTTTGATGAGAGTCTATCATCTGAAGAAATTACAATTGATGATCTCAAGTATGATGAGATCACAATAGATGACCTGAAATATGATGAGAAGGTGAGTCCTGGTATTGAGAGCCATGAAAAGAGCACTCCTCTGGATTTCAGTGAACTTGAAGATAAAAAAAAACAGAGTGACTCTGATGATAAGGATATATCAGCGCTAATAGATCCTGTGGATGTCGTGGAAGATGCTCATATTGAAAATACTCCCCAATATGCGCGCTGTTTTAAGATAGAAGATCAAATTATTGCTTTTCCCGAGGATAAAATCTACAACATATATAGAATTCCCTCAAAGCTTTCTAAAAATATTCACCATGACCAATCAATTCTTTTGGGGCAGTTTGCTTCATTTTCACAGAGTTTGTCCAAAAACATGAACGGCCATTTAAAGGAGGTCAATGGTAGTATCCTTAAGCAGATGAAGGTGGATATCCATCTGTTAACCAGTAAGGAGATTCAATACAACATGGCTGTACTCTGTTCTTTTGATGATAAAATGTCAATTATTCCTGTTACAGATGCTTATGGAGAAAAATCTCATCTTTTTACAGATTTAAAGGATGGTAAAAACAGTTTTTCTGACTATAATGTTAATATTGCTGATATAGGTGCAACCCCTTTTGTGCCTCTTTGTAAAAGATAATGGAAAAGAGCAACCCTGTTATTGATCAAACCCTGTTTGATTTGAAATTGAATGAGGCAAAATTCTATTCAGATCAGGGACTTTATGATGAAGCTGATGCAATATATCTCAATTTGATCAATACGCTGAAGCAACTGCCTGAAACCAGAAGTTCTAATGTTCAGATCAGGCAATTGGAGTCTATGCGTCAAGAGTATCAGACAAAAACAGAGGAGGTTAAGGTTGTAATTCCAGAGCCTTCTGAAACTATGGATGATTTAGGGCTTGATGTTGATGACTTGGCTATGGCTTCTGAAGATGGTTATATTGATGATGAGAGCTATAAAGATGAATATGTAAAAAACAGTCAACTTTCTCAATTTAGAGAGAATAAGTATGATCGTATAGCATCTGCAAAGATCTCTTCCAAAAGCCATCTTATGAGTAATACTGATAATCAGGTAGAGTTCTTTGTAAATGAGATGGTAGTACAGGCCTATAAAAGGGGGGTAACTGATATCCACATTGAGCCTGCCACAAGATCCTCTCTTCTGCCAGCAGATTCCACCCGCACCACAATCCGTTTCAGAGTTGACGGGTCTTGCCAACCCTATCTTGAAGTAGATAATAAGTTCGCTTTACATCTTATATTTAAAATTAAGATTATGGCTAAGATGGACATTACCATGAGAGCTGAGCCCCTTTATGGTAAGATACGATTTAAAAGCGAGCGGACAGGTGTAATGGAGCTTAAAGTTGTAACTGTTCCCACCATAGGTTCAAAAGAGGATGTTGTGATTAGAATCTCTTCTGGGGCAACACCAATGACTTTGGCTGATATTGGCTTTCTTGATTATACTCTTGCCCCTTTTTCTGAGATGATCCATAAACTGTCTGGCCTTATCCTTGTGGCAGGTGATTCAGGCTCAGGAAAAACCACAACTCTCCACTCTGCACTAAAATTGATCAACTCACCTGAAAAAAAAATATGGAGTGCTGAAGATCCTGTTGAGATCCGTCAAAAGGGGATCCGTCAAACAGAGATCAATATCAGTAAGGGGATTGACTATCCTAGCCTTGTAAAAGCATTTATAAGGGCGAATCCTGATGTCATCATGCTGGGAGAGATTCCAGAGTATGAAGCTGCAGCCCTTGCCATTAAAGCGTCATTAACCGGACATCTTCTTCTGGCTGGAGTCAATTCTACAAATGCATCTGAAGCGATAAGAAAAATGCTGGAGATGGGGGTAAATCCGATCCATTTTGCAGATTCTCTTCTCTGTATCCTTGCCCAGAGACTTGTAAGGCGATTATGCAATGAGTGCAAGAAGCCCTCTTTGCATACACTGGATATACTCACCGATCAGTTTGGTGCAGATCCGCTCTCTCTTCTTGCTAATATGGATAGAGACAATATTCTTCTCTATGACTCTGACCCTGATGGGTGCGCTCATTGTGGCTATACTGGCTACAGAGGGCGGATTGCACTCCATGAACTTCTTATAAACAGTGATGCTGTAAAGCTCCTTATCAAAGATGCCACCTGTATTGAGCAGCTGACAGAGAGTGCTGCACCTTCCCAGAGTCGGTTTCAGAAGATTGATGGTGCAGTAAAAAAACTGAAAACCTACGCAGCAGGACACCGACTCTACACCTTTAAGCAGGACGGGATCTTAAAGGTGATGGAGGGGGTAACTGATATGGCGGAGATTGGGCGTAGGTGTCTATAAATATAACAGTTCAAATATGTAATGATCACTCTCTGACAGGTAGCATAGAGATTGAAAAATAGGTTTGACAAAAATAGTGGGGTTACACTATTTTCAATCCTACTGATATCCACTCTAACCTTCTCTTTATATTTTCAGTTATCCACACATGAGTTTCTAATTATTGATGACACTCTTTATGTCTCAGATAACCAACATGTCAAGACTGGCCTTAATCTTGAGAATATCCTCTGGGCATTCACATCCCTTGAAGCTGAATTCTGGCACCCTTTAACCTGGGTCTCTTATATGGTGGATACACAAATTTATGGCACCATGCCCGGGGGCTATCTTCTCACAAATCTCTTACTTCATATCTTAAACTCAATTTTACTCTTTTATCTCATAAAACTGATGAGCAGCAGAGTATGGGAAAGTTTTTTCATTGCTTCTCTATTTGCTCTTCACCCACTTCATGTTGAGGCAGTTGCGTGGATTGCAGAGAGAAAAGAGCTTTTATGCGCACTCTTCTGGCTTACTGCCTCAATTGCCTACTATTTTTATACACTGAAAAGATGCTGGCAAAGGTATATTCTGGTTGTGATACTTTATTTGATGGGAATTATGTCTAAACCCATGATCATAACCTTGCCTTTTACCCTGCTTCTTCTTGATTTCTGGCCACTGCAAAGACTGGTTAACATCAGGCAGCTTAGAGACCTTGTAGTTGAAAAAATTCCTCTTTTTGTGATAACAGCTGGTGGTAGTATAATAACTCTGATTGCCCAGAACAGAGGTGGAGGAATCGTTTCCATTGCAGATCACTCCTTAAGTTCAAGAGTTGTTAACGCTGTCACGTCATATGCTGTTTATGTAAAAAAAACAGTCTGGCCTGAAAGTCTCTCTGTTTTTTATCCTGTAGCTGATATCAGCACAGGTATATTTTTAGTCTCTCTTGTTGCTCTTTTAACCATCTCAGCTCTTCTCCTTTTTTTTGCCCTGAAATATAAGTTTTTACTTACAGGCTGGCTCTGGTTTATCGGAACTCTTGTTCCGGTTATTGGTATTGTCAAAATTGGTGATTTTGCCATGGCAGACAGATATACATACATTTCTATCACCGGACTTTTCATGATATTCGTTTTTGGGGTTGGCCATTTTATATCAGAATCACCTTTTAAAAAATTATGGCTTATCCTGATCCCATCAGTTGTGCTTGGCTCCTATATCCCAAATACATTTTTCCAGATCCAAACATGGCAAAACAGTAAAACTCTTTTTACACACTCACTTGAGGTGACACAAGATAACTTTCTTGCACATCACGCCATGGGAGAGGTGCTTGCTGGAGAGGGCAATATGGGAGAAGCAGCAGAACATTTTTCTGAAGCAGTTAGAATAAAACCTGATAATGCTCTATTATGGATAAAACTTGGCAGATCTCTTGCCGCATCAGAAGATGAAAAATGGCCAGACGTTGATGAGCCTTTTATTAAGGCGCATGAATTGGCCCCTGAAAGTCCCAAACCCCATTTCTATCTTGTTTGCACTCTTCTTGCTAAGGGTGACATCATGGGGGCACTTAGGCACTTTTTTATGCTTTCAGATAAAAATGGTAGTTTAAAAGAGGATAGAGAGATAACTATCTTAAAGCATAAAGTGGATGACTATTACTCTTCAGAAGAGAACAGTGAAAATATGGATAGAAATAGTAAAGATATTACAAAGAATCTCAACAGAGTACTTGCAAGATATGGGTTTGTAAAATCAGATAAAGTTCTCAGACGATTGGTCATCAGAGGGTATGAATCTTGGGATATGGATCTTTAAGGTAAAGGGAAGAGAGAAATTTGAAAATTGAGACTCAGAGATTCATAGACGCCTTTTTTGGAAAGATGATATGCAGAGTGTTAGATCTGTTCCATCTGCTCGGTGGTTTTTTGCAGCATTATGAAGATAGACAAGAGAATAGAGATATCCCTGGAAATATCTGTATAGTTCTTCTGTCTGAAATGGGGAGTTTTACGCTCACATGGCCTATGATTCAAAAATTAAAAGCCAGATATCCAGATAGTGGGCTTTTCATATTGACCTTTGAAAAAAATATCGAGATTGTAAAACTGCTGCGCCTTGTGCCTGAAAACAATATTTTTACGGTGAATGACAGGTCGTTGTTTCAATTAATGTTTGGAACCATAAAAACATTGTTAGTATTAAGAAAAAAAGAGATAAAGACGGTTATTGACTGTGAACTCTTTTCAAGAATAAGCAGTATTTACTCTTCTCTTTCAGGCGCAAAAATCAGGGTGGGCTTCCATCCACACACTCAGGAGGGGCTGTTTCGTGGTAACCATATCAACAGACCAGTTATGTATAACCCATACCTCCATATTGCCCATCAGTTTGTCAATCTTGCCCATGCCATAGAATCAGGGCATATCCCTGTCAGCAAACGGTTAGTTGATGATAATGATCTTCAATTGCCTCAATATCATGTTAAAATAGAAGAGAGGGAACAGCTTTTCGCCAGAATTGATGCCACATATTCAAACCTTTTGAAACGCCAGCTTATCCTTCTCAACCCTGGTGGCGGGCTGCTTCCAATAAGAGCATGGCCTTTAGAGTACTACGGCACCGTTGCAAGTTCTCTTGTAAAGGCGGGCTACAGTGTTGCTGTAACCGGATTGGCAGCTGATAGGTATCTGGCAGAGGAAATTACTGGTTCATGTAAGAGTGAATTGATAAATGAAGGGTACGGTGATTTTTGTATTGATATGACCGGATTTACAAGAAATATAGGTGAGTTTCTGACTCTTTTAACATTTTCGAGTCTGTTGATTACCAATGACGGGGGGCCTGGCCACTTTGCCAGTCTTACCTCCACACCGGCGATTGTGCTGTTTGGCCCTGAAACCCCACTGTTATATGGCTGCCTTAATCCAAATGGTGTCAATATGCATCTCAACTTCGCATGCTCATCTTGTCTTACCGCATATAACCACAGGAATTCTCCCTGTGATGGAGACAATCTCTGTCTGAAATCCATTCTGCCAGCTCAGGTAGTTGAAAAAGCGTTTGAGCTATTGCCAATGCTATGTCATTCAGGGAGTATATGACATAGCATTGGCAAACATCAATAAAAGAAAAATCAGTCCCAATTTCCTAATCGGGGTTCTTCTGGCATTGGCAACTCTGTCCATATATTCCCAGACATGGCAATATGATTCAGTCTGCTATGATGATCCACTATTCCTTGATAATCCCAATGTGAGACAGGGGCTATCTTTTGAGAGTATCCAATGGGCATTTACAGATGCAACTGCTGTATCTAATTACTGGATACCTTTAACCTGGCTCTCTTTTATTCTGGATTTTCAGCTGTTTGGAGGCAATCCTGGTGGATTTCATTTTACAAATACCATATTTCACCTTCTTAACGTTATCCTTCTCTTTGTATTCTGTTTAAGGATTTTTAAATCTACACTTCCATCTGTAATTGTGGCATCTCTTTTTGCCGTACATCCAATACATGTTGAATCTGTTGCATGGATAACATGCAGAAAAGATCTGCTCTGCGGTTTTTTCTGGATATCAGCACTAATTGCCTATGTTATGTATGTAGAAAAAAAAGGTCTGTTTCCATATTGTGCAGTTTTTCTGCTTTTCTTCATGGGTCTTATGTCAAAACCTATGATTATGACATTCCCTTTTGTTCTGCTCCTTCTTGATCTCTGGCCATTGAGAAGAGTGAATAGAGCACAGAGCAATAATCAGCTTCAAAGAGATATATTGAAGCTGATTATTGAGAAGATCCCTTTTTTCTTAGTTGTATTTTTCTTCAGTATATTGACATATTTAACTCAGAAGAGTGGAAATGTCTTAACTACCTCAACAGAGCATTACACTTTAACATTAAGGTTTTTAAATTCATTTGTTGCATATGCTTTTTATCTCGAAAAATTAATCTGCCCCGTTAATCTCTCCCTTCTTTACCCCTATCCTGAAAAACTTTACCTTTTAAATCATACATTATCTTTCGTAGTTATAGTATCGATCACGACCCTGTTTTTTATTAAGAAAAAGAGGTATCCTTTTTTATTAACCGGATGGTTCTGGTTTCTTGGCACCCTTGTTCCTGTAATTGGAATCTATATTGTAGGTATTTTTCTCTATACTGACAGATATGCCTATATGCCATTGATAGGGTTATATATGATTCTGGCCTGTGGATTTGATTACTTTATTCGAAAAAGGCCAGAGATAAAAAAGACAGCGTTATCATTACTCGTCATAACCATATCTCTATTTGGATTTATCTCTTTTATGCAGGTAACATACTGGCAGAACAGCGTGACTCTGTTTGAGAGGGCAATTTCCATAAATCCTGAGAGCAGTGTTGCCTACAACAATCTTGGATATGGATATATGCGTATGGGGAAATTTGACAAAGCTGCTTTGCATTTAAAAAGAGCCATTTCACTTGCCCCAGAATATTTTTCTCCATATTATAATCTGGCAGGGACTTACTACTTGACCAGACAATATGACAAAGCCATTGAATGCTATAGGAAAACAGTTCAATTGAAGCCGGATTATTCAATGGCATATCTGAATATGGGTATTGTATTTATGGATGTTGGTGATACTAAAGAGGCAATTGAAGCATTTTTAAAGTGTATAGAAATTGACCCGAATTCTAAACGGGCTCAATATTTTCTAAGGAGAACTTTATATAAAGACAAGGATGGATGATAAGGGAATAAGATAGATTGTCTGCTCAGAACAAGTATTTTTAATTCCTTAACAGTGGCAATACCTTCGCCACTAAGCAGCCTTTTTCTCCCCATGAATCCGTCCTAAGACAGGAATCTTTTCAAATAGCTGCACAATATTAATCGGTTTTGTGTTTTCAGGAAGTATTTTAAATATTTCCTGTGCATAACGAAGCCCGTGATGACGGGCTTTCAGGTCAAGAATACTTTTTTCGCCGGATGTCACCAGCATTGCCTGGGAAACATTGACCATCCACATGGATAAATTGGCGGAGTTGA
>Ga0209800_10002487_pt1 | contig 16235 bp, 15 predicted proteins | sample Higcelweek8metaG_FD_187174 | JGI IMG/M metagenome (GOLD analysis project Ga0209800, IMG submission 187174) | Freshwater pond sediment microbial communities from the University of Edinburgh, under environmental carbon perturbations - High... | ecosystem: Environmental > Aquatic > Freshwater >...
CCTAGCGTTCCTCTTGCTTCAGCGCCTTGTTCGGGCACGCGGCGACACACGCCGGACCGCCCGGGCGGTCGAAGCACAGGTCGCACTTGACGATCTTCTGCTCCAGCGGGTGCCGCGCAATGGCCCCATACGGGCAGGCCATCAGGCAGGACCAGCAACCGACGCACTTGTCGCGGTTGTACACGGTGCGGCCGGTTTCCGGGTCTTTCTGCAAAGCGCCGGAGATGCAGGCGGCAACGCAGGAAGGCTCGTCGCAATGACGGCAGGACAGGGCCACGCAGGTGGGACCGGCCTCGTGCACATGTTTGCAGGAGGACACTCCGTTCTGACCGCGTTCAACGGTATAGGCAAGGATAAGATCCTTGCTCTGCGAGTGGGCGGTAATGCAGGCCAACTCACAGATGTGACAGCCGATGCAGAAGTCCTTGTTGGGGTAGACGCGTTTCATTCTTTCTCGCCCCTTTGATTAGCGACCGGCGTGCTTGACGCCGAGGATGTCCATCTCCGTATCGGAAAGGCCGACGGCGCGCAGCTTGTCGCGGTTGCCGCGCAGGCTCTCGATGGAGTTGAGTCCCATGCCGCCCAGCATTTCCTCGATCTCGTGCCCCCAGGCATGGACCAGGTTGACCATCTTCTGGGCCGCAACCTCCGGGTTCTGGCGCTTGGCCAGGCGGGCGTCGTTGGTGGCGATGCCCCAGGGGCATTTGCCGGTGTAGCATTTGGCGCACAGCGTGCACCCCACGGCCAAAAGCACCGAGGTGGCGATGTAGCAGGCGTCCGCTCCAAGGGCTATGGCCTTGACGACATCCGCGCTGCAACGAGTGCCGCCCGCGGCAACGATGGAGGCGCGGTTTCTGATGCCTTCGTCGCGCAGACGCTGGTCGACGGCGGCCAGCGCAAGTTCGATGGGAATGCCCACGTTGTCGCGGATCATGCCGGGGGCTGCGCCCGTGCCGCCGCGAACGCCGTCGATGGCGACGATGTCCGCTCCGGCGCGCACAATGCCGGAGGCGATGGCGGCCACGTTGTGCACGGCCGCGATCTTCACGCTCACGGGCACGCGGTACTCGCTGGCCTCCTTGAGGGCGTAGATGAGCTGGTGCAGGTCTTCAATGGAATAGATGTCGTGGTGCGGCGCCGGGGAAATGGCGTCGGAGCCGAGCGGCACCATGCGGGTCTCGGAGACCATCTCATTGATCTTCTCGCCGGGCAGGTGCCCGCCGATGCCGGGCTTGGCGCCCTGGCCGACCTTGATCTCGATGCCGGTGCCCGCGTTCAGGAAGTCGAGGTGCACACCAAAGCGGCCCGAAGCGACCTGGACAATGGTGTTCTTGCCGTACGGGTACAGGCTCTTGTGCAGCCCGCCCTCACCGGTGTTGTAGCAGATGCCCAACTCGGTGGCGGCGCGCGCCATGGCGATGTGCAGATTGAAGTTGATGGACCCGAAGCTCATTGCGGAGAACATGAGCGGGTAGTTCAACTCGATCTGCGGGGCCAGCTTGGTCTTGAGCTTGGGGCTGCCGTCCTTCGTTTTGCTGAACTCCAGCTTGTCGGGCTTGGAGCCGAGGAAGGTCTTCAGCTCCATGGGCTCGCGCAGCGGGTCGATGGAGGGGTTGGTCACCTGGCTCGCATCAAGCAGCAACTTATCCCAGTAAATTGGGATATTCACCGGACTTCCCATGCCTGTAAGAAGCACGCCGCCGGAGTCCGCCTGTTTATAGATGTATTTGATAAACTCAGGACGCCACAGCGCGTTGTCCTTGAAGTCCGAGTGTTTCTTCTGGATCAGAATCGCGGAGGTCGGGCACAGGGCTTCACAACGGTGACAGCCGACGCACTTGGCGTTGTCGTGCATGACTTTCTGGCGCGCTTCGTCCCAAAAGTGGGCCTCATACGAGCACTGGCGAACACAGACCTTGCAATTGATGCACAGGTCTTTGTCGCGGACGATACAAAAATCGTGATAGTTTCGGTTGATCGGCTGAAAAAGCAAAACCGTTACCTCGCTCCAAGTGGTTTGGATGAACGCGCACGGGGCCGCAGGCCGCCTCCCGCTTCATCCGGTAGGCCCGGCTGATAGGGGGTCGCCAGAAAATCATAACAGACCCTGACTGTCAACAAATGAATGACAAAATGGTCGTGAATTTCGAAATTTGTAATTTTTTGGAGGAATCACCCGCCAAGGTGGCCACCCGTGTTTGCGAAAAATAGACACAAAAAAGGCCGTCCAAGAGAATTATGGACGGCCTTCGTCACGTGGATCAGACTTTTGCCCAATAGATCAAACCAAGGGCGTGGGCATCGAGCAAAAGGGGATGGTGCGGCAAGATGCGCACGGTGAAGCCGAAACGGCCAGCCTCCGAGGGGAGCACTTCGCCGCGGTAGAGGTGCCAGCCCTCTCCCAAATCCTTCTCCGGCGTCATGGGCGTGGTGCGCCGCCGGGCGAAGACGCTGTCCTGGCTCACCGGGCCGTGGTACACCTCCACGCGAACATCGGTCGGCGCCAGTCCGTCCAGGTGAACGCGCGCCTCCACAAGGATCGGCTCCTCCACAAAAATCGTGGCGTGCGTCTCCGTGCGTATGTCGGCAATGGACAGGTTGTTCCAGCGCGTCATGAGGCGGATGCGCCATTCGGCCAACTCCTTGGCCTCGCGGAAGTCGTCCTTCACGAGGCTCACGTAGTTGCGGCAGGAGGGCAGGTAGGCCTTCTCGACGTAGTCCTCCACCATGCGGTGGGCGTTGAACACCGGGCCAAGCTCGCGCAGGGCCGACTTCATCTTGCGTATCCAGACGCGTGGCAGGTTGCCCCGGCCGCGGTCATAATATTCGGTGAGGATGTCGTTCTCCAGCAGATTGAACAGCGTCTGGCTTTCCACAAAGTCCTGGTAGGCCAGGTCGTCGTACTCCTCTCCCCTGCCGATGGCCCAGCCAAGGCTGTTGTCGGAGCGGTAGGCCTCGTCCCACCAGCCGTCCAGGGTGGACACCTGGAGCACGCCGTTGGCCATGGCCTTCATGCCGCTGGTGCCGCAGGCCTCAAGCGGGCGGCGCGGGTTGTTGAGCCAGACATCGCAGCCCTGCACCATGCGGCTGGCGATTTTGACATCATAGTCCTCAAGGAAGACCATGCTGCCCCGGCAGTCGTCGCGGCGGCAGAGCTGCTGCAACTCTTGAATGATCTTCTTGCCTTCGTTGTCGTTCGGGTGGGCCTTGCCCGCAAAAATGAACTGCACGCGGCGTTCGGTGTTGGTGAGCAGCTTCACCAGCCGCTCCTTGTCCATAAGCAGCAGGTTGGCGCGCTTGTAGGTGGCAAAACGGCGCGCAAAGCCGATGGTCAGGGCCTGCGGGTCCAGCACTTCGTCGGCGGTTTGCAGTTCTTTCTGCCGGGCGCCCTTCTCCAGCAACTGCTTGCGCAGGCGCTTGCGGACAAAGTCGACGAGACGTTCGCGCAGGCGCTCGTGGGTGCGCCACAGCTCCGCGTCGGGAATGCTTTCGGCCTGTTCCCAAATGCGCCCGCAGTCCGGGTCCTCGCGCCAGTTGCCAAGGTAGCGGTCGTACAAAATGGCCATGTCGGTGGCGACCCAGGTGGCTGCGTGGATGCCGTTGGTGATGGAGCCGATGGGCACGTCCTCGACGGGGTTCTGCGGCCAGACCTTTTGCCACATGTTGCGCGAGACCTCGCCGTGCAGCTTGGACACGCCGTTGCTGAAGCGCGAAAGCCGCAAGGCAAGCACCGTCATGCAGAACTGCTCGCCGTCGTCGCGCGGATCCTCACGCCCAAGGGCCATGAAGACCTTGAACGCCAGGCCGAGGCCAGAGGCGTAGTGCTCGAAATATTTCTGCATCAATTCAGGTGGGAAGCGGTCGTTGCCGGCAGGAACCGGCGTGTGCGTGGTGAAGACGCTGGACGAGGCGGTGAGTTCGGTTGCGGCCTCGAAGGACAGGCCGTTGTCGTGCATGTAGACGCGGATGCGCTCCAGCCCGGCAAAGGCGGAATGCCCTTCATTCATATGGATGACCATGGGCTCTATGCCGAGCGCGGCAAGGGCCTTGATGCCGCCGATGCCGAGCAGAATCTCCTGCCAGAGGCGCATCTCCAGCCCGCCGCCATAGAGCCGGGCAGTGACCTGGCGCAGTTCCGGGGTGTTGTCCGGCAGGTTGGTGTCGAGCAAAAAGAGCCGCACCTTGCCCACGCGGGCTTCCCAGATGCGCGCGCACAGGCTCTGCCCCGCCAGATCGACGCACACCCGCGCCTGATTGCCGAATTCGTCGAGCGCAGGCTTCACCGGCATCTGCTCGAAGTCGTGGTCCGGGTAGCGTTCCTGCTGCCAGCCGTCTGGGGTCATGTACTGGCGAAAATACCCTTCGTTGTACAGCAGGCCAATGGCGACCAGCGGCACGTTGAGGTCGCTTGCGCTTTTGAGATGGTCGCCCGCAAGCACTCCCAAGCCGCCGGAATAAATGGGCAGGCACATGGCGATGCCGTATTCCAGGCTGAAATAGGCCACCGCCATGTTGCGCTCGGGCAAGGAGGGGAACTTGAAGGGCGTGTGGCGGCGCACCAAATAATGATCAAGCGCGCGCTTGGCATCGGCCAGGCGTTGCAGAAAGAAATCGTCACGGGAAAGCTCTTCGATGCGGCGCTGCGACAGCCGGTTCATGAGCGCAACAGGATTCTGATCGCACTCAACCCACAGGCCATGGTCTATCGTCGTGAAGATGTTGGTGAGGTCGTTGTTCCAGGAAAACCAGAGATTGTATGCGATATCCCACAGGACTTCAAGCTTTGGCGGAAGTTTTGGAACAACACTGAAGATACGCAGAGCCTGCATGGACACTCCTTGGGAGGATGATTTGGGTACGTTTTGTAAACGTAGCCTATAAAGCCCCTGGAGAAATAGCAAGGCTCCCATGGTGACAATTCCGTAACAGACGGCGACATTGACAGGGCAGGCATTTCGGTGGAAAGAAATTCGGCTTCAAACGCACGGAGGACAGACATGACGGACCAGCAGACAAAGCCCGGCCAGCCACAACTCGACGTGCGGGTGCGCTTTCTGCATCCCGTGTGGCAGGAGCATGTTCTGGCCTACGCCACGGACCATTCCGCCGGTCTTGACCTGCGCGCTTGCATTGATGCGCCCACTCTCGAAATTCCCGCTGGGGGCCGCGCGGCCATTCCGGCCGGGCTCGCCATTGAGGTGACGCAGCCAGGCATTGCCGGGTTCGTGTTCTCGCGCAGCGGGCTAGGCACCAAGGAAGGCCTCACCGTGAGCCAGGGCGTGGGCGTCATCGACCCGGACTACCGGGGCGAGATCATCGTGTCCCTTTTGAACACCTCGGGCCAGACTCGAACCATCGAGCGAGGACAGCGCATCGCGCAGCTGGTGTTCATGCCGGTCTTCACGGCCCGGCTCACCGCTGTGGATGCGCTTGGCGACACCGCGCGCGGCGCGGGCGGCTTCGGCCACACGGGGAAGGTTTGAGGACACATACGTTTCATCGCAAGGAGACACGCTCATGAGCAAGAACTATAACGCGCTGGTGGCCCGGGAAAAGAAAGTGCTCTGCCAGACCTACGGACGCTATCCGCTGGCCTTTGAAAAGGGCCAGGGCGCAAGATTGACGGATCTTGACGGCCGCGAATACGTCGACCTGCTGGCTGGCATCGCCGTGGCCAACCTGGGGCACAGCCATCCGGAACTGGCCGGGGTCATGGCTGCGGAGGCCATGAAAATGGTCCATATAAGCAACCTCTTCTATCAGCCCAACCAGGTTGAGCTGGCGGAGAAGCTTGTCGCCACCTGCGCCTGCGACCGGGTGTTCTTTTGCAACTCCGGCGCGGAGGCCAACGAGGCCGCCATCAAACTGGCCCGGCGGTTCATGCGCACCGTGCGCTACAAGGACGCGGGCGAAATCATCACCCTTGCGGGCTCGTTCCATGGCCGCACCCTGGCCACCCTGACCGCCACCGGCCAGGGCGGACGCATCAAGGAGGGCTTCGAGCCCCTGCCCGGGGGCTTCACCCACGTGCCCGCAGGCGACATCGAGGCCATGCGCAAGGCCGTGAACAACGGCACCGCCGCGGTGATGCTGGAGATGATCCAGGGCGAGGGCGGCGTGCTGCCCATGGACCAGCAGTACGTGCGCGAGGTGGCGGAACTGTGCCAGGCCGAGAACTGTCTGCTCATCGTGGACGAGGTGCAGACCGGCATGTGCCGCACCGGCAAGTTCTGGGCGCACCAGCACTACGGCATCGAGCCGGACATCTTCACCGTGTCCAAGGCGTTGGCCAACGGCCTGCCCATGGGCGCCATGCTGACCAAAGAGCACGTGGCGCGCGGCTTTGTGCCTGGAGCGCACGCCACGACCTTCGGCGGCGGCGGGGTCGTCTCCGCCGTGGCCTCCAAGACCATCGACATCATGCTGCGCGACGACATCGCCGGACGTGCGCGGGACCTTGGCGCCCTTGCGCTTGCCGCCTTCCGCGAGTTGCAGGCCAAACATCCGGAAAAGATCGTCGTCGTGCGGGGGCTGGGGCTCATGATCGGCGTCGAACTCGCAAAAGGCGGCGAGGCCGTGCACGCGGAACTGCGCAACCGCGGTTTCGTCTGCAATCTGGCGCACGGCAAGGTGCTGCGGCTCTTGCCGCCGCTCATCATCAGCAAGGATGATCTGCTTGCCTTTGCCGCGGCGCTGGATGATATCTTGTCCAAGGACAAGGCCTAGGCGCAAGAGCGGGAAGCCTGGCCCCAGCAGGAGGCGGGAATGACGGAGATAGCTCCTCTTTCCAAGGGCGCGGCCACACAGGACACGACGCAGAAGCCCGTCGTGCCTGAAGAGCCGCGCCTGCCCCGGGGCCGGGAAACCCTTTCTGTGCAGCCCAACCCCACGCCGATGATTTCGGCAGTGGACACGGGCCAACCCCTGGTGGACGACAACGCCAAACGTCTGCATATTGCCCAGATGCGCGCCGACATCACCGGGTCCGGCAACATAGTGGATCTCATCGTTTGAACAGAACAATCAACATATCAAGGTATTGCACAACATGACCATGGACCTGCTCAAGATTGAATTCTCGCTGCCCCAGGCCGACTACGATGACGCCGTGGTGTATCTTTCTTCCGCCATTCAACACGGCTGGGAGGAATCCCAGGCTGTGGACGGCACCACGCACTTCAGCACCTTTCTGGAGAACCACGAGCCCGCGCGCGAAGTGGCCCGGGAGATAGCCGAACGCTGGCCCCATGCGGGCCTGCGCACGGAGGAAAGCGAAAGTCAGGACTGGGGCCAGTCATGGCGCGAGTTCTTCACGCCCATCGAGTGCGGCGGACGCTTCGAGATCCTGCCGCCCTGGCTCTCGGCCGAGCAGCACGCAGAGTTCACGCCCATCATCATCGAGCCCAAGATGGCCTTCGGCACCGGGCACCACCCCACCACGGCCCTGTGCCTCACATGCATCGCCGACCTGCACCGCGCCGGGGCCATCGCCTCGGACATGGAGTTTCTCGACCTCGGCACCGGCTCGGGCATCCTGGGCATTGGCCTGGCCAAGCTGGGCCTCAGCGGTCTCGGGCTGGACATCGACCCGCAGGCCATTGCCTGTGCCGAAGAAAACGCCGCCATCAACAACGTGGCCGATACCTTCAAGGTCGCGGTCGGCGGCATCAACAGCCTGCCGGAGGACAAACGCTTCCAGGTCCTTGTGGCCAACATCCTGTCCAAGCCGCTCATCTTCATGGCCCCGGACATTTTGAAGCACATCGCTCCCGGGGGGTGCCTCGCTCTTTCCGGCATTCTTGTGGAGCAGGCCCCGGATGTCATCCGGGCGTATGTGCGCCTTGGCCTGCCCGAGCCTGTGCAGCGCAACGACGGCGACTGGTGCGGCCTGCTTTGGACCGACATTGCCCAAAAGCAGACGGTCCAGGAGGCCTGATGTCGCAACGCGGGGACACCATCCGTGGGCTGTATGCGGCCTTTGCGAAGGCCCTTGGCCCCAGCGGCTGGTGGCCCGGCGACACGCCTTTTGAAATCGCCGTTGGGGCCATACTGACGCAGAACACCAGTTGGAAGAATGTGGAAAAGGCCATAGCCGGGCTCAAGGCCGCAGGGGCGCTGACGGAAACAGGCATGCGCGCCCTGCCGCCGGAGCGGCTGGAGGAGATCATCCGTCCTGCTGGCTACTTTCGCATCAAAACCAAACGGTTGACAGAATTGCTCGACTTTCTTGAGCAAGAGTCGAGCATGGATATCAGCGCATTGGGAAGTCGCACCCTTGAGGATTTGCGGCCCAGGCTGTTGGCTGTGCGCGGCATCGGCCCAGAGACTGCGGACGCCATCCTGTGCTATGCTTTGGGGAAACCAACCTTTGTGGTAGACGCGTACACGGTGCGCATGTTTGGCCGCCATGGTTTGATACCCGAGGTGACGGATTACCATGAGGTGCAGGACATAGCCCAAAGCGCCTTGCCTGCATCCGTTCAGGATTACAACGAGTTTCATGCCCTCATCGTGCGCGCGGCAAAACAGTGGTGCAGTAAGACCAAGCCACGCTGCGCCGAGTGCCCTGCCAGAAATCTGCTTCCCGATCCGGAGCGCATCCCCGCATGAAAGCTTTCCCACGCATCGGCATAGCCCTTTTGGGCGCCCTGCTCCTTTTTCCTTGTTACGCCGTTGCGGAAACGGTGCACATTGAGAAGGCGTTGCAGCACGCGCGGCAGAAGGCTGATGAACGCAAAGGGGCTGTGCATCAGTTGGCCGAGCGTGAAAAGGCCCTTGCCGGAAAGCTCGGCGAAATTGAAACGCGCATGAAGGCTGCCGAGGGGCGCATCGCCAAACAGGAAGACGCGCTGGAGGGCATCCGCAAGCAGGAGGCTGTGTTTGCGGAACAGTACGAGGTTGTGCGCAAGAAGCGCGAGCAGTCCGTGCGGGAGCTGCGCCGGCTGCTTGAACTGCTCTGGCCCATCAATGCACAGGGCATGCATGAGGGCGCGCGCATAGCCGATAGCTGGGACACTGCCGACAGGCGTTTTCAATGGAACAGCGCCGCCTACAACCGCGCACGCGCAATGCTGGATGATGTTCGCCGGCAGGAACAGGAGCTTGCCGGGGTTCTGTCCAGGCAAAAAGAGCTTGAAGGGCAGATAGATCGCCAGTTGGCGGCCATCAATGCGGACAAGGACGCGCTTTTGCGCGACCGTCTGACGGTCAATTCGCGCATGAACCAGGTGAACACCCAGCGCCGCGACCTTGAAGGCGAGCTCCAGTCGATCCTCAAGACAATCCAGCAGTTGAACTACCAGTTGAGCAGCCAGCGCAGCCGCAAGCTCGACGCGTTCAAGTCCGCGTTGCCTTGGCCTGTGGCGGGCCGCCTGGTGGCCAGCTTCGCCCCGGATGGCAAACCCGCCAGGCGCGGCATCGGCATCGCCACGGGCGACGGCGCCACCGTGCGCAGCGTGTTCTGGGGCAAGGTGGTGCACAACGATGTGCTGCGTGGCCTGGGAAAGGTCGTCATTCTTTACCATGGCGGCAACTATTACTCGCTCTATGCATATCTTGCGGACTCCAGTGTGGAGACCGGGCAGGATGTGGAGAAGGACGAACCCATCGGCCATGCCGGATATTACCCGGAGGCCCACGGCAACGGGCTCTATTTCGAATTGCGTTTTCACCAGAAACCCATTAATCCCCAGCTGTGGCTCATGCCCGCCCAATAGCGGGCGGGTGGCCGGACTGTAAGGTTTTTCGGAGGCACTATGCGCGTTGGCATTTGGTTTGGCTGTTTCGTCATGCTTTTGACCTTGACCGTTGCTCCGGCTCCGCTGGATGCGGCCCCCGGCAAGGACGACCAGTTTGAGGCCCTGCGGCGGTTCAGCCAAGTCGTCGACATGGTTGAGACACATTATGTCAAGCCGGTGACCAAGGCCGAACTGATCCAGAATTCCATCAAAGGCATGCTGGAGCAGCTTGATCCGCACTCCGCTTTCCTTTCCCCCGAGGACTTCAAGGAACTGCAGGTTTCCTCCAGCGGCGCCTTCCACGGCATCGGCATCGAGATCAGCTCCGAAAACGGCCGCCTCGTGGTCGTCTCGCCCATCGAAGACACCCCGGCTTACAAGGCCGGCCTGAAAAGCGGCGACATCATCCTTGAAATCGACGGCGAGCCCACCATTGAGCTTGGCCTGAACGAGGCCGTGAAGAAGATCCGCGGCGCACAAGGCACGAACGTCACGCTGACCATACTGCACAAGGGCGCCCAGCAGCCCGTGGATGTCACCATTTCACGCGGCACCATCCCCATCGTCAGCGTGAAGACCCAGGAGCTGGAAAAAGGCTTCCTGATGTGCCGCATCACCCGCTTCAACGAGCACACCACGAAGGAACTGCGCGACAAGCTGGCGGAGTACGCCAAGAAGACGCCCATCCAGGGCATCGTGCTTGATCTGCGCAACAATCCCGGCGGGCTGCTCGATCAGGCCGTCACGGTTTCCGACACCTTCCTGGCCGACGGGCTCATCGTCTACATCCAGGGCAAGGACCCGCAGTCCCGCCGCGACTTCACCGGCCGCAAAGAGGCCGATGACCTGGTCAACGTGCCGCTGGTGACCCTCATCAACGCCGGCAGCGCCTCAGCCTCCGAAATCGTTGCGGGTGCGCTGCAAGACCGCAAGCGCTCCCTGCTCATCGGTGAAAAGACCTTCGGCAAAGGCTCTGTGCAGACGGTTGTCTCTCTGCCCGATGGTTCCGGCATCAAGCTTACCACCGCCCTCTACTACACGCCGAACGGTCGTTCCATCCAGGCCGAGGGCATAGTGCCCGACCTGGAAATCCCCTTTGTCGCCCCCCCCTCTGATGAAGACAAGAACCTCAAGGACCGCTTCACGTTCCGCGAAAAGGATTTCTCGCGGCACCTGGAGAACGGCACCCCCAAAAAGGGCAAGAAGGGCTCCAAGGGCGCTGCGCAGGCGGAGAGCGAGACGGCGCGCAACATGGTCGAAAAGGACAACCAGTTGCGGCTGGCCCTTGAAATGGTCAAGACCCTGCCGAAAATCAGGGACATCCGCTAAAAGACAATCCACATGCCCCACAACAAGGACACAAAGGACCAGGCTGGATCATCCCGGCCTGGTTCTTCTTCATCCAAAGGCCGGGCGAAGACGACGGCATGGATAGCCCTGGCTTTGGTCGTTGGCCTTGTGGCCGGCCTGTTGCTGGGCCGCCGTTTTCCCTCGCACGTTCCCCCAACAGCCCAAAACGCGACACAAGAGGAACTGCAAGGCGACGAGTTGGAACGCCGCGTGGCCCAGGCCGAAGAGGCCCTGCACCGGGCGATGAAGGCCGTCAAGGCCGATGCCGCCGCGCTCCAGGTCATTAGTACGGAGCAGCGCACCATTGGCATGCGTGAGTATACCTACACCATACTCCAGTTGCCAAAAGCCGAGAGCCACGCCCTGCACGACCACCTCGTCAAGGAACTGGCGGCGCTGGTGCCCTCGGCCAAACTCACGCGCATAAGCCCCAACGCCTGGGAGATCGTCATCGACGGTTTGCCGACGCACCGCCTGAATTTGCTGGAAGCACCGCATGTTGAGCAGCCTGCCAAGCCCGCGGCCAAGGGCCGCCTTGCCATCGTCATCGATGACATGGGCGAGGATGTCGCCATGGCCCAAAACCTGGCCAAGCTCGGCGTGCCGGTGGCCTTTTCCATTTGGCCGGACAGCAGCCACCACGAGGAGGTGCTGAAAATCGCCAAGGCCAATGGCCGGGAAATACTCATCCATCTGCCCATGCAGCCCATTGGCTATCCCAAGGTCCACCCGGGGCCGCATGCCTTGCTGCTCACCATGACCGCCGAGGAGATCAAGGCCACGGTCAAGCGCGCGGTCAAGCGGGTGCATGGCGCCATCGGCCTGAACAACCATATGGGCTCGGAATTCACGCAATCCGCTCTGGGCATGCGCTCCGCCCTTTCCGCCATGAGTGCGGACGGCCTGTTCTTTCTCGACAGCCGCACCTCCGCCGCAACTGTCGGCGCTGCCGAGGCGAAACATCTGGGCTTGCGCACCTACCAACGCGATGTGTTTATTGACAATGAGCTGAACGACGCGGCCATCATCAAGCAACTGCACCGGGCGGAATCCATAGCCCGTGAAAAGGGCCAGGCCATCGCCATTGGCCATCCGCACAGGCAGACCATCGCCGCCTTGAGGTTGTGGCTCAAGGACAAAGGCGCTGATGTTCAGGTGGTGCCGCTGTCTTCGCTGCCGCCGCTATAATCCATCTGGCCCGTTTCCACTTCTCGGCTTGCCAACGCCGCCCTGCTCGGGCTATCGTCACCAGCACGTGTGGACAAGGTAAAACATTTGCCGCATCGGTCCGATTTTTGCTTATCATTTCAGGCAGGACGAGCAGCCCCGACCCGGCAGACCAATCGGCCCACGAGGAATCGCGGAAATGAGCAAGATTCTTGAGCAAGATGAAGTAGATGCCCTTCTACGCGGTCTTTCCGGCGGCGAGGTGGAAACCACCCCGGACATCCCGGAAGATGATTCCGGCATTGTTCCCTTTGACCTGACCAACCAGGACAGGATCATCCGCGGCCGCATGCCGGTCCTTGAGATCGTCAACGACCGTTTCGCCCGGTTGTGCACCAATGCGCTGGCCAACACCATGCGCAAGCGCGTGGATATCAACCCAATCTCCATCGACATGAGCAAGTTCGGCGATTTCATGCGTTCGCTGCCGGTTCCCACCAGCATCTCCATTTTCAAGATGGAGCCTTTGCGCGGCAACGCCCTGCTCGTGGTCGACTCGCGTCTCGTCTTCGCCCTGGTTGAAAACTTTTTTGGCGGCGCTGGTTCCCAGCCCAAGGTTGAAGGCCGCGACTTCACACCCATCGAGCAGGCCATTGTGGACAAAGTGGTCAAGATCGCCCTGGCGAACATGGAGGAATCCTGGAAGCCTGTGCATGAGGTCCACATCGAGGTGGTGCGCTCCGAGGTGAACCCGCAGTTTGCGGCCATCGTGCCGCCGAGCGACGTGGTCATCGTGATCACGTTCGAAGTTGAGCTGGAAAACGCCATCGGCTCGCTCATCTGCTGCCTGCCCTACGCCACCATGGAGCCCATCCGCTCCAAGCTGCACGCTTCCTTCCAGTCCGAGCGCCTGGAAGTCGACCATGTGTGGATCAACCGCTTCAAGGAACGCCTGTTCGAGACGCCGGTGGAGTTTTTGGTGCGGCTGGGGCGCACGCGCATCACCGGGCGCCAACTGCTGAACCTCGATGTGGGCGACATCCTGCTGCTCGACACGGACGCGGAAGATCTCATTGAAGTGGAGATTGAAGGCGTGCGCAAGTTCCACGGCCTGCCCGGCCGCGTGAAGGGCAACAAGAGCTTCAAGATCATCAAGGACGAGCAACTGCATTTCTAGGCCGTCCTTCCGCGTGTTCGCTTCCCTTTGGCCGCCCAAGCGCGGTTCTTTTGCCGCAAAGCCCTTGACTTGGGGCGGCATACCAGTGCATTTCCCCAGCACATGAATATAAGCGGGCACAACGCTCCGCTTTGCACACCCATTCCCTCGGAGGACACCACCATGACTGAATTCACTTTCTCCATCATCAAGCCCGATGCCGTTGCCGCCAAACAGACCGGCGCCATCATCCAGATGATTCTGGACGCTGGGCTCACCGTGAAGGGCATGAAGATGATCCAGCTGACCCGCGCCCAGGCCGAAGGCTTCTACGCCGTGCACAGCGCCCGCCCCTTCTTCAAGGACCTCGTGGAGTACATGATCTCCGGCCCGGTGGTCGTGTCCTGTCTTGAGGGCGAAAACGCCATTGCCCGCTACCGCGACCTCATGGGCGCCACCGACCCGGCCAAGGCCGCAGAGGGCACCATCCGCAAGAACTTCGGCAAGAGCATTGAGGCCAACGCCTGCCACGGCTCCGACGGCCCCGATACCGCCAAGGTCGAAGTCTCCTACTTCTTCAGCTCCCTCGAGCTGGTGGGCTAAGACCATGAACCAGAGCGTCGGCTTCATCGGCGTCGGGAACATGGGCACGGCCATCATCAAAGGATTGGCCGCGCACAAGATCGAGGTCCATGGCTGCGACCTGAATACGGAGCGCCTGGCCCAGCTTTCGAGGGAGGTCGGCCTCAAGGTCGAGCCTTCCCCCAAGGAACTGGTCAAGCATTGCCGCTACGTGCTGCTCGCCGTGAAGCCGCAACACCTGGCCGCGGTTGTTGAGGAGATAGCCCCGGAACTGACCGCCGGGCACTGCCTGCTGTCCATCGCCGCGGGCGTGACGCAGGAAAAGCTGCGGACGCTTTCCGGCGGGCGCTGCCCCGTGGTTCGCATCATGCCCAACACGCCGGCCCTTGTGGGCGCTGGCGTCTTCGCGCTGTGCTTCGACGACACGAGCCTGGACGCCGAGCGCCGGGACTTCATCCGCAACATCATCGCCCCGCTGGGCCAGGTGCACGAACTGCCGGAAAAGCTCTTCGACGCGTTCACCAGCGTGGCGGGCTGCGGCCCGGCTTACGTGTTCTACGTCATGGACGCCATAGTGGAAGCCGGCGTGAACCTTGGCCTGCCCCGCGCCCAGAGCACGCAGATCGTGAAGGCGTTGTTCAGCGGCTCGGCCAAGCTTGCCGAGGAAGGCGGCCTGCACCTCGCGGAACTGCGCGAGATGGTCACCAGCCCGGCCGGGTCCACCATCCGCGCCACCATGCACTTTGACCGCATGGCCATGCGCGGGATCATCGTGGATGCGGTGACCGAGGCCTACGACCGGAACGTCGAACTGGGCTGACCGCCCTTTCGCAACAGAGACAAAAAAAGGCCGGTTGGGGATGTCCCAGCCGGCCTTTTTTCTTGGTGTCGGAGGCGGATGAATGGCAGCGCCCAGGGGGTAGGTGCGGCCCGGCTAGCCCCCCCCGAAGCCAAGGCTGCTCGTCACGGCGACGCGTACGGCCTGAAACAGCAATACTCCCGCAAAGCCCGAGAGGAGAACGAGTCTAAACATTTTCTTGAGTTTCTCTAATGTCCATTCCTGCCCTTCCGGACCAAGAAATGGCTTTATTCTGGCCACGCCGAAGTACTCCGCACGGCCCCCCATGGTGCCTTGCATCAGCCAGGCGCAGGCGGCCATGGGCCATCCGGCATTGGGGCTTTCCATTTTCACGGCATCGGCCCGGAACCTGGCTTTCGCCTCACGCCAGGGAAGCTTCATCAAGGCCCCCACGCCGATCAGCAGCACAGCGGTAAGCCTGGCCGGTATATAGGCGAGGATATCGTCGGCGCGGGCAGAGGCCCAGCCGAAATCCCGGTATTCCTCTGTTTTGTAGCCCCACATTGAGTCCATGGTGCTTACGGCCTTGTAGCCCCACATGAGCGCCGGTCCGCCAAGCACGAGATAAAACAGCGGCGCGACAAAGGCATCGCAAAGGTTTTCGCTCACGGTTTCGGCCAGAGTCCGACGCAACTCCTGTTCGTCCATGTAGGCGGTGTTGCGGCTCACCAGCTCTCCAACGGCCTCGCGGGCGTCTTCGAGCGCCCCTTCTTCAAGCATCTCCACGGCGTCGCGGGCGCAGTCCAGCAATTCACCGAGGGCAAGCCCCGCATAGGCGAAGTAGACCATGAAGATCATGCCGAAGAGCTTCATTTCAACCAGGAGATGGACAGCCCCTGCGGCAAGACCGGCGGTGAGCAGCACGCACAGTGCGCCAGAAACTCTCAAGCTGAGGTTAAGTTTTCGTGCGCGGGGTTCCAGCCAGTCGAGCCAGAGGCCAATAAGCCGCACAGGATGCGGAAGCCGGCGGGGATCGCCCAGGATGAGATCAAGGGCGAAAGCCAAGACAGGAAGACTGAACAGCGTCCAAATAAGGATTTTCACGAAAGGTCTCCGAGGTGGAGGAATGGCGGGGACGCCGAGAGTGGCGTCCCCGCCGGGCGGGATGATTTAGCTTTCGAAGTAGGAGCGCAAAACCGAGCTGCGGACAGGATGGCGCAGTTTGCGGAGGGCTTTTGCCTCAATCTGCCGGATGCGTTCACGGGTGACGTTGAACAGCTTGCCGACCTCTTCCAGGGTGTGGTCGCTCTTTTCCCCAATGCCGAAGCGCTTGCGCAGCACCTGCTCTTCGCGCGGGGTCAGGTCGGCCAGCACCTTGGCGATCTGCTCGGAGAGCTTGGTGCTCACCACTTCTTCCGCCGGGGCGGTGGCCTTCTTGTCCTCG
>Ga0209800_10002494_pt1 | contig 16208 bp, 10 predicted proteins | sample Higcelweek8metaG_FD_187174 | JGI IMG/M metagenome (GOLD analysis project Ga0209800, IMG submission 187174) | Freshwater pond sediment microbial communities from the University of Edinburgh, under environmental carbon perturbations - High... | ecosystem: Environmental > Aquatic > Freshwater >...
CACAGATAATTTCCGGAAAAACCATACTGATGGCCGGTCATAGCGGGGTTGGTAAATCAACGCTGATAAAAGCGCTGGCACCCGATATAAAAATAAAAATCGGAAATATTTCGGCGGCCCATCTGAAAGGCACACATACAACCACTTTTGCACGCATGTACATGCTTCCCAACGAAACACTGATCATAGATACGCCGGGCATTAAAGAATTCGGCGTGGTCGATTTTGCGCCATGGGAGCTGGGTCACTGGTTTCGCGAATTCAAAGAATACATTCCGCAATGTCACTACGCAAACTGCACCCATCTGAATGAGCCTGGTTGCGCCGTGCGCGATGCTGCCGAAGCCGGAAAAATTCACGAAGAACGATACTCCAATTATTTGGGAATTCTGAACAATATCAGCGCCTGACGCACAATGTCCCGCCGGTCATTGAGCCTGTCGAAATGCGGCGGGATAAACTCCACGCACAGAGCACAACGCCCTGCGAGTAGAAAGTCATCAAGTATCAAGTTCATAACGGCATCGTGGAAAGCGAATGCAGACTGTCGGGTGTAGTCTATATATTCGGAGTTTGTGGTTGAGTCTCCAGACTCAACCCACAAGAATTATTTTTTAAGACTACACCCAACACAGGAATAAAACAGCTTCTTAAGCACCGTTGAGTTGATTGGTTTTATAAATATTATTTTCTTTATAGTTTATATTACATGCTTTATAACCCATATTAAAAACAAAAGGATAATTCCGGCAAATGCAGAATTATCCTTTATGTAGACCACACAATGCTGAATTCGAACACTTTTTTAGAAGATTTGAAGAAGATCAGAGCTCTGATTTTACTTGAATAATTGGTCTGCAATACAGTCGCAATGCGAGGTTGGGGAAATGCCGTTTTTGATTACATTTCTGATGACCCGATCAACTCAAAATCATCGGGAAAATACTTTTCGCGAAATGCAGTTGTTTGCTTCATGAAACGCACCTATCATACCAATCTTGCAATAGCATATAATCTTGGAATCTTGCCGGCGGACATTTGTTGCTCTGTTCCGGCAAGTACACGACACAATTGGAAAACACGCGGATATAATCATTTGTTCGGGCTTGATTATTCATTGGAAATTCAGGAGAGCACCGATGTGTTGCGAACGATTGCGCAAAACAAACGCCTGTTGCGGATTGCGCGTGCGTTGGTGATCATAGCGGGCATGTATCGCCGATTGCTTTTGCAGGTCAGTGAGCGCAAACAAATTTTTCTTGCTCACAAAAACGATATTCTGCAAGCCATTGAGCAACTGGTTCCATTAACAGGACTGAAGCGCGCTTTGACGTCGTTTGATCTTTCGCATCAGCTTTATCATTACTGGAAACGATCGGTTTCGTGCGTACATGAGCCGTTGTTTCGCTGCAGAAAAATATTCTACAATCAGCTTACACCGCAGGAAGTAAGTGCAATTCGCGACTATCTGCTGCATCCCGATTTTTTGCGCTGGCCGCTGGTTTCGGTCTATTACCGCATGATGCGCGACCGCGTGGCGTTCATGTCGCGTTCAACCTTTTATCTCTACGCGCGCGCAATGGGCCTTTCAGGACTGCATCGTTTCCGCAAATCCAAAAAGCGAAAGATTGGAATTCGCGCAAAGCAACCATTTGAAATATTGCACGTGGATATTACTGAAGTACGTTTGAATGACGTTAAGAAATTGTACATTTCTTTTATTGTCGATAATTTCTCTAAGGCTATTCTTGGTTTGAAAGCCGCATTGAATAAGACGGCCATGCTCACACTCGAAAACCTGAAAGAAGTCATTGAGCGATACAATTTGAAAGACTTCACTTTGTTTTCCGATGATGGTTCAGAAAACAAAGGCGCTGTTTCTGCATTCGCTTCTTCCTCGCAATACAGGATCAATTCAGTGATAGCACAGATTGACACGTCTTTTTCCAACTCCGTTGTTGAAGCAGTGAACAAAATTTTCAAAAGCAATTACTGGCCGCGCGATTTCTCCGGACAGGTGAACAAAGCGCTCGAAATAATTTCCGAAATGGTTCATGATTACAACGATATTCGCCCACATGGTTCACTCATCGGTCTCACGCCAATAGAAGCTCTTATGAACGAAAACGTAAAATCCATTGTTCCAACTGATCAAATCAGAATAGCCGTAACGAAAAGAATCTCCGAAAACCTGAATTCCAAATGTACCGATTGCCAACCGATACCGGAATAGTAGTTCTTTAGACCGAAAGAAACAGAATTCTCATAAAGAAGCAATTACAATATCTGATCTCACTCAAAAATGAACAAAATTCTGTTCATTTGATAACCCAACATACTCAAAAGCCGGCGCTGTGGCCGGCTTTGCGATATAATGTTGAAAATCTGTGTTTTACCAATATTGGGATAGGTGTTTAGGATTTGTCTTGGATGTTGCAGCGGGGTGGTCAATTTGGTTGGCTTATGCACAAAGATGAGCGAAAATATATAACTTTGCAAAATGATTAAGTTAAGTAACAGAAATATCAAACCCACTGCAATGCGTGAACTTGTATTAAAAGTGCTAGCAGATCAAAAAGCAGCAATAAGTCTTGCTGATCTTGAAAATAAATTTGAAAAGGCAGATCGAAGCACTTTATACAGAACGCTGAAAACCTTTGAGGAATACAAGCTGATTCACAGTATAAATGATGGCTCAGGTTCGGTCAAATATGCTTTGTGTCAGGATACTTGCGAATGCCTCCCAGAAGACCTCCATGCACATTTCGTATGTTCAAAATGTAATCAGACATTTTGTTTACATGATTTTGCTATTCCTGAAATAAAGCTACCATCCCAGTTTAAACTCAAAGATGTAAATATAGTATTAAAAGGTATTTGTGCGAATTGTAAAAAATGAACTTTGCAACTCAGTTGCATTAGGAAAATATTACTTTTGTAGTGAAAAAGTTTTTATTTCATTGTTTTGAAAATATTTGCAGTCATATTAAGTGTTTATATTATTGCTCTGACAATGGTTCCTTGTGTTGATAATCATCTGAATGATTCAGCATCAACCATTGAATTGTGTCAGAAAACCAATGATTCTGATTCTTCTGATATTGACTTATGCTCTCCATTTTGCACGTGTAGTTGCTGTGGTACAAGCATCTCGTTTGAACTTCACGTTTTTTTTAGTGCAATAACAGTAACCCCTTCTGTACAAAAATTTTATTTCAGAACAATTAATGTTACTGAAATAGCAATTGCTATCTGGCAACCCCCGAAAATTTCCTGACTCTTTTGCCGGTTGTAATACGCTTTGGTTAATCAGACATTCTTTGATTATGACAATTACATATTGTCAGCAAGTAACCGGTTTTTTCATTCATTCTTATTATTCATTTTAAACATTTCGTTATGATTGACAGAATCATCAGGTTCTCAATAAACAACAAGTTAATTATAGGTTTATTTGTTGTAGCCCTGGTTGCATGGGGTATATTTTCACTAAAAAAGCTGCCAATTGACGCAGTCCCAGATATTACCAACAATCAGGTTCAGATAATTTCCATTGCTCCCACACTGGCAGCTAATGAAGTGGAACAGTTTATAACAGCCCCTATCGAAGTATCGGTAGCAAATATTCCCAATCAGGTGGAGCTTCGTTCAATTTCACGTTTGGGATTGTCGGTTGTTACTGTTGTGTTCAAAGACAATGTAGACATGTATTGGGCAAGGCAGCAGATTTCAGAACGCCTCAAAGAAGCCGAAGAACTTATTCCCGAAGGTGTTACAACCCCCCAGATGGCTCCCATTTCTACCGGGTTAAGTGAAATATATCAGTACGTTCTGAAGGTCAAGCCGGGTTATGAGAAGATGTACGATCCTATGCAATTGCGTACCATACAGGACTGGATCGTTCGACGTGAAATGCTGGGTACACCCGGTGTTGCTGATGTAAACAGTTATGGTGGTTTTATGCAGCAGTACGAAGTGTCTGTAAATCCTGACCAGCTTAAATCAATGAATATAACTCTTGATGACATTTTTGAAGCGCTTGAGCAAAACAATCAGAATACCGGCAGTGCTTACATTGATAAGAAGCCACAGGCGTATTTTATTCGTGGTATAGGTTTAGTAACTTCAATAGAGGATATCGAAAATATTGTCGTGAAAACAACAGACAATAATATTCCAGTTTTAATTAAAGATGTTGCAAATGTGCAAATGGGCAGCGCTCCGAGATATGGGGCATTCATTGTAGATACTATAGGCGAAGCAGTGGGTGGTGTTGTAATGATGCTCAAAGGAAAAAATGCTTCTGAAGTTATAGATGGTGTAAAAGAAAGAATAGAGCTTATTGAAAAATCTCTTCCCGAAGGCCTTGAAATTTATGCATTCTACGACCGCACAGAACTGGTCGACAGAGCTGTTGGCACAGTATCAAGAAACCTTATAGAAGGTGGTTTGATTGTAATTTTTATACTTGTGCTGATGCTCGGTAATTTGAGGGCAGGGCTTATTGTGGCTTCCGTTATCCCGCTTTCCATGCTGTTTGCCATTTCGCTGATGAATCTTTTTGGGGTATCGGGAAACCTCATGAGCCTAGGGGCAATTGATTTCGGATTAATTGTTGACGGAGCTGTTATTATTGTGGAAAGCGTGGTGCACCGAATAACGCAAAGCAAGTCCCATCATTTAGGTGTGGCAAAGCTGTCGCAACAGCAAATGGATACCGAAGTGTATGGCTCTTCAAAACGAATGATGAACTCAGCAACCTTTGGTCAGATTATTATTCTCATCGTTTATCTGCCTATTCTTACCCTTGTCGGTATAGAAGGAAAAATGTTTCGCCCGATGGCAGAAACGGTAAGTTTTGCAATACTTGGTGCGCTTATCCTTTCTCTTACTTATGTTCCGGTAGCATCAGCACTTTTCCTCAGTAAAAAGACGGTTCATAAAACAAATTTGTCTGACAGATTGATGAATTTTCTTCATAAAATTTTCGACCCCTTACTGAATTTTTCACTAAAACATAAAATTGCAGTTGTTTCTGTTTCTGCAGGATTATTTATTGGCAGTATTTTTCTTTTCAATTCTTTAGGAGGCGAGTTTATCCCAACACTGGAGGAAGGTGATCTTGCTGCGGGTGTTATGACTTTGCAGGGTGGTTCTCTTTCTAACACTATTGAAATGGTGGAAAAAGCAAATAAGATCCTGATGGAAAAATTCCCTGAAGTAGAGCACGTGGTATGTAAGATCGGAACAGGGGAAATACCGACTGACCCTACACCAATGGAAACGGGAGACTATATCATTGTAATGAAAGATAAAGATGAATGGACAAGTGCATCATCCCGTGAAGAAATGATGGAGAAGATGCAGGAAGAGCTTTCAGTTCTGAAAGGTGTTGTGTTTACACTTCAGCAACCAATACAAATGCGTTTCAACGAACTTATGACAGGTTCCAAACAGGATGTGGCAGTCAAAATATTTGGTGATAATCTTGATACTCTTTCTGCGAAAGGTGAAGAATTGGAAATATTAATTCGTGATATAGAAGGTGTTGAAGATGTTAATGTTGAGAAAGTAACAGGTTCCGGCCAGGTACAGGTCAATTATAACAGAAAAAAAATTGCACAGTATGGATTAAATATTGAGCAGATAAACAGTTTGCTGAAAACTGCATTTGCAGGCAGTTCAGCAGGTGTGGTATATGATGAAGAAAAACGTTTTGATCTTGTTGTACGGTTTAATAAAGATTTCAGAGATGATATAGAATTTGTCAGAAACCTGTATATACCATTACCTAATGGCAATCAGATAACTCTGGAACAGGTTGCCGATGTCGAAATGAAAACAGGTACTGCACAGATATCGCGTGAAAGCACAAAAAGAAGAATTACAGTTCAGTTCAATGTTCGTAACAGAGACGTTCAGTCAATTATTGAGGAAATCAGGGCTGTGCTTGATGATAAATTATCGCTTCCACCCGGATATTATATTACCTATGGGGGTCAGTTTGAAAACCTCGTTAACGCAAATAAACGTCTTGCAGTTGCTGTACCTGTCGCGTTGATTCTCATTTTCATTCTGCTTTTCTTCACTTTCAGATCATTAAAACAAACATTGCTGGTATACTCAGCTGTTCCACTTTCTATGATTGGTGGCGTTTTTGCTCTTTTCATTAGGGATATGAATTTTAGTATTTCTGCGGGTATCGGCTTCATTGCTTTGTTTGGTGTAGCCGTTCTGAACGGTATTGTCCTGATAGCCGAATTTAACCGACTTGAAAAAGAAGATGGAATAACAGATATTTACGACAGGGTGCGTAAAGGCATCAAAGCCCGGTTCAGGCCTGTTCTAATGACGGCTGCGGTTGCATCCATGGGATTTTTACCTATGGCATTATCAACATCAGCCGGAGCAGAAGTTCAGAAGCCTTTGGCAACAGTAGTAATAGGTGGTTTAATCACAGCCACATTGCTTACACTTGTCGTTCTCCCTGTGTTGTACATTCTCTTTTCCAGTAAGCGTAAACCAAAAAAAGTATCGCCTCCTAAAATTAGTATTGTTCTTGTGCTTGCAGCAGGCCTTAACATACTCACCTTGTCTGAATCCAATGCACAGAACACAAAATCTTTTACGCTTGATCAGGTAGTGCAGGCATCAATAACAAACAATGGCTTAATAAAATCGGCTAATCTGAATGTGGAATATCAGAAAAAACTGAAAGCAGCAAGCTGGCAGTATGAAAAAACAGGTTTTGAATATTCCTATGGTCAGACAAATTCTTTTATCAAGGATAATGGTTTTAGTGTGTCACAGAATTTTCCGTCAATATTTCAGAATGTAGGTCGTTCAAAACTAGCAGATGCTTATGTGAAATCGGCTGAATATAACGTGTCGTATTCTGAAACTGAAGTTGTAAGCGCGGTGAAGTCATATTATTTTCAGTTGCTGTATAATTACTCCTTGCTGAATTTGCTGAATTATCAGGATACGCTTTATACAGATTTTCTTAAAGCGGCTACACTTAAAAACGCAACCGGTGAAACACCCTTGCTTGAAAAAGTAACTGCAGAAACCCGCCTGTTTGAAATAAAAACCCTTATCAAACAGGTCATGGCGGACATTCTAATAAATAAGCAGAAATTGCAGGTATTGATGAACGAGCCAAACCCTGTTGAAATTGTAGATACTGCATTATATAAAATTGATTTCTCTTTTGTTCTCGACAGCTCTGCCATTATTGCTAATCCTGGCCTCGCAATTATGAAACAGCAAATAGAAATCAGCAGGCGTGAAACTCAGATAGAAAAACTCGCTTTTCTTCCTGATCTGTCGGTTGGCTATTTCAATCAAACTAATAAAGACCTCGATAATGCTTATCGTTTTACTGGAGTACAAGTAGGGGTTTCAATACCATTGCTGTTCTTTTCACAGTCGGCAAAAGTTGAAGCAGGTAAAATAAACCAGATGATTTCTCAAAACAATTATGAATACTATTTGACAACTCTAAAGGGCGAGTTTAACGCACTAATACAGGAATATCTGAAACTGAAAACAAGTCTGGATTATTACGAATCATACGCAAACAAGCAATCTGAGCTGATAATTGAACAGTCAAAGAGGAGTTATATGGCTGGTAGTATAGATTATGTGGAGTATGTGCTGAATCTTGATGAGGCACTGGAAATTAAATCCAACTACCTGCTAACACTCAGTTTGTATAATGAGTCAATTATTGCTATTGAAAAACTCATGGGTAATGCTCAATAATTCAAATTTCCAAAACATGAACTTTAAAAATTTAAAAAATATGAAAACAAAGTTGTTATTGATAATGTTAGCAATAGCAGTGTTTGCTGTTAGCTGCAATAGTAAAAAAGATGAAGCCGTACAAAATGGCGAACATGAAGAACTACCTGCAAATGTAGTTGAAATGGATGATGCTCAGTATAATGCTGCCGGTATAGAACTGGGTTATGTTGAACACAAAGAACTCAGTTCAGTTTTAACTGTAAACGGCATGGTGAGTGTTTTACCTCAGAATCTTGTTTCGGTTTCTGCAATAATTGGTGGGTATATAAAAAGCACATCACTTGTTCAGGGTAGCCCTGTTACTCAGGGACAGGTAATCGCTGTAATTGAAAACCCCGATTTCATTGAGTTGCAACAAAACTACCTCGAAAGCAAAAGTAAACTGGATTATGCTGAGACTGAATATAATAGGCAGAAAGAGTTGCACAAGGAAAATGTAAATTCTGCTAAGTCTTATGAACTCGCATTGTCTGAATACAAAACACTCCAATCGTCAGTTGCTGCGCTTGAACAAAAATTGAGACTTATTGGTATTAATTCAAAAAGCCTTACAGTTGATAAAATTTCTTCATCTGTTTCTGTGTATTCGCCGATAAGCGGTTATGTGAAAACCGTCAATGTGAATATAGGTAAGTATGTGAATCCTACGGATGTAATTGCCGAAATTGTAAATACGAAGAACATGACGCTAGAACTTACCGTTTTTGAAAAAGATATTGATAAAGTAAATATTGGTCAGAAACTTGATTTCATACTGCCCGCAAAGCCAGATGTGAAAATGACTGCAGTAATTTATCAGGTGGGCAAGACTATAAACGATGATAAGACAGTTAAGATATACTGTACCATTGAGAAGGAAAATAAAAATTTATTACCTGGTATGTACGTGAGTGCTACAATAGAAACACAAAGTGATTCCGTTACAGCACTACCTAAAGAAGCAGTTCTGTCGTTTGAAGATAAAAATTATATTTTCATCTATTTAGAAAAGAAAAAAGAAGGTGAAGTGTATGTAACATTGTTCGAAGCTGTTGAAATTGAAAAAGGTGTTACTGAAAATGGTTATATTCAAGTAACTTTGCCTGTAAAATATGATTTGAAAACAACAAAAATTGTACTAAAAGGTGCTTACAACCTGCTTTCTGCCTTGAAAAATGCCGGGGATATGGCCTGTTAATAGTATTCATTAAAAAAAATGGAAGTTATGAAAGAGATAAAAGCGATCGTAAAACCTTTTAAGGTAGACAATATTCTGAACAAATTGCTCGAAGCAGGATATCCTAATATTAAAGTTTGCCTTGGTGAAGGCACAGGAACCTACACCGGCGATGATTCCAATAATTCAACCTGTTTTGCACTCACAAATGTGGAAGTGGCGAAGATTGAAATTGTTTGTAGTGATGCAGAAATAGAAAAAGTAATCGCTATTATTTCTGCTCAGGGTCGCACAGGCAACCCTGGTGACGGTATCTTTGCATCACCGATATTGCTAAGGCATTTCGTTTAAAATCTGGCGAAGAACTTAATTTTTGAGAGTGATGCACAAATTAATCATTGGTCAACAATCAGTTAATCAACCATGCAGGAAATCAACCCCCTGCATGGTATTAGCAGTGGGTATAAGGTAATACTATGAACAGAATAATTATATTTTCAGTACTACTGTCCGTTCTGGTATCCACCAATATTGTGGAAAGCCAAGCGCAAAGTATTTACCGTACTCAGAACGGCTATGTATTAGCAGCGAGAATGTATTGCGATTCTTCATTTTTTGCCGAAAGCCAAAATCTTATAATTAAGTATGATTAGGCAAGCAAAAGTATTTATGGCGACATGAACGCGCAAACCTTAATAAGTGAAATAGCATTTTTGGACAGTGTCTTTGCTGTGAAACCAAGGCAGTTATATTTTTCCGGCCATATCCTAGTCGATTTTCTCACCTGGGATCATAATGAATACAATTTGGATGTGCTTTTTAAAATTGTGTTCATTGACGTAAAGGTCAGCACTGTGGCAAAAATGAGATTCAGCCATGTTGACAGATTGTTGAATTATACCTGCATTATGGAGGCCTCGTTCAATTTGGACTTGAATGACTTTATATCAACATTCACGAGCAATTCGGTTCTGACATCAGTGTTCAGTTCCTGCAATTAATTTTAAGAAAGGAGTGGAAATAAAATGAAAAAGTACAAGCTTAAAAATCTCGATTGTGCATCCTGTGCTTCAAAGATAGAAGGCGGCGTTGCGAAGCTTGAAGATGTGAAATTTGTGAATGTAAATTTCGCAACCTCAACCCTCACCATTGATGCCGATAACATGGAAAAGGTGAAAGCCCGTATTAAGGAGATTGAGCCTGAAGTTGAAATTGAAGACAATGACAAGGTGAAAACCATAGTTTCTACAAATGAACTTGTGGAAAACAAATGGGCAATTATTAAAGCAACTTCAGGGCTACTTCTTTTACTTGCAGGGATGATATTCGAGGACGAACTGCACAATACCCCTTTTCACATTGCGGAATATGCAGTATTTGTTGTAGCATACCTGATTGTAGGCTGGAACGTTATCGCATCAGCTGTTAAAAACATCGCTAGGGGGCAGGTTTTTAATGAGCAATTTTTAATGACCATTGCCACACTTGGAGCTTTTGCAATTGCCGAAATGCCCGAAGCCGTTGCAGTAATGTTATTTTACATAGTTGGCGAGCTGTTTCAGGATATTGCCGTGGGCCGTTCCCGTAAATCCATCAAAGCCCTTCTGGAAATCAAACCCGATTATGCCAACCTTAAATCAGGTGCGGAAATACAAAAAGTTTCACCGGAAGAAGTGAAAATCGGCGATACTATTATCGTTAAACCGGGAGAAAAAGTACCGCTTGACGGAAGAGTGCTTGATGGTACTTCCTTTGTTGATACCGCCGCCTTAACCGGCGAAAGTGTTCCCCGGAAAGTAAAAGAAACAGACGAAGTGCTGGCCGGGATGATTAACCAGTCTGGTCTGCTTATTATAGAAGTGAAGAAAACATTTGGTGAATCTTCCATTTCCAGAATACTTGAACTGGTGGAAAATGCCACATCTCAAAAAGCAGAGACTGAAAAATTCATTACAACGTTTGCAAAGTATTATACTCCGGCTATAGTATTTAGCGCTCTATTACTTGCTGTAATCCCTCCTTTGATTATAACTGGAGCAACTTTCGGCGATTGGATTTACCGTGCATTAGTGGTACTTGTAATTTCATGTCCCTGTGCGTTGGTAATAAGCATTCCCTTGGGTTATTTTGGTGGTGTAGGCAGGGCTTCACGAAAGGGAATCCTGGTGAAAGGTTCAAATTTTCTCGATGCCTTAACGCAGGTTAAAACGGTGGTGTTTGATAAAACAGGAACGCTCACGAAAGGCGACTTCAAAGTTTCGGAAATTGTCACTTCAAATGGCTATTCCAAAGAAGAAATACTGAAATATGCTGCTTATGCGGAATCCGGCTCTAACCATCCGGTGGCAAAATCCATCACCGATGCGTTTCACAATAAAATAGACAATACAAGGATTAAACAAGCCGAAGAAATTTCCGGGCATGGCATTAAGGCTATTATTGATGATAAAGCAGTACTTGCAGGTAACGATAAGCTATTACATAAAGAAAACATTGACCATCCTATTTGTAATGTGGAAGGAACTGTGGTGCATATTGCCTTTAACAAAGTTTATGCGGGGCATATTATCATTTCCGACAATTTAAAAGATGATGCAAAGGAAACGATTGAAAAATTAAAAGCACGAAATATTCAAACGGTAATGCTTACTGGCGATAACAAGTATGCAGCAGAGTTCTTTGCTAAGAAATTAGGGATAGACAGGTATTACTCAGAACTGTTACCCGAAGACAAGGTAAAACACATCGAAAATCTGATAAATGAAAACAAAGTCGGCAAAGTAGCCTTTGTTGGCGACGGTATAAACGATGCCCCGGTAATTGCACGTGCAGATGTGGGCATTGCAATGGGTGCGCTCGGTTCTGATGCTGCAATTGAAACCGCCGACGTGGTGTTGATGACCGATTCGCCTTCAAAAGTAATTGATGCAATTGATGTTGCTAAGAAAACAAGGAATATTGTCTGGCAGAATATCATTTTTGCGATGGGCATAAAGCTAATTTTCATAGTGCTTGGCATATTCGGTATTGCCACCATGTGGGAAGCGGTTTTTGGCGATATTGGTGTTGCTTTGATAGCTGTTTTTAATGCTATAAGGATATTAAGAGATTAATAACCTTGTGATTGAGAAAATCTATATGAAATATTACTATCAATAAACATCTTTGTTTTGGCCGCTCTATGTGAAATTGGCGGTTGTTACAAGATTTTGCTATGGCTTCGTGAACACAAGCTCTGGTTGTCCATTCATCGCCACCGATTCCGGAGCAATGAGAGCCAGTGATTACGGAACAATCACCACCACTCACTCCCGAATAATTCATAACGATTCTCCCAAAACTTCCTGTTCCAACTTATCCAAAAACTCATAAATCATTTCCACCTGAAACATCATCAGTGGACGGCGGGTGAGTTTGAGTTTCTTTTCGATGGGTTTGAGCCATTTGCGGAAAGTGCTTCGGCATACGCCATATTCAGTGGCTATTTCTTTTTGTGTTTTGACAAGCTTGTTCATGATTTCTTTTTTATCAGTATAACGCGTTGTTTCAGCGCGTGTTTCGCTATGGATTTTTATTCCACTTGTTTCTTTGTTTTGCCGTTAATTGCGCTTTGTTGTAGATATTTTTCTGTGATAAATTTGTTGCACAAGAAACATCAATGATGTGAATTCTTGTAAAAGTTCGTCAAAGAATGTTGAACTTTGTATTACACAGATGTAAAAAGACGTATCTTTGAAGACATATTATGTAAAGTCACGATTTTAATGAAAAAAAGCAGCAAATTTTATCTTGACCCAATCATGGAACCGGAAGATGCCTTTTCGCTCATTGAGGGACTTGCCAGAACCATCGACCTGAATTTCTCGCAGGATTTTGTGGTAAGTGATGTGGGTGTAAGTTCCCGGATTTTGAACAACTGGAAAAATCTTGGTTTAATGTCGAACAGACTCCGGATTGAGAACAGCATTTACCGATTCAGTTTTGTTGAGCTGATCTGGATTGATATAATCAAGGAACTTCGTGAATTCGGTTTTTCATTACCTAAGATAAGTCTGGTCCGACAAACGCTGTTGATCTCGACCGATTATTCAGCGTATTTCTGCAATCTCACGGTGAAAGAAAAGAACAGTTTGCTGAAAAAACTGAACACCTTGCGTATCCGGGATGAACAATCCAAAAAACAATTCATTGAAACAATGCGGCAGGATCTGGATGACAAGGAAAAGCAGAAGGATCCTGTTTCTACCAATATTCTGAACATTCTGATCAATGAGTTTATTCTTTACCGTGAAGAAGTAAAGCTGCTGATTGACGTGAACGGAACAGTGATTCCGGTGATTGAAAGCGAAAAAGACAACCCCGTGTATGAAAAGCTGATGAATGATACCGGCTTTGATCGTGAATCCTATATCACAATCTCGTTGCTTAAATTTTTCAGAAAGTTTATTCTGAACAAAAATTATTTCGACTTTGTGAGAGAAAACCGCATTCTGAATGAGAACGAAACCCATATTCTGTCCTTGCTGCGCGAAGGAATGGCTAAAACAATCACCATACGTTTCAAAGATCAGAAGCCCTATCTGATTGAAGTGACCAGGGAGAAAAAGATACATGCCGAAGCGCGACTATCTGAAATACTGATCAGGGGCGGATATCAGGACATAAGTATGAAGACGGAGAACGGGAATATTGTGATTACAAACATTACCTCAAAAATCAAACTGGATCAATGAAACAATACCGGAAAAACCGGGCAATAAGCGAAACGGGGCATTTACCGGATACACCGGAATTGTTCTGCATCAGCCGGAACCATGTTAAACATAAAAGAATGCAGAGAACTGCTGAAAGAAAAAGGCAAAACATATAATGACGATCAGGTGCAGGCCATAAGAGATTTTCTCTATAACCTGGCCCGGATAAATGTTCAATACATCAAAGAAAAACTCAGGCAAAATGAACAAAAAGGCAATATTGTACACAAGAGTATCGACGGATGAGCAAGCCATCAAAGGATACAGTCTGAATGACCAGCACGAAAAGCTGAAAGCATATTGTGCCATCAACAACATTGACGTAGCAGGTCATTTTCAGGACAATTATTCTGCAAAAAGCTTCGAAAGGCCAGCCTTCAAAAAGCTGATAGAATTTATGAAGCAGAATAAGCGCACCGTTGATTTGCTTTTGTTTATAAAATGGGACCGATTCTCGCGAAATGCAGGCGAATCCTACGAAATGCTGAAGGCGCTGAAAGCGTTTGATGTTGAGGCGCAGGCTACGGAGCAGCCGCTCGATCTGAGTATTCCCGAAAGCAAGCTAATGCTGGCTCTATACCTTGCTTCGCCGGAAGTGGAGAATGACCGACGCTCGCTGAATGTGAGCGCAGGAATGCGCAGAGCAATCAAAGATGGTCGTTGGGTGGTTAAGGCCCCGAAAGGTTATGAAAATAAACGCGACGAGAATAATAAACCCATTATTGTTCCTGGGAAAGATGCAAAGTATATAAGAGAAGCATTCAAAATGATTGCATCAGGAGAATACTCCCAAAGTATTGCCCGTATCAAGCTCAATAAAGAAGGTTTTTATTGCAGCATCAGCAATTTCTCATGTCTTTTGAGAAACCCTGTATATATCGGAAAAATCAAATTGAGGGCAACAAAGGATGAAGAAGAAAAGCTCGTTAAAGGAATGCATCAGCCTCTTATAGATGAAAGCACATTCAATATCGTGCAGGAGATTCTTTCCGGAAAAAAAGAGAAACAGAATATTGGCAAATTACAACGGTCAAAACCCGAACTGCCTTTACGTGGTTTTTTAGAGTGTCCAAGATGTGGAAAGAAACTGACTGGAAGCGCCTCAAAAGGACAAGGTGGGCGATATTTCTATTATCATTGTTCAAAAGGGTGTGGTGAACGGCACAGAGCGACTGAGGTTAACGGAATGTTTTTAAAATTGCTTGAAGAAATACAGCCAAACGAAAATGAGATCAATTTATACAATGCCGTATTAAAAGATCTTCTCTCTGAGAATGAAGCGAGCAGAAAGGAAAGTACCAATGCCATTGGGCGCGAGATCGCAAAAATTCAGGAACGCCTTGTAAACCTACAGGACAAGCTGGTTGATAATCAAATTGGAGCAAGTGATTATAACGCAATTAAACTGAGATATAATTCCGAATTGCATGACCTTCAGCTAAAGCTTGTATCTACGAGTCAATTATCCAGGGATATTTATGACCAATTGGTTTTAAGCCATTCGTTCCTGCAAAACTTACCGTCGAAATTCCAGAATTCGAGTCTGGAAGTACAACAGCGCATTTTAAGTTCGATATTTCCCGGAAATTTGATTTTTTCAGATAAAAAAGTTCGAACTACAAAAATCAATAAAGTCGTACAGCTTTTCACTAATTCTGGTGCGGGTTTTAGCAGAAATAAAAAAGGACAATTTCAGCCTTTTGGTGAATTGTCCTTTCAGGTAGCCCCGACAGGAATCGAACCTGTATCTAAAGTTTAGGAAACTTCCGTTCTATCCATTGAACTACGGGGCCGTGGTGCAAAGATACGCAAAAAGAATAAAAATGATTTTTACATTATTATTAAAATGCCTCGAAATTAGAAATGAATAAATTTACCATTTCGCCAAATTTACTACATTTGCCTATTCTCCCCTAACGTTTGTATGATAAAACGATCTGCTGTTTTACTTCTCCTGCTGATTCTGACAACCGCTGCCAGCGCCCAGTATTACATGCTTGGCGAAGATGCTGCTCATCAGAAATGGTACAGCATTGACACAAAACATTTTCATCTGGTCTTTCCCGAATCGTTTCTGAACCGCGCACAAACACTGGCAAATCAAAGCGAACAATATTACAGCACTGTTACGGGTTCACTTAACCATGTTTCGCATAAAATTCCAGTCCTCATACACACGGGCTCTGTTGTTGCCAATGCATACAGCCTTTGGACACCAGAGCGCACAGAATATTTTATGACGCCTTCGCAAAACAACTATGCCCATAACTGGCTCCAGCAGCTCATTATACACGAAGACCGCCATATGGTGCAGATGGACAAACTCAATCAGGGTCTGACCAAATGCTTCGGAATCATTGTCGGAGAGCAGTCTGTAGCGTTTGCACTCGGATTGTTTATGCCCATGTGGTATATGGAAGGGGACGCAGTAACCACCGAAACCGCATTCAGTGCCAGCGGACGAGGACGCATCCCTTCTTTCGAAATGAAAA
>Ga0209800_10002495_pt1 | contig 16207 bp, 17 predicted proteins | sample Higcelweek8metaG_FD_187174 | JGI IMG/M metagenome (GOLD analysis project Ga0209800, IMG submission 187174) | Freshwater pond sediment microbial communities from the University of Edinburgh, under environmental carbon perturbations - High... | ecosystem: Environmental > Aquatic > Freshwater >...
CCGCCTTCGCCCACTCCCCCCGGTTTCATTCCCCCGCCCATGCCCCCAGCGCCGCACAAACCCGAAATAGTGCAGGCTGTAATGGAGAATTTGGAGCAAAAGACCGGCGTCTTCTCCAAACAAACTTACCGCCTGGTGATCACTGATAAGCGCTTGATTTTTGCCCTGCAAATGAAGAACAGTGTCGATTATCAGCGACAAGCGCCTGACCTCACCCTGGCGGAAAACCCAGCCAATTTTGCCATCCGCCTTGAGGAATTGATTAAAATCGAGACCTATTCCGCCGGTATGGACGACAGCTCGCCGGATTATATGATCGTGATCACACCAGCTCAAAAGATGCGATTTAATATCAAAAACTATTACAAGGTGCAAAAACAACTCAAGGAAGTCTTGGGTAATAAAGCATCGTAACTGGAAAAACTCCATAAACTTGAATCGATTAGCAAATTATCTATATAATTATCATAACCAGAAGCGGGTTTTTCTAATCCAAAAGGAGCGGAACAATGAATATTCGCCCAAAACTTGAAGGATTTGAAGGTCAGGATATTGAGATCAAGGCAAGCATGTGGACCGGCACAAGGATGTTCATCAATGGTCAAAAAGCGCCAAAAGGACAGCACCGCGGGGAGATGAGCCTGACGCGCAATGACGGCCGCGTGGTCAATGCCCGCTGGATTCCACAAATGTTCGGGTTCGACACCTCCCAATTGGAAGTTGATGGCAAAACTTACGTCCTCACCCCGCCATTAAAGTGGTACGAAGTTGTGCTTTCTGCCCTACCCCTTGTGATGGTTTTCATCGGCGGGCTGCTTGGTACCATCATCGGTATTGTGGCGTTTAGTGCAAGTGCATCCATTTTCAGATCAGGAATAAATAATGCGGTTAAAATCCTCTTGTCTCTCCTGGTCATTGTGGTTGCGGTGATTGCTTATATTATTTTTACCGCCATTGTATACGGGGCGTTGAATTAGACTGATTTGGCTTTGCAAACAGGAGCCCTTCGGCTCCTGTTTTTTCTCTAGTAAACGTCTGCGGCTTCAAACTGGCTGTTATAGATATCGGCATAAAAGCCGTTCTTCGCCAGCAATTCCTCATGCTTGCCCTGCTCCACAATGTCGCCGTTGTTCATCACCAGGATGAGGTCAGCGTTGCGGATGGTGGAAAGCCGGTGGGCGATGATGAAACTTGTGCGTCCACGCATCAACACATCCATGGCTTTCTGGATCAACACTTCGGTGCGGGTATCGACTGAACTGGTAGCCTCGTCAAGGATAAGGATGCTCGGGTCGGAGAGGATGGCACGCGCAATCGTCAGCAGTTGTTTTTGCCCCTGCGAGATATTGCCAGTTTCCTCATCCAGCACCATGTTGTAGCCTTCCGGCAGCGTGCGGATGAAGTGATCCACGTTGGCAGCTTTGGCTGCCTGGTAAACATCTTCGTCGCTGGCGTCCAACTGACCGTAGCGGATATTTTCCATGATCGAGCCGTTATACAACCAGGCATCCTGCAGCACCATGCCAAACATGTTACGCAAATCGTTGCGGGTGAAGTCCCGAATGTCATGCCCATCCACCTTGATCGCGCCGCTGTTGACGTCATAGAAGCGCATTAACAGTTTGACCATGGTAGTCTTGCCAGCACCGGTAGGACCCACAATGGCGATCTTTTGCCCGGGTTGGATCTCGGCGCAGAAGTCATTGATGATGATCTTCTCCGGTGAGTAACCAAAGTGCACATCCTTGAATTCCACGTGTCCTTCAACCTTACTTAAGGTAATCGGGTTGGTGACCTCGGCGGATTCTTCCGGCTCTGCCAGGAATTCAAATACGCGTTCGGCAGCGGCAGCAGTTTGCTGCAGTACATTGGAGATATTGGCGATCTGGGCGATCGGCTGGGTGAACGAGCGTACATACTGGATGAACGCCTGGATATCGCCGACGGTGATCGTGCCGCGGATTGCCAGCGCACCACCCAGGATAGCCATTGCTACATAGCCGAGGTTCCCGACAAAGTTCATCATCGGCATCATTAAGCCAGAGAAGAACTGTGATTTCCAGGCAGATTCATACAGGGTTCCATTCAGCCCGTTGAATTTTTCGATGCTGCGCTGTTCGCCATTAAAGGCTTTCATCACCACATGCCCGCCGAACATCTCTTCGATGTGTCCGTTGACATGCCCCAGGTAATCCTGCTGCTGTTTGAAGTATTTCTGCGAACGTTTGACCACCACCATGATCAACCCGGCGGAGATGGGCAGAATGACCAGCGCCACCAGCGTCATCAACCAGCTGATGGAGAACATCATCACCAGCACGCCCAGCACTGTGGTAACCGAAGTGATGATCTGCGTCATTCCCTGGTTAAGGGTCTGGCTGACCGTATCTACATCATTGGTGACGCGCGAAAGCACCTCGCCCTGGTTGGTGCCGTCAAAGTAACGCAGCGGCATGCGGTTGATCTTTTCAGCGATATCCTGGCGGAATTTGTAGGTGATCTTCATCGAGATACCCGTCATGATCCAGCCCTGGATGTAGGCAAAAACGGCTGAAAGCAGGTAGAGCCCCATCAACCAGAGGAGGATATTGCCGATGTAAACAAAGTCCACACCTGAACCAGTTCCCGCAAACTGGGCGACGATACCCTCGAACAATTTGGTAGTTGCCTGGCCCAGGATCTTAGGACCCACGATCGAGAAAATTGTGGAAGCAATGGCAAAAAGGACGACGACGATCAATTGCAGGCGATACTGCTTGAGATACTGCAGCAGTTTTGCCATAGTGGCTTTAAAGTTGACCGCTTTTTCATCGCCGCGCAGCATTCCAGGAGGTCCACCAAACGGACCTCCCATCGGTCGGCGCTGAGGAGTTTGAGCTTTTGGTTGGGAATTCGTTGAGTGCATCATTTGGCCAACTCCTTCTCGCTCAACTGCGAAAGGGCAATCTCACGATAGGTCTCACAGGTTTTCATTAACTCCTTATGCGTACCAATGCCGGCAATTTCGCCTTCATTGATCACAATAATCTGTTCTGCGTTCTTAACCGTAGCAACACGCTGAGTAACAATAATCATGGTGCTATCACCAGTTTCCTTTTTCAATGCCTTGCGCAGTGCAAGGTCAGTTTTGAAGTCCAGCGCTGAGAGGCAGTCATCAAAAATGTAGATTTCCGGTTGTTTCACCAAGGCGCGGGCAATTGCCAGGCGCTGCTTTTGACCACCTGAAACATTGGCGCCGCCCTGGGAGATTTCCGTTTCCATGCCTTCCGGTTTGGCATTAATGAACTCGGTTGCCTGCGCGATTTCGGCTGCCTTTGCCAATCTTTCGGTGCTGGCGGCTTCATCTGCAAAGCGTAAATTGGAGTCGATGGTACCCGAGAAGAGCATGCCGCGCTGCGGGATATACCCGATCTTGTCGCGCAGGTCACTCTGTTTCACTTCGCGGATATCCACTCCGTCCACGTAGATAGCGCCATCTGATACGTCAAAGAAACGCGGGATGAGGTTGACCACGGTGGATTTACCAGACCCGGTGGAGCCAATGATGGCAGTGGTTTCGCCCGGTTTTGCGGTGAAATTGATGCCGCAGATCACATTTTCCTCCGCATCGGGATAACGGAAGGAGACATTCTTGAACTCAACCGTACCTTTTTTCTTCGGGTCAAATGATTTGGATTGTTGAGGGTCCACGATACTTGGTTTTACTGCCAGGACATCGGCAATACGCCCGCCTGAAACAGCAGCACGCGGCAGGAAGATGAACATCATCGACATCATTAGGAAGGAGAAGACCACCTGCATTGCATATTGCAGAAAAGCCATCATATCGCCCACCTGCAGCGTGGAAGCCGCCACCTGGTTTGCGCCTACCCAAATGATGAGTACAGACAAGCCGTTCATCAGCAGCATCATCAAAGGCATCATGATCACCATGATGCGGTTAACAAAGAGGCTGTTACTGGTAAGGTCGACGTTCGCTTTATCAAAGCGCTCCAACTCAAAATTCTGGGTATTGAAAGAACGGATGACCATGATGCCCGAGAGGGCTTCACGCGTCACCAGGTTCAGCCGGTCAATGAGGCTCTGGATGCGCTTGAAACGCGGCAGGGCAACAATGAATACCGTGATGATCAAGGCCAACAGCAGCCCCACACCAAGACCAATGATCCATGTCATTGAGGGGCTCTTGGCAACTGCCCGGATGATGGCGCCAACGGCAATGATCGGAGCGTAAAAGACCATGCGGATGAGCAATACAAGCGTCATCTGCAACTGGGTGATGTCATTGGTGGAGCGGGTGATGAGTGAGGCAGTGGAGAATTTTTCAAACTCCGCCTTGCTGAAGCTCTCCACCTTACTGAAGGTTTCTCGGCGCAGGTCTTTGGCAACCCCGGCAGCGATGCGCGCCGAGAGGAACCCAACGGTAATAGTGGCAACAGCGGAAAGGAATGTAAACAGGATCATCCAGCCGCCAATGCGCCAGATATACGCCGACTGCACTTTGGCGGTGTCCATACCCAGTGCCGTGTATTCGGCTTTAATCGCCGCAGCCGCAGCCTGGGTGATCGTTTTTTCGCTCATGGCGGAGAATTTCTCGTTTATGGCGGAGGTCATCTTTTCCACCTGTGCCGCCGGCATCATCTTGAGCAAGGAGAACAGGTCTGTCCCGGCTGGCACCTTGGTCAGGTCAAATCCGGCGTTGGCACCCAGTGCCGCCGCCTTGGTTGGATCCGCGGCTGCCTGCTGAATGGCATAGACTACTGTCAGGGATTTTCCCATGGTAGGGGTCAATGCAGTCCGGGTGGCGGCATCAATGACTTTAAGTTCATACACAGGTTCAGTTGCCAATAACGGGTATTTGGCTACCATTGCGGCATAATCTGCAGAGCTGGAGTCAACCAGGGTGTAATTAGCCAAAACCTGGGTTTTCTCATCCGCACTCATGAAGAGCGTAGCTTTCTCCAGCTGGCTTTGCCGGATGGCAGCGGGAACTGCGCTTTCTATGCCGCCCTGCTGGATACCCACGTTTACGATTTCGGACATGTAGTTGGGTAAAGCCAGGTCAGCCATCGCCTGCCCAAATAGCAGGGCGATCGACACCACTAACAATACTAAATAAGGCTTAAGGTACTTGGTCAATCGAAGCATGTTTGCTGTGAATCCTTTCTAGTTTTTATTATCTTGTGATTTACATTCAAAATTCTTATGCCGGAATGCCATCAGCGAGGTACGCAGCTTGGTCAAATGTACGGTCACCTGTTTTTTCTCTTCGCTGGTAAGCCCGGCGGTGATCTCGTTGATGCATTTCATGCGCGTCGGCATACTGGCTACAATCCGCTGCCGCCCGGCAGGTGTGAGACGGATGTAAAATCCGCGTTTATCTTCAGGATTGAGGATTCGCTCCACCAACCCCTGTTCTTCCAGTCCGTTTACAAGTGAGCTCATCGTGTTTTTCTTAACATTTTGATAATGGCTGAGCAGCGTTGGGTTGATCCCCTGGCTATTGCCCTGGTCTTCTTCTGCCAGCAGGCGCATCAAAATGCCCATGCGCGGACCCGAAAGATCCATCAGCTCCGGGTGCTGCGAGACCTTGGCGTCTATAAAGTGAAGGACCATGCGCATTACATTGATCATCTCGATCCCTGTAATATCTTCACCGCCAGCCATTTCTTTCAGCTTTTCACGCCAGTGGAGGGTACTTACTTCAAATTTTTTCTGTTGTAATTCATCCATAATCATCCTTTATATTTAGTTCGAGTACGAACTATACTACGGCGAACTAATTATGTCCAGCCTTGAAATAAAACTCTAATAAAAGATTAATGCGCCGCGCTGTGATAGAATTTTTTTAAATTAAACTGTCAAGGAGCAGCAATGACCCTTATTAAAATAAAGAGAATTTTCATCATCGGAGCGCTCGTATTGAGTATTTTCGCGCTCACCGCCTGCTCACTTTTCACCTCACTTTCGAGCACGGTGAGTAACATCCTGCGCCTGGCTACCCCGACCCCCGTGGACCCCGTGGCTGTGGTGGCTGCCATCCCGGATGACGAGATCATTGCAGGTATCCAGGATACCGTAGATTCCTACGCTCAGGCTTATAACAACAACGACCTGGAACTGCTGCAAAGCATCACCGACGCTGAAAACCTGCCTTTCAAACGCCTGGTCAGCAACCGTTTCAGCGACTTCCAAAAATCCATCTACGCCGGTCAATACTCTTACTACTTTGACGTCGATTCCATTCAGCGTATGCCGCTGGGATTCGTGCAGGCTCACCTGCTGACCGACGGAACGACCGCCCACGACTGGCTCTTCCGCCTGGTGAATGGCAAGTGGCTGCTCTCTGAACCCACGGAAGCCCAATTCGGGCAGCCGACCAAAAAAGAAACCGACCATTTCACCTACCTCCTCTATCCGTGGAATGATGCCATGAATGAAGAGATCATGGCGCTAATGGAAAACGCTGCCAATAAGGTGAAAGAGGTTTTAGGTGCCCTGCCAGCGGAGAAAGCCGACGTGGAGATCCTGCCCGGTTACAGCGCTGACCCCTTCGCAGACCCCAACTCGCTGGCGTATTTCCAGGCAGGCGGCAATGGCGAACCGGATAAGATGGTCATCTTCAGCCCCAATTCCTTCTCGTTCGGCTGGTACGATGAAGAGACCGGCTGGAAGCCGGACCTTGAAGCCACTCTCGTCCATGAATACACCCACATGACCCACCTGCGCGCCTTTGACAAAGCCGGCAAACTGTTGGACTGGTTCAGCGAAGGTCTGGCGGAGTTTGTCAGCGGCAGCCAGCGCTATTATGAGATCCAGAATGCCCTCGAGCCTGACCAACTCATTCCCATCGTAGATAAAACCGTCAGCATCAACCAGCAGGACCTGGGTCACATTTACCTGCTCGACAGCAATATCTCACTGGCGTATGCCGAAGCAGAATCGCTGATCATGTTCATTAACGAGAAGTACGGCGGCATTGAGGGTGTGTGGGCATTCGCCCGCGCCCATGATGAGTACCAGGATTACGATAAAGCCCTGATGGCCACTTTTAATATCGACTATGCCACCTTTGACCAACAGTGGCGCGATTGGCTCAAGAACGAGCTGTTCGCCAAATAACCCTTATGCCAACTACCCAGCCACCTATCGATTGGCTCCTGCAAGGCACTCCCTGGATTGCTTACCGCACCCGGTGTGACCTGCTGAATCAACCTGAGACCGATGAGCAGGTTGTTCAGGTGCGTACGCAGATGCTGGTAGAACCCCAAATCCAAGTGCTGGTATCCAAGCTCACCAACTGGCCGGGTACGGTAATTGCCAGCCACAAAAGCGCGGGGCAGCCCTTTCACAAGCTTACCTTCCTTGCGGATTTAGGACTGAAAACTTCAGACCCGGGGATGGAGACCATCATCACCCGCGTTATGGCACACCAGTCAGCGGAGGGACCGTTCGGACTGCCCATGAACATCGGTGCAGCTTATGGCGGAACCGGCCAGGATACTCTCGCCTGGGCGTTGTGCGATGCCCCCCTGCTCCTGTATTCGCTGGTCAAGTTTGGCATGGGTGAGGATGTCCGCGTTCGTAAAGGTGTGGAGTATTTAACAAGCCTGGTGCGCGATAACGGCTGGCATTGTGTAGTCTCCAAAGAACTCGGCAGTTTCCGCGGTCCCGGCAAAAAAGAGGATCCCTGCCCATTTGCCACCCTGGCGATGCTCAAGCTGCTGTCGGTGGTAGAGGATCTGCGCGACAGCCCCGCAGCTCGCCAGGGAGTTGAATCCCTGCTTTCTCTATGGGAGCACAGCCAGACCCGGCATCCGTATATTTTCTACATGGGGGATGACTTCCGCAAACTCAAGATGCCATTCATCTGGTACGACCTGGTGCATGTACTGGAAGTTCTTTCACGCTTTGACTGGGTGAAATCCGATCCGCGCTTTCAGGATATGTTGAGTGTTTTGACTACCAAAATGGATCCTGATGGGCACTTTACCCTGGAATCCGCCTGGCAAGCCTGGAAGGATTGGGAGTTCGGGCAAAAGAAAATCCCTTCGCGCTGGCTGACCCTGGTGGCATGGCGAATTCTTCAGCGTGTGGAGAAAGGCTAACATTGATGGATGCAAAAATCGATTGGAATTACGAGGGAAAGACCGATGAATTGATGGGAACAGGTGCCACAAAGGCAGAAAAGGCGATTGCATACCTTGGTGGATTAATTGTTCCTTTTTCACTTGCATTCCTTGGCATAAAAGGGATTGTTCATTGGGCATGGTGGCAGTGGATCATTGGGATTATCATCGGTGCAGATATCAGCGCCGGAGCTGTGGCGAATGCTTTAAACTCCTGTAAACGTTTTTATCATTCACCAATAAAACCCGGCGAAGGAAAATACCGCCTTGCCAAAAACTTGATCTTCTTTAGTGCTCTCCACATCTATCCATTGATCATATGGCTTGGTTTTGATCGCGCCAATTGGATGTTTGCTGTAATCTGGTATACCTTGCTTGTGTTTTCCACCTGGGTTGTTGGTCAAATCCCGTTGTATTTGCAGCGCCCGTCTTCAATCATTATTGTTGTGATCGTGATCCTCGCGAATACTTATTTAATTACCCCCATACTCGGTTTTGAGTGGCTGGCGCCATTATTATTTATAAAGATCATCGTCGGTCATGCGGTCAGGGAAGAGCCTTATCGCCCTACTAAATAACCGGAACTTACTTCACATTATCGCGTCTTATAATCAGAAATACTATTGGAAGGATTGACGATGAGAAAAATCTTACTAGTTGCAATTTTTGTTATTGCTGTATCAACCCTGGCAGCCTGCAGCCAGCCCACCCCGGTGCCGCTGCCGACCCCCACCTCCACTTACTCGCCGCTGATCCTGGTGTCCACCCAGGCGCCTACCGCGCAGCTCCCCACCGCCACGCTGCCGCCCCTCCCAACCGCAACAACAGCGCCATACATGCCCATCGACGCTGAAGTGACTGTTGACTATTTCCTGCTGCGTGAAGGTCCGGGTCGTATGTTCCCATCAGTTTACATGTACGATACTGGCGCAAGGGTAACGCTGGTGGCTCGTGAACCCGGCAACAATTGGGTGCTGGTGCAAACTCAAGATTTCAAATCCGGATGGATGCATGTGGATTACCTGTCTTTTACCGGCGATGTAACCCCCCTGCCAGTGATTAAGGTGCCCAACGCCCAGGTGCTGCACGGACGAGTATGGAATGTAAATAAAACTCCTGCCACAAAGATCGGCGTAAGTATTTCCCGCGGTAAGAACCCCGGCCCTGCTCTAGAGGACGTGTCTATGACAAATTCTAATGGAGAATGGTATCTCTACCTGCCCCTGGGATTCTCCGGCGATTGGGTGGTCGGAACAAATTCATACTCTGATAAAAGTAATGCGGTCGATTCGTCCGGTAATCTCATTGGCAAATGGCCCGGCGCTCAAGTGATCACCCTGCCTTTGCAGGCAGATGTCAGCCTGGAATTCGCCTTTACTAAATGATGCTCACAGACGCTCAACTACTTGAGGTGTATGACCGGCAGGTGCGCCGTGAGTGTGAATGGACTCGTATGCGCCGCGATGTGCAGCCCAACGTGGTTCGCCATATCTTGGAAGGGGTTGGGCACGGCGGCGGTTTGGTCAGTTGGTCTGCCCTGACGCCGGAAAATGCCAACTCCGAGATCGAATCCCAGATAGCCTATTACGCCTCTCTCAAAAGTGAATTCGAGTGGAAATATTACGCGCATGATAAGCCGGCTGACCTGCCGCAGCGCCTGCTGGCGCATGGTTTCACCACCGAGGGCGAACTGGAGGCTATTTTGGTTGCTGAAATGGCTGCCTTAACTGAGAGTTACTGGAACATGGATGTTTCGGCGGTGAGCCGCATCACCACACCCGAAGGCGTGGATGCCATCGTACGCATGGAATCCGAAGTGTGGCAAGAAGAAATAAGCGGATTCAGCAAGGGCATGAAGTATGACCTGGAGCATCACCCTGACCGGCTGAGTGTTTTCGCGGTTTGGGATGGCAGCCGGGTGGTCAGCGCCGCCTGGACGCATTACCTCGTCCCCACCTCGTTTGCCACCTTCTGGGGCGGTTCAACTATCAAGGAGTACCGCAAGCGCGGTTATTACACCTCCCTGCTGGCAGTGCGTGCGCGCGAAGCCCGCGAGCGCGGGTATACGTTTTTGCAGGTGGATGCCAGCCCGGAAAGCCGGCCTATTTTGGAGAAGCATGGCTTCAGGTGTGTGACCATGTCAACGCCGTATGAGTGGAAACCCGCCCCACAAATTTGATGTTGTTACTTTTACGTCTCAACCAACTCTAGAAATGCCTTCACCACCACCGGATCAAATATCTTCCCGGTATTCTCCTGAATATAGCGGATCACTTCTTCCTGTGGCCACGCTTTGCTGTAGCTGCGGTCTGAGAGAAGGGCGTCCCACACATCCACCACAGTGAAAATCCTGGCAGCCAGCGGAATCTCCTCCCCTTTTAATCCGCGTGGATACCCGCTCCCATCCCAATGTTCATGGTGACAGTAAGGGATATCGATGGCGCCCTTTAGATAAGGAATGTCTTTGAGCAACTCATACGCTGCTTTGGGATGCTTCTTGATGATCTGCCAATCTTCAGCGGTTAACTCGCCAACCTTGCGCAGGATGTCATCCGGAATTGCCATTTTACCGATGTCATGCAAGATTACCCCGCGGCGCATGTGAACAATGTCATTCTCAGAGACTCCAAGGATACGCGCCAGCTGTAATGTTTTTTCAACAACTCGGCGTGAGTGACCTTCAGTCTCCTTGTCCTTTAATTCAAGCGCTTTCGCCCAACCCTCAAGGGTGGTTTCGTACGACTCGGTTAATTCACGCGTTTTTTCGGCTACCCTTTCTTCCAGGCTCTCGTTGAGGGATTTTAATTGCCATTGCAGCTGAGCATAGGGGGTTACATCCCGCGCAACAAAAACCCTGCCCATGTAATCCCCTTTTTCATCACGGATAAGAGTGGACCTTACATCATAATGAAAATACTTACCGTCATTCAAAATATATTCCTCGGAGCTCATATTCTCTGGGCGATCGAATTTCTCAAGGATACCGGGCCACTCTTTGAGCACCAATTCGACAGGTGACCCGATGATATTAGTTTCCTCAAGTTGGAGAATTCGTTGGGCAGTTTTGTTGATTTCCACCACCCGGCCATGGGCATCCAACACCACTACCAGATCCTCCAGGTTGTCCACGATCGTTTCTCGAGCAAAGGGGAGTACCTCAAACACACGGTAGCGGAATAATCCCCAGGCAAGGACCACATTACCGATAGCTGTAAAAAGTGGGGTAGGGTCACGCTGTGGGATGAGGCGGATCCCGGTTAGACCAAGGATCGTCCCAAGAATGGGGATCAGCGCGCCGGTCGAGATAATGGCAATTTGCATGCGCTGAATCTGATTGCCCTTTGGCGATTTAAGGATGAGGAAGATGACGCTGCCAATGGTGATGATGTAGGAATAGAGTCCAAAGACATACACCAGCCAGGTGTAAGTGTAGGTCAACTCAGAGAAGAAAGGTTCAATGATGAGGCGCGGGTCGGGATACAACAGATGGTGGTATGGATCGGTGAGGAGAAGGAGGATGAAGAACGTTGGCACAATGGCGAGCAGCCCGGAAAACATGGGTTTGTTTCTGAGCGTATAGTTGGCAAAACGCGCTGCGAAATATGGCAGTGATACTAGGGAGATCACTCCCCCAACCCACTGGAATTTGTCCCAGGCGATTTTGATGGTGATATCTGTGGCGATCAACTCCAGAACAATACCGAATAACCAGAAGGTTTGACCTAACAGGAAGAAGGAGAGTTCGCGCGCACTTCGATAATTCCGTTTGCGCCAGGCGTAGTTAAGGATGCCCAGCGAGAGGAATGCAGAAATAACGTAAGGAATGAGGTACAGGAGTCGATCTGTGTCCACCAGCGCCTGCTTTGAACATCAACCGATAAGGATCAAGCACACTTGCTGCCACCCAGGGCAGGATAAAAATGATACTAATTAGTATACACATTTTGAACCACTATAGAACATCGAAATATACACTTTAATCTGGTATTTATGAAGCAAAATACAATGTCGTTTGTAATTAATCAATATGGTTTATACAATTTAGTGCATAATTATTAAGGATTATTTGTGTCGGGAGGGAAAGATGACAAAGAATCTGATCGTCCTGGAGGGAAGCCCGCGCAAAAACGGCAACAGTTGTGTGCTGGCAGCCCAGGTTGCGGCTTCAGCACAGGCGGCCGGCGCCGAGGTGACCACTTTCCACCTGCACACGATGAAGATCGCACCCTGCAACGGCTGCGACGGCTGCATTCGCAAAGGCGTGTTCTGCACCATCCAGGATGATATGCAGGCTATCTACCCCAAACTTCAACAAGCGGACGCACTTCTGCTGGCATCCCCCATCTACTGGTTCACCTACACGGCCCAACTTAAAACCTGCATGGATCGTTTGTACGGGTTGTGGAGCAATCATCACGATTTCTTCAAGGGCAAACCGGTGGGGATCATCCTCACCTACGGCGATGTTGACGAGTATGCCTCCGGCGCCATCAACGCCATTCACTCCTTCGAGACCACCTTCCACTTTTTGGGCGCTCCCATCGCCGGGGTGGTGCACGGCAGCCTGAGTGATGTGGGTGACGCGCAGAAAAGTCCGGAGTTAATGAATGCTGCAGTACAATTAGGTAATAGGCTGGTGGAGGGAATGGGAAATTGAAGCAAGCACCGCCCCGCAATGAAACATTCAAGCTGATTGTGAAAAGCCGGGTATTTTTGCATACCGATTTCACTTACCCCCACCCCGGAATTGCATTTCTAAAAACTGTTTGCCCTTTTCTATGAAAAATGAAAGGAGAAGCAATGGGGATTGAAAGAAGAATTAGTAATCGGCGTAAGTTTGGGTATTACATGCCCGTCATCGACAATAACACGCATGAAACGATCGGGTATCTTTCCAATATCAGCACCGGGGGTTTTAAACTTGAGAGCCAGAAGAGCCTTGTGACCAATACGGTTTATAGCCTGCGCTTGAATCTGACATCTGAATTTTCGAAAAAGTCGTTTATTGTGTTTTATGCCAAAGTAGCCTGGAGCCAACCCGATCCGATTTCTCCATACGAGTATGTGCACGGCTTTCAGATCGTGAGCATCTCACCGGAAGAGCAAATGATCTTTGAACGCATCGTGGAAAAATATGGTGAACCGGTAAGCAAAACGTATAATTAAGCGGGGAGACCCTCACTTGAATACTCATCAGGGAAGGATTGGATCCCGCTCAATTCTCAGATCGGTTGCCATTCTTTTTTCTCTTAGCCTTTCAACCGGGTGTGCGCAAAACAATCCCGTTGCAGAAAATGACCTTTTACCCGCAGTCACTACAAATCAGATTGCCACACTTGAAGACACTGAACAACCACTAGAGATTGCGACCGATTCCTTTGCGCCAAGTTTGACCCCAAGCATCGAACGGCTGCTCTATAACTTACAAAACGGAGAGCCTAGCGTCCGCGCTGATGCTGCCTGGGAGTTATGGGGCAGCAGTGACCCGCGAATTGTGGAACCCTTGCAAATTGCCATGAAAGATGAGTACGCTGACGTGCGTATGCATGCGATCACCACCCTGGAAGACATCGATGACCCGCGTATCCTACCAGCCATGATCGAATCCCTCCCGGACCCCGACCAGGAGGTAAGGTTTGAGGCAGCAAACGGGCTCAGCATGCATACGGATATTGACACGGCTCGTTCTTATATCGCCGAACTGCAGCTTGAGGATTCTGCGCTCATCTCTTTCCGCATTGACTGGTATTTTAAGCGTGCTCAACTCGGTACAGAAGCGGTCTTAATCGAACTGCTCTTTAAACTAAGCAATAAGCAAAACCAAGAAGAATTATATAAATTTGGCTGCACTTTACAGGCAAAAGACCTGGCGGAGATGTTATTAAACAGCGGCAACAACACACTGGGGGCTTCCGCGATCAATTGGGCAAGAGCAGCGGGGTACACCATGGTACCGTCTTAATCCCCAACCAACTTTTCGCAGTGGGGCGATAATTGAACTTGTTAGGATTAATGATGCATAATTAAGTGGGGAGACATGCACATGTATACACTCTACTACGGCGATAAACCTAGAATGGACATTCCGCCCACACCGGCAGGGTCAGAGGCGTTCAAGAAGGCAGGCAAAACCAATAATTCCGATCCCAAGCAGGAAGAATTAGGAATTTGACCTCCGCACCGCATCGCAAGACTATCCGCTTGCAAGGGTTTGATTACTTCGCCGATGGTGCGTATTTCGTCACGTTGGTCACCCATCCCTGCAAATGTTTTTTCGGCGAGATAATCAACGAGGAAATGGTTTTGTCCGAATAAGGGAAGATCGTCGTTGAAGAATGGGAACGGTCAGCATCCATCCGTGAGGAAATCGAATTAGGGGCATAGGTGGTGATGCCCAATCATTTCCACGGCATTGTGCATATTTTTCACAACGAAAATCAATTCCGCGTAGGGGCGTATTCGTGATCGAGGTGGTGTGATATGGCTGCTATAACCAAATCCAACGGAAAATTCACCCTCCGCCAGATCCGCTGCTGGCAGCCCGCGCCAAATCAGCGCAGGATAAGGTCTCACTTGATAAAGGCATGAGCGAAAGTGAACTCCGTGTCCTGCTTGCCCGTATCCTTTTACGGCTTGAGCATCTGGAACAGGAATTACTTTACCGGCAGCGCAGGCTGCCGGTACTTTTTTTAAGTTACAATTGAACAGCACAGATCAGGAGATGGAAAACCTTTATGCCGCTTAAAATTGTCGTTCCAGCCAGTGTTATCCTGCAACACAAGGATGGCGTTTTAAAGCTGGATCAACCTCTCACCTGTTCTCGCTGCGGGCGGACCCCTACAGATTTTTTTGAATCACACAGGCTCAAATTACGCGCCGGCTTAAAACACAATCCCCTGCCTGGCAGGCGTTACAAGTTGGACCACAATTACACCCTCAAGATACGCTTATGCGAGCGATGTTACCAGATGAGTTACCTTGAGGCACCCGAAACGCTCACCGGTGATGCCAACTCCCTGGGCAGGTTGGCGCGGTTGCAGAACCTGCTGCGTACGCTGGGCGGGGTCATCGCCGCACTGGGATTACTGCTGCTGACACCATTTGTTCCAGCCGTCACAAGCCTTGCCGCGGTGAAAGCCCATTGGTGGATCCCCATGGCAGCCGGGGTAGGCTTGGTGCTGTTGGGGTTGTACAGCCAGGTGACCGCGCAGATGAAACTCCGCCGCGAGTTAGAATCTGCCGGGGAATTTGATGCATCGCTCACCCGGGCAGAGGTACGCACTCCCCTGTATGCCAATCCCGCAGATCAAAGCCAGGTGGCACTTGAAATAAACGTGGATAATGAGCAGTGGGCACAGGATTGTGCTGCATACTTCCATTTCCATATAGAAGAATTCGCAGAATAAATTATCCCGATTGGTGAAGAAAGAGGAACTGATGAAAGCAATCATGGTGGAAGATGTTGTAAGGGTAATCAGCGAGCCGAGCGATGAGGCTTTATCCATATTCTCCCTCAAAAAAGGAGACATTGTCGAAACCGGCAAAGTTATCCGCAAGAAGAAAGTCTCCTGGGTGGCAGTCACGCTCCCTGGCGGACAGACCGGCTATATTTCCGGGCAAACGCGCATTTTTGTGATACGCCAGGTGGAATTATCCACAGAAACCGAAGTGATGGATGCGCCTTCTGATGCTCCGAAGATCCTAAAATCCCTTCCTAAAGGGACTGTCATTTCAGCTGTCGGCGTTGAGAAGAACGACAGCGGCACCTGGTATCACGTTACCGACAATGCCGGAACTGATGGCTATATCTCCAGCAAATCCAAATATCGCATGTACCAGGAACCCACCATGTCCGGCGGCACCAGGCTGATGGTCACCGGCGGGATTTTTGCTGCACTGGGAATCGTATTCCTTGTTACTTCATTCAGCCAGGCTACCTCCTCCAGCTCTCTTTTCCTTGTTGTAGGTCTGATTGGTTTAGGTGTTGTGCAATTTGTTCAGGGCTTTCTGCAGCGGCGCAAGGCCAAACAAAAACAACCTGAAAAATAGATAGCAAAAGAGCAGGCAATTGTCTGCTC
>Ga0209800_10002496_pt1 | contig 16199 bp, 15 predicted proteins | sample Higcelweek8metaG_FD_187174 | JGI IMG/M metagenome (GOLD analysis project Ga0209800, IMG submission 187174) | Freshwater pond sediment microbial communities from the University of Edinburgh, under environmental carbon perturbations - High... | ecosystem: Environmental > Aquatic > Freshwater >...
TTACTCTTAAAAGTAGAAAATTGCATATTGCTATTTAATCTAAAAGAGGTTATATTATGACTATGTACAGTGTAGTTATCAGAAGAAAAAACTTGCGGGAAATAACCCGTTTGCCTAAAGAAGTAATTCGCCGGTTTGATCTTTTGTACGAAGTTTTAAAACAAAGCGGGCCAGCAGGCCCCTGTCAATGGCAAAATTACAGTAAGCTGGGTGAAAATGAATATCATTGTCACTTGAATTACAGATATGTGGCATGCTGGAGATGTGAAAAGAAATCAATTGTTGTGGAGGTTTACTATGTCGGTTCCCGTGAAAACGCCCCGTATGCTTAATTTGAAGTTTAAAAGTAATACACCGGTAAGAGTTCTGCGAGAAGTAAGAACGCAGTATTCACAATATATTGATGATTCTGAAGATCTTCTGGAATATGGAAAAACAGAAACGCATGAACAGGTATCATCCGGTATGTCTCCCGGTGAAAAGCTTCGGGAATTACGAATTGTAACTGGTCGTACGCTTCAGGCACTGGCTGATGAAATTGGTGTTACACCACAGCGTGTGAATGCTTATGAAGCCGGGCGATATGGCATATCAAAAGCAATTGCCCGGAAGCTTGCGGCTGTTTTTGGTGTAAGCGTAAGTGTTTTTATTTAAGATTACTTATCAGGTAGGTTGATTACCGACAAATATATGTATCTCTATTTCTGCTACTTGCAGATAACCGCATTGACAACAGTTTGCGTGTACGCCTATCTGTAAAAAGTAATTCCTCAACTTTACAGTATGTATATGAACTCTGGCGTTTTGAATCAACCCAGCTCCGCAGGCAGTATAAACTAGACTCCATTTATGTAAATTATTTGCCGGAAATAGCTATTGTCAACCCAGTACCGACAAAAACAGAACCAGTTACCCGGTTGAATGATTTACTGAAGGAATGTGATTGAAATAGATTGTTCAGTTTTACGCCAAATATGGCATATAACATAAAGCACCCGAATGCAACAACTCCTAATGTTGACAGTATAATAATAAATTCATTTGTGTTTACACTCTCAACGTTTATAAACTGAGGGAAAAGCGCTGTAAAAAATAAAATACCCTTGGGGTTTCCTATCGCAACTAAAAAACCTTCAATGAATAGTTTGCAACCGCTTTTTGAAACGCTATGATTATTTATTATCCGACCAGTTTTAACAGGTTCAAATATCAATTTGATACCTATGAATATTAAATAAATTATACCAATCCATTTTATGATATTAAATACTACACCAGAAGCCATTAACACAGCTCCTAATCCTAATATCGAGGCTAAAGCCATCAGAAGATTTCCAATTAAATTTCCTGAACAACTATAAAATGTCCTTAATAGACCATGATTCATGCCATGATTAACAGCTAAAAGCATACTTGGGCCGGGAGTAATGGTCGCAATAAACAGTATTAAAAAGTATGCTGAAAAATATTGAAAAGTCATATTGAATTCCCTTTTTTCTTTATTTGTTAAGTAGGATTTCCAATTGAAGACTCTGTTTTGTAAGAAGTTACCCCGCCGCTTGACAGTGAACAATGTACTACATCACTTCAAGCTTCAGTTTCTTACCAATTACAGAAACAAACTTTTCAATGGTCGAAAGTTTAATGTCTTCTGCATGGTTCTCAATTCTTGAAATTGCAGACCTCTTCGTTTTTAGTTTAATATAATGTAAAACTTATATTAATACTGCATAGTAACAATTCCGCCCGGAAAACGCTTTACTTCCGGTCGAGAATCGAGCGGATTTTTATCAGCAGCTGCCGGGAGGTAAACGGTTTACTGATAAAGTCGATGCCCTGTTCGACGATGCCTTGTTTACTTATGATTTCTGCTGTATACCCGGAGGTGTAGAGTGTTCTTAAACCGGGGCGCAGTTCCGAAATCTTTTCGGATGTGGTTCTTCCATTGATTCCGGGAAGAATGACATCGGTGATGAGAAGGTGGATAGTTGAGCTGTACTGCTCTCCTATAGTAAGTGCCTCTTCGCCTGTTGCCGCTGCGAGGATGTTGTATCCGGCGTTTTTCAGGATCTCACTGCTGAATTTGAGGACCATTGCATTATCTTCTGCAAGCAGGATGGTTTCTGTTCCAGATATTGTTGCTACAGGCTCAGACTGGGATTGCGCTTCTGCGGCAGGCTGTTGTACTGCTGGAAAATAGAGCTTAAACGTGGTACCATGTTCCAATTCAGAATAGAGCTCAATCGTTCCGCCTATCTGTTTGACATTGCCGTAAACGGTAGCAAGCCCGAGTCCTGTGCCTTTTCCAATCTCTTTGGTCGTGAAGAAAGGCTCAAAGCAGTGTTCAATAGCTTCCTTGCTCATGCCGGTACCGGTGTCGCTTATGGCAAGCATGACAAACGGTCCTGGAGCGATATTGAGATGTATCCGTGAATATGACTCGTCAAGTACGACATTTTTTGTCTCTATGCAGAGGTCTCCGCCAGAAGGCATCGCATCGCGTGCATTGACGGTAAGGTTGAGAATAATCTGTTCGATTTGTCCGGGGTCGGCCATGATGGTGTCAAGGCCGGGGTCGGCGCTGAAATGAAGTTTGATGTTTTCTCCGATCAGGGTAAACAGCATCTTGCGTATATTCTCGACAGCGGCGTTGAGGTTTATAATTCGCGGGTTGATGATCTGTTTGCGGGAGAACGCCAGGAGCTGCCGAGTAAGGTTTGACGCGCTTTCCGCAGCCCTCTCTATGGTTTCTATTTTAGAATAAGCTTTGCCTGAGGGGGGCAGCAGCTCCTTTATCATTTCGGCATTTCCCAGAATAGCGGTGAGCATGTTATTGAAATCGTGGGCGATGCCTCCGGCGAGTCTGCCGATCGATTCAAGTTTCTGGGAGTGCAGCAGCGTATCTTCAAGATGCTTTTTTTCGCGTTCCATTTTTTTGAGCTCGGTGATGTCGAGGATTGAGAAAACAAGACCTGCCAGAAAATCAGAGTTGTCAATAAGAGCCACACACATGATAATGTCAATGATTGAACCATCGCTGCGCCGGTGGGTGGTTTCGACCATTCCCTTGCCGCTGGCGGTCAGTTGGGGCCGCAGTTCATCTGACACTCTATTGAACTCGAATTCGTCGGTAAATAGAAACGTCGTTTTCCGACCGATCAGATCATTCTCTGTATAACCAACCATCTTGCAGAAAGCATTGTTAATATTTACAATTTTGTCCCCGTTTGCAACGCCAATTCCGATTGGTGTCGCGTCATAGATACTCTTGAGCATTGACTGGTTTTTTTTTGCGGTCATTTCGGCATGCCTGATGTCGGTGACATCCTGTATAATGCCGACGATGCCTTCATTGATATTCTGGGAATTGAGGGTGCTCATGCAGATCAGGACGAATCGTTCGGTGCCGTCTTTGCGCCGGAAACGAGATTCTACGATTCCGGGGGTTTTTTCTTTAAGCGCGTGATACGTTTTACCGACGTGGTTGAAATCGTCGTCATTGAAATAGAGTATCCGTGTCGATTGTCCAAGCAGTTCTTCCTCGGAATAGCCGGTGATGCTGCAAAACGCAGTGTTTACCTTAGTAAGTACCCTGTTGGCAATGAGGGAAATACCTGCGGGGCTTGCCTCGAATATGCTGCGTAACAGCGCTTCGTTCTGTTTGATTATCTGTTCCGCACGTTTCTGTTCGGTGATGTCGATATTGCATCCGACTGCCCGGAGCGGATTGCCTTCAGTATCCCACTCGATAACTTTACCTTTGCATAATACCCAGACAGTGGAACCGTTTTTATGATGGTTGCGGATTTCGTAGGAGAAGGGTATAGAACCGTGGCTTTTTACATGAATCCTGAAACATTCGTTGGCAAGGGCAAGATCTTCACTGAAAACCCGTTTTTGTACAGCATCCATGGTATTGTCGAGCTCATGCTCCTCATATCCGAACATTTTTTTCAGAGCAGGACTCTGGAATGATATCCCTGAAGGAATATCCCAGTCCCAGTAGCCGACAGACCCGTTTTCCAGAATGATCATAAGGATAGATTCATCGGGTGGTTGTATTCTACGATTGCTCATAGTTCTCCCTGGTGGTGTAGTAAAACTTTAACAGGCAATACATTGTACTTTATTAAGCATGTTGATACAACCAGAAAGTTGTTCTGGTGCTTCATGAAGTAACATTGCTTACAAAATATTATCAGACAATAGAATCTGGTGATGGAGCACCGGATCAAGACATGTTACCAGGGACTGTCAGTCAATGCGAGATCGTGTCGCACGAACGCTCTTTTGTAAGGCGTCTGTAAATCGGTACAATTCATACCCTGAAGGGGTCAAAAAAATCAGCATTTATTTCCTTTTTGCAATCATTTCAATTTCGATCAGTGCTCCTAATGGCAACTCCTTTACACCAATAGTTGTTCTTGCCGGATAAGGACTATTGAATTTTTTAGAATAAATTTCATTCATATTTTTAAAATTATTCATATCCGTCAAGAATACATTGACTTTTATTACATCGTCTGATGTTAAACCCGCAGATTTCAGAACATTAAATAAATTCATAAAAGTCTGTTCAGTCTGAGCTGAAATGTTCCCATTGATGATTTTACCAGTATTTGAATCCAATGGAGTCTGGCCGGAAAAATATACAAAATCACCAGCATCAACAGCCTGTGAATAGGGACCAACAGAGACTGCGCCTTCGGCGGAAAATACTTTTCTTGACATTTTCATTCCTTTGCAATTTTTGTTAAGTATTAATTTAAGATAATATATTGTCAGAAAAAAGGGAAATAAAGCGGATTTGCCGGTAAAAACATCTTGCGAGAAGATTTGTAACAGTAAATACTTTGCAATTCATAAAAAATATTGTTTTTGATTTACAATACAGCAACAAACGATAATTGCAATATTTATTTTTTCCTATATCCTGAAAGGGTTAAATTAATCAGCCCGGTGCAACGCGCCGGGTGGGGGCAACGTCCACAGAATTCTTTCCTGCTGCCGATCTTCTGTCTTCGTAGCACGCAGTTTTATTGAGTGCACGTTTTTAAGATAAATTTTCTAAAACCTTGATTATCTTATTTGCTCCGTCAAGTTTTATTAAAGAATTACCAATAATTGCAGCTTTTTCAGAATAGCTTTTATCAAATTCCAACTCATTTATTACAGAAAGGATTTTATCTGAGTTAAAATCAATATTTTCAAGCATCTTACCCGTATGTAGCTTTTCCAATATTGCAGAATTAAATCTTCTTTCCTGAACTCCTCCGGGAAATGAAACCATTGGAACTCCGTAAATCAAACTTTGCATTAAACTGTTCTGACCGCCATGACTTATAAACAGAAATGCGTTGGCCAATAATTCATTAAAATCAAAATAAGGGGCGATAGTTATATTTTTACAACTTAAATTATTCATTTCTTTTGAGGTGATAAAAACATTCCACTTTGTATTGATAAAAGTATCCGAAATAATTTTTATAATTTCTCTTGATGTAAATCCACTGTTTCCCAAATAGACAACAATATTATTTCTTGTCATGCCTTTAGGTTTGATTTTAGAATAATCGATTAAAGGGCCTACATAATAGACTTTATCAGAAACAACCGGTTCAAGCTCATACGTACTTGGTATAAAATTAGCATCTGTCCAATTATATAAATCCAATACAGAATTAACCAAAGGCAGCCCAAAGCCCTTGATACATTTAGCAACACCGGAACTGTACTTTCCATAGTTGGCATTAGTAAATGAATTGTGAATTGGCAGACTGTATGTCGAAACAACTTTAATTTTTTCTAACTTTGCGGCAACGATAGGTGATAATCGATGTTCTGTGAAAATCACATCGGGCTTAAAAGATTGTATTGCTTTTCTGACATTAATTACATCTTTTTTAAAAAATGATTTGCTTGATAATCCGATGTACCGAAAAATTGTCTCATAATCATCTACAAATTCTCTCTTCTGAATACCAAAATGCTTATATAATTTGTAGGCGGGTCTGCCCAATATTTTTGGCAATCCTATTGGCGAAGGAACATCAGAATGGTAGTTCTTTACACCTTCAATTTTGACAAAATTAATATCATTTCCTGCACAAAACGCAACCTCATGGCCGCTTTTTAAAGCAGCCATTGCAACTGCATTCGTTCTGACAGTTGAGCCGGCAGTTTCTGCTGTATTTGCTTCTGGTGTTATTAATATCTTCATAAATTATTTCCTTTTCACAAAATATTGTTTATAACCATTTCTTGTCCTGAATGCGGTATATTTTCTTTAATGTGCCACTCTTTCTTTTCTTCGGCAGCAGCTGAATTAAATCGTATTGTGCCAATTTAAAACGGGTCATCAAAAGTCTTGTTTTGACCTTGACAATTATAATTTTGACCTGTTTCGCGATGTGCCAGTGGGCCTCTTCTGCGCAGCCTGTTGGTTTTACTCTTTACAACATTCAAGATACAACATTGGTACATTAACTTTAAATTCGCCATATCTTTCTGAGTGTTCATTCAGATTGTATTCTAACTTATCAAAAAATGTTTCTACATTATTATTATTTAGTATACTTCTCCATGCCGGTAAAAAGCCGCTCAAAATGATTGAATTATTCAAAAAAGTTGTTCCATTAAAATATCTTAATGTAAACTCTCTCTTTACTTCTTTTTTTATTTTAAATCCATTTCGAATAAATAAATCTTTTGTCGTTTCGGCTGTTCCACGATGTTCTATATGGTTTTTTAAGTTCTCGAAAGATTCATTATTCAAATTATTTTCTCTTAATGTAATCTCAAATATTTCATAAAATTTTGAAAAATGACCTGCTAAATTTGTTGTGATGCAAAATGATGAGCTTGGTTTGAGCACTCTATAACATTCTTGTAATACGATGTTCTGATTTTCAAAATTATTAATACCCAAATTTGAAGTTATCAAATCAAAATAATCATTTTCAAAATCCAGTTTTTCAGCAATTCCTTCGATTAATTCAATATCAGATAAATTTAATGCATCTATTTTTTCTTCTGCTCGTCTTAGTGCTGTTTTCCATGGGTCAACTCCATAAGCCTTACACTCTTTATTAAGTCTTTGCTTTATATCAATTAACGGAAAACCTGTTCCTGTACCAACATCTAAATAACTGCTAATTTTATGTAAAGGAATATTTTCTAATAATAACAAACCAAAAGGTGCTGACCAAAGTGATAATTCATCATATTGATTTACAGTTTTATAATCATTCCAATCAAATACTTTTTCTAAATATGTTTTCATATAATTTTCAAGATTTCATTTTAAGTTCTTGCCGCGCTCTTTTTGTCCACTGGTATTTCACATAATGTAAATGTTTCTTTCCGAAACGCCACTAAAGACAGCATAAACACTCAAACTTCCTTCGTTTTAGAAAGAAACCTGTTGAATAAGTGCTGTCGCTTTACAGTTTATCGGGATTCAAAAACCCTATTTTTCAACACGAGTGTTACTTTTAAGATAATATATTGTCAGAAAAAAGGGAAATAAAGCGGATTTGCCGGTAAAAACATCTTGCGAGAATATTTGTAACAGTAAATACTTTGCAATTCATAAAAAATATTGTTTTTTGATTTACAATACAGCAACAAAAGATAATTGCAATATTTATTTTTTCCTATACCCTGAAAGGGTTAAATTAATCAGCCCGGTGCAACGCGCCGGGTGGGGGCTGTCTTCGAGCTATCAGGTGTTTGTGGCAGTAGACCTTTTTTCCTGTCGCGCTCTTATTATGTCATTTTTATTATACTGTGTTTCTCTCACATTCATCGGACATCCATTGAGGAAGTGGTTCTCCTGTTGCTTCTGAATAAATTTCTTCAGGTGCCATATCAATATAATTTCCCCATTTTAATACAAAAACTTCCGGATCGATCGAAAATTTTTTAAAGAATTCGATATCTTTAAGTTTTGTGAATGCGCCACCTTTGTTTATATACTTATTAAAATCAACTATCCCAGATTTCCCGTTATCAAAAAAAATCCGGATTTTGTAATCATTAAGATATTCGGCATTTAAAATGTCAGGAGTCATATTTACCTCTTAGTCAAGTGGTTCAATTTTTGGTGGTTCTTGTCCTCTTGAAGATATATCCCAATCCGCAAGAAGCTCATTTTGATGACGTGCTGCCCACTCCATTACCAATCCAAGTGCGCGAGGTGGAAGGTTACCTTCTAATAATAGAAAATCTTTTATCCTGATTATCGCTTTGAAAGAACCATAACGAATATGAAAATGAGGCGGATTGTGGTCATTAAAAAATAAAGAAATTATTATTCCATAAAAACGACTTATTTCAGGCACTTATGAGTCCTCCTCCGTTTTAGAAAAAACTGGTTGAACGAGGCTGTAACAGCACAGATTTTTAGCCTACGTGGATTCAAAAACCCTATTTTCAACACGAGTGTTACTTTTAAGATAATATATTGTCAGAAAAAATGGAAATAAAGCGGATTGGCCACTGAAAAAGGTCTGGTGAGAAGATTTTCCAACTGTAAATACATTCCAATTCATAAAAATAATTATTGTTTTGTTTACAATACAGCAATAAGTAAAAGTTGCATTGTTTATTGTTTGATTCCTATACCCTGAAGGGGTTAAATTAATCAGCCCGGTGCAACGCGCCGGGGGGGGGCGACGGATGCAACGTCCACGCAGGAAATACAGATATAAAAAATAATGCCAATTGTTAATGGTATTGTTTTTCAATCATGGTCGTCATGTCAATCATTAAAATCATTTTAATCACAGTTCAAGACAAACAACTGATGTGATTTACAAAATCACATCATGGCAGCTCTATCTCATTTACCGATACATTGTCCGATGTCCATGTTTTTACAAAGTAAACCCCGCAGCCCCTGTTCTTCAGATTGATAAACGCATCGCGCTGGCTGAAGCACTGCTTTTGCAATAGTTTTCCATTTAAATCAAAAATCTCAACAGCGGTAATTGCACTCTGGGCATTTATCCGCAGAGCGTTGTTTGTAATAGTCAATCGTACAGGGTACCTTTGATTATTGCGTAGTGACAGGCGATTTTGAAAATGGTCATAATCATTAGCGGTAGCAGTACTGCCGCCTTTAAACATCGCGGTAAATGTTACAGGTGTCGAACCCATTGTGAAAGTGTAATATTTAGATGTACTGACGCTTTTCCCGGCAGCATCTGCCCAGTTCTGAAATGTTTCTGTTGAGTTGGGCATGACTTTAAGTGTCACAGCGGCTTTTTCAGGAAATTCACCGCTTAATGTAACAAGTCCTGTTGATGCCTTGTTGACAGCTACAGTAACTTTGTTAAGCGGCGCAAGCACTGCCGCGAGCTTTCCGACATCCGCATGGGTTGAAAGCTCCTTTATTCCCTCTGCTACCATTCTGGCATTTATAATTGCACCCATTTCCTGAAAATGCGTTCCATCTGAATAGCCGTCCGGATAGAGCGGATATTCTCCAGTCTGTAAACCCATAAAATGATAATTTGTGCAGTATGCCTGACCCGCGGTTTTCATGAATGCTGCGGACTTTTTCTCAAGGTCTATAAACGGCACGCTTAACTCAGCGGCAATATTCATCATAGCCCCGCGATAATCCGCGCCTTTATCGCGTTCAGTAAAGACTTCTCTCAGGGCAGTACCGTTCCATGTGTTCATGTTCATCGGACTTATAAAAACAGGTATGGCACCTTTTGCCCGCGATTCTTTAACGTAAAGACGCAGGTACTCCTTATATGTTGTTGTATCAGCATAACGTTCCTCTTTGGAATAGTCCCTGTCATTATGACCAAATTGAATCAGTACAAAATCCCCGCTTTTAAGGGAGCTCACCACAGTTGCCCAGCGCCCTTCCTTGTAGAAAAGTTTGGTGCTGCGTCCGCCAATTGCCTTGTTGTCAATAGTGACAGTGCCGCTTTTAAAGAAGTATGAGAGCTCCTGCCCCCATCCGGCCCAGGGGTATTCTGTAGCCGGAGCATAGTAGCAGACTGTTGAATCTCCGATAAGGTAAATTTTGTATGTAACAGTCTGAGCGAAAACAAAAGAGATAATGCCGAAAAGTGCAATAGACATAATTAAATGCATATTTGAAAACTTTCGTCTGCCGGAGTTTACTTTTGCGGACAGGCAGTTTATGTGTGGTTTGTATTTCATTTTATTTCCTTATCAGATAATACTTTTTTATCATGATCAGCTCTGTCAAGTATGACCGCGAACAATCGTAAAAAATAAAATTGTCAATTGCCTGTTTTACCAAGCCTGATATTGCTCCTTGAACATTGAGTGTATCTGTTTATGGTGATCTGTGAACCCGCTTTCCCTGAAACAGGCATGAGCTTTCCAAGAACATTTACTGAGTAGTGAGGAACCTCATTTAAATCATGAATAGGTTTGATGTTCAAGCAGTGTTCTGATTGGTTGACTATTGATACTGGAAGCTGGTTTCCCTCGGTTGTAAACGGTGATGCTGGAAGTCCCTCTTTATTGTAAAGGTTAGTAACCGGATTGCTTGCGTAGGCATACCTTACAAATTTCGGTTCAGATACATTTGAGCACGTAAGATTAATGAGATCGCCTGAGATTTCCGATGTGGTTGCCCAATACCATTTTTTGTCACTGCCTGCAATTGCAAAGGATGTTGGCGCCTTATTATCATTTGTAACAAGACCGCCGCCAATGTCCCTGAATTTAATACTGATTTTATTGCCGCTAATTGTCATGGACTCATACATCGGGCTTTTATAGACCAGTGAACTTTCTTCATATAGAAGAGCCCTTGGAATAAGTGACATACGTTTACCGACAAGTTCTTTATTGCTGAAGTGAATTGAATCGCCGCTTTTAAGTGCGTCAATAGCTACTGTCATGGCAGTATTGGGAAGTGCCAATGTCAACCTCTGCGCTTCACGGATAATTATGTCCGAAGCGCTCTCGCCGGCAGTTGTCTGCTGCGCACCGTAGCCGTTAGGCAGCTGAAGATAAAAAAATGGAAAATCCCCTATACCCCACACTTTACGCCATCCATTGATCAGAAGTTTGAAGCGTTCTTCATAGTAAACCTGCTGACCCGATGTCCTGTCGTTTTCTCCATGTGCCATAATCGTACCTGCCATTGCAACGCCGGCTATGGGAGCAATCCATGCGTCATAGAGCCCACCAGGTGTGAGTGACGCGTCCTGAGTGGCTATCTGCGGATTAGCCGCGACTGCTGCTGGGTCGAGCCACTGCGCTATTCTTGTTCCGCCTACAGCAGAAACAATCAGTCCGACTGCTACTTTGTCATTCAGTGCAGCAACAAGTTCTTTACCAAAAAAGAAACCAAGACATGAGAGGCCTCCAATATTGGCACTGCTTGTACAAGTCTTCCATACCTGATTTGTTGTGTAGCCGTCCTTGTTTGCGCTGCTCTGACGCATTGTGTAGAATCTGAGCATCTTATTATTGTAACTGTTCTGAATGGTCTTATAATGCGGGTAATAACTGACACGTGTATCCATATTCGATTGACCGGCGCAGTGCCAGACTTCTCCCATGTAAATATCAGTTATTGTAACTGTACTGCTGCCTTTTATAGTCATTGTATAAGGTCCGCCCTCAGCCATCGGATCGAGGTTTACTTTCCAGACTCCGCTGCTGCCTGCGGTTGTGGTTTTGGTCTGACCGTTAAAGGTGACTGTAACACTTTCAGAGCTGCCTGCTTTTCCCCAGATAGGAACAGTTGTGTTTCGCTGAAGAACCATGGAGTTTGAAAAAAGATTTGAAACTGTGACGTTTGCTCTGGCAGTCATTACTGCTACTGTTACAAGTAATAATGCAATAAAAGGCATTTTAGTTATTAAAGCAGTATTCATCATAAGAAATCAATCTTTCTCAAATAAAGGCAGGGTTTTTGAAATTATCAGGTCATTGTGTGTTATAAACAATAAATTTTATCAGATATGCCAATCTTTATATATATAAATATATCTGAAGAATAATTTTAAAGGAGATAAATAATTAATATAACAAAAAATCGTCAGCCTGATGATCAACGGAAAAAAATATAATGCATTCAACGTATGTAATAACAGATAGATAAAGAGAATGATATATGATAATAGATAAAAATAATAAAATAATTTAAAAAAGTTCTTTAGATTCATTCTGCCGAAACGTCATATTGTACGTATGGAAAACAGAGATTTAATAACAGCTGCAATTAGCGGCGATAAAAATGCACTCTCAGGGCTTCTGATGGAGTACAGGGGCATGGTTGCATCAGTTGTTGCACGCAGTGTGTTTGAAACAGATAATCGCAGAGATGTAGTACAGAATGTTTTTGTAAAAGCTGTAAACGCTATAAGCGGATTCAATGGTACATGTAAATTCAGCACATGGCTTTATAGAATAGCAATGAATGAGGTTGCGGATTACAATAGATCACTGTTGCGATTTAAAGATAATTTCAAAAGTACAGACAGTGAATGTGATCTGTTTGTCGATATCAACAGTCCTGACGGACTGGATCAGTATACAAAAAAGGAAATATCTGTTTCAATAAATGCATCAGTAAATGAGCTGCCGATTGATCAGAAAGCAGCTTTTTCACTCTTTTATTTCTGTGGCTTCAGCGGTAAAGAGGCTGCTGCATCATTAAATATTACTGAAGATAATTTTTTCATGAGACTCAAAGCGGCCCGAGACAAAGTTCGAAAAAGACTTATTGAAAAAGGGTGGGAAATATGAGTATAAAAAGCTTAATGGCAATAGAGAGCTTTTTATATGGCAGGCTTTCGGAAGAAGAGACCTGTTTGTTTTTTGACAAGCTTTCTTCGGACAAAAAACTGTTTAGTGACTATTGTAAAGAGACGGTTTTTGAGAGTCAAGTGTATTCAATGTGCAGAAATCATCCGGAAATAAAAGGCCTTGAATCTGAAGACGGGTGGAAGTTGCTTATTGAGAATTCAGTTGAACATCGTAAAGTAATAAATTTTGTTGAAAGAAAGAAAAGAAACAGATTTTCTTACAGTTTGCTCAGATACCTGATTGCAGCATGTCTGATCTGTGCAGCGCTGACAAGTGTTTTTATTTTGACAAATAAAACAGATGTCGCTGGCATCGAATCACTTGCGGCCAATACTCAACATAATAAGAACAATCAGATACAGGCAGTGGAAACTTTTGCCTGCAGTACTGATGGAGATACGCATGCGGTCTCTACAGATAAAGGGCGTAATCTGCTTCGCATCGGCCCGGGAACCGCATGTATAATGGCAGAAAGCAGTAAGTTGACTGTCGCAAAAAAGGATACATCAGTCTATCTGGATGTTTCTGCGGGATCAATGCTTTTTTCTGTTGAGAAGGGACGTTACCGCAGCTTTACAGTTGTTACACCGAATGCAAGGATTCGGGTGACAGGCACAGTTTTCCGGGTTGATGCGGTTGACGGATTTACTAAAGTGTCTGTTATTCAGGGAAGTGTTGAAGTGTATCATAAAAGCGGCCTGACAGATGTAAGATTGCAGAAAGGGAATGTTGCACTGGCAGATTCATCAATGGTTACCTTTTATAAATCTGAAGATGAATTTATTGATGATTTTCCCGAACGTAAATTTCTGGATTCATTTTTAAAACAGTCAATCGGCATGGCAAACGGTTATAATGGGGCTGCTTTAAATAGTAATTATGATGATACTCTCAAGTATCATCTGTTAAAAGCGGATGCTGTTATTGATAGCTTTGTAAATCGAAATAAGGGCAGCAGATTGTCTGATGATCTGCAGAGAAGCAGACAATCGGAACGTAACGGCAAGTATATCGATGCTTTAAATTCAGGATGTAATGATTTATTAGGGAGCGGCTATGATAAAAACACAATCTTATCTGTAATTTTCAGGTGCGGTGCAATGTCGCTATTGACAAGAGATACGGCAGGCTGCCTGATTCAATGGGAAAAATATCTTGAAAATGATATATCCGGTTTATTTGATGAAATAGTTACAGTGTTTATGATAAATTATAAAATCCGCAAGGGAACATTCAATGAAACAGATCGTCTGATGAAAATTATAAGGGACAGAATGCGGGCTTATCCACTGAATGAACGTGCCCTGTTTGGTATTGCTGAAACATTTCGTTTACATGGTGAGTATGAATCTGCATTAAACTGGTATGAATTGATAGTTGATTTTAAACCGGAGAGTGAAATCCGTAAAAATGCCACATACTGGATGGCATGGTCGTTGATACAGATGAAAATGCCGAAAATAGAGAAGCGCGCGATTTCTATAAAGCCATTACAAATTGAATAATTAGTGTATGCTCTACAAACAGATACCGGGAGGCTCTATGATTCTAAAAAAAGTCACATTCACAATTCTTGCCGGCTGCATTTGTGTTTTTGCAGGTCAGTTGACAGTTGATGCGAAATCATCCGCTGATGCATGTAGTAAAGTTGCTAAAAGTAAAACGATTATATTTAACGCGTCCACGGTTGAGGGTTATCAGGATAACCCCGATATTGTAATTGTAACTGATGGAAACAACGCCGCAGATAATGAAATCATTCTGAATCGATCATTCAGGGATGAGATGACGCGCAATATCGATAAAGAGACTATTGAAAGAATGAACTGATGAAGAATAGCTGATTAATAATAAATTAATGTAACGCAGCGGTATTTGTGAGAATACCGCTGCATCAGAAATCAACCGGATATTTTATACTCCATCAAGTGCTTTGTCAAGGGCTTCAATGATATCATCAATATGCTCAAGACCAATTGACAACCTGATCAGATCACGTGTCAGGCCGCTTTCTGACTGCTGTGCTTCGGTCAATTGCGAATGTGATGTACTTGCAGGATGAAGAATCAGACTTTTTGCATCACCGACGTTTGCAACATGTGAAAATAGTTCTATTGAATCGATAATTTTCACTGCTGCATCATACCCTCCTTTGACACCAAAAACAACCATTCCGCCAAAACCATTTTTAAGATATTTCGACGCAGTCGGATAAGTGGGGTCATCAGGAAGTCCGGGGTATCTTACCCATGAAACTTTCGGGTGTTTTTTCAGATGCTGTGCGACTTTTATTGCATTTTCTGAATGTCTCGGCAGGCGAAGAGAGAGTGTTTCAAGCCCCTGAAGAAAAATCCAGGAGTTGTCAGGGGAAATCGCAGCTCCAAGATTGCGAAGAGGAACTGTTCTTACACGTAAAGCAAAGGCTATCGGTGCCAGTGGAAGAGGAAGATCAATCGCCCAGCGCAGACCATGATAATTGCTGTCTGGTTCTGTAAACAGTCTATGGCGGCCGCCGTTCCAGTTGAACTTGCCGGCATCGGTTATAATGCCTCCAATTGCAGTACCATGTCCTCCAATCCATTTTGTCAATGATTGAACAACAATATCAGCGCCAAGTTCTATTGTCCTGAGAAGGTATGGTGTTGTGAAGGTTGCATCAACAATCAAAGGAAGTCCATGGGCATGGGCCACATCTGCAATCGCCTTTACATCAGAAAAATCAAGTACAGGATTTCCAATGGTTTCGATATAAACTGCACGGGTTTTATCTGTAATTGCTTTAGCAAAATTGAGAGGATCTCCGGGGTCGACAAATTTCACGGTAATCCCGAATTTCGGTAGAATTGAATCAAATTGAGTATATGTGCCGCCATAAAGATTGTTTGCAGAGACGATTTCATCACCGGCCTGGGCGAGTGTAATAATAGAGTAAAAAATCGCACTCGTGCCGGAGGAGACTGCTACTGATGCAGCTCCATGTTCCAGCTGTGTCACGCGCTGCTCAAGCACATCAGTTGTCGGATTTCCCAGACGGGTGTAAATATTCCCAAGTTCTTTAAGTGCAAAAAGATTTGCTGCGTGCTGCGTGTTATTAAATTGATAGGAGCTGGTACGGTATACAGGTACGCCAAGAGATGTTGTTGTCGGGTCAGCTGTTTGTCCGGCATGAAGTGCAAGGGTTTCAAATTTGTAGTTGCTGCTCATAAGAACTCCTTTAAATTATTTATAGAATAAAAATGTATTACTTAAAATTTGAAAGGTAACAATGTTTACCAAGTTACTAAACAAAGATAACATGTTTTTTTTAAAAAAGCAAATATAAAGATCACAAATTAATTAAAAGAATTATTTATGGATGTTTGTACTGTAAACGATAAACCTATTGT
>Ga0209800_10002497_pt1 | contig 16195 bp, 12 predicted proteins | sample Higcelweek8metaG_FD_187174 | JGI IMG/M metagenome (GOLD analysis project Ga0209800, IMG submission 187174) | Freshwater pond sediment microbial communities from the University of Edinburgh, under environmental carbon perturbations - High... | ecosystem: Environmental > Aquatic > Freshwater >...
TCGCCATGGGTATTACCGGCACAGCGGTATCCAAGGAGGCGGCCAAGGTTGTCCTGATGGACGACAATTTTGCCTCCATCACTGCAGCGGTGGAAGAGGGACGCCGGGTCTACGACAACCTCATCAAGTCCCTGGCTTTTGTGCTGCCCACCAATCTGGGGCTGGCCTGTATTCTGACCGCATCCATGTTTTTCTTCCCGACAGTACAGGTCGACGGAGTGAATGAGCTGCTCATGGCCATGTCTCCCAGTCAGACCCTCTGGATCAACCTGGTGGCAAGTATTACCCTCTCGATCCCGCTGGCATTCGAGGTACTGGAACCAAACGCCATGCGGCGCATGCCCCGTTCTCCCGACGAACCGGTCTTTTCCGGCTTCATTGTTGCACGCCTGATCATAGTGGCCCTGCTTATGTCCGCTGCTGCCTGCGGTCTGTTTCTCTGGGAATACTTCCGGATCATCGGCCCTGAACCGGTGACGACCGCCCGGCATGCCCTGGCGCTGGCCGAAGCACAGACGATCTGCGTGACCAGCATCACCTTCACCCAGATCTTCTATCTGCTCAACTGTCGATCCCTGCGTGACTCCCTCTTTTCACAAGGGGTATTCAGCAATCCGGCAATCTTTATCGGTATCGGCATCCTGCTGCTGCTCCAGGCCTGCTTCATCTACCTGCCGCCGCTGCAGACACTCTTCGCTTCGGCAGCGCTCGACGCCCGGGCCTGGTTGTATGCCATGGCTGCAGGTGCGCTTGTGCTGCCGGTGATATCGCTGGACAAATGGATCAGAAACCGCAGAAGTCAAAACACCGCTCATTGAGAAAGATCATCTAAAAGAAGGGTATACACCATCATGTCCATCCAAAAGTTTTTTGTCCCGATTGCATTGATTATTCTCATGAACGGCATTATGGCGCTAAGCGGCTGTACAACTGAAAAAACACCCGAGCCGCAGCAACAGATTCCTGCTATCTCACTCTCCGCTGCTGACAAAGAAAAACTACTGGTATTCCAGAAAGAGATTCTGAACATCGAGAATCTTACTGACAAGGCTGTCAAACTGGCGGTCGATGAGCTGAAGAATGTCATCAAGGGGGGAGAAGTTTCCACCAACATAGCCACCCTCGTTGACAAGGCAAAAGCGGAATGCCTGCTTGCAGGAGAATTACTGACCAGGAAGGTCATTCCTGAAGTGCTGCCACCTGAAGCGAAGCGCCTTCTTAACGAAGGCAGAACAGGTTTGATTGCCGCTTATAAAGCCTATGCGGAATCATTTGATGCCATCAAGAGTTTTGCCACTGACAAGAATCCTATGGCACTGCTTGAGTACCGAAAGAAACACACAGAAGCTCAGGAACTCTATAACGCTGCCGCCATAAAGCTCAAAACAGTTATGACTGCAGCAGGAATATCGAAATGATGAGGCTGGCATCAAGTCCTGGTTGGGATAGATCAAGACTGCCCCGAATGTCATGCTGTCACGATAATTCTATTGACAGCTGAACCTGGTTCAGCTACCTTTTTCATTACTGTAAAGGGGAGTAGCTACCGGTCGGAGAAATGGCCGACCCATGTCCGTCAATACGACCACCCGGTCCGGATATGGGACGAGAAATCGATCGCAAGACCTTTACCCAAGCGAGCATATATGCGCTGTGGGTAAAGGTCTTTTTTATTTTTCGGCTTTCTTTTCACGTGAGCAGCGCTGCTGCCACTCAAACTACACACCAGGAGGTTGTACCAATGCCACAACGTATGAAGTCAACCATCAAGGAACCGCGTAAAGAATGCAAGGACATGAAAAAAGAGAGAACTGCAAGAAACATTGTCAGTCTTACGCTGTCCGATAAGGAGCAAAGAGTCATGGAGCGCATCACCAAGGCAACATCAAAAGAGGCTTCAGACGTTATCAGGGAGGCATTCAGCTTCTGGATTTCCAGACGGCAACGGCTTTGTCTGGACGTCTAACAGAGCGAGTACCGTAACAGAAGAAGCCTGATTGTTGCGCTGCAATACCTGGAAATCACAATTAAAACAAGGAGGTACCAGACATGGCAATGGATGTAATTGATTATGAGATCTTTGGTTCCGAGATGCAGTTTGTAGAGGTAGAGCTTGATCCGGGTGAGGCAGCCATCGGCGAAGCCGGGGTCATGATGTACATGCAGGATGGCATCCAGATGGACACGGTTTTTGGCGATGGTTCCCAGCAGTCAAGCGGTTTCATGGGCAAGCTACTGGGGGCCGGTAAACGGCTGCTGACCGGTGAAAGCCTGTTCACGACGGTTTTTCACAACGAAGGCAGCGGCAAACGGCGGGTCGCCTTCGCTGCCCCCTATCCGGGCAAGATTGTACCGGTCCAACTGACTGATATCGGCGGCACGCTTATTTGCCAGAAAGACTCGTTCCTCTGTGCAGCCAAGGGGGTATCCCTCGGCATAGCCTTCCAGAAGAAGATCGGCACCGGCCTGTTCGGCGGTGAAGGGTTCATTATGCAGAAGCTTGATGGCGATGGCATGGTCTTCATCCATGCGGGCGGTACTCTGCGAGAACTGACACTTGCACCTGGAGAGACACTGCGTGTTGATACCGGCTGCGTGGTGGCATTCCAGCCGTCGGTTGATTTCGATATCCAGTTTGTCGGCAAGATCAAGTCGGCCATCTTCGGTGGCGAGGGCCTGTTTTTTGCCACCCTGAGCGGACCGGGTAAGGTCTGGCTGCAATCCCTGCCGCTATCCCGTTTGGCAAACCGGATTGTCATGTCTGCTCCGGCAGCAGGAGGACGTTCAACCGACCAGGGCTCATTGCTCGGCGCCGGTGTACTGGGTGGTATCCTTGGCAGCAGTAATGACTGACAGCTTGTTCAGGGGCAGGCTTTTTGGCCCGGGAATCCCGGGGGTTGGCATAGCTGCTGAAGCTGCCTGGGAACTGACCGGGGGGGTGAGGATAACCGTTCCGGATGCAGAGCACCGCAGTCAGTATGCTGCCCATCCCACCTTGACAGGTGGTGGATTCAATGCCGAAGGGCTTAGGATCTCCTGGCAGGACGGGGAAGCAAACTGGGTTTTTATGGTTGATGCAGGGGAAGAACAGGTCCGTTGCAAAGCCTTGGCGCCACCTCTGGTCTGCGGACGGCTTGACGGCATAACACAGGCACAGAACCGACTGGAGCGTCGTTTCAAGACGGGCGGCGCTCTGCTCGTTTTTATCATGCTGCTGCCGCTGCTGCTGATAGCACTCTTCCTTGTCAACCGGGGGAGTATCGCCGCCTGGGTTGTACAGCGTATCCCGGTAGCCCATGAAGCACGCCTGGGTGATTTGGTGCTGGCCCAGACCAGGCTGCAGATGAAGCTGGTTGAAAACGGGCCTGATGTTGCTGCCATACGGACTATCGGCAGCAAACTTACCGCAGGATCGGTTCACCGCTACCGCTGGTTTGTTGCCGAGCGACCGGATGTCAATGCCTTTGCCGCTCCGGGCGGTGTGGTGGTGGTCTTCAGGGGGTTGCTGAATGCCGTTGGTTCCCCCGAAGAACTTGCCGGTGTGCTGGCCCACGAGGTTGCTCATGGAGAACTGCGCCACAGCCTGCAGGGGATGGTAAAGAGCCTGGGGCTTCGTGCCGCTGTCAGTATAGCCTTTGGTGACATCTCTGATACTGTTTTCACCGACGCGGCAACCAGGCTTACAGAACTACGTTTTTCACGTGATGCCGAACGGGAGGCGGATGCAAATGGTCTGCAGCGTCTGGTGGCTGCCCGCATCTCGCCGGAGGGAATGGTTCGTTTTTACGAACGCCTGGCCTCGGAAAAACGGGCGTCACCTCCGGCCCTGCTGTCCACCCACCCGGCATCCGGTGAACGGCTGGAATGGCTACGCCGGGAGACAGAGCGACTCTCCGGCCCCTGGCAACCGCTGCTGGTTGATCTGGGTAAAAACAAGCACTAAGGAGGCTAGCAACAATAACATGAACATCTTGCATCTCATCTTCCGGCCATCTTTGACTGTAGCTCAATCACAAAATCCTCAGCGTAGCCCTGCTACACCTGCGGTTTTGTTCAATCGCTACAGCCAAATCTGACCAAAATCTGAGCGCAATTTTGTTCACTTATTATTGCTAGCCTCCTAAGACCGTACCTCACACGTATCACCCATAGCCTCATCTGGAGAAACTGGCTGATCTGATTGGCAGCTCATACAGATTCTCAGACATGTATGCACCTAAAAGGTATCGTTATGTTCAAAAACAAACTGACCCCACTGCTTATTACACTGTTTGTGCTGGTCCCGGCGCTGACCTATCTACTCAACTACTACACCGACTGGCTGTTTTTCGTTGAAACCGGCTTTGCATCGGTTTTTACTACAAAATTGTATGCACAGACCGGGGTAGGGGGGCTGTTTGGTCTGCTCCTGTTTGTCTTTCTGGTACCAAACCTGCTCTATGCAAACCGGGTAGCGTTTCCCCATGCCGGAGAGTACGTGGCGTTCGGCAGTGTCAGGTTGCAGCGGCAGCAGACCCTGCCGATGGTCAGACCGGTCGGCATTGTGATTGCAACCGGTCTTGCTCTGTTTGCGGGACAGTTCGGGGCACTGCAGTGGGAGAACGTACTGCTGTTTATCAACAAGGTCAGCGTTGGCATAGCTGATCCCGTAACAGGCAGGGATATCGGCTTTTACCTGTTCAGTCTGCCATTGTTTGATGCGCTCAGGGGCTATCTGAACTTTATGCTGCTGGCAACGTTGCTGGTAACGCTTGTAACCTACTACATCCGGGGTGGTATCGCATTAACCTTGCGTGGCCTGGTGGTTGCCGAACAGGCGCGCCGACATACGGCAATCCTGCTTGCCCTTTTTTCCTGTGTTGTTGCGGTTGGTTTTTATCTGGAAGGGTTCGGGTTGCTGTACGGAAATAAAGGAGCCTTCTATGGTGCCGGTTATGTTGATGTCAATGTACGGCTGACCACTCTCAATACCTTGAGTTTTATCACCCCTGTGGCAGGCCTGCTGCTGGCGTTCGGGCTTTGGAAGGGTACCTGGCGTTTGGTGATACTACCCCCGGTTGTCATCGTGGCTGCCTATCTGCTGGGTATGCGGGGGTATCCGGCGTTACTTCATAAATTCAAGGTGGCTCCCAATGAACTGGCCCTTGAAACCCCCTATATTGAACACAACATCAGCTTTACCCGCTTTGGCTATGATCTGAACAAGATCGAAACCGTACCGTTTGATGTTGATACCAAGCTCTCTTCAGTTGACATTACCAACAACGATGCCACCATCAAAAACATCAGACTCTGGGACCATGCCCCGCTGCTGAAGACCTACAGTCAGCTTCAGCAGATCCGTACCTACTACAAGTTCTTTGATGTGGACAATGACCGTTATATGGTGAATGGGCAGTACAGCCAGGTTATGCTATCCCCCCGAGAACTGTCCTATGCTGATCTACCCAGCAAAAACTGGATCAACGAACGTCTGATTTTTACCCATGGCAACGGCATCACCATGGGGCCGGTCAGTCGGATCAGCAAGGAAGGGCTGCCGGAATTTTACGTCAAGGACATCCCTGCGGTCAGTCTGGCCGATATCAAGGTATCCCGTCCGGAAATCTATTTTGGTGAACTGTCCAACGACTATGTCATCGTGAAGACCAAGGTGCCTGAATTCAGTTATCCCACCGCAACCGGTAATATCAATACCACCTACGGCGGCAAGGGCGGTGTAGCGGTTGACTCTTTGTTGAAGAAAACCCTCTTTGCAGCCCATTTCAGAACCGAAAAGATCCTTCTGTCGTCGGATATTACCCATGAAAGCCGGATATTGTATAACCGGAATATAAGCAAGCGGGTCAAGGAGCTGGCACCGTTCCTTCTATTTGATGCTGATCCTTACATGGTGGTGGATACGCAAGGTCGGCTCAAATGGATGATTGATGCCTATACCCATTCCAACAGGCTGCCCTACTCAAAACCACTGAAAAGCGGCATCAATTATATGCGCAACTCGGTCAAGGCGGTGGTTGATGCCTATGACGGCTCCGTTGACTTCTATATCAGTGATCCCGATGATGTTATCCTAAAGGTGTATGCAAAGGTCTTTCCTGCATTGTTCAAGCCGATGGCGGCAATGCCGGATGGACTCAAGACCCATGTCCGCTATTCTCACCAGTTTCTGCAGGTACAGGCAGCCATGTTCAGCACCTACCATATGACCGACCCCAAGGTGTTTTATAACAAGGAAAACCTTTGGGAAATACCGGTCCTTGGTGAAAAACAGATGGAGCCGTACTACACCATCATGAAGCTGCCGGGGGAAAAGAAAGAGGAGTACATCCTGCTGTTGCCGTTCAGCCCTTCAAAACGAGATAACCTTGCTGCCTGGCTGACTGCCCGCTGCGATGGAGAAAACTACGGCAAGATAAAGGCCTACACCTTTCCACGGGATCGCCTGATCTACGGGCCGAAACAGATTGATGCGCGGATCAATCAGGACTCCTACATCTCCCAGCAGCTCACCCTCTGGAATCAGCGGGGGTCAGAGGTTATCCGGGGCAGCATGCTGGTTATTCCGATCGAGAAGTCGCTACTGTATGTGCAACCGCTGTTTCTTGCTGCAGACAAGTCCGGCTTGCCGGAACTGCGCAGGGTAATTGTTGCCTTTGGCGATGAAGTGGTAATGGAGGAGACTCTTGAGCTGGCTCTTCAGCGGATTTTTGGCGGCAAGAAGGCTGCTGTTACACCGGCCTCTGGTGGCGTTGTTGGCATCAAGGCAGCACCGGTAAGCCTGGCAAAGGAGGCCATGAGCATCTATGAGCGGGCGATCGCCATGCAACGGCAAGGCAACTGGACCGGTTATGGGGAGGAGTTACGCAAGCTTGAACAGGTATTAAAGCAGCTTGCCAAGTAATTCTGTTTAATCAGACTCCAGTGCCAAGCAGCTAAATCCCCCCTGCCCCCTTTTCAAAAGGGGGGATTTTTAGGCTTCCCCCTTTGTAAAAGGGGATTGAGGGGAATTTGATCTTGAATATAGCAACGTGGAATAAACAGCAACAATAATAGAGTGTTGTCCGGTTTTGTTGTTGAAGTCCCCCCCGCTCTTGGTGGGCGAGGGGGCTCCCAACCTGCGGGATTGTATGCCGGCCAGCACTACTCCCAGTAACAGGACAATGACAGCCCCTATCCGCTGTCTGCGGGTGCCTAATGCCAGCGGAAATACAGCACAGGTGACCGTAAGAAAAGCCAGGCAAAAGCTGATGGCGGGAACCGGTGTCAACCCGGTTGCCACGAGCAACAGACAAGCCAACCAGAACCCAGCGCGTGCGACAGTGTTACGCAGGTTGCCGATTTTCATGCTGATTTTTCCCGTTTACCTGTCTTGCTGTGGCCCGGACAGCGTACTACCCGGTTGCGCCCTTCTTTTTTGGCCCGGTACATCGCTTTATCAGCACGCTCCAGCAGGTCAAATGCTGAATCATTTTCAGATAACAAGCAGGCACTGCCGATACTGATCGTAATCGGTATTTCAGCCTGAGTACCCTCTGTCACAAAGAGTAATGGCGATTTCTCAACGGTTTTACGCAAGCGTTCAGCCAGTGCAAATGACTCTGGTTCAGGGGTGTGGGGCAACAGAATAACAAACTCTTCACCACCAAAACGGGCGACCATGTCGGTCTGTCGCAGCACATCAACAAATATTCGGGAAACATGCTTGAGCACCAGATCGCCAATCTGGTGGCCCCAGGTGTCATTCACTTTCTTGAAATGGTCAATATCCACCAACAGTACCGCCAGCCGAAGGTTGTAACGCTGACAGCGCAGCACCTCTTCCTGCAGACGCCGATCAAGATGGCGACGATTAAAGATGCCGGTCAGAGGATCGGTGATGCTCTCCTGCTCAAGCACAACCACACGTTTTAACTCCCAGGTGGTGCGATAGGCCAAGAGACAGACCAGCAGGACAAAGATCGCCCCGAAAAAGAAAATGATCGGCACCAGCATTTCAGAACTGCTGTACTGGGTGCCTAATTTCATCAGGTAAAAGCTGAAGTAACCGCAGATAAACAAGACGATCAGGAGACCAAGAATGAGCCACCAGTTACGGGTCTGCCCTTTGGGTAGTTCTTTGGCCAGCTTGCGCACAAAAAACAACGCTACGGTAAGTAACAAGGCACCTAGAAACAACAAGGTTGCCATAATGTCGAGGATATATAATGAAAAAAGCTGCTCCAGCCGGGATTCAAAGGGGAGTGAAGACATGGTTTAACGCTCCAGAATAAAGGTCACCGGACCATCGTTAACCAGTGCCACCTGCATATCAGCCTGAAAGATACCGGTCTGAACCGGTACGTTCTGGCGCTTTAGAGATTCTACAAAATAGTCATACAACCGTTTGCCTTCATCAGGCGGAGCTGCGGTATCAAAGGAGGGCCGCCGCCCTTTGTTGCAGTTTCCAGCCAGGGTAAACTGGGAAACCGCCAGTACTGCTCCACCTATCTCTGGCAGAGCACGGTTCATCTTGCCAGCTTCATCCTCAAAGATACGCAGCCCGACAATCTTTTCAGCCAGCCAGTCTGCCGGAGCCTCGGTATCTCCCTTTTCAACCCCCAGCAGCACCACGATCCCTTGCCCGATCTGACCGACAATCCTACCTTCGACCGTGACAGAGGCGCTGCTTACCCGTTGAATGACCGCTTTCATTGTGGTTTCCTGAACGGTGCCAGCAGATGCAGCTGGTCCGGGGCCAAGGCGTGGGAATAGAGGAACCCTTGTCCTTCCTGACAGCCCCACTCGCGTAATGTTCTGGCGTGGTGCTGTTGCTCAACCCCCTCACCAATAATGGATAACCCCAGGGTTTTACCCAGATTGACCACGGCCTGAGCGACCTGGGCAGCACGGGAAGTGGTACCGATCTCCTGTACAAACGATTTGTCGATTTTAAGCCGGTCAATCGGCAGACGATGCAGATACGAGAGTGATGAAAAACCGGTGCCAAAGTCATCAATGGCTATTGAAACTCCCAGATCACGTAGCTGCTGCAGAACTTCTATGGCCCGGTCAGCATCCTGCAGGATGTAGCCTTCGGTAATTTCCAGCTCCAGGCAGCTGGCTGGCAGCCCGGTGCTGTCGAGGGTGTTTCGTACCAATGCTGCGATATCACTGCGTTGAATCTGTATTGCGGAAAGGTTGACCGCCATACGGGGGATGATGGAACCATCCTGACGCCATTGCTGCATCTGTCGGCAGGCATCGTTTAAGATCCATTCTCCCATGGAGATAATCAGGCCGCTCTCCTCGGCGATCGGGATAAACTTGTCCGGCGATACCAGACCAAACTCCGGGCTTGACCAGCGGGCAAGCGCCTCCACCCCCACCACATCGCCGGTGGTAAGACAGATCTGGGGCTGGTAGTTCAGGCGTAGTTCACCCCGTTGGATAGCTTTCCGCAAACGGCTTTCCATGCTGGTCCGCTCCCGTATCGTTGAGGTCTGCTCACGGGAATAGAAGCGATAGGCGCCCCTTCCGGCTGCCTTGGCCCGGTACATGGCGGTATCGGCATTACGCAACAGCCTGACCTCATCCTCGCCATCAGCGGGATACAGGCAGATGCCGATGCTGGCAGACAGGAAAAACTCATGTTGCTCACAATGCAGCGGGATAGCCAGCATATCCAGTACCGACTGGGCCATGGCGGACGCTTCATCTGCATGCTCGATTTTTTCCAATAACACGCAGAATTCATCTCCACCAAGGCGGGCAATAATGCTCTGATCCTTTAGTACCAACGGCAGACGTGCAGCAACCGACCGCAGCACACAATCCCCAACCTGGTGTCCGTAGCTGTCGTTGATATTCTTGAAATGGTCCAGATCAAAAAACAGCAGGGCCAGTTTATGGTGATGATTTTGAGCTGTGGCAATGGCCTGACTGCAACGCAGATCAAACATCAAACGGTTTGCAAGCCCGGTCAGAGGGTCGTGCTGAGCCTGAAACGCCAATTCATCCTGCACCTGCTGCAGTTCGGTAAACTGGGTGCGCAGACTGTCGGACATCTCGTTAAAAACCTGGGCGAGTCGGGCCACCTCGTCCTGGCCGGAGATGGCAACGGTCACCTCCATATTTCCTTCACTCATCTGACGGGTGGCATGCTCAAGAAGTTTCAAGCGGCGGGTCAGCAGTGTCCCCAGTGCCATTCCTGTCAGGGCGCTCAGCAGAACCCCGGCCAGCGCGATTGGAATTCCCCGCTTCACCAGAGTTTCAACACTCTTCTCTGCCTCGGCTCGGGAAAAATATACGTTAATGGTGCCCAGCTGCTCGGTGGCATTGTTGATTTCACTCGTTTTCAGGGTGCAGTCCAGTTGCCTGGGCAGGGCCGTCACCGGTCCGCCCAGATCGGAGGGGGTGGTACTTGCCACCACCGTACCGGACTGATTTGACAACATGATCCGCTTGATATGGGGAGTTGAGATAAAGGGGGTGATAAAAAGCTGGAAATCGGTCGGATCTCCAAGCAGGAGCGCCTTACGCCCCAGCTGGGAAATCAGTTCCAGAAAGACATCTTCACGGGTCTGTAACTGTTTCAGGTCAGCCTCGCGGTAGGCAGTAAAGGTAAACCATAACAGCGGTGTAAAGATTGCCAGCTGAAGGATAAACACCACCAGCGCAATCCGGTATCTGAGCGAAATGATTCTCACTTGCTGCCGAGACGCTTCAGGATCTTTCTGGCCGGTTCATAATCCCGATCACTGACCGCTTTGAAATATCGACCGGTAGTGGCATTGCCGGATTCAATGAACAGTTGCCGCAGGTGCGGATCAACCTGGGCAAGGGAGCTGGAGAGAAGGGTTTTTTTGATAATCTCCCGGTCAGTGGCAGGAATCCGGCTATGGGCTGCAAACAGGGTGTGGGGAATTGAGACCGAGTGACCGATCCGCTTGAAGGTCAGGCCAAACTGGGATTCAAAGGTCTTGAGGGTTGAGGCGCTGGTGGCGCAGGAATCGACATTGCCGATTTGAAGCTGCTGCAGACAGGCGAGATGGTTGGGGAAATGGCTGATTGTCAGATTCTTGTCCGCCACAAGTCCTGCCTTTTTCAAGGCATCAAGGGCAAGGTAGGTCACTGCACCGGTAGCCGGCGGAGTTCCTACCCGCTTTCCTTTCAGATCGCTGATCTTTGTAATTGGGGAACCACTTTTAACGGAAAACAGGGCAAACAGATCCTCTGAACGGGCAACCAGGGGATAATAGCCACCCTGGCGGGCAAACCGGATATAGTCAAACGGGTGAACATGGACAATATCAAAGGTCTGGTCCTGAAGGGCACCGATAAAGGAACCGTAGGTGCTGGTTAAGCGTAAACGCACCGGCTTGCCCAATGCCTTTGACAGTTCAGCCGCAACCGGGGCAAAGATCCCTTCAAGATTGGCAGTTGGCAGAAAAGGGAAAACCCCCAGAACATATTCGGTCCTTTCAGGTTCAGCCCCATGACAGTTGCCTGGCCATGGAAACAGCAGGCAGCAGAGTGTACAGATGGTGAGCAGGAAGGTGATACGGAGCTGTCGTCGCATTGGTTGCCTCCCCCCATAGGTGTTTTACATTAGCATGTTATCAGTAATCCTGGCCATAGCAAAAAGTCAGTTTTTACTACCATCGGTCTCGCGACAGGAAAGACAGATCATCCGCAGCTCCTCTTCCAGATCAAGGAAGGCCTGCAACACAAACGGATCAAAATGTTCCGGGCTGGTCCGACCGTCGCCGTGGGTGATAATTTCAATCGCCCGTTCATGGGGGTAGGCCGGTTTGTAGACCCGCTGGCTGGTCAGGGCGTCATAGACATCCGCCAGGGCCATCAGACGGCCTGAAACCGGTATCTGGTCTCCCTTCATGCCGTGATATCCGCTGCCGTCCCAGCGCTCGTGGTGCGTGTAGGCAAGCTCTTCGGCAAAACGCAGAAAGGCTGATGCGGTGTTGTTATGCATTGCACCTTCAATCCGGTTGATGATCTCCCGTCCTGACACAGTATGCTGTTTCATGGTTTCAAATTCAGCCTCACTCAAGGCTGCCGGTTTCTGAAGTACGCTGTCCGGCACCCCCACCTTGCCGATATCGTGCAGCGGTGCTGAATTAAACAGTAAGCGCAAGGTGTTGCGATCAAAATAGCCTTTAAAGCGCTGATGATCCTTCAGACGCTCCGCCATCAGGCGAACGTACAGCTGGGTTCGACGGATATGCTCACCCGTCTCGATATCACGGTACTCAGCAAGTATGCCCAGTCCAAAGATGGCGGCGTCCTGGGTCAGGATCAGCTCACGGGTCCGCTCATGGACCAGCTCTTCAAGGTTGTCACGGTGGGTCTTCAGTTCCAAATGATTGCGCAGTCTGGCCTTGACCAGTGACGGGGTAAACGGTTTATGGACATAGTCAACCGCACCGAGATCAAGCCCGCGCTGCTCATCGGCATGATCGGACAGACCGGTTACAAAGATCACCGGTATTGAAGCGGTGCGGGGGTCACGCTTCAGTCTGGTACAGACCTCATAGCCATCCATCCCCGGCATCAGGACATCCAGCAGGATGATATCGGGAGCTGGTTGGGTACTGGCCAGATGCAGGGCACGCTCTCCATTATTGGCCACCACAATGGCATACTCGTCACGCAACAGGTTCATCAGAACCTGGATGTTCTCCGGGGTGTCATCTACAATCAGCACCTTGCGTCGTTTCTGGTCAGTCGTCACGCTGGTTATCCTCTTGTTTCTCTTGCAGGCGATTCGCCAAAAGCAGCAGCGTTGCCTGGGCGCTATCAATATCAAAGACCGCCAGATGCTGTTTCAGCTCAGCCAGTTTTTCCTGCAGGCAACCGCCTGCAAGGCAGCCTTCCAGCGCATTGATCCGCTCCATGGCACCGTGCAGATCGCTATCCAGCAGCTTGCCTGTTTCGCGGACAACAGCCAGACAGTAGGCAGGGTCATGGGAGGTTGCGCCGGATGAAGTGGGGGGCGTTATAGCCGTCAGGCCACGATCAAGACCGGCGATAACCAGTGCCAGTTGCTCCGAGAACCGGTTCAGGGCTTCATCCGGCTGTCCGTCCGGCTCGGCCAGGATGTTTTCAACGGTGCGGGCTGCGGCTTCCAGCTGTAAAGCACCGATAATGCCGCTGACGGACTTGATGGTGTGGGCCGTCCTGCGGGCTTCATCACGTCTGCCAGCTGCCAGCTCCTTGCGTATTTCCTGATCTGTGGTACGCCGACTGTCACGAAAGTTGGTCAGCAGTTCCAGGTAAAAATCCGGCTTGTTGTTGCTGTAACGCAATCCTGTTGCGCAATCAATCCCGGTAAGCCCAACGGGCAGCAGTGTCATATCGGGAGCGGCCTCAAGTTCATCCTCTTCCGTTTCTGCCAGATCTGACGGCTCTGCTGGAACTACCCAGTCAAACAGCAGTTCAGTCAGTTCGTCCGGCACAATCGGTTTGGCAATATAGGCATTCATACCGGCCTTCAGGCAGCGCTCCCGGTCCGAAGCCATGGCATGGGCGGTCATGGCGATAATCGGGGTGGTCGCGCATTCCGGCAGGGCGCGAATCAGCCGGGTGGCTTCGTAACCATCCATAACCGGCATCTGGATATCCATCAACACCAGATCCGGACGGATCTCAGAGGCCATACTGACCGCCTCGGCACCGTTTTCAGCGGTACTGACCTTCAGGCCCACTGAGATCAGCAGCTCCACCGCCACCTGTCGGTTAATATCATTGTCTTCAACCAGCAACACCCGTCCGCCTCGAATGGTTGCCAGCCTGGTGCGGTTATTCCGGGTTTGCTTTGCTGCGCCGTTCTCCAGAAGATTTTCATGGCCAAAGGCGTTCATGATGCCATCAAACAGCACGGAAAGGTTGGTCGGCTTGGTAATAAAACCGTCCAGTCCTTCACTGGCGGCCCGGTGGGATATCTCTTCACAGCCGTAGGCAGTGGCCATGATGATCCGGGGGGGGCGCTTGATCGTACTGTTGGCACGGATTTGACGGGCAGCCTCAAAACCGTCCAGTTCCGGCATGATCCAGTCCATGATCACCAGATCGTAGGGGTGTTGTTTCTGTTCTCCGTTCAACAGTTCGGCCATGCCAGCTTCGGCAGAAGGAACGCTGGTTACCTTGAAACTCAAGGAGGCAAGCTGATTTTCAAATATTTCACGGGCACTGCGGTTATCATCCACCACCAGCACTCGCCGTCCACGCAGATCAGCTTCCGGCATGATCCGGCGCTGGTTATCCAGGCTGCCGATGCCAAGCCGGGCCGTAAAGCTGAACAGGCTGCCGTGCCCCGGCTCACTGCTGGCGGTCAGCTGGCCCCCCATCATCTCCACCAGCTGCTTGCAGATAGCCAGACCCAGGCCGGTGCCGCCATATTTACGGGTAGTGGAAGCATCGGCCTGACTGAACGGTTTAAAGAGCCGTCCCATCTCATCCGGGGTCATGCCAACACCGGTATCACGGACGGAGAAGCGCAGCAGCACCTGGGTATCGTCCCGCGTGACCAGTCGAGCCGATAGTACGATCTCGCCCTGATCAGTAAATTTGGTGGCGTTATTACAGAGGTTCACCAGAACCTGTCCCAGCCGTAACGCATCTCCCACCAGTGACGGCGGAATGGCCGGATCAGATTCAACCAGAAACTCCAGCTTCTTCTCCAACATCTTGCCGGAGACCAGCATGGTCAACTTGTCCAGTACCCCTTCCAGCAAAAATTCATGCTGTTCCATCTCAAGCCGACCAGCCTCAATTTTAGAAAAATCAAGGATATCATCAATAATACCCAGTAATGACTCTGCTGCAAAGGAGGCTTTACGGAGATACTCCTGTTGTTGTGGGGAAAGTTCAGTTCTGAGCGCCAGGTGCGTCATGCCGATAATGGCATTCATCGGGGTGCGGATTTCATGGGACATATTGGCCAGAAAGCTGCCCTTGGCCATACTGGCTGCCTCGGCTTGATCCCGTGCGGTTTCCAGCTGTTGATTGGCTGATTCCAACAGCGACGTGCGCTCAAAAACCCGTTCTTCAAGGGAGGCGTTTACTGTACGCAGTTCAGAAACCATGGTCTGAAGCTGACGGGCCATGGTGTTGAAGGCCTCCCCCAACATGCCTATTTCGTCATCGCTGTTAAGCCCCTGTTCAACCTGTACGCTCAGGTCTCCCTGGGAAAGTCGCTTGGCAGCCTCGGTCAACAGGATCAGGCGCCGGGTCAGCAGAAAGCCAAGGACAAGACTGATGGCGACCACCAGGCAGATGCCAATGAGCGCGATCAGCACGCTGGTCTTCAACACTTTTCGGTGCTGCTGCTCAATCTTCTTATGTGAAAACAGGATCTCAACGGTTCCCACCGCGCCGGTTTCGTTTAGAATAACCCGACGCTTCAATGCGCTATCCGGCACCGTCGGTTCAGGACCGATGCGGCTTCCCAACTCGGCGGGAATGGTGCTGGCCACAATAATGCCCCGTGCATCGGCGGCTTTGATCTGGCGTATTTCCGGGTCGCGCTGCAGCTTTTCAAGATAGAGCTGCAGTACTTCATACTCCCCCTGTAACAGGGCGTTGCGGGTAATATCCTGCAGAAAAGAACTGAATACCTCTTCCTTGGTCTCCAGTTGGCTGCGGACGACCTGATGGGACATGCTGATGCTCAACCAGGTTACCAGGGCCAGCAGCAGTCCGGCAACGATTGAGATGATCAGGGCAAAACGGTAGCGGAGTGAATTGATCTGCATTAGCGTTGCCCCAGGAGTTTCAGGTAGTTGCGGATCAGGTCATAATTCTGCTCATTGGTGGCGCGAAAGGGTTTGTCTACATCCCCCAGAAACATGGACCGCAACGGTGGTTTAACCCCCTTGAGATCGCTGGCCAGAAGAGTCGTTCTGATCACTTCCCGGTCTTTAACCGGCAGTTCTTTTTTTATCACAAAAAGTGGCGATGCTATTTCGGGAGTTGCATGGATCAGGCGGAACTTCGTTTGCATCTGTTGCTCAACCAGCCGTATTCCCGGTGGTGAAACCCCACAGGCATCTACCTTGCCGATCATCATCTGTTGCAGACAGGCCTGATGGGAGGCCAGATAGACCATCCTGACATCACTATCAGGATTAAGACCGGCCTTCTTTAAGGCAACTTGGTTCATGTAACTGACTGCGGAAACCTTGGGGGGCATGCCAAA
>Ga0209800_10002500_pt1 | contig 16187 bp, 13 predicted proteins | sample Higcelweek8metaG_FD_187174 | JGI IMG/M metagenome (GOLD analysis project Ga0209800, IMG submission 187174) | Freshwater pond sediment microbial communities from the University of Edinburgh, under environmental carbon perturbations - High... | ecosystem: Environmental > Aquatic > Freshwater >...
CTTCCCAGCGGTCGTCCCACCCTTTTTTATGCGACGAAAGGTTGGCAACCATCGTTCCCAGTGCAATACCCATTGCCCCCATTGAGGCCGATATGGAACCTCCGCCCGGGGCAACCGATTCCGACGCCGTCTCTTCCACAAACTTCTTCACCGACAGGTCGACCAGTCTCTTTTGCGTTGGTTCTTCGATAAGGTATTCAATAATTTTCTTCTTTGGATCGAAAGGAGCCAGTTCATCCAGCCCAAGCGATTTAACGGCGATCTTCAGTATTTCGTCATCGGAAATACCGGTTGAACGTTTTTGTTTTCTCAGGAAATACTTTCCGGCATCGAGCAACGCTTGCAATGGGATCACACCGACCAGTTCTGAACCTGTAACACGGATTCCCCGAATGGCAGCACGTTCGCAAGCCGCTTCAAAAACCTGATGCATGGTTGTTTTGGTGATGTCGGTAATGTTGAACGACAATTGAGCGATGCCGTATTCCTCGATGTACCAGCCAATCCCTTTTACCCCCTTCAGCATTCCGGGTTCAAAGAGCTGATTCCCGTTTTCATCTTTCATCGGTTTTCCGGTGAGTGGATTGCCTTCTCTTTTTACCCGTCCCTTTTCCCGGATGTCGAACGCAATGGAGTTGGCCAGCCGGGTTGAGGTGGTGTTCAAATTCACATTGTAGGCAATGAGAAAATTGCGGGCACTCAACGCGATGGCACCCGTTTTAGCGATGTAACTGTTGAATTCTGCCGGGCCAAAATCGGGTTTCCATTCCGGGTCGACCAATTTCTGTGGCAACCCTTCGTATTCACCGGAACGGCAATTGGCAAGGTTACGCCGTTTCTCTTCCGATGCGGCAAATTCATAACAGTAAATTGGAATCATAAGCTCTTCTCCAATGCGTTTCCCAAGTTTTTTGGCATATTCCACCGTCTCTTCCATCGTAATTCCGGCAACCGGGACCAATGGTAGCACGTCGGTAGCGCCAAAGCGGGGATGTTCTCCCTTGTGTTTCCGCATGTCGATCAGTTCAGATGCTTTCTTTACTGCGCGGAAAGCAGCTTCACAAACCGCTTCGGGTAGTCCGATAAAGGTAACCACAGTGCGGTTGGTGGCTTTCCCGGGATCGACATCGATCAGTTTTACCCCTTCAACCGATTGTATTTCGTGCGTGATCTGGTTGATGATCTCCATGTTTCGTCCCTCGCTAAAATTGGGAACACATTCGATGAGCTGATTCAAATTTTGTTGCATAAAATTCTTTTCACTTTTTTTGAATTGCCCACACCTTCAGGTGTGGGATTAAAAGATTGCCTTTACAAAGTGGGCTTTAGCCCAACTAATCCTGTTTGGGCTAAAGCCCCTAATCTGCTGTTTGATATTCCTCACTCCACGGCCTAAAGGCCGTGGCAATTCATTTAGTTTTTTTGTATATCACGCAATACCCGTTTTTCCAAACCTTTTCAGGTTTCATCCGGCCTTGCTGGTATAAAATTTCTTTATAATTATCTGTTTTGAACGCTGCAATATCGGCTAAATTACCACTTTTCAGGATTCCCCGGTCGTTTAAATTCAGCGCTGATGCAGCTCGGAAGGTCAACGCTGCCCAGGTTTCAGCCATCGTCAACTTTTCCTTTGCTCCAAGAATGGCAGCCTCCGCCAGCAGGTTTCCCATGGGCGCTGAACCCGGGTTCCAGTCGGAAGCAATCACCAGCGATGTTCCGGCATCGAGCAGTTTGCGGGCAGGGGCAAAAGGTTCACCCAAACCAAGCGATGCGCCGGGAAGAGCTACCGGAATGGTATTTCCCCTGGCTAAAATGGCAATTTCGTTTTCGTCAGCCGCTTCCAGATGATCAATACTCAACGCTCCAACTTCATTGGCCAACCGAGCAACTCCGGTTGAAAACTGATCGCCATGAATGACCAAATCAAATCCCAATTCGTTTGCTTTCAACAAATATTCTTTAGCTGTCGTTACCGAAAAAGCCCCCTGGTCAATAAATATGTCAACCCGCTTCGAAAGCTTTAAATACTTTATTTCAGGTAAAAGCTTTTTCAATATTTCTTTAAGAAATTCAGATGCATCTCCTTTGAAATCTTTTGGAAAGATATGAGCTGCAAGACAGGTTGAAATTAGTTCAGCAGAAGTTTTATCGTTAGCTTTTCGAATAGTCTCCAATAATTTAAGTTCAAATTCAACCGTTAATCCGTATCCACTTTTTACTTCAATGGTTGTAACTCCTTGTTTTAGTAACTGATTAGCCCGACTGGCAGTTAATTCAACCAATTCATCCATTGATGCACTGCGGGTTTTTTGTACGGTATCCCAGATACCACCTCCCGATGCTGCAATTTCCAAATAGGTTTTTCCCGCCAAACGCATGGCATAATCGTTTGCCCGTGAACCGGCCCAGCAAATGTGAGTATGCACATCGATCAAACCCGGAAATGCTACATAAGCGGTATTTAGCCGATCAATTTCCGAAGGATTGTAACTCCTTTTAAGTTCTTCAAAATTTCCAACTGCCAGAATCTTTCCATCGGCTACAAGAATTCCTCCGTTGGGAATCACCTCCAACTGTTCATCTGAAAGAGCGCCCCGGAGAGGCATTCGATCCATTGTTATTATTTGTTTGAAAGGACCAATTAGTTTCATTTATATTCAATATTTCGCCCCTACAGGGCTTTATTTTATATGGGTTAGATTATCTCTACAAATATTATTGCGACGCTGTCGCTAAAAAGGCTGCAGAGCAGCAAAATAGTTGTAGAAATATAGTTAACCGCTTTATTTTAGCTGCAGAGCAGCGTAACATTATAATAATTCTAATCCGAATTTCTTTCTGTTTTCAATTGCAATTGGGTAACCAGCATCAGCATGTCGGAAAATCCCCATAGCAGGATCGTTGTGCAACACCCGCGACAAACATTCCGCTGCACGGTCAGTTCCATCAGCTACAACCACCATTCCGGCATGTTGTGAATAACCCATTCCAACACCTCCACCGTGATGAAACGAAACCCAGGTTGCGCCGCCTCCGGTATTTGCCATCAGGTTCAAAAGTGGCCAGTCGGAAACGGCATCCGAACCGTCCAGCATCCCTTCGGTTTCGCGATTGGGCGAGGCCACCGATCCGCAATCCAGATGGTCGCGGCCAATCACAATCGGAGCTTTTACCTTTCCCTCTTTCACTAGTTGATTGAAGATCAATCCGGCCTTTTCACGTTCGCCCATTCCCAACCAACAAATCCGGCTGGGCAATCCCTGAAAGGCTACTTTTTGTTGCGCTTCGGTGAGCCATTTTATCAGATGTTCGTTTTTGGGAAATGCCTCCATCAATGCACGGTCGGTTGTGTAAATATCTTCGGGATCGCCCGAAAGCGCTACCCAACGGAATGGTCCTTTGCCATCGCAAAAGAGCGGTCGGATAAACTCGGGCACAAATCCCTGGTAGTTGAAAGCGTTCGCTTCGCCACCTTGCCGTGCAAATTCACGCAGGTTATTGCCATAATCAAAAACTACACTTCCGCGTTTCTGCATTTCGAGCATAAAACCCACATGACGTGCCATGCTTTTCAATGCTAATGCTTTGTAGTCCACCGGATCGGCTTCGCGTAATTTGATGGCTTCATCAAGCGTAAAACCGTTGGGAACATAACCATAAACCGGATCGTGGGCTGAGGTCTGATCTGTAACTATTTCAGGGATTATATTATCTGATAACAGTTTCTCCAACACGTCGCCAATGTCGCCAACCAATCCAACCGAAAGTGCTTCACCTTTTTCTTTGGCTTCGAGCACCCACATCTTGGCCTCTTCATAATCGGCGGTTATCCTGTCGATGTAGCGGGAATGCAAACGCTTTTCAATTCTTTCGGGATCAACGTCAACTCCCAGAAAAGTTGCACCGGCCATGGTAGCTGCCAGTGGCTGAGCTCCGCCCATACCGCCAAGTCCGCCCGATACAATGAGTTTATGACGCAAATCACCGTTGAAATATTTCTTTCCGCATTCGACAAAGGTTTCGAATGTTCCCTGCAAAATACCCTGCGAACCAATGTAAATCCAGCTTCCGGCAGTCATCTGACCATACATCATCAGCCCGCGTGATTTCAGCTCTTCGAAATGTTCCCAGGTTGCCCAGGCAGGGACCAAATTACTATTTGAGATAAAAACCCGTGGCGCTTGCGGATGGGTGCGTACCAATCCAACCGGTTTTCCCGATTGAACCAGCAGCGAATGGTTTTCGTCCAGTTCGAGCAGGGCGCGGATGATCTCTTTCAACGCTTCGGGGTTGCGGGCAGCCTGACCGGTTCCGCCGTAAACAATTAGGTTGGCCGGATCTTCGGCCACTTCGGCATTCAGGTTGTTGAGCAACATGCGCAATGGTGCCTCGGTTTGCCACGATTTTGCATGTAACATGTTGCCTGTTGGTGCTGTATAGTGTGGGTGTGTGGCGTATTTTTTAATAAATTCCGAATAGTTCATGGTGTTCATTTTCAAAATCAATATGATGTTTTTTTGCTACCTGATTCAAATGCTTAATTAAAGCTTTCGATTGAATCAACGAGATAGCCGTTGTAATGTCGTCGGAAAAAATGCGGTCATTATCAGCAAAAGTGATGTGTTCACGAATCAGATTGTGCGCTTCATCGACCAAGATTCCCGATTTCATTGGTTTCCTGAAGTCAAAACCCTGAGCGGCGGTCATTAGTTCAATAGCCAGTATTTTTTCCAGATTATTGATGATTTGCAGTGTTTTCCGGGCGCTGATTGAACCCATGCTTACGTGATCTTCCTGACCAAGCGATGTTGGAATACTATCGGCGCTGGCAGGAAAACACAAGCTCTTATTTTCGCTGACCAACGCGGCTGTGGTGTATTGAAGGATCATGAAACCGGAGTTCAACCCGGTATGTTTCATCAGCAATTTTGGCAACCCCGGAACGCTTTCAATCATCGACAGGTAAACCCGCCGGTCGGAGATATTTCCCATTTCGGCAGCGGCCAGTCCGGCATAGTCGATGGGCATGGCAATGGGTTGTCCGTGAAAATGGCCTCCGCTGATGGTTTTATCCTCCGAAAAGATAATGGGATTATCGGTTACCGAATTGATTTCGACCAGGATAGTCTCTTTCAAATGAAGCCAGGCGTTTCGTGAGGCTCCGTGTACTTGCGGAATACAACGAAGTGAATAAGGATCCTGAACACGGGTACAGTTGCGGTGTGAAACAACAATCTCAGAGTTCTGGAGCAGTTCCCGCATACGTTTAGCCACATAGATACTGCCGGAATAGGGGCGGAGGGTGTGCAGCTCCTCATCAAAACTTTTCATGGAACCCATCATCGCTTCGAAGTCGATAGCGGCAATGATGTCGGCATGGTCGAGACAATTCTGAAACTTTTCAAGGATCATGACCGCATGGGCGCTCATAAACTGGGTGCCGTTGATCAGCGCCAAACCCTCCTTTGGACCCAGATCAACCGGATTTAAATTGAATTGCTGCAACATTTCCGCTGCTGGTTTTATTTCATCTTTAACCCAAACAGATCCCAACCCAATCAGTGGAAGGAATAGATGTGACAAGGGAGCTAAATCGCCCGAAGCGCCTACCGAGCCTTGTTCAGGAACACAGGGAATAATATCGTTTTCGATGTGCCAGATGATCCGTTCGAGTGTTTCGATGGCAATGCCTGAATACCCTTTGGCAAGGGAGTGAACCTTCAGGATCATCATCAGTTTGGCAATCTCACGATCAACCAGATTTCCCACGCCCACACTGTGGCTCATTAACAGGTTGTATTGCAGTTTTTTGGTGTCCTCTTCGTCAATCAAAGTGGTACAGAGCGGGCCAAAACCGGTATTGATGCCATAAACAACTTTCTGTTTATGAACGATATTCTCCACTACATCGCGGTTCTTCTGAACTTTCTCTCGAACCGGAGGAGTTAGAATCCCCTTTTCCAAACCTCTAACCAGATTGAGCGCCCGCCCAATGGTCATTGTATCTTCGCCGTAATGAAACACCGGAAGTGATTTTTTGTCTTCCATAAAATGCAATTTGAATTGAAGCAATTTACGGTTAGATGGCGGCTTTGGAAATGATAATTGTTAGCAGGAAGAAAGGTTATTCTCTCAACAAGTATTTCCCCATTAAAATAACCGAAATGATCGCTACAAACACCATGTTTACAACCATCGCGAGGATCATGATGGAATAAATACCCGAAAGGAAGGGGTTGATTTTTGATAACCATTCAAGGGCAAAACCGCCAATCCAGTTGGTTGCAAGGTTGAAGGCAAAGAAAAGAACAACAATGATCAGAAACCCTTTCACCGAAGTTTTGATGTCGGAAAGGCTTAACGTGATTGAGCTTCCAATACAATAGAGGCAATAAATTAAAATCGCAATTTTCCACCACGACGAGTTTTTGCCATGAAAGACTTCATTGAAAAAAACAGTCAGCACATTCCATATATTTGAACCCTCGTGCTTGAGAAGTGAAAACGATTTCAGCGTATCGGTTGAAAAATGGATGTTCGAAATGGCGAAAAAGTTGATCCGAAAGAGCAGGAGGGACAGTAAATAGAGTAAGAGTGTACACATCAATAGTGGACCTATACCGATAAAAAAATTACCGGTCAGTTGATACAGGTTCTTTTCATTGTAAGAATGGTTGACATAACCCAGCGTTCCCGATTTAGGGTCGGGCTTAAATAGTTTGATGTCTTTTATTTTGTGTCCGAAAATCACGGCAAACAGGGCGTGTCCCAGCTCATGAACCGATGTTCCCAACCATCCAAAGAGGTAGAGGTAAATATCCCGCCCCATCACTTTTACACTCAAATCTTCATTTAAAAGTGAAATATAATTCATCAGGAAAGCCAGTAAAAGCAATGGAAAGAATAGGACAAAGAGCTGGGTTGAGGTCGAAAGGATTGCCGTTCCCAGATAGTTCCATATTGTCATAAAGAAATCGCCCATGTTCATTCGTTCTTATAACAAAGATAAAAGAAGAATAATTTGGGACAATACTTTTTGAAAAATGAGAAAATGAGAAAATGAGAAGATGAGAAGATGAGAGGGTGCCCAGTGCTCACATTCTCAGTGCTCAGTGCTCACATTCTCAGTGCTCACATTCTCAGTGCCCAGTGCCCACTCTCTCAGCGCCCAAATCCTTTTTTCTTTTTCCCGTTTTCTTTTTCCTTTCTTCTTACTGCACCAGCCTCAAATGCCTACGCTGAAAGATAAATGCCCCGATCAAAAAATAGATAGCCGTTAGGATGATAATCGAAATGATTTCAGGGAGTATGCTTCCAATACTCATGTTCATTACCAACGTTTTATTCAACGCTGAGATAGCATGAGTTGGAGTCATCAATCCCTGAAAGTTGATGGGGTAACCGCAAATGGTGAACAGTGCATTGCTTTTCATCGGAAAGGCCGCCCCGGTAAAGAACATGAATAGGAACATCGGAAAGTTGCCAACCACCAGCACTTCTGTAGCCGATTTGGTTACCGCCGCAATAATCAAACTAAATGCGATGATCGACAGGCTGGTTAGTGCCGCGATGAAAATCAAAATCGCCAGCGAACCTTCATAACGAAACCCGAGCAGAAGCGCTGTACCCAAGGTCAATAAAACCGAAGCAATTCCCACCAATGATTGTGTCAGACTAATCCCGCCCAGAAATTCAAAGGAAGAAAGATTCGATAGTTTCAGCCGCATGATGGTTTTATTTTCAACCTCACTGACAAAGGCGATACTGGCTGTAAACATCAACATGATCAGCGAAACAATGAGCAAACCGGGAACAACCAGGTCGAAATAATTGATGTTGCCCGATGACCCTAGTGGCGTTTCCTTCACCTTCACCAACCGTTTGGTGTTTGTGGCCTGCAACGTATATTCATTGATCAGTTCGTTGGCCCACACGGCGCTGATGAGGTAATTGGTATTGGTCAGGTCGCCTATAAATTCGATATCGGTTAAGGTTGTACTGTCGGTTGGATTTCGTTTCACAAGGGTTTGAGAAAACGAACTGTTCAGAACAATTAGCGCATCGGCTTTCTTGTTTTTGACTTGATCGATTCCATCTTCACGGTCGTCAATTTTAACGATGTTGAACGGAGCCATGCTGCTGTCTTTTCTGGCCTCCTCAAAGAATGAGACCAGATAGTTGCCATGATTGATTTGCTGATCACCCGCAGAGATACCTTGGTCGTTGTTAACCATCAGAATTTTATATTCCGTTTTCGATGATTCGGTAATCAGGAAATAGACAAAGATAAAGAAGGGTCCCATCGATAAGGAAAGAACGAGAACCCAAAAACTTCGTACCTGTTCTTTAAGGCTTTTGATGAATATGCTGATTAGTTTCATAATGTTTACAATTTAAGTTTTTCTAAACAGTTGTATTTAATGTATTTATTTGGCTAAAGCCTACAGTTTACTTATTTTCAATTACCACGGCCTTAAGGCCGTGGTAATTTATGCATTCTGACGATGAGGGCTTTAGCCAAATTTACAAAGAACCATTTCACTATTTTATCGTTTCTTATCCTCTTAGTTTTCTTCCGGTTAAACTGATAAAAACATCTTCCAGGGTATTTTCCCTTAGTTTGATTTCGGCAATGTTCAACCCGGTGGTTTCTGCAATGTGTTTGATGGCCGAGAGATTTTCGATCATGTTCGGATGTTTGATCAACACCGATCCATCGCCAGTTTTCACATTCATCGAAAGGTTCGTAACTTCGGTAACAAAACGATTAAGGGCCTCTTGATTCCCGTTTTCCAATACCAATTCCAGAATATCGCCCTCGCCAACGGTCTTTTTCAGGTTCGACGGGGTGTCGAGCATCAGCAGTTTTCCGTGGTCGATAATGGCAACCCGGTCGGCCAGGCGGTCGGCTTCGTCCATGTTGTGGGTGGTGAGGATCACCGTCTTCTTTTTCCCGATGCTTTTGATGAAATCGCGTACAAGGATTCTGCTTTGCGGGTCTAACCCTGCTTCCGGTTCGTCGAGGATCAGTATTTCGGGGTCGTGGATCAGCGCCAGACAGATATTCAGCCGTCGTTTCATCCCGCCCGATAACTTGCTGGCCCTGACGTTGGTTTTGTCTGTTAATCCCATCATCTCCAACAACTCCTTTGCTTTCGACTTAACCGTTTTCAGCGGAAGATCGTAAAGCTGGCCAATGAAAATGATCTGTTCCAAACAGGTCAGTTTGGGGTAGAAAATATTCTCCTGCGGACAATAACCAATGAGCGATTTGGCCTCTTTCCCGTTTTGATTGTTGAATTGGATGGAACCTCCCGAAATGGGCAGCAATCCGCAAATCATGCTGATGGTGGTCGTCTTTCCGGCTCCGTTTGGACCCAGTAAACCGAAAATCTCATTTTGATGAATCGCGAACGATACGTCGTCAACGGCTTTGAAATCACCGTACCATTTGGTCAGGTTTTGGATGTGAACAGCCGTTTGATCCAATTTGTCTGAATTATGTTGCATCCTGTTCTATTTTAGAGGATCATTAGTGTCTGGTTAAAATATGAAATAGACTTAAAAACTGTTTAAAAGCAGTTCAACCCTTTCAGGGTTGTTGTCTTTTATGCTTCATTTTCCGTGGGTTAACACCCACGGTTATTCAAATTGAACCCTTTCAGGGTTTTTACAGTGCGAAAGTCCAAAGGACTTGAATATGAATAACCTCCGGTGCAACCGGAGGCATTGGATATGAACAATCTGGAACCCCGAAGTGGGTTCAACTTTGTACTCAATAAAAATTTGAACATTTTCTTAAAAATTCTTCAATTTTTAACTTCTGATTGAATTTGACAAATTTGAGGATATGTGATAAATACAGATAACTCATTGATCAACATTTTTGCATTCCGGCCAAACAACCATCTTACTCTTTTGGAGGAGCTACCGTGGCCGGTGTTTTCTTTTCTTTTTTAACCCGGGGCGACGTTCGTCCCTCACTCTGCCCCGGGCTAAAATAAACTGAGCCTTTCAGGCTCCTGTCATTTCCAAATTGTGACTGGAATTTCAAGTGGGGTCTCTTTATGACATTCTCTTATTTTAATGGGAGCTTCGATAGGAAATTACCTTAAATTAACCTGACAACAATGTTTGAAGATCAGTAATAAATGTGTTTTGAATTTCCGCCTCCATTTTTTCGATCGACAGGGAAGAATCGATCAGAACATACCCCAAAAACCCGTCGAGACAAGATATCAGGGCGATAGCATGGGCACGGGCATCGCGTTCTTTGAAGATTCCCTGTTGTTGCCCCTTCAAAATAAATGCCTCGAAAAAATCAAACATCTCACGGGTCGATTCTTTGTAAAGGTTCATGAGCGGTTCATTGTTAAAGGATTCATTCATGGTGAGAAAGTACAGTGAAAGCTCGCGCTGGTGGGTGTTCCAGTAGGAGAGGTAATCTGTGATATATTGTTTCAACCCGTCAGCTACCGAAGGATTGGCTTCCATCCGGAACATCATCTCCTGAACCGGCTCCATGAATTTCATATTGACAGCAAGAAGGATCTCCGTTTTGCTTTTAAAATGGTGATAAAGCCCACCTTTACTAAGGTTAGCCCGCTTGGCAATGCTCTCCATCGAAGCGTTTGCATAGCCCTTTTCGATGAATTCGGTTATGGCCGCTTCAATGATTTCATTGGTCCGTATCATTCTTATTTCTCCCATATCTCCAAATAAAAAAACCGACGGTCGGTTTTTCAAAAGTAATTCTTTTTTTGGAATGTGAAAGGGATGGGTTATTTTTTTGAAGGAAAACTTGGTTCAAAGTATTAAAAACCATGTATTATCATTCTGTTTTCACTTGCTTGGCGAACTTTGCGGCTTTGCGCGACTTTATATTAATATTTCACGCAAAGACGCTAAGAACGCAAAGTTAAAAATATGATATTGTCATTTGCGTACAATATCTGTCATTTTATGTGGGGCATTTCAGCGAATAGTAACAAAATAAAAAGGCATTAACGAATAAACATTCACCCAAACCTTATCTTGTTATATCGTAGGTTTTATCAATAAATAAGGTTTTTCTGAAGCATTAATTCTCTGTTTGTACATGTCCTTTCACAAAAAGAGACCACTTTGGGGGCAGCCTCTTTAAATCATTCACCGGCGATCGACTATTTGGCAGCGTTTTCACTGTTTGTATTCGACGACGAAGATCTTTTTTTGTCGCTCTTACGTGTACCACCTGCTTTTTCGTATTCAATATGCGCAAATGGATGTCGGCTTACAGCAAAATGATGTTTGTTTACAGTGATCATTATTCTGGTTTTTTAATTTTGGTTTTGATCCAAACCGAAAAGGAGTTCAACGATGTGTGGTTTCAATTGGTTTTTATTCCTGTTTTTTTGTTGAAGGTCAGGAAATGAAAAATAAATATCAAATTATTGCCCCTTTATGGTGTTGTAAATGAAGATTTAGAAGTATATTTAACAAAGAAAAATAACAAAATGAGTTTTTGTAAAGCGTGATAAGCAAGACTGGGAACTCACGTTAGGCACAAAATTCTAAAGCTATACAAACAACTAAATATAAGTGATATGAAAGCGATTTCCACACTATTTTTATCTTTAGTAATCGTATTGACTATTAATGCAAATCCAATTTCTTTACCAACGATTGAGATTTCAGAACTTTATTTCGACGAATCGGATAATTGGAAACTTGAATTAGGATATTATGGAATTAATCAAAGTAGATTTCCCATTGATAGTATTTTTATTTGTTCTACATCCGATATGATAAAACTTCACTTGGGTGAATTTATTGGTACATCAGGAGTATTCGTAATTACGGCAGATAGTCTTGAAACTGATTTTCATATCAACAGATATGCTGATACAATAAAAGTTATTTCTTACATAATGGAACAACCATTTGAAGATGAACTTATTTTCGGTAATTTTTCTGGAGCTGCAATAAATTATCCTAGACAGGGGCAATCAATTAGTAAATATTGGAGATTTTTTGTTAAAGATAATTCACCATCCATTGGATTTTCAAATGATACGATAGGAATTTGCGGAACTTTAAAGGGGATTATGTACGACAAATATAACGGAATGGTTAATAATCGATCATTTTATATTGATAATCTAGTTTTTGAAACATCATCAAATGGTGAATATTCAGCGAGAGTTTTTTCAAAAAAAATTTCGGTATTCAATTATATAATATATCAATGGTGCTCTCAGGGAATAGTATTTGGCAAATCTGCACCAATTACTGAAATATCATATGTAATGGAACCTGATTCTGTTATTGAACTAGACATACATTTACAGGAAACTTTAGCAACTGGAATTAACGATAAATTGATAGTAAACACACCGATACAATTTTATCCTAATCCTGTTTCAAAAAATGAAAAGATAAATATCAGTATCGACTTACCGACTATTACCTCAGATATTTGGTTGGAAATAATTTCTTTAAATGGAAAAGTGATTAAAAAAGAGAGAATCAGTCAAAATTCAAGCTCAGTAATTGCGCCTACCCAAAGTGGAATTTATATCATTCGGGTTATGCTTGATTCAGAAATAATATCATCGAACAGAATAATTGTAAATGAGTAGGTTAATATCAATATTGTTGTTTGTTATTCCAATAAATTTATTAGCACAACAAAAGCTTCAATTTATCGGAGAGAGAATTGATTTTGTAATTAATAAAGATCGGTTTTCCATAAATGGCATTTATTATTTCTCAAATAATTCGGATAAGGAGATTAAACAAACTATTTTATTTCCCTTTTCAGAAAACACTGATTCTTTAACAGTTAAGCGAGTTTTTAATTTAACCTATTCTGAGAATATTAGTTTTCAAGAATTAAATCATGCAATTGCTTTCAAGATTCTTTTACTACCCAAAGATTCCGTGAAAGTAAACATTGCTTATTCTCAAAAAACAGTAAAAGAAAATATTTATGTTTTAGAATCTACACAAACTTGGGGGCAAGCTTTGAAAAGAGCCGATTATTCATTGACATTTGACACATCGGTTCAGATTGATAGTTTATCTTTAAAACCTGATTCATTGTATAATAATGTATACTATTGGAAAAGAAAGGATTTTTATCCTACTGATGATTTTAAGGTGTGGATTAAATAAATTCAGCACATAATAATTAGGTTACAATCAATGGTATGTTCCGGGGTCTTTGATCATCCCGGCGTTGAGCCAAACCGAAAGGGGTTCAAAGTTGTGTGGTTTCAATTGGTTTTTAATTTAAGATTGTTTTATTGAAGACCAGGGAATGAAAAATTACCATAAAATTATTGCCCCTTTATGGTGTTGTAAATGAAGATTTAGAGGTATATTTAAGAAAGGGAAATTGCAAAAGGAGTTTTTGAACAGCCTGCCCCGCAAAGCGGGAACTCACATTAGGCCACTTTTGAGAAAAAGTCACTATTAATATTGAAAAGCAATGAAAAAAGAGTTAATGATCATTATTCTGGTTTTACTTGTCAGATCTGCGTTTGGGCAACAATTTGCCGATATAAAGGGGGATTATTTAGGACAAACCCCTCCGGGCGATACTCCGGTAGTTTTTGCCCGGGGAATTGTCTCGTCTGTTTACCAGGAACACGGTACTCCAGCCTTTTCTTCGGATGGTAACGAAATTTTTTGGCAGACAAACCGAGTCGATAATGAAAATAATTGGCTTATTTCTGTTATGACGATGCGACGCTCCCAAGACCGTTGGACGGCACCTGAGATTACGCCATTTAGTAGCGGACCAGTTTTTTCTCCCGATGGCAATCGTCTCTATTTTGGTAGTAAGGAAAAAGGAGATGATCCTTATTTTGTAGAGAAACAAGATAATAGCTGGAGCGAGCCCAAATACATCGGTTTTATCACTCGTTTTCCCGAATTGCAACGTGCCGCACAACTATCAGTTACGAGTAACGGCACGCTCTATTTTATAAGTTACGCTGGAGGAAAAGAGCTGTGGCAGGATTTCGGCATCTACCGTATGGTGTTTATCAACGGAGAATATGCAAAACCAGAATTGCTGCCAGCGAATATTAATTTCCCAGGGGGTATTCGCAACTGGGCACCTTTTATTGCGCCCGATGAGAGCTACCTGATCTTCTGCTCGACCCGCGGACTACCTGCATCTGACCAAGGCGATCTTTTTGTTTGCTTTCGGCAACCAGATGGGAGTTGGACAGACCCGGTTACTCTGGGATCACCAATTAATACCGATCAAATGGAGCGGTTCTCTGCTGTGTCGCCAGATGGTAAATATTTGTTCTTTACGCGAGATACGCCCGGATATGACGAAGACGTTTACTGGGTGAGCGCAAAAATTATTGATAGATTAAGAGAAAAAAGTGAGGCAAAAAAATAAACGTGGCCTAATAATTCGTGCTCAACCACCTGAATGATCGGTGAGGCTTTAATTGTTCCGGTGTTGAGCCAAACCGAAAGGTGTTCAACGATGTGAGGGTTCAATCCTTTTTCACTTATAGTCGTTTTTTGTTGAAGGCCAACAGTTAATAGTCATCGCCCTATGGCTAATACCGATTGCACATTCATAATACAATGTCGTTTAGTTAGTGATTATTCATAATCGTTTGTAATTCATGGAGTAAGGCTTCTTTTGTTTTTTATTCCTTGGATTACTCCGCTCTGGTCTGATTATTTCCCTTGTTTTTTCCACCAGTTGATCAAAGGCTTGTAATGCCGCTCTGTATTCTTTACGCATAAAGGTTGGGATCAACATATCCATTGTTGTTGATAGAGCATTGGTGCGGTTGATCTTTTGGTCGTGTTTCCTGTACTGGTCTGCTTTGTACTCTTCAATAACCTTTGCTTCAATGGGATGTGCATAAGCTGCACACAGGGTCATCAAGAATACTTTTGCATGGAAATCTTGTTTTACTGCCCGTGCTGTTTTACCCGAAAAAGCTTCCAACTCGATGCGGCTTTTCAATAATTTGTATGCCTCTTCCTCGTTCCAGCGGTAGTGGTACAGTTGTTCAAATTCTTCGTAAAGGTACGTTTTGGCATCTGTCAGCGATGTGCAAAGTACTTCTTTTTCACCATTTTCGAGTTCAACTTTTATCAACCTACATGTTATTTCGGCATCCGGCATGTTGGGAAAATCCTTTAGCTTGGCTCTGTCTTTTTTTTGTAAGGTAAATGTGACAATCCTTTCTTTGTCAGAACTTTCGATGAAATCTTTCGCCTTTAGCCACCAGTCTTCTCTTAGACGAACACAAAACTCGATGCCTTTGGCCTTGAGTAAAAACAACAGCCAAAAACTGGGATATCCCCGGTCGAGCAACAGCAAATCTCCTGGCTTGACATGATTTAAGTGTTGCATCAACAAATTCCGCTCGCTTGATGCGTAAGGTGCTATTTGCGAATCGATGGTTATCAGGTTTAAAACATCGTACAACAACGAACCCATGGCCAGAGAACGTGGGCTGTCGGCCTTTGGCCCAAACTGGTGAACGCCAAATTCTTCTGCAACTGTTGGATGATTGGGTAAAACAAGGCGGGTACTATCAACAGCAAGCAACCGCATATTGTGCCATACATAGTATTCTGCCCCATTGTAAAAGGAGTTGATAGCAACCTCATTCAGCCGCTTAAAAGCCCATGGGTTTAATTTTGCTCTTGCCTGTGTAAACGCACCTTTAGTTACCGCCCTGATATTGAAGTCGCTTTGGGTAACTTCTTTGTAAAAGCGATCCAACTCACGCTGGATAGAACTCTTGAACTTGAGCACAAGTAAGATTAATGTTTTGATCGACAATTTTCGGCTACGGGAGAATACCCCTTCACTGCCGTCTTTTGAACGGCTGATAAATTGTTGATTTTCAATTTCATAGTCGATATTTTCCGTTAAACTTTCTCTATAATCTTTTTTTGTGTTGATACTTGGGTTACCCCCTATATACCCTTACAAGATAATCATCATTGAGCAAATTACAAACTTTTCAAAGAACTATTTTCAGTCAAACACCAATAAAACCAAGCCTTTCAGAAGATTCCTTAACTAAACGACATTGATTCATAATAGTCCAATTGCGACTTCGTCTTATTGGACTATATTCATGTAGCATCGGCATTAATCCCGAGGGCTCGGGATAATTTATATTTTGTCTTTGGACTAAAATATAAATACAATT
>Ga0209800_10002503_pt1 | contig 16166 bp, 15 predicted proteins | sample Higcelweek8metaG_FD_187174 | JGI IMG/M metagenome (GOLD analysis project Ga0209800, IMG submission 187174) | Freshwater pond sediment microbial communities from the University of Edinburgh, under environmental carbon perturbations - High... | ecosystem: Environmental > Aquatic > Freshwater >...
AATACATTGGAAGGGAAATCGATGAACAAGCTTTTTGAATTACCCGCTCTAAAATTTACCTTTGATGCACTGGAACCCGCGATCGATGCGCGCACGATGGAAATCCATCACGACAAACATCACGCAGCGTACGCGAACAATTTAAATAAAGCTTTTGAATCTGCACCGGAATACTTTGGTCAACCCATTGAACAGGTGCTGCGAGAGATTAACAAAGTACCTGAATCCATCCGCACCGCAGTCCGCAACAATGGCGGTGGGCACGCCAATCACTCCCTTTTCTGGGAAGTCCTTACCCCCGGCGGTAATAAATCCCCTACCGGAGCGCTTTTAGCCGAGTTGGAAAAATATTTCTCTTCCTACGAGAGTTTTGTAGAAAAGTTCAATGCTGCCGCAACAACACGTTTTGGATCCGGTTGGGCCTGGCTGGTTTTGGATGGTGAAAAGAAACTGCAGGTGTACTCCACTGCCAACCAGGACAGCCCCCTCATGGAAGGGCATACTCCCCTCCTGGGGCTGGATGTATGGGAACATGCCTACTACTTAAATTACCAGAATCGCCGTCCGGATTACATTAAGGCATTTTGGACAGTTGTAAATTGGAATTTTGTTGAACAGGAATTTTCAAAACACAGGTAAGACGTTGTGGCACCTTAGCGATCGATCCGGCAGATTTTCGCTCCCAACCCGGCCTTGCCTTAAAATGGGGAAACCGGCAGGTCAAAGGAAACAAACCCAGCGGAGACTCGAAGAAAGATCATAAGGATACCCAATTTGTTCCTCCCCCGCACTTGCGGGGGATTTTTTATTCATTTAATAGGGAATACTTGTTACAAAATACACAAATTGTCTCAAGACAGTTGCCCAGATCCATGTGTAAAAACTTTATTACCACATCAAATCTTTATTTATTAAGATAAACCTATTATTGCTCTAATTCAGAAATTGGTTCAACAATTCCAATCTCAACCTGAGACTTTTTTCTCTGCTGTACAAGAATTACTCCAGCAATAACCACTACCATGCCGATGAATTTTATTAAACTCAAATGTTCTCCAAGCAATATCCATGCTAACAATGCCGTGCCAAGAGGGGATAAATTTAACATCACATTCATTTCAAGAGCGGTTAGTATTTGTAAGGAATGGTTATATAACATATAAGCCACAGCTGTATTCGCCAGAGCCAACCAAAGCAATATGCCGCCTGTTTGCCATGAAAGGTGAGGGATACCTTCGGATGCAATTGCGAGTATGAGTAAAACGCCTCCTCCGAAGCCTAATGGGATGGCAGTCAAAATGAGGGTGTTAATTTGTTTATCTCTGGCGAAAGCTCGACCAAGAATGCCAAACACTGCAAACCCGAACAACCCAATGATGGTAATGATCAATCCGGTTGGTTCACCAGCTTTAAGCCCATTCAGGAAGAAAACAATGGTCCCTGCCAGGCAAATCACAAACCCAATTATCTGCGTCCGTGTCGGTATTTCCTTAAGCCACCATATCCCCGCCAACAAGATAAGAATCGGATTCATACTCAATATTAAAGAAGTGGTAGTTGGAGAAAGATATTTCAACCCCCAGAAAAAAGCCCCATTCCCGATTGTATAAGCGCTTATGCCTATTAACAGAAGAAGATACCAGACTCTGGGTTTAAGATTGCGAACTGCTGCACCTTGCTTGAAAAGAAATGGGGCGAGAATTAAAAAGGCAATAAAATATCGAAGCCCCGCAGTTGTAAGAGGACCGATTTCTTTAAGCGCAAGTTTTACTAAAACGAATGAGGACGCCCATAAAAGTGAGGTCGTTAGGCTTTCAATTAAAGCAATAAATCGTGGGGATTTTTTCTGGACGGTCATATAATTTGATTTTACAGTAGATTAAAAAATTATCCGGACCGATACTCCAGGTTGTTAGTTAACTAATTCAGATTAATCCATTTTTAAATGCAGCCTTTTAACGGACGATCCAGATCATCCATATTTATCTCTTTATGCCTTCTGAAAAGTTCACTTTCAGTAAATTTCACCATTGAAATGAAGGGGAATATAAATTTCATATAAAATACGGGTTGTTTGCATAGACAGGACGGTAGTTTTTCTTTCTCAATCTTGATTTAAAAATGTATGAAAATCTTTTTATCGGACAAAAAAATAGAAAGACGATGATGTTTTTTAGAAACAATGGTATAGGACAAGAAATTACCATTAAAACAAATACCGCCAAATTTCTTTGGCGGTATTTATAAAAATAATGGATACTATTCTGTCACTACTATGGTTGCCACCATATAAGGGTGCGGTGTGCAATGATAAGTGTATGTGCCTGCTTTGGTGAAGGTAAACGAATAACTGGTGCCATTCCTGATAATGCCAGAATCAAACGCTCCATCATCGCTGGTTGCAGTATGACCGACGCTATCCTTGTTGGTCCAGGTTACTGTCGTCCCTACTTTGATTGCCAGGTTGTCAGGACCAAAAGCATAATTCTGAATATCTACATTAACCGTGTTTCCTGTTACTACCACCGGTGCTGTAGTCTCTGAAGACGCCGAAGTGCCAGTTCCACCAGTATCCATGGTCGCCATATCGGTTGGAGCGCTGGTTGCCGCTGGTGCTTTGGCGCATGCAGCCAGTATTCCCATCGATAAGACCAAAACGGCTGAAACAAACCACATCTTGTTTTTGTTCATATTTATCTCCTTATTTTCCATTGTTAAATTATAACTATTCAGATATGAATTGTATTAATATTTTGTAAAATATTGTTTTCAAGGAAATATGTCATCTAGAAAAATGGGCAAGAGTGCATTAAAATAGAATATCTTATCCTCCGCACAGGAGATTTTTTCATGTTGCTTTCTTACATCCCCTTGTTTGTTTTACTTGCCCTTGCTGTGATAGTCGCCGGTGTGGTGCTTATCTTTGGGCGTTTCTTCGGACCACGCCACCCCAATGCCAAAAAAGGTCAACCGTACGAATCCGGTATGATCCCCTACGGACCTGGTACTCGCCAGATGTCCGTTAAATATTACCTGGTGGCAGTGCTCTTCATCCTCTTCGACGTTGAGGTGATTTTCTTCCTGCCTTGGGCGGTAGCCTTCAAAGAAATGGGGCTTTTCACCCTGGTGGAGATGTTCATTTTTGTTGCAATTTTACTGGTAGCGTTTATTTACGTGTGGAAGAAGGGAGCTTTGGAATGGGAGTAGATCAGAAAACCGGCAATGTCGGTATCGTCACCACCAACCTTGAAAAAATGGTCAACTGGTCACGCACCAACTCGATGTGGCCGATGCTCTTTGGCCTGGCGTGCTGCGCTATCGAAATGATGGGAGCAGAAGCCCCCAGTTACGACTTAAGCCGCTTTGGCATGGAACTCATGCGCGCCAGCCCGCGCCAGTCTGATTTGATGATCGTAGCCGGGCGCGTTTCTCAAAAAATGGCCCCCGTTCTACGTAACCTGTATGACATGATGCCCGAACCCAAGTGGGTCATCGCCATGGGAGATTGCGCAGCCTGTGGTGGCGTCTTCAATAACTACGCCGTCCTGCAGGGAGTGGACGAAATCGTTCCCGTTGACGTGTACGTCTCTGGATGCCCACCGCGCCCTGAAGGGCTGATCAATGGCATCGTACTTTTACATAAAAAAGTCTCCGGCGAAAAATTCGCCAAATGGAAATAAGGTGAGCCAATGAATGATCGCTTATCTCCTGCTGTCAATACTCTGCAATCGAAGTTCAATGCCCAGGTCGCGGAATTCCGCGATGAGGTTACCCTGACCTTTACCCCCGACCAGGTGGTGCCGGCTGCCACGATCCTGCGCGACCAGTTCGGCTTTGATGTTCTCGCCGTTGAAACCGCAGTGGATTATTGCCCGCAAACAACCCCGCGGTTCCATATGGTCTACATTGTCTATTCAACCACCCAGCACGTTTACCTGAACTTCCGCGCCGGTTTACCGGCAGAAAACCCTACCATCTCCACCCTTGAAACCGTTTATCCCAATGCCAATTGGCGTGAACGCGAACTATGGGACCTGATGGGTATCAAGTTCGAAGGACACTCCGACCTGCGCCGCATCCTGATGCCGCCCAATTGGGAAGGGCATCCATTGCGCAAGGATTATCCCCTGGGCTATGAAGAAGTGCAGTATACCTTCAACTTTGAAGATATCGACCTGCGCAAGCCGAAGGGAGTGCGGCTGCCATGAGAGAGATACAGGAATTCACCCTCGATGACCTGCGCCACCTGGTGAGCCCCCGCGCTATTTCTGGCGAAACCATGGTGCTCAACATGGGTCCGCAGCACCCCAGCACGCACGGAGTTCTCCGCCTCATAGTCGAACTTGACGGCGAGATCGTCGTCAATGTCATCCCTGACATCGGCTATCTCCATACCGGCATCGAAAAGAATATGGAATCCAAGACTTACCAAAAAGCCGAGGTCATGACCGACCGTATTGATTACATGTACACCATCGGCAACAACCTGGTTTACACCCTGGCCGTTGAAAAACTGACCGGTCTTATCTCTCCTCCCCGTGCTGACGCCATCCGCGTCATCCTGGTGGAGCTCTCGCGTTTGCAATCTCACCTGCTGTGGATCGGCACCTCCGCCCTTGACCTGGCTGCCATGTCAGTGTTCCTCTACGCCATGCGCGAACGTGAAATGGTGCTCGATATCTTTGAAATGTGCTCCGGTCAGCGCATGATGACCACTTACATCCGCCCCGGCGGGCTGTGGCGCGATGTACCGGCTGAATTCGAAGACGCGGTGAAAGCCCTCGTTGCCATCATGCCCAAACGCATCGATGAGTACGAATCGCTGCTCACCAAAAACCCGCTCTTCCTTGACCGTACCCGTGGTATCGGCAAAATTGACACCAAAACCTGCCTCGCCTGGGATGTGACCGGCCCCACCCTGCGGGCTACCGGTTTGCCATTTGATTACCGCAAAACCAATCCCTACTGCGGCTTTGAGCAGTATGACTTCGACATTCCCACCCAGACCACCGGAGACATCTACGGGCGCTACCTGGTGCGCGTCGAGGAGATGCGCCAGTCAGTGCGTATCATTGAGCAAGCGCTCAACAAGCTGCCTTACGGACCCGTGCGCGATAATAACCGCAAGTATGTTCCCCCGCCGCGGTCCGAGATCGGTGTCAGCATGGAGTCCCTCATCCACCACTTCAAGTTGTGGACGGAAGGCTTCAACCCGCCGGTCGGGTCAGTTTATACAGCAGTAGAATCTCCACGCGGTGAGATGGGCGTCTTCCTCGAATCGGACGGTGGACCCAAGCCCTACCGCGTACATTACCGCACCCCCTCCATCATGCTCCTGCAGGCTTTGCCTCAAATGGCAATAGGTCACTTTGTAGCCGACCTGGTGGGGATCATTGGAAGTATCGATATCGTTTTGGGAGATACAGACCGATGAGCCTTCTGAAGAAATACCCAACCGAGATCGAACATATCCTGGCAAAATACCCGCCGGAACAAAAACAGTCTGCGGTGATGCCCCTGCTGCACCTGGCACAGCGCGAAACGGGATTCGTCTCACGCACTGACATTGACGAACTTACCTGGATCACCGGACTTTCAGCCACTGAAATCGCCACTGTGATCGGCTATTACACGTTATACCATGATGCCCCCGGCGGAAAGATCCGCATCCAGGTATGCACCGATGTTGCCTGCGATTTACGCGGCGCTAAAGACTACCTGCGCGCGGTTTGCCAATCAATGGGCATCAAGCCCGGTGAAAAAACATCCGATGGAATGGTGGAGATCGAGGAAGTCAAATGTCTGGCAGCCTGCGACCGGGCTCCGCTGTTCCAATCGCAGATCGGTGATGAGATGGAGTATCACGAGAACCAGACGCCAGAAAAAACGCTGGATTGGATCAAGTCGATGACCGCCAGCCTGGCAAAAACCGGCGAAGGAGGGAACCATGAGTGATCTTATCCTCCTGCGCCACCGTGACATCCCCGGCCTAAACCAACTCAAAACCTATATCGCCAATGGCGGCTTTGAGACGTGGAAAAATGTTGTTACCGCGCTCAAACCTGACGATGTTCTTAACGAAGTTAAAAATTCAGGTCTGCGCGGACGCGGCGGGGCAGGCTTCCCCACCGGCGTCAAATGGTCCTTCCTTCCAAAAACCATCTGGCCGCATTATGTGGTCTGCAACGCTGACGAATCTGAGCCCGGTACTTTCAAAGACCGCGAATTGATGGAGTTCAATCCTTACCAATTCCTTGAAGGAGTGATGATCGCTTCATATGCCGTAGAAGCTCACGATGCGTACATTTACTTCCGCGGTGAATTTGCCGAGATCGAACGCAAGATCGACGAACGCATCGATGAATTGACTTCCAAAGGGTACCTTGGCGATAACCTCTTCGGCACCAGTTACTCTCTGCGCATCCACACCCATTTAGGCGCAGGGGCGTATATCTGCGGCGAAGAAACCGCCTTACTCGAGTCCATTGAAGGGCGCATGGGGCAACCGCGTTTACGCCCGCCCTTCCCGGCTGTGGCAGGTTTATTCGGCAAACCCACCGTCATCAACAATGTTGAGACACTTGCGAACCTGCCCTATATCCTGGCAAAGGGCGCTGAGTGTTTCCGCGAAAATGGCACACCTAAGAGTCCTGGTACCAAAATCTTCTCGCTTTCCGGACGTGTCAAGAACCCGGGCAATTATGAACTACCGCTTGGTACCACATTCCGCGAGCTGATTTTCAATCACGGCGGCGGTATCCTCAATGATGCAAAGATCAAAGCTATCATGCCCGCTGGTGCTTCTTCCACGCTCATCCCTGCGACAGAAGAGATGCTCGATATTCCGATGGAATATGAAGCCACCACAGCCATAGGCGCGCCATTGGGTTCTGCATCAGTCATTGTTCTCGATGAAACCGTCAATGTCAGTCGCCTGGTGAACAGCACAGTGCATTTCTTCAAGCATGAATCCTGCGGCAAATGCACCCCCTGCCGCGAGGGAACCTACTGGATGAGCCACATCACCGAGCGCATTGAATCCGGCAAAGCCAGTAAGGAAGATATTGACCTGCTGCAGGCGGTAGCCAGCCAGATGCAGAATAAGTGCTTCTGTGCATTGGGAGAGTTCTCGATCATGGCCGTGCTTTCCGGTATTAAACATTTCCGGGCTGATTTCGAAGCCCGCTTGGAGAAGTGACGGGATGGGAAAACAAATCACACTCAAAATAGATGGCCGTCCGGTGTGCGTTCCTGAAGGGACGCTCATCGTAGATGCAGCCAAGCAAGCAGGCATCATCATCCCGGTTTTTTGCCATCACCCCAAGCTCGAACCGGTAGGGATGTGCCGAATGTGCCTGGTGGATATTGGCCGTCCGCAAGTTGACCGCGCCACAGGGGCACCCGTACTCAACGACGACGGCACTCCCAAGATCGGGTTTGGCCCTAAATTGGAAACCGCTTGCACTACGCCTGTCTCGGAAGGGATGGTGGTCTGGGGCGCTACTGAAAAGGTGATGGCAGCCCGCAAGGATGTGCTGGAGTTCCTACTCACCTCTCACCCGCTGGATTGCCCGGTGTGCGACAAAGGTGGTGAATGTCCGCTGCAAAACCAGACCATGGCTTTTGGTCCTGCAACCAGCCGATTTATATTTGACGAGAAGAACCACGCCGCGAAGCATTTACCTTTAGGCGAACTCATCTTTTTAGACCGCGAACGCTGCATCCAGTGTGCACGCTGTGTGCGCTTCCAGGACCAGGTGGTTGATGACCCGGTGATCGGTTTCTATCAACGCGGGCGCAACCTGGAGATCAATACCCTCTCCGAACCTGGATTTGATTCCATATTCTCCGGCAATACCACTGATATCTGCCCTGTCGGCGCACTCACCACCACTGATTTTCATTTTGGTGCACGCCCCTGGGAGTTAACCCACAAGCCTTCGATTTGTTCACAGTGCCCCGTGGGATGCAACCTCACGTATGATGTGCGCCGCGAAGCCAAAAACAACGGCAAAACGGTGATCAAACGTGTAATGCCGCGCCAGAACGAAGAAGTTAACGAGATCTGGTTATGCGACAAGGGACGCTTCACCTATACTTATGCCGAGTCCCCGGAACGCCTGCATCAGCCCCTGCTGCGCAAGGATGGCGAACTTGTACCCGTTTCATGGAGTGAAGCGTTATCCGCAGCTTCAGAAAAAATCAGGGCGGCGGGCAATAACCTTGTGACTCTTGCTTCTGGCCGCCTGACCAACAAAGACCTCTATGCAGCAAAAACACTCGCCAGTGCGACCAATAGCAAGCTTGCCCTTTACTCCAATATGGGCGGTGGTGAGTGGGTCACGCGTGTCGGTCTCTCTGCTGGTTCCAACCTGGGCGAACTCAAAAAGGGTTCTGTGATCCTCATCATTGGATCCGACCTGCACCAGGAAGCCCCGCTGTGGTGGCTGCGCGTCAAGCAGGCCGCCCAACGTGGAGCAACCCTCATCGTGGTCAATGCCCGCAAGACCCGCCTGGATAAATTCGTTGCTTTCCAGCACCGTTACAACTACGGTGAAGAAGTGGAAACATTGCGTGGTCTATTTAAGGATGATAAGGAAACCGCTGAATTGCTAGCTGGTGCAGAAAACCTGGTCATCTTCTACGGCAGCGACGGCATGGGTCTTTCCCAAACCTCCGTGTTAGCCGAAGCCTGCGCCGAACATCTCGTCAAGACCAACCATTTTGGCCGCGCCAACAACGGCCTTGTCCCGGTCTGGCAGCATGCCAACGACCAGGGTGCAGCGGAACTGGGTATCCTCCCGGACGCCGACCTGGTGAATACCATCAACAGTGCTATGGGGCTCTACCTGGTCGGGGTTGACCCGGTGGGTGATGACCCGCTTCTCAAGGACGCCGTCCAGCGCGCCGGTTTCGTCATCGTGCAGGAGCTCTTCCTCACTGAAACCGCCAAACTGGCAGACATAGTCTTCCCGGCGCAAGCCGCGGTAGAACGCTCCGGCACCTATGTATCCGGTGAGCGCCGCGTCCAATATTTCGGCGCAGCCGTCCCCGCGCTCGAAGGCACCAAACCTGACAAAGGCATTCTCTCCGAGGTTTTAGAGGGGATCGGTCAGCCAGCCCTGCCCGCAACGGATAAAGAATTGTTCGCCCTGGCATTCCCTGCTATTGAATTGGCGAAATTGCGCGAAGTCAAAGAACAGGTACCTGCCATAGGTGGCAGAGATGCTTCCTACGGTGGTACCGCCAGCAAAAATACCTTCGGTTTGGGTGTTCATCTTCCGCTGGTAAGCAGCCAAGAGGTACCTGCCCGCTCTGTTGCACCTGTAAGAACGAAACTCAGTAACAGCAACTTACTGGCGGTGCCAATCACTTGCCTCTACGACCACGGACAATTGATGGACCACACTCCACTGCTGGAAAAGCGCATCGTGCCCGGCGGGATCGCCATTCATCCTGCTCAAGCCCTCAAATTGGATATCACCGATGGACAAACATTGAGGATCAAGCTTAACGGCGAGGAATTCTCCTCCGTTGTAAAGATCAATCCGGAGCAGCCTGAAGAGGTGTTGCTGATTGCCCGCAGTTGCGGAATCCCTTCCTCTGCACCAACAGGGGCGGAAATTATTGCTTCTGAATCCATCAAAGAGCGAGGTGCCCTATGACCCTCGGACTTGTGATTGAATGGTTCGTTAAAAGTCTCATCATTATCCTTGGTATGACCCTCGGCTTTGCATATGTAACGCTGTTCGAACGCAAAGTTCTGGCGCGTATGCAAGTCCGCATTGGACCCAATCGTGCCGGTCCCGGCGGTATTCTGCAGCCAATCGCGGATGCCCTCAAGTTGATCATGAAGGAAGAGATCACTCCCCTCAACGCGGATAAGCTGCTCTTCACGCTTGCCCCGGTCATCACCGTCATCCCCGCGCTCATCATCACCGGCGTCATTCCCTGGGGTCCTCCCATCACGCTGTTTGGTAAGGAATTCAGCCTGGGGTTGACCGACATCAACATTGGAGCTCTCTACATCCTCACGGTTACTTCGATCTCCATTTACGGTATCACCCTGGCTGGCTGGTCATCCAACAACAAGTACGCCACCCTTGGTGGCTTGCGAGCCACTGCGCAGATGATCAGTTATGAACTGGCACTCGGTCTCTCTTTCCTCGGGCCCATTATGCTGGCAGGTTCAATGAGTTTGCTGGATATCGTCAACGCCCAAAAGAATATGTGGTTCATCGTTTATCAACCTGTTGGCGCGCTCATCTACTTCATCGCCGTCGTGGCTGAAATCAACCGTGCTCCTTTTGATATGCCCGAAGCCGAACAGGAACTCACTGCCGGTTACCATACCGAGTATTCCGGCATGAAATTCGCACTCTTTTTCATGGCCGAATATATCAAGATGATCGCCATAAGCATGATCGGCGCAACCCTTTACCTGGGCGGGTTCCAGGGACCATTCGTAGATCAACAACCGTGGCTCGGTCCCATCTATCTTGTCATCAAAGTAGTCTTCCTGCTATTTATACTCGTCTGGATCAGGGCAACATTACCGCGGATCCGTTATGACCGCCTGATGGCATTCGGTTGGAAGATCCTGTTCCCCCTCGCACTGCTGAACGTTATGGTCACGGCAGTGGTGATGAAACTGGTTGGAGGTTAATCATGCTTCGCGGATTACTCACCACGTTCAAATCTTTATTCACCAAGCCGGTCACGATCCAGTACCCGGAACAAAAACGTCCCGTACGTGAACGCTTCCGCGGGCTCCACGAGTTGAAGCGCTATGATAACGGTTTGGAAAAATGCATCGGTTGTGCCCTTTGTGCAGCAGCTTGTCCCTCTGACGCCATCTTTGTTGAAGCCGGCAAAAACACTGACGAGGAACGTTATTCCCCCGGTGAACGCTACGCCAGCACCTACGAGATCAACATGCTGCGCTGCATCTTCTGCGGTTTTTGCGAAGATGCCTGCCCCACCGAAGCTATTGTCCTCGAAAAAGATTACGAGCTCTCCTACACTGACCGCCTGACTGCTATCTATGATAAGGGTCGCCTGTTGGTCAAAGTACCTGCCGGCGGCAGCCCCACTCCGCAGAAGACCGAACCCGGTGTCTACACCCGGTCCGTACCTGAAATGAAAGATCCGACGGATTAGGGAGGGAATATGACGATCAATATGCTCATTTTTATTTTCCTGGCGATCGTTGCCATTGCTGCCGCAGCCGGACTTATCTTAAGCCGCAACCCGGTCTATTCCGCTTTATTTCTTATCCTCAATTTTCTATCCGTTGCGGTGTTTTACCTCATCCTCGGGGCACCCTTTATTGCGCTGGCACAGATCACGGTTTACGCTGGAGCCATCATGGTGCTCTTCCTTTTCGTCATCATGCTCCTGGGCGCCGCCAAACCAAAAGAAGTGGAACCCCTCAAGTGGCAGCGTCCGCTGGCAATTGTCCTCGCGGTTGCTGTCCTGTTGGAAGGACTTTACGCACTCATCACCCGCATTTCCATCTCCGTCACCACCACAGCGCCAGACGCGCTGCTTGCCGACCCCAAGGCCCTGGCACAGGTGCTGTATAACAAGTATTCACTGCCTTTTGAGATCACCTCGGTGATCCTGCTGGTAGCAGCCATTGGCGCTGTTGTTCTTACCAAAAAATCTGTGAAAGAAGAGGGAAAGTAAGATGATCCCTATCGCTTTTCCACTCGGTCTGGCAATCATCCTGTTCTGCATGGGAATCGTCGGATTCATTGTCCGCAAGAACGCCATCGTGATCTTTATGTCGCTGGAGTTGATGTTCAATGCAGCCAACCTGCTCTTCATTACCTTTGCCAACCAGTTCCAACAGGTAGACGGTCAGATTTTTGTCATTTTTATCATGGTCACCGCCGCAGCTGAAGTTGCCGTCGGTCTTGCTATGATCGTCACGATCTTCCGCGGTAAGCACAACGTGGATATCGACCAGCTCACCAATCTCAAGGGTTAACCGGGAGGATTATGGAATCAACTCAACTCTTCAACCTGGTTCCCTGGGTGGTTTTCCTTCCGCTCATCGGGCTTGGCATCAACCTGCTCGTCGGCAGGAGACTGGGCGAGGTCTTTGCCGGAACACTGGCCAGTCTTGCCACCGGACTGGCGTTCGTGGTCTCCATCCTGCTGGCTGTTGCCCTCACTGGTCATACCGAAGGCACCACAGTTGTCCTCGCTGACTGGATCACCATTGGCGATTTCACCTCCCGCTGGGCATTCCGTGTGGATACCCTTTCAGTGGTGATGATGCTGGTGGTTTCCGGCGTGGGAATGCTCATCCATATCTACTCCATTGGCTACATGCACAATGACGTGCGCCATAACGGCGACACCGGGCGCTTTACCCGTTTCTTTGTCTTCCTTAATCTTTTCATCGCCGCCATGATGATCCTCGTTAGTGCCGATAACTTCCTGATGATGTTCGTCGGCTGGGAGGGCGTGGGCTTGTGCTCCTACCTGCTCATCGGTTTCTGGTTTGAGAAGGGCAAGGATGGTATCGGCAATGCCATCGCTGCCAAGAAAGCCTTCATCACCAACCGCGTCGGCGATTTTGGATTGCTCATCGCCATGTTCCTAATTTTCACCAATTTCGGCACCTTGCAGTTTGACCAGGTCTTCTCACAGGCTGCAGTCGTGGCTGCCGCCAAACCCGGCGTGATGCTCCTGATCACCCTCTTCATGCTTCTCGGCGTGGCTGGCAAATCTGCCCAGCTTCCGCTCTTTGTCTGGCTGCCGGATGCTATGGCTGGCCCGACGCCTGTTTCCGCTCTCATCCATGCGGCAACCATGGTTACCGCTGGGGTCTACCTCGTGGCGCGTAGCTCAGTATTCTATGCCCTTGTGCCCACCGCCCAAACCGTGGTTACCTGGGTTGGAGCGGCTACCGCCCTATTTGCCGCCACTATTGCCGTTGGGCAATATGATATCAAAAAGGTGCTCGCCTACTCCACTATCAGCCAGCTTGGCTTCATGGTTGCTGCAGTCGGTATGGGCGCAACTGTTGCCGGTATGTTCCACCTGGTGACACATGCCTTCTTCAAGGGATTACTCTTCCTGGCGGCTGGTTCGGTCATCCAGGGTGTGGAGCGCGGCATGCATCACGGCACTCACCCCGACCACGACACCGATCCCCAGGATATGCGCCAGATGGGCGGCTTGCGCAAGCAGATGCCCCTCACCTACTGGGTTTATCTCATTGGTGCGCTGGCACTGGCTGGCATTGCCCCTCTAGCCGGCTTCTTCTCTAAAGACGAGATATTGCTCTCAGCATGGCAAACCCAACCAGCAGTCTTTATTGTCCTGGCATTCGCCGCTTTTCTCACCGCCTTCTACATGGGGCGTCAACTTATCATGGTCTTCTTCGGTAAGCCGCAAACGAAAGCCGCTGAACATGCCACCGAAAGTCCGTTGGTGGTCACCCTGCCGCTGGTTATCCTGGCTGTCCTGTCTGTTCTCGGCGGAGCGCTCAATTTCCCGGGCGTTCTCACATTGGAAACCTGGCTTTCGCACACCCTTGGTGAAGGCGAACCCGCTCACTTCAACTGGCTGGTCGCCGGTATTTCCCTGGCACTCGCGTTGTGCGGGCTGGGGATCGCCTGGTTGATCTATGGAGGCAAGGCACAAACCGCCAAAGTAGACCCGCTAAAAAAGGGTCTTGGTCCTGTCTTCACGGGTATGGAACGCAAATGGTGGGTGGATGAATTCTATCAAGCCGTCCTCCTCGACCCCTACAAAGCCTCCGCTCAATTCATGGCGGAGCAGGTAGACCTGGGCGTCATTGACCGTATCGGCGGCGGGTTGGCTGCCGGAACACGCATGCTGGCTGAAGGCATCCGGAAATTCCAGAACGGTTACATCCGCACCTATGCGTTATGGATGCTTTTGGGTCTGGTAGTCATCATGACCTATATCTTTTTCAAATAAAGGACAGCCGATGACACTCAATCCTCTTCTCCTGGTTACATTTTTCCCGCTAATTGGCGTCCTTTTTGTCCTGCTGCTCAAACCAGCCTGGAAGAATGCCCTGCACTGGACGGCGCTTTCAACAACCCTGGTTACTTTTGGTCTCTCCATCTGGATGCTCACGCAGTTCAATGCTGCCAGCGGTGATATGCAGTTTGAATTTTTGCTTCCCTGGTTCAACCTGGGCGGCAACCCCATTGGCGTTCATTTCGGTGTCGATGGTATCAGCATCCTCATGGTGCTGCTCACCACCTTCCTCACACCTCTTGCCATCCTTTCCACCTGGAAAGCGGTAGCTGAGAAGGTGAAAGGCTTTATGGCTTTTTTCCTGCTCCTGGAAGTAGGCATGTTAGGCGTGTTCCTCTCCCTGGATATGGTTCTGTTTTATATCTTCTGGGAATTCACCCTCATCCCGATGTACTTCCTCATCGGCTTGTGGGGTGGTGAACGGCGCGTCTACGCAACCGTCAAGTTCTTCCTTTATACCTTCGCCGGCTCCATTTTGATGTTGGCGGGTATCCTGTGGATTGGTTTGCAGTATGGTTCGTTTGACCTCTCACTGCTTTCAGGTGCCGGGCTCATCCCTGCTACCGCGCAGTTGTGGCTCTTTGGCGCATTCGGTCTAGCTTTCGCTATCAAGGTGCCCATGTTCCCGCTGCACTCCTGGCTGCCGGATGCCCACACAGAAGCCCCCACGGCTGGATCTGTCATCCTTGCCGGCGTGCTCCTCAAAATGGGTGCCTACGGCTTCCTGCGCTTCAACCTGCCGCTTTTCCCCAATGCTTCCGTGCAGCTCGCTCCATGGATGGCAGGGTTGGCAGTCATCGGAATAATCTACGGCGCGGCTGTGGCTTACCGCCAGAAAGATGTTAAACGCCTGGTTGCCTATTCCTCCATCAGCCACCTCGGCTTTGTTGTCCTCGGTATCTTTGCTCTCAATCTGCAGGGCATTCAGGGTGCCATCCTGCAAATGGTTAACCACGGTCTTTCAACCGGTGCTCTGTTTTTGGTCGTGGGACTTCTCTACGAACGCCGCCATACCCGCCTGTTGGAAAACTTCGGCGGTTTGTGGAAGGTGATGCCAGTGATGGGCACCCTGGCGCTCATCACCGTGCTTTCCTCGGTTGGTCTGCCCGGTCTCAACGGCTTTGTAGGCGAATTCACCATCTTGCTGGGCGCCTTCAAATCAACTGTGCTTGGTTCGCCCTGGTTTGCCGGGGTGGCCACCTTTGGAGTGATCCTGGCGGCTGTTTACCTCCTTCATATGTTCCAGATGTTATTCCTCGGTCCAGTAACCCACGATGAGAATCTGAAGCTCAAGGATGTGTCAGTTCGTGAGATCCTCGTGCTTGCTCCCATTCTGCTTCTGGCGTTCTGGATCGGTATATATCCCAAACCCTTCTTCATGCTCATGGCGCCTGCGGTTGAAAAACTTACCGTTCTGGTCCAAAACGCAGCCAGCCTTGTGCATTAAGAGAGAGGTAAATCGATGACAATTATTGACCTTTTCTCAATTCTCCCAGTGATCGTTCTCCTGGTTTGGGCGCTCTTTCTCTTAATGGCTGATCTTTGGCTGTCAAAGCACAAACCGAGTTGGACGCCTGTTCTGGCGGTGGTCGGCCTGCTCCTGTCACTGGCTGCATCCGTTTTTCAAGCTGGAGAGAATTTCTCCGGGTTTAATGGTTTCATCCTGGTGGATGGCTTCAGCAATTTCCTGCAGCCATTATTTGCCATAACTGGTGTGCTGGCCATTGGTCTGGCTTATGATTACCTCAAGCGCCACGATATCCACCGCGGCGAATATTTCATTTTGATCCTCTTCAGTATCAGCGGCATGATGTTAATGTCGAGCGCTGGCGATTTGATCATGATCTTCCTGTCGCTTGAATTACTCTCTATCCCCCTGTATATCATGGCCAGTTTGGCTTACCCGCGCCCTGAATCCGAGGAGGCCGGTCTCAAGTACTTCCTGCTTGGCACTTTTTCCTCCGGGTTCCTGCTCTTTGGTATCGCCATGGTTTACGGCGCTACCACCACAACCAACCTCCTGGATATTTTCAAATTCGTTGGCGCAGGTCTTTACGACCCCACCTTGATGATCATCGGCTCTGTGTTGGTTCTGATCGCCCTGGGATTCAAGGTCGATCAGAACCAACACAGAGCCGATG
>Ga0209800_10002504_pt1 | contig 16161 bp, 13 predicted proteins | sample Higcelweek8metaG_FD_187174 | JGI IMG/M metagenome (GOLD analysis project Ga0209800, IMG submission 187174) | Freshwater pond sediment microbial communities from the University of Edinburgh, under environmental carbon perturbations - High... | ecosystem: Environmental > Aquatic > Freshwater >...
CACAGCAGGAGATTAAATGGACAGACGCCATGGAGAGGGTGAAGGTTGGTGAGATAGACGTTATTCCTAAGGTGACACCATCGGCAGCAAGAGAGAAGTTCATGAACTTTACCAGGCCATACATAACTTTTCCATCTGTGATCGTGTCACGCAAAGATAGACTGGCAGGAGGGCTTGACGATCTGCGGGGGATGAAAGTAGGGGTCATCAGAGGGCAGATAATTGAGGCCAGCCTTAAACGTGACCGGCCAGAGTTACTGCTTCTGACTTCACCTGACATAGGAACTGCCCTGAATGAACTCTCAAACGGAAAGTTCGATGTATTTATTGATAATCTCGGGGCAGTTGCCTACACCATTGAAAAATTTGGGCTTGTGAATCTCAGAATTGCGGCATCAACCCCCTATAACCATGACCTTGCATTTGGTGTAAGAGAGGACTGGCCACTGCTTGCTTCAGCTCTGGACAAAGCATTGGCAAGCATGAGTGATCAGGAGAAGTCCCAGATAAAGAACCAGTGGCTGGCAATCAAGTATCAAAAGGGGGTTGACTGGTGGATTGTCGGTACTATCGGTGCTCTTCTTCTTGGTATAATAGTATTTGTTCTGATCTGGAACCGCCGTCTCGGGATAGCAATGAGAGAGCGCCAGCATGCGGAACGCAAGATAAAGGCCATGGGCCAGGCTATGGCTGACGCCCTTGTTATGGTTAACAGCCAGGGCAGCATAATGTTCTGGAATCAGGCAGCAGAGAGGCTTTTTGGTTACACAGCCCAAGAGGCTATGGGCAGAGATTTCCACGAAATTGCCGCTCCACCGGAAATAAGAGATAGAGCCCATGCCGGAATCAGAAGATTTGCCGCAACAGGCGAAGGTACTGTATTTGGCTCCACCATTCAGATTACAGCCATCAACAGAGGTGGCCACACTCTGCCTGTGGAGGTCTCTCTCTCACCATTCCAGGTTGAAAATGAGTGGTTTGCCGTAGGCACAGTGCGTGATATCACAGATCGGAAGAGGGCTGAGGAGTCGATAAGAGAGAGCGAAAAACGGTTCCGGGGATATTTTGAACACGGGCAGATAGGGATGGCTGTCACTCACCCTCAAAAGGGGTGGATAGAGGTAAACATACGGCTTCAGAATATGCTGGGCTATACTCTTGAAGAGCTTCGCCAGACCACATGGGCGGCTCTTACACACCCAGATGATCTTGAAGCGGATGTAAGATATTTTAACAGCATGACAGCAGGTGAAATTGAGAATTACAGCATGGATAAACGGTTCATCCGCAAAGATGGCTCTACACTATACGCCAATCTCTCTGTCTCCTGCCTGCGGGATGAAAACAGAAAGATAAATCTGGTACTCTCCTCATATCTGGATATAACTGACAGAAAAAAAGCACAGGATGCAATGCTGGAGAGTGAAAAGCAGCACCGTACCATTTTTGAAAGTTCGCCTCTTGGTATGGTTCACATGAGTGTTGAGGGAACCATTATTAACTGCAATGAAAAATTTGTAGGGTTGATGGGATCCAGCCGTGAGAAGCTGATCGGGTTCAACTTCCTGAAACAGGGGAGGGATATGGGGATGAAGGCTGCGTTGAGCCAGGCTCTTGCAGGTGAGACTGCTGAGTATGAAGCTGATTACACCTCTGAAACAGGAGGGAGAACTGTACCTCTGAGCATGAAATTCAACCCTGTCAACGTTGGAGAGAATCCTACTGAAGTGATCGTGACGCTCGAAGATATAACCGGGCGCAGAGAGGCTGAAAAGCAGATGAAGGCACAGATGGAAGATCTGGCACAGTTCAGCCGCCTGACCATTAACCGTGAAGAGCGGATGATTCAGCTCAAAGATGAGATCAATGGGTTGATGAAGCAGTTAGGAAGAGGTAAAAAGTATAAAATTGTGGAGTAGCAGTGATTAAAACGGAAGATTAAAGAGACAGAGATTACAGATGGAAACCCAGGATTATTACAGAATACTTGAACTTGATAAAAGTGCCACCCCCCCTGAGATCAAGAGAGCCTATAAGAGCCTTGCCATAAAATACCACCCTGACAGAAACCCGGATGATATACACGCATCTGAAAAGATGGCAGCCCTGAACGAGGCATACGCAGTTCTCTCAAATCCAGATAAAAAAAGAGAGTATGACCTTCTTCGGGATCGCTTTGGTGAAGATGCAGCAGGCAGATTCCGTCAGAATAACAGCTATGATGATATTCTTAGGAACTCTGATATTGAAAAAATTTTTCAGGAGATTGCACAGAGCTTTGGTATAAGGGGGTTAAATGATCTGTTCAGCAACGTCAATATCAGCGGCAGAAGCGGAGGGATGCAGGGGGGAGGATTTTTCTTTTTCGGCACCTTCGGGGATCAGCCACAGAGCGGAGGCCATCCATTATGGAGAGAGAATCAGGCCAAATATGTAGATGGCAGTGCCACTGCAACACCAGAGTTGAAGCTCCACCAGAAGATAGTGCGCAAAGTTACTGGAAAGGTTATGAAAAAGGTTACAGATAAGCTCCTGAATGCGGGGATGAAAAGCCTCAACGAGCTTCATGCTGCAAAAAGAGGAGATATCTATGACAACATCACCCTCCCCTCTTCTCATGCAAGAGAGGGTGGTCCATATGCATATTACAATCAGCAGAAGGATAAGAAACTGATTGTAAAGATCCCTGAAAATATTCAGGACGGCCATAAGATAAGGCTTAAAGGTGCTGGAATGCCAAATCCTGAAACAGGAGAGAATGGAGATCTCTTTCTGGTTGTGAATGTGAAAAATGATCTCTTATCTAAAATAAAAGGGTTTCTTTTAAAGTAGCTGCTCAAATTCTGGTACTGTTAAAATTCACCAGCTTATCCGTCGGCACCTTTGACAGATCTGTTTCTTGATCGAATGCGCAAATGGCACCCTCTATTGCATTGGAGTATTCCTGAAGTTCTAAACTCGCCTCCATCTGCCTTGGTGTGTAGGATGGAACCTCATTGTATTTTCGTTTTAGAGATGGCTCTTTGTAGAAGGGACAACCGCGACAGGTTTCCTACTTCCTGGTCTCCCCACAGCGTTTGAACTCAGCAGCCGCCGCAGGATGTTTGAGAAGAACCGCTTACGTTATGGCGGTCTGCTGCACGCGACTTGTTAGCCGAACATCTTTATATGATTTTCCCCATATTAGCTTTACATCTATAAGGAATTGTTGAGAAAAAACTGATATTATCTCCATAGATTCTGAATAAACTCTCGGCTCAGATCCAGATATTTGTGTTGCATATTGAGATCATTGCAGAAAATTTCTAAAGTGATGGTGCCATTGTAAGATATTGCCTTTAATGAATCCACCGCTTTTTGCCAATTTACAGTTCCTATTCCCAAGGGCATATGATCATCAGATCTGGATCGGTTGTCAGAAAAGTGAACATGTTGGATGTATTCTCCAAGTTCGCCGCAAAAGACCTCATGATTGTCGATACCGAAGTTTGAGTGTCCAAAATCAAGATGCAGCTTTAAACCTGGTACTTCTGTCAGTATGCGTTTAATCGTTGAGACTCGGTCAAAAGGGGCTTTATAATTTTCAAATACCATTATGAGCCCATATGATGCTGCCATTTCAACAATGGGTTTCAATGCTTCTATTTGAAATGAAACCAAATCTTTTCTCATAGCTGGCGGGCAAAAATAGCAGGGATGGATATTCATGATTTTTGCACCCAGGATGGAAAATATTCTTGCACATCGCTCCAGTTCCTTAAAGCAAGCTTCACGGACTCCCGGAATTGGATACGCATGTGGAAGACAGGGATCGGTATGTCCAGTAATAGATAAGCCATAGGAATCAAGAATCGACCTCAACTTAGCTGTATCAACATTGATGGCATCAGGACCTTCGATAGTCAAATCCAAAAAATCGAAACCAGCTTTGCCACAGAACGCAGCTTCATCATAAACTGATTTTGACGGATTATTCATTATTCCTATTTTCATTATGAATTCCTAAATTTGAGTGAACACACAACTAAATTACATGTCCTATTACATCCAGTCCTTTTAATTTAAAAATGAATCCCAAGCGACAAACGGCTAATGTCACAAATCAGCCACGCGGCTTTTTACTCGGCTGAATTTGTTTTGTTAGCCTAGTTTCTATATTTTTGTAGCTCAACGCTAACGGCGTTTATCAACAGTTCACATGTGTTACGCATACCGCTATTCTTAGCGCCCAACCAGCTTGATGCTGCCAGCGTTGAGCTTGCCTTACGGCTTACTCTCCGGGTCTTTCGACCAAGGGCTTCATTGTCCCACGGGCTTCATACAAAACCGTTACCAGTTATGCACGCCGAGGTAAGAACCTGCCGGTGATACGGCAGGTTAATTTATATTAATTAACAATAATATCAAAGACTTCAGGTCGCACCCGCGGTAGCGGTTTTGTTCAACTCTTTTTATCCAGCCAGAGCTAAAGCTCTATGCTAATTTTTACCCAAACCCCCTTAAGGGGGCTTGCTTTATGAGTTAGCCGAGAGCTTTCAGCCCCACGGCGGCTGCATGGGAAACTGCTTGAATTATCTCCTCCTTCTCAAGCCGTCTGCCAAGTGTGGCACTCTCTGATTTGATCTTTTCTGTGATAATGTCAAGCTGATCAGGCAGGTAGGGGATGGCCATTGACTCAAGGTACTTTCTGACAAGTTGTCTGCCGCACAGCACATTGAGATAGTACTCCTCTTTTATCTCATCACTATCTTTGAGACTCTTCTCTCCTCCGGGCTTCTCCTTTTGCTGCCTGAACAGGCCAAATCCGCTGCCAGCATGGGTACCAGCCACATGAGTTCGTGCAGATTCCCCGAAAAACGGGGTGTTGTAGCAGAGCAGCGGCTCCTGGGTCTGGCTCTTACAGATGTCACTTACATACTGGTAATATGCTCTGAATGACTCTATATTGTCTGTCTCAAGCCTGATCTGATATCCCTGATGCTTTAACAATCTTGCCACTGTAAAGAGATCTCCTATACCGTTTCTCTCCCCGATTCCAAGAGCAGAGAGTTCCACAACTGTTGCTCCTGCCTTTACGCCCATCAGAGTATTGGCAGAAGCCATGCCAAGGTCGTTGTGGCAGTGGACGCTTATCTGTGTGGTGGAGATAGAAGAAGAGAGATCGCTGCCAGAGACAACCCCTTTTATGGCATCATGAAAGCTGTCCGGGGCCATGGTTCCTGATGTGTCTGGCAGAGAGAGAATATCAATTCCAAGATCTTTCATGAGAAATGAGGTTGTTCTCTGAAACAGCTCTGAAGAGGGTGTGGCAGCCTGAGAGGTGGCAGTTGAAAAGGCACCTATATCAAGCACCGCAATGGAGATCTTTGAGGATGGAACCCTTTTTCTGAGCGCCTGCACAGATTCTTTTATCTTATTAAGAGCTGATTGAAGCTGCTGCTCCCCGGCTGTTGATGGTATGTGGGCATGAAGATGGAAATCAGTCACCCCTGTGCTTACAAGAGCATCCACATCATGGATAGAGGCTCTGCCCATTGCTGCAACTCTTACTGCATACCCTCTCTGCTGAACAATCTGATTCAGATATCTTATCTTCTCCTGCTCTGTGATATGGGCAGGCGCATATCCTGCCTGGCAGATATCCACGCCAAGCTCCTCTTGAAAATCAAGAATAGTCTGACGCTCTATCTGAGAGAAGACAATCCCCCGATGCTGCATCCCCTCACGGATAGTCTGATCAATTACAGTAATGGCTCTGCTTCTCATGGGGTCTCTTCCTCTTTCAGATTCTGACATTAAAGGGTTATGATTGCAGCCTGATTGGATCTGTCAGCTTTTTTGTGGTTGTAAAAAACAGATTGTCATTTTTCAAGAGAGCACTCATGACGGAAATACTTCCATATTTCACATCGAAGACCAGTCTCTGGATTAACACACATATAGTCCACACTCACCCCGTTTTTAATAACAGGCTCAAGGGTATAGCCATCATTTACACAACGGGTTGCAGCAGGGTTTGCCAGAGATGGTTTCCGGCGCTCTGCCTCTGTTTTGACCCCTGTCTTACTACTGCTCTGTCTCTCTACATGGCTATCAGTTCTGGCATTGCCCATATGATATTGTGCAGTGCTGCTCTGACAGGCAATAACAGAGATAAATATAGATACCAGGAGCAGAGATATTAAATAGTCGGACGTTGTTTTATCCATCTCAGTACATTTTCCTCTATTTTGGGGCAAACAGAATAGTTTGCCCCTCTGGTGATTAATAGTTCTCCCCTCTGGTGATTTATGGCATAGGTGTTGAAGATGTGGTTGGGAATATAACCTTGGCTCTGGCTGAGACTCTCTTGGAATATTCTGACACCTCTTTTTCATCTGCCATTGCACTCACACCCTTGTCAAGGAGTGTCATACTGACTCCACCGCTATCCATACGGGTGATTGCAACCTTTTTCCATACAAGGTTGGCAGGAGGCAGTCTCTTTCCATTATAGGCAGCTCCTGAACCGTCTGAATCCTCATCCTGGTCAGAGGTACCTGAAATGGTGGTCTCTGCCCCTGAACTCTGTCTGGCTGAACGGACTGATCCGTAATAGCCGCTGAGGTTGATGGTTCCCCAGCTGTAAGAGCCGTTGTTCAGCTCATTGCTTTCAGCTTCAGCATCCAGGTCATCAACCCAAAGAGCCATGTAGTAAACTCCTGAAGGGACTGAGTAGCCATCATAGGTCTGATAGAGATTAAAGTATGCAGGGTTCTCGTATTCGTTGCGGTAGAGGTAATATCCAGCTGGGAGGATGAAACCTGCCTGCTCATAAAATAGGTAGAACTCATTACCATTGCCAACAACCTGATCTGAATCCAGAATAAGATTTACATACCAGTCTGTAGTGGTTGTGGAAGAGGCACCGTTGTTACTCACCTCATAGGTAAGGGTTCCATAGCCATAGCTGTCCCAACTTGCATACCAGGTGGTAACCTCAAGATCTGGAAGTGTGTTCTCAATAGTGAGACTGTCATCTCCTATGGAGATATTATCCTCTTCGTTCGACTCTTCCATAACGTCAAGATCATCTACCCAGAGTGCCATATAGTATATTCCAGAGGTCAGGTCATCTGGAAAATTGAAGGAGATTGCATTGCCGGAATCCCTGTACACGCTCTCTCCTGAATTGAGATCAAACGGGATAGTCTCGTATATCACATAGTAGTCGCTGGAGCTGATATCAGTATTGTCAGAGATCATGAGATTGACATCTGCTCCTGCCAAAGCCACCCCTGCACCGCTGTTTTTAACAGTGTAGGTCAATGAACCTGAGCCCCTTGGACGGGGATCATAATTTGCACTCCAATCCTCAACTGTAAGGTTTGGCAGTGTGCTGTAGTCAGGTTCCGGTTCTGTATCCTCATCATCTGTTATCACACCCTCTGTATTTTCAGCATCTTCAAGCACATAAGCCTCTGAGAGAATGCCTCCAGCTGCGAAACTGTATGGCATCCAGAAAAAACCTTCATCTCCCCAGTTCTGGCTCCATGAGTTTATCACCTTGAATGCTCCACCATATTTGTCATCGTCATACCCTACAATGGTGATGGCGTGCCCACCCTTACTGTTGCCTGAAGAGGTGTTATAGACAGAGTTGCTTCCTGACAGATCCATAAGCTGCTGATATACGTCAATACCGCCAACAACAGGTTTTCTGTTTGCAAGAGCCGCCTTGATCTGGGAGGTGTCGTTCACTCTGCGCCAGCTTGCAGCCTTGAATTTTGAGGCTTCTGTAAAGGCGGCAGAAGATGGCTGGGTCAGATAATCTGTGTCTGAATATGGCATTGTTGCAAGGGTCGCTATCCCTCTGCTAACAGCAAGATCAAGCGCCTCATTAATGTAGGAGCCCTGATCCTGCCCCCCGTTAATCTGATTATAGACAAAGGCCGGGCTGAAGAGGTGCTCCTGAGTGTTGAGAGCCCATCCGATCTCCACCTTCTCCTGATAGGACTTCAGAGCATACGCTGTTGCCCATCCAACGCAACTGCCCTGATTTCCCTGATCTCCAGGGGTAGGAAAGTTGGCACTCAGATCAACAGAGCTTGGGGTAGTTGGCTCTTCTCCAACTGTGCCAAACAGATCACTGTTAAAGGTACTTAAAGAAAACTGCGAATACTCCTCTGCCGGAACATCATTTCTTCCGGTCTCCTTATCCTCATCTGCAAGGTAGCTGACCTGCACAGTTACGCTTGCAGGATCACTGAAAAGTTTTCCATCGCTTACCCTGAAGTAGATAGCAAAGCTTGTGTTACCCTCAGGTGCATTGGTGATGTAAAGTTTTCCATTTGAGTTGATATAGGCAGAGGAGTAGCCTGTGCCTGTTGCTGGTGAGATCAGCTCATAACTGATGGTATCGTTGTCTGGATCATGGCCAGAGAGTTGCTGCTCAATGTAGGGAATAGTGGAATCGACACTGAGGGAGATTGAATCCGCAACAGGCTTGCTGTTCTGACCATCTTCTACATCATCTGCACCCACAAGCTTCCAGTAGAGCCACTGGGTATCCATTGGGTTGGAGTAACTCTGAAGGGAGAGCGTGTACTGAAGACCCATGAATGTTGCGCAGGTGATATTGATGTTAAGATTCGTCTCAATAGAGGCGCATGATGAGGTTGCACTGGATGGAGAGATATATCTGAACTTGAAATAGAGACCACCTGGGTCAAGGGTGTTGCTGTAAAGATCAAGCAGCAGATTGAACTTTGTGCCTGAAAATTCTGCACACGGGATATCAATCTCCAGACTACTGCTGACAGTTGCACAATCTGCCCTTGCCTGAACAGGTAAAAGAAACAGTAATCCAAACATGATAGTGAGTAGTTTTTTCATAGTCTCCTCCTTAAATAATGTTTTTATATGAAAGTCTTTTTAATTGGCTGTAATAATAAGACTTTCACCTCTGGTTGTGGCAGAACAATCTGCCATGTAGGTTATATGAAACTGTAGGGGCAGGCCATGACTCCTGCCCTCTCCGTAAACCCCGCAGATGGTTACCCTATCTATAAATCATGATTCGTTGTGGCAGCCCAATCTTCCATGGTGGTTATTCAAGTGATGGTTGCCGGATTGACCACAATTGATGGTTGTCTGATCGACCAGATGGAGTGGTCCGCCAGATCTGTTTTGATAATTTTATAATTAAGATATCCTGATTGTGCCTTATGAGCCAGATTATTTTTCTGATTATGAAGAAAAAAATGTTTTTTTGCAAAAATAATTTGATGTTGCATTAACAATTCATAAATAGTATTCAATTTGAGCTGAATGCCATAAGAGAAGCAGGCAGAAATCATTATCGCAGTAATAGGAGAAAACAATGCTGATTGTCATGAAGAAAGGTGCAACAGATGAAAGTGTTAAGGGTGTTGTGAGTGCTGCTGAAAAACGCGGATATACTGCCCGCCCCATTCCTGGTGGAGATAGAGTCTCAATAGGAATTTTATATAATAAAGGATCTGTGGATGCTGGCAGTTTTATGGGGCTTGAGGGGGTCAAGGAGGTTATTCCGGTGACAAAACCTTATAAGCTGGTAAGCCGTGAACTGAAAAATGAAAATACAGTTGTCAAAGTGGGCACTGTTCTGTTCGGGGATGGCTCAATGCCTGTCATTGCAGGCCCATGCGCCATTGAGAGTGAAGAGCAGGCACTCACCATTGCAGAGGCTGTAAAGAAATCAGGGGCAGCCATGTTCCGCGGTGGGGCATTCAAGCCGAGAACTTCACCTTATGACTTTCAGGGGCTTGGCAGGAAGGGGCTTGAAATTCTTGCGAAAGTGAGGGAGAAGACAGGGCTTCCCGTTGCCACAGAGGTTATGGATATTGATAATTTTGACCTTGTGGAGGAGTATGCAGATGTGATCCAGATTGGAACCAGAAACATGCAGAACTTCAGCCTGCTTAAACGGGCAGGAAAATCAAAAAAGCCTGTGATTCTCAAACGGGGGATGTCTGCCATGCTCCAGGAGTGGCTCATGGCAGCAGAATATATCATGGAAGAGGGTAATGATCAGGTTATTCTGTGCGAGCGGGGGATAAGAACCTTTGTGCGTCACAGCAGAAATACCCTTGACCTCTCTGTGGTGCCTGCTGTTAAAAAGGAGAGCCATCTTCCCATCATCATCGATCCAAGCCATGCAGCAGGGGTAAGAGATCAGGTTACACCTCTGGCCTGCGCATCTGTTGCTGTGAGATCTGATGGTCTTATGGTTGAGGTGCACCATAAACCTGAGGAGGCGATGAGCGACGGAGCGCAGTCACTCTATCCTGACCAGTTTGAGACTCTTATGCAGATGGTTAACAGAATCCATGCCATTACTGGCTCTTTTGTCTGAACAACCATTAAGAGGAAGAGAAAAAACTCAGGAGATAGCTGTGAAAACCATTGAAGTGCAGGGCAGTCAGGGGATATCTGCAATACATGTAGGAGAGTCCCTTAAAAATATCGGTAACTATCTGCCAGAGGGCAGACGATATGTTGTGATTACTGATAAAAATGTAAGACTTCATTATGAGGAGAATTTTCCCAAGGGAGTTCCGGTGATCACCATATCCACAGGTGAGGAGATAAAGACTCTTGCCACAGTGGAGATGATCTTCAGAGAACTCATTGCCCTGGGTGCAGACAGGCACACCTTTATTATCGGTATTGGAGGCGGAATTGTCTGCGATATCACAGGCTTTGTCGCCTCCATCTACATGCGTGGGGTTGACTTCGGATTTGTCTCAACAACCCTGTTGTCCCAGGTTGATGCAAGTGTTGGTGGAAAAAACGGTGTCAACTTTGATTCATACAAAAATATGGTTGGTGTTTTCTGTCAGCCAAGGTTTGTCATATGTGACACATCACTTCTTAAGACTCTGCCGCCAGATGAGATCTCCAACGGGTTTGCAGAGATTGTAAAGCATGCTCTGATTGCTGATGCTCCCATGCTTGACTATATTGAGGCAAACATAGAAAAAGCACTTGCGCTTGACAGTTCAGTGGTTGCAAAGCTGGTTGAGGAGTCGGTGAGGCTTAAAGCCCGGGTGGTACAGATGGATGAGAAGGAGGCAGGGGAGCGCAAAAAACTCAATTTCGGCCATACTCTGGCCCATGCCCTTGAGAAGCTCAATCCAATTGGACATGGCAGAGCTGTCAGCATTGGAATGGTTGCAGCTGCAAAGTTTTCAGCAGAAAAGATGCTTCTCAATGACATTGAGTGTCAAAGGGTTATAAAGGTTCTTGAATCGTTGCATCTTCCGGTGGCGTTTGATGATTTCAATGCCACCATCAATGACATTCTCAATGCCATGGCTAAAGATAAGAAAAAGGATAATGACAGGATCAGTTTTGTTTTTCTCAATGGGATTGGCAACTCTGTTGTGAAGAGTATCACTTTTGACGAGTTGAATCGCCTGATGCTCTCTGTTATGTAAACGAGTTGAATCGCCTTCTGGTCTCTGTGATGTAAAAAAGCCTCTGAAAGCCCAATATTATTCAGGGGAATCAAAAAGGGGATAGATGATGTTTGAATGGATTTTCAATATTGAAGCGTGGATTGCGCTGGCAACGTTAACCTCTCTGGAGATTGTTCTGGGTATTGATAACATTATATTTATCTCCATTCTGGCTGGCCGTCTTCCTGAAAGAGAGCGCAATCTGGGAAGAAGAGTAGGGCTTCTGCTGGCAATGGTCACCCGTCTGATACTTCTCTTCTCTATTGTGTGGGTTGTTGGCCTTACTGAGCCTCTGTTCTCTATATTTGGAAAGGCTGTTTCAGGCAGGGATATCATTATGGTTGGAGGAGGTCTGTTTCTGCTTGCAAAAGCGACCCATGAGATCCACAACAGCCTTGAGGGGAGAGGGGAGGATAGAGAGGTAGCTGTTACTGCAACTCTTGGCGCTGTCCTCTTTCAGATTGCTCTTCTAGATATTGTATTCTCTTTAGACTCAGTAATTACTGCTGTTGGGCTTGTTCAGCACATCTCCATCATGGCCATTGCTGTTGTGCTCTCTGTAGGGGTGATGATGTTTGCAGCAAAACCTATTGGAGAATTTGTTGATCACCACCCCACGATCAAAATCTTGGCCCTCTCATTTCTTATTATGGTCGGGGTCACATTGATGCTTGAAGGTTTTAATGTGCATGTACCAAAGGGGTATATCTACTTTTCAATGGCCTTTTCACTCTCGGTTGAGATGCTTAATCTGAAACTTCGCAAGAAATCAGGTGTGTAATAAAAACAGCTTTAAATTTAACCTCTCTCTCATGTTTTTTATATCTCCTGTCGATTGAGTAAAATTAGGAGCAGTCTGACTATAAAAAATGGAGGTCTATTATGAGCAGTATATCAAATTATGGTTCATCAATCGGAGGATTACAGAGCAGAGGCAATCTTGTGGAGTCTGCCTCTCTATCTGAAAAACGAACCTCCTTTCAAGCTTCTGAAAGCAGGAGTCTGGAACTCTCCCTCACCACAAACGAGGGGGATACTGTAACTATAAGTGCAGGCTCATTCATGGATTTTGCCTCTCTCTCCTATGACAGCAGTGGCAGAATCTCCAGCGGTTCTCAAAGTGCATCAGCCACCGTAAGTTCAAGAGAGATGACCTTGGCATCTGGTTCTCAGTTCACCTTTTCTGTTAAAGGCAGTTTAAGTGAGCAGGAGATGGATGATATTGAGGAGATTGTCAAGACTCTTGATGAGGTTATAAACACTATGGCTACAGGCGACATGGATGATGCCATGTCAAAAGCCCTTGAGATGCAGCAGGGGTATGAGAGTGTCGAAAGCTTTGAAGCAGATCTGAGCTATTCAAGCGCCTACAGGTTTGAGCAGGAGATTGCTAAACAGGCATATTATTCAGATTCAGAAGAGCTGAGTGACTCTTCTGAAGAGCAGAGTGATTCAGAAGTTATTGAGAGTGGTCTGAGTAATCAGACTCTGCCTGATCTTACCACAGACTCATCCAGCAGCCTGCTTGATATGATGCTCAAGGCGATGGAGGAGCTTCAGGAGCAGAGCCTGGCTGTTTCAAAGAAAGCAGCAGAGCCGATAGATCAGCTGCTTACCCATCACATGGATCTGATTAATAACATGGGTGAAGAAGATGAGACTAAGGAGAGTCTGCTCAATGAGCTTGCCAATGCCAGAGAGGGTATGGCAGAGGCGTTCCGCAAGATGATGCCAGAGCAGCAGAGCTTCCATCAGATGGCCTCCTCATTTTTTAATAATGAGTGATTCTATCTATAGTTTTCCAGATAATTAAGTCGCCGTGGGGCTAAAGCCCTCGGCTAACTCATAAAGGAAGCCCCCTTAAGGGGGCTTGGGTAAAAATTAGCCCAGAGCTTCAGCTCAGGGCTGGATAAGAAGACTTCTCTGGAAATCTATATCTCTTCGTAGTTACTCATATCTGGCGTATCTGCTCATATCATATCTGTTTGATATGAGCGTTTAGGAACTACTTCTGAGTTATCACCATCTCAGAGGAGTTGAGCCTCTTCTCACTTTTAGTGTCAGCGATATAAAACGGAAAGATGATACCTGGAATGGCAATCAGGGTGCAGGCGATGAAAAAACCTGCCCACCCTGCATGGCCTGCGATATAGCCGGTAGGTGCAGAGGCAATGACCCGTGGAATCCCCATAAGGCTTGAGAGAAGCGCATACTGGGTTGCAGTGAAACGGCGATCAGTCATGGATGCCATGAATGCCGCATAGGCAGCTGTCCCCATTCCGCTTGAGATGTTCTCAAAGGCAATTACACCTGAAAGCAGAGGAATGCTGTGGCCAACCAAAGCAAGCCACGCAAAACAGGCAGTGGAGAGAGCCTGCAAGATACCGAACATCCACAGGCTTCTGTTTATTCCAAGTTTAAACATCAGGATTCCGCCTCCAAAGGTTCCAGCCAGAGTTGCCCAGAATCCGAAGAGCTTAACAACTGCACCGATTTCGGTCATGGTAAATCCGGTATCCAGATAAAAAGGGGTGGTCATGGCCGACGCCATGGTATCTCCGATCTTGTAAAAGAGAATAAACAGAAGAACCATCACTGCCCCATCTCTTGAGAAATACTCTTTAAGAGGCTCAACCACGGCAGCTGCAATAGTGGCGGGTTGCCCCTTTACTGACAGAGGCTCAGGTGTGAGAATTGCCGCAACCACCCCGGGTATGAGGGAGATGGCCATGATCAGATAGACCATTGAGAACGGAATATGGTCAGCCAGAATAAGCCCTCCACCTGAAGCAAGCAGCATACCTGCACGATATCCATATATGTACATAGAGGAGCCAAGACCCAGCTCCTCATCACTTAGATCCTCCCGACGGTAGGCATCCACAACAATGTCCTGAGATGCACTGAAGAAGGTGACCAGGAGTGCGGTAAAGGCAACCATCCAGGGTGCCTCAGAGGGGCTGCAAAGACCCATCAATGCAATTGAGATAATCAGCAGTATCTGGGATATCACAAGCCACCCCTTTCTTCTGCCCAGAAACGGAAGTGTGAACCGGTCAAAGAGCGGCGCCCAGAGAAATTTCAGAGTATAGGGAATCCCCACCAGCGAGAATATGCCGATCGTTGTCAGATCAATCCCCTCCTGCTTCATCCAAGCCTGAAGCACGGAAATGGTAAGCAGCAGAGGCACGCCGCACGAAAAGCCCATGATAAGGGCAACAACCATCTGTCTGCTAAATATCTTATTTGTCATCATCTCATCTATTTCCAGTTATAAACTCAAGAATCCTGCCCTGAGCAGAGATTCACGGCTGATCATACCCTTGAATCTGCCCTCACCATCCACCACAGGCAGACGTTTGAGAACTTTCTCTGTCATCAGGCGTATCGCCTCGTCAACAGTTGCATCTTCCAGAATGGTTACAGGATCACCCTTCATCACCTCAGCAGCAGTTTTTGAACGCAGAGTTCTGCTGAACTCTCTATCTTTATGGCCTCTCTGTCCAAAAGGGAGTCTGCTTGCAAAATATTCCCATATCCCCTCTTTCTGATCGGAAAATGCCATCAGAAGGTTTCTGTCTGAGATGATCCCGATAAAAATGCCATCCTGGTCAACCACTGCAACCCTCTGAATATCGTTTGAGTCAATAATATTGAGAACCTCGTCAACCGGTGTATCTGGCAGAACAGTATGAATATCACGACGCATTATATCAGAAACATACTTAAGATTACCAACTGGAATGTTCTGCTTCTGGAAAGAGTTCCAATCAGGCGACTGCTCGCTGATTGTCCTGAAGATATCCATCCTGGATAGAATGCCTGTAAGTCTCCCCCGTTCATCAGTAACCGGCAGCCTCTTCAACCCCTGTTTGAGCATCAGGTTCACAGCTTCTGTAAGTGGTTCGTTTTCCCTGATACAGACCGCAGGAGACATAATCTCCTGAGCTTTCTTAACAGAGAGTGCTTCAAGAATCACCTTGAGATTCTCACTGCCTGATTCAGCCAGAATCCCGAGCCTTACCGGCATTCCACCTCTGTAAATCAGGTCTCCCTGAGAGATTACCCCCACTGGATTGCAGTTTCTGTCAACTACAGGAACTCCGGTAAAGGTTGAGGAGAGCAGAAGATGGACAACATCACTGACAGGAGAGGTGGTCAAAGCTGTTGCAGGGTTTGGTGTCATCATATCCTTGACTTTAAGATGCCTTGGAATAAGGCGTTTGCGGGTCTTATGACAGTAGATATTGACCTCCTGAACTGTCACAATACCCTCTTCAACCATCTTTTCAAGAGTTGGAAGTACCTCATCCACCTGGGCAGAGGGGAGTATGATCTTTACCATAACTGGCATGTTGAATGATGCAACAAGAACTGTCTGAGTTGCTATTTCACCATTTTCATAGCACCCTGCCATGCATCTTGTAACCATACACCGTGCTGCAATTTTAAGTCCCAGGATATAGCGTACAATCTCTTCATGAAGAGCAGCACCATGATAACGCGCCTCTTCATCAGTAAAGATTTCAATTGCGCTGTATTTGATCTTCACAGGTTACCCCCTTTTGAAAGATATTGAACCAGCCACATTCCTGCCAGTACCATTACCATACCGCCAACATTGTTGAGAAAGAAATTTATCAGAGCTACCGGGTCTGTGCCTCTGCGTTCAGCAACAACT